>TARA_R110000751_G_scaffold137079_2_pt1 | contig 188472 bp, 197 predicted proteins | sample TARA_R110000751 | Tara Oceans TARA_R110000751 (sample SAMEA4398001) | marine metagenome | biome: Polar Biome; feature: [MES] marine water layer (ENVO:01000295) within the mesopelagic zone...; material: water (ENVO:00002006), including particulate matter (ENVO:01000060) such... | reverse complement strand
TCGGTAGTCGGTAGTCGGTAGTCGGTAGTCGGTAGTCGGTAGTCGATTTGGAATTTCAATATATTTAATGAACAGATTAGCATCAAAACACCAAACACTAAACACCAAACACCAAACAACAAACAACAAACAGTTCACAAGAAACCATTAACCACAAACATTTAAAACATGTCTTATAATTTACTAAAAGGAAAACGGGGAATCATCTTTGGAGCCTTGGACGAAAATTCAATTGCTTGGAAAACGGCAGAGCGCGTTCACGAAGAAGGAGGGAAGTTTGTACTCACCAACGCGCCAATTGCGTTGCGCATGGGAACTATAAATGAACTTGCCGAAAAAACCAATTCAGAAGTTATTCCTGCCGATGCTACGAGTATAGAAGATCTTGAAAACTTGGTGGCCAAGGCAACCGAGATTTTGGGCGGCAAACTGGACTTCGTTTTGCATTCCATTGGGATGTCGGTAAATGTTCGCAAAGGCAATCATTATACCAATCAAAATTATGACTTTACCCATAAAGGTTGGGATATTTCCGCGGTGTCTTTTCACAAAACCATGCAGGTGCTCTATCAAAAAGACGCAATGAACGAGTGGGGGAGCATCGTCGCGCTCACCTATATGGCTTCGCAGCGCGTATTCCCAGATTATAACGATATGGCAGACAACAAAGCCTATCTGGAAAGCATTGCGCGCAGCTTTGGATATTTCTTCGGAAGGGATAAAAAGGTGCGTGTAAATACCATTTCGCAATCGCCCACCCCAACTACGGCGGGCCAAGGCGTAAAAGGCTTTGACGGCTTTATAAGCTATGCAGATAAAATGTCTCCCTTGGGCAATGCAACCGCACTGGATTGTGCCAACTACACGGTTGCCATGTTCAGCGATTTGACCAAACGGGTAACGCTTCAAAATTTATACAACGACGGCGGCTTCTCCAATATGGGCGTTAGTGATGCCGTGATGCAGGCCTTTGTGGACGGCGAATAAAAGATGATTTATAAATTGAAAAACTCTTGTTGGAAACAGCAAGAGTTTTTTTTTGGATTCATTTCAAGGTTTGCGGCATAAAATATTTATTAAAAACACTGTAAATTTCAGATCATCAAAAAGAAATAATAGATTATTGCAGCCTGTTTCCCTATTAAGCGGAAGCTTATTCAAAAGGCTTTAAGATTCTGAATTCTCGGAGTTTTTTAGTTCTATTTGAGCTCTCACTTGCTCCTAACACTAAAGAATGAGATGTATGGCTCACCAAAATAGAGCCATAAATAGGTAATATTTATAGGGAAGTCACGAATAATATTTTTGGTTGACAAGAAATTCTCTTCCGGTAAATCTATCCCGGTGGAACATTTTGATTTACAGTTAATTGATAAAAACTACGGAAATAATCAGAAATAGAATTTCTGTTTAAAATAAAATCTTCGTCATTATTTCTAAACACATTTATTTTATTCATAGGCTTCTGAATAGAGAATATTTTTTATCGACAGTCCGAAAGTAGTTGCTAAAAATATTTGATATTAACATTATTTTAGATACTTTTAGTCAATTATTAACTAAAATTATCAAATTATGAGAAAAAGTACTATTGTTGGGCTTTTTGTCGGTATGCTCGCGCTAACGATGAATGCCCAAGTTACTCAACCCTCTAACTCAAAGTCCATTTCTGGCACTACGAATGTAGAGATGCAAAAAAAGCCCGTGGCCTCCTTGCAGGAGCTCTTGGCTAGGTATCAAAATTTAGGAAAACGCCATGGCGCTGTTTCTGAATATTTTTCGCAGGAGGAACAGCGAATTTTACGTTCCTATTTTAGTAGCCAGGCTCCAGCCAACTCTCGAAATGGGGTTAGCAATAATACTGGAATCAATGCTTCTAGAGATCAATTTGTGCCATTATTTGTACCCTCGGCAGTTAAAGATAATTCTGAACAGGCACGAAAATTAGTAGCTTCTGCACAGCAAAGGGCTGCTCAAAGTGCGCAGAGACAACCATTATTTCTGGCCCCCGAGGCGCTTACTTCTTTAGAGCAACAAGAGGTTTTTGCCGCTTCTCAACAAGGCCAAAATGTAAGCGTAGAAAATACATCAACGGTTTACAATAGAAATCCTCTTGCCGCGATAATTCCAACAGCTGGTGCAACAGAAACTTTTGCAGTATCCACGGGAGATTTCTTTTATGATCCATCTGATGGTACCAATGGAGGGCCAGGGGGCGACTGTTCTGTAACTTCTTCTGGGGATCCTGGTGATTATCCTAATTGTGGCTGTGTTACTACCACTACATTAACAGGAACCGATTTATCAGTAGAGTTTTTATCATTTAGAGTTTTTGGAAATTTCGACTTCTTAAACATATATGATGGGCCAGACACCAGTTCTCCTCAATTATATGATAGCAATTTAAATGCTACTACAGATGAACTGGCAGGAATGATTGCTGCAAACGGCTCTGCGATTTTTACTTCTACATCAGGAGCATTAACCTTTGAATTTAACGCCACAGCTGTCGTAAACACTTGTGGATGGGAAGTTGAAGTACTTTCTGCCGGAGGTGGTGGAGGTGGTGGTGCTGCCTGTGCCCAAGATCATCCTTTTGGATCAGTTGCCGGTGGAGGTTCTGGTTCTTCCGTAGATTCCACCTTTAAAACAGCTGCCGATATCGTCGTGGCTGCAGGAGAAGACTTCGTTTTAGATACTATAGAGGTCCCATTCCTTACCTTCGCTCCGGAAGATCCACCAATTACAGCAAATATAGTTTATTATGACGATGCTGGTGGTTTGCCTGGTGCTGTGATAGGCAGTGAAACTGTGGTTCCCACTATTTTGAGTTCTGGGCCTTGGGCGAATCCGATTGCATTTCAATTCATGACCAGTTTGGCAGTGACGCCATTTACTTTTGATGGAGATGCAGGATCTGATACTACCTATTGGATAGAAGTTAGCATGGGCACCGCAACAAATCAGGGTACTGTTTTCTGGGAATATACAGATGATATCCCAGTGGAGGGCGAACCATATGCAAAATTTGATTCTACAGTAGGTACCTGGGCAATTGACGATCCAGCTCAAGAGGTAGTTTATACCTTTAGCGGTCAGTGCGAGCCTATTGGTGGGGGTGGTCCCGGACCGCTCACAACCGTTTACGGTATCAACAATTCCAACCAAGACCTTATTGGTTTTGGAGTGGCATCACCTGGAACTACAGAGGTTTTTGGAACGTCACCAATAACAGTGAATTTTGAAAATGCTGGTGCAATTGATCCAGCCAATCCAACAACCGGTTACGTACTTGATAACGGAGGTCAATTCTATTCTTTTGATGTGGTTTCTGGTTTCTATACTTTATTAGGCAATATACCAGGAGATTGGGTAGGTATGGAATTTGATCGTACCACTGGTACGCTCTATGCCATACAAGGCGCTGATCTTTACACCATTGATCCGGTTGCAATCTCTTCTACACTAGTGGGTGCTACAGGAATTAATCCTTCGGATCTTCCTATCGCGCTTGCGATTGATGGAGCTGGCGTTGGTTATACCTATGAGCTTGTAAACCAAACCTTCTACTCGATAGACCTTGCTACAGCTACAGCTACTGCTATAGGAAATATAGGTTTTGATGCCAATTTTGGTCAAGGTATGTGTTATGATCCCACAACCGACATGGTTTATATGGCTGCATTTAATGGAACAACATTCGCTGCAGAATGGCGTTCGGTTGATTTGGCCACAGGAAACACGACCTTAATCGGACCAATAGTGACGCCTGAGGCTACTACACAGGTAGCTTGGGCATCCATAGGGGAAACTCTTCCTCCTCCAGCGTGTCCTGAACCAACAAACCTTGCTGTTACCAATATAGCTGCAGATTCAGCTGATCTATCTTGGGATGCAGAGCCTAACGCGAGCAACGGCTATATCTGGTATGTATTCCTTCAAGGCGATAACCCTATGACCGATCCACCAGTTGCTACCGGAACTGTGCCTGCAGGTACAACCACTGCTACAGCTACCGGCTTAGATGGAGGTCTTAGTTATGATTTTTACGTGGTTGCAGATTGCGATTCAGATGGATTGAGCCAGTTAGCAGGACCGGTCAGCTTTGCTACCCCACCTGCTTGCGGCGGTAAGTTCTATGATACTGGAGGCCCAACTGGCGACTATCAGAATAGTGAAAATGTTACCACTACAATAACTCCTGTGAATCCAGGTGAGCAAGTAACGGTTACTTTTACGGCTTTTGATGTGGAGGCAAACTGGGATGCATTATATGTGTACGACGGTCCAGACGCATCGTCTCCATTAATTTCCAGCGGAAATCCACCGACAAATAGTGGATTCCCTGCAGGTGGTTTTTACGGAACTTCTATTCCTGGTCCATTTACATCTAGCCATCCAAGTGGTGCATTGACCTTTGTATTTATGAGCGACAGTTCTGTACCAAGAGCCGGATGGGAAGCTGACGTAACTTGTGCTTTATCGCCTCCGCCAAACGATATGATAGTAAATTCTATTGATGTTGATGAAATAGGTTTCCCTTACACCGATCCAGGAGTTCACATGCCTGCGGCTACCGTTGAAGACGGAAATCCTTCGGGTTGTGACCTAACGGGAGCAAATGGTGTTTGGTATAATTTTGTTCCAGAAGGTGATGGTACAGCAACTGCTTCCATTACTACTCCAGGCGGAGCTAGTTCTGTAACTTTCTATACCGCACCAGATGAAAATGCCACTGAAACCGACCTTGTTCTGGTTCCTCAGAACAGCAACCAGTGTGTGCCTGGTACCTCAGCATCTATTTCAACTGTTGCTGGTCAGGCGTATTATGTTTTCGTATTAAACACTGGGGCTATTACAGATATCGTTATAGACGGTACCAACCTGGGTGTTTCTGAAAATTCAATAGCAGGTTTCAGCTATTATCCTAACCCAACTACGGGAGTACTTAACCTACGTAGTGTGGATAATATAGAACAAGTTTCACTTTATAACCTACTGGGCCAACGAGTGAAGGACAATACTCTTGATTCTACAGCTGCACAGGTTGATATTTCTGGACTAAGTAGCGGAACTTATATAATGAAAGTTACCGTTAATGGACAGATAGGTACTTATAAAGTACTTAAAGACTAGGTTTATTTTAATTATTTAATAAAGAACCACCCGTGATTTACGGGTGGTTTTTTTTTAAATTATTTTGAAGTGTTTGGGAACCATCCGGTTCGCAAGAAGGAGTATTAAATGTTTTCTCCCAAAAGTTCAATGGATCGGTTTTCAAGGTAATTTCTGAGATGTCAATTCTTATTGCCTAATGTTTTGTAAAGTTCTTTTTTTAGAATAGTTTTAATCCATAAATCAATTACTAACTTAAATTATATTTTTAATGAAAAAATTTACACTACTTATTTTTATGCTTTGTGGCTTTCTTACCACCATGGAAGCGCAGTTTATTCAATCTGACACATTTTCTTATAGTAGGAACAATGTGACAGGCAAAAAGGTTTCTGCGGGTGCGGAACAAGGACCATTAAATAGAAATGTTCCAAATGTCGATAACGTTTTGTTCAATAATATGGCTCCGGTTGTTATCACACAAAGTGTTTCCCAAAACATAGTTCCGAATAATTCTGTGGCTTGTCCTGGTGGTGACGACAGTTTTTTTCGCGATTTTGACTTAGCCAATGATTTTGGAATTGCTGGAGATTTCGAGGTTACTTCCGCTGAATTCGGTGTTGAGGAATCTACAGGACTTACTGTTACTATAAACATTTATTCATCCCCAACTGGTTTACCAGGGGGAACACTTACGCTGCAAGGAACGGCTGACTATGCTTCTTCGGCGGCAGATAACGGGACGGTTGTTTCAGTTCCTTTAAGCGCTACCATTCCTGCCGGTGAGGTAATGGTAATGGAACTTTTTTCGCCTGACTTTACGAATACGGCAGATTTTTATCCCGGTTCCAATGCCGCCGGACAAAATTCTCCGACTTATATTCAGTCAGCATTCTGTGGCGCAGCTACTCCAACTGATGTAACAACCATAGGTTTTCCAGATATGCACCTAGTATTTAATGTAGTAGGAGAAGAAGTAGGCGGCGGAGGCCCCTTCCCAGATCCTTACTGTGGACCGTTGGAATTCAACTCAGGTGTAGAGCCAATCACGCTAGTTGAGGTTGCGGGCATTAGCAATGTTAGTGATCCGGTTTTGGATGGGTCGCCAGCTCACGAGGATTTTACCGCTATCGAGGGCGATATGGAAGAAGGTATGTCGTACCCCATAGCACTTGAAGGAAATACGGGAGGCGGTTTTACCAATAGCTTTACCGTTTTTATAGATTGGAACCAAGATGGTATTTTAGATAATGCAAGTGAGCGTTATGAAATTGGAACCATATTTGGATCTACAGGTACAGATGGCCAGCAAGCTACTGGAAACATTCTGGTGCCGGCTGGAGTTGCAGATGGTCCAACCAGACTAAGAGTTATTAAAAGATTCCAGGCCAGTTATGCTACAGACTCCTGTACGCCTGGTTCAGGTTTTGGACAGGCCGAAGATTATACTGTAAATGTAACCACAGCTGGTGGCGGTAGTTGCACAAGCACAGCTTATAACAGCACTGCGGTTCCTTTTGATATAGATGGTGCTGGAACAACAACCGTAGATTGTGCAAATGCTCCAAACCTTATCCCAATAACTGTTTCAGAAATGGGAACTATCGGTTCTGGTGCTATTTTGGAAAATATAACTATAGATATTGCACATACCTTTTCGGCAGATTTGGATCTTTACTTAATTTCTCCAAGCGGAACAGAATTATTACTTGCCAATGACCTTGGCGGTGGTACTGATAATGGATATAATGGAACTATGTTTGAAGATGGAGGGGCTGACATTACGCTAGCTACGGCTCCCTTCGGAGTAGGACCCTATGAGCCAATGGGCGGCGCTTTTGCTACGGCATTTGCAGGTGAGGATATTAACGGTTATTGGAACTTAAAAGTGTGTGATGATGCAGGTGGAGATTCTGGGCAAGTACTTCAGTTTTCAATGTCTATTTGTGTACCACCGGTCTTTACAAACGACGATTGTGCAAACGCATTTGCTTTGGCATGCGGCGATAGCGTTGTGGGAGAAACTTTGACGGCCACAGATTCTGGTGGTAATGCTGCTCCAGATGTTTTTTATAAATTCACCGGCAATGGTTCAACACAATTGGTTACTATCTCCCTTTGTGGTGGCGGTACCGATTATGACTCCGCGCTGCGTGTTTTTGACGATTGCGATCTTGCAAATGAGTTGGCTTTCAATGATGATGCCTGTGGACTTCAAAGCGAGGTAACCTTCGTTTCTGATGGCACCTCTACTTATTATATTATGGTAGAAGGGTTTGGCAGTAATGCGGGTAACTTTACGCTTGATGTTAGTTGTACACAGCCTTTACCTAATGACGATTGTAGCGGAGCTATAGCTGTTAGCTGTGGGGATTCGGTTACGGGCACTACGGTAGGAGCGACTGTGGATTCCACAGCGCCTGTTTGTGGTCCTGCTATCACATCTCCAGGTGTTTGGTACTCTCTAAACGACGATAGTGGCCTTCCAGGTGATATTACTGTATCCTTGTGTAATGGTACAGACTTCGACTCAAAGATTTCCATTTACAGTGGAACTTGTGGCGCATTAGTTTGCGTTGACGGAAATGATGATTCCTGCGGTCTTCAATCGGAAGTTACTTTCGCAAGTGATGGAAATACGCAGTATTATATCTTAATCCACAGCTTTGGGGGTGCAACCGGTAATTTCACTTTAGATGTTAGCTGTATGCCAACTCCTCCGCCGAACGACATGATTGTAAACTCTATTGATGTAGATGAAATCGGATTCCCTTACACAGATCCTGCTGTTGCAATGCCAGCCGCTACAACTGAGAATGGTAACCCACAAAACTGTGACTTAACCGGTGCCAACGGCGTTTGGTATAACTTTGTTTCTGCTGGCGATGGTACTGCTGTGGCAAGCATTACCACTCCAGGAGGTGCTAGTGCCGTAACTTTCTATACCGCTCCTGATGAGAACGCTGTAGAGACTGATCTTGTTCTAGTACCACAGAATAGCAACCAGTGTGTTCCAGGTACCTCTGCCTCTATCACAACTGTTGCAGGACAGGCATACTATGTTTTTGTTCTGAACTCTGGAGCAGTTACTGATATTGTAATAGACGGAACCAATTTAGGTGTATCTGAAAATTCAATCGCAGGTTTTAATTATTACCCGAACCCGACTACTGGAGTATTGAACCTAAAAAGCGTAAAGAATATTGAGCGAGTTTCACTTTATAATCTTTTAGGTCAGCGAGTAGTGGATAGAAGCCTGGAGGCAACCACGTCGCAACTTGATATCTCTGGTCTTAGCAGCGGAACCTATCTTATGAAGGTAACCGTGGAAGGCCAAACGGGAACTTACAAGATTTTAAAGAATTAATATTTTAAAATTGTTAAGTCATTTTAAAAGCCATCCACGAAAGTGGGTGGCTTTTTTTATTTGATTAACTTTGCCCGATGCAGATTAAATATTCCTTTATAATCCCAGTATTTAACAGACCCCAGGAGGTTAGGGAACTCCTGGAAAGTTTCATGCACTTGGATTTTGATAAGGAATATGAAATTGTAATTGTAGAAGATGGATCTACTGAACCTGCAAGCGATATTGTGGACCAATTTTCCAAAAATCTCAAAATTTCATATTATTTTAAAGCAAACTCAGGTCCCGGAAATTCTCGAAATTATGGAATGGAACGCGCCAAGGGAAACTATTTTATAATCCTAGATTCCGACTGTTTGCTGCCTCCACATTATTTGAACGCGGTAGATGATTTCCTTCAAAGAAAATTTTATCACTGCTTTGGTGGAGCAGATGCAGCCCATCAAAGTTTTACACCTTTGCAGAAAGCAATTAACTACGCCATGACGTCTTTTTTAACCACTGGCGGTATCCGGGGAAGCAAGAAAAGCGTAACTAACTTTGAGCCCCGAAGCTTTAATATGGGAATATCAAAAGAGGCTTTTTTGAAAACGGGTGGCTATTCCAAAATTCATCCAGGGGAGGACCCCGATCTTTCACAGCGAATTCTAAAGGCAGGATACCAAACTACCTTTCTTCCCAACGCATTTGTATATCACAAACGCCGAATTTCTTGGGAAAAATTTTACTTGCAGGTTAAAAAGTTTGGATTAGTGCGTCCTATCCTAAACAGATGGCATCCTTCAGCCTCGAAAATCACTTTCTGGTTTCCTACGTTTTTTGTAGTATTTGTATTGCTATCGCTCGTGTTTTCAATCGTGTTTTCATCGCTGTTTTTAATCCCACTGGGCTTTTACCTTCTGGTCCTCCTAATAGATTCTTCCTTAAGAAATAATAGTTTCTATATTGGCGTTCTTTCCATAGGTGCCGTATTTATCCAGTTTTTTGGATATGGAATGGCATTCGCAAAGGCTACTTTTTTCATCAATTTTCTGAAGAAAGATCCCCAGAAACAATTTCCCTTTTTATTTTTTAAGTAAATTTAGAGATGGCGAAAAACAAGAATATGGCAAAAGGATTTTTAAAGAAAAACAAGAATTTAAAAGTAAAACGGTTTCTTTTCTTTTTATTGGTCGCTACTATTTTCTGGATTTTAACCAAGTTCAGTAGGGAGTTCACCGCTACTATGCTTGCAAAAATTCACTATGAAAATATTCCCGAAACAGCGGCGTTGTCTGAAGGCAATCTGCGCGACATAACCTTTGATCTGACAGCCAACGGATTTGAGATTTTATTCTATAAATTTAAAAAGCCAACGATCGATGTGCCGGTGGGCAAATATTATGACAAAGGGGAGGATCACTTTACGATTTCCAAAAATGAACTGAACCGAATGGTATCTTCCAATTTCAACCGAAACTTGGCTGTAAAAAATCTCTCGGTCGAAGAGCTGAAGGTAATACTGGATCCGATTGTACTGAAGAAGGTGCGTGTAATCCCGCAACATAAATTTACTTTTAAGGATGGGTTTAAGCCAGTGGACAGTCTAAAGATCGCCCCAGACTCCGTTATAATTTCTGGTCCTTCGGGAAGCCTGAAAAATATTGCGGGCATTAAAACCGAGAAGATTTCTTTGGAGAATATTGACCAGGACATTTCGAAAACCATCAAGATAACCAGCAATAATGAAGAGATAGTTTCAATAAAGCCCGATAAAGTGACGATAAGCTTACGGGTAGCCGAATTTTCCCAAGGCAAGTTCACTCTTCCAGTGCAGGTTATCAACCTTCCGCCGGATATGGACATTAAGCTTGTTTCCCCAAATGTTACTGTTTCTTTCGATGTTTCCGTGAATGACTTTGCTGACATTTCAAAGGAAAATTTTAGGGTTATTTGCGATTATTCCAAAAGAAACAAGGAAGAAAATTTTATGCTGCCCACTTTGGAAAAAAAGCCTTCGAATATACAAAACGTGGTTTTTGAACCCAAGAAGATAGACTTTTTGGTCTTTAAATAAACGATGGTTATAATGGCCGAAATATTAATTCAATGAAAATAATAGGTCTTACCGGCGGAATAGGGAGCGGTAAAACAACTGTGGCAAAAATGTTTTCGCAGTTAGGCGTACCCGTATATATAGCAGATGTGGAAGCAAAAAAGTTGATGAATACTTCAAAAGTTATTCGTCGAGAACTAATAGCATTGCTAGGTGAAAAAGCATATTCCGAAAAAGGCCTCAACCGGGCTTTTGTTGCCGATAAAATTTTCAATGATAAACAATTGCTGCAGGCAGTAAATGGAATAATCCATCCTAGAGTCGCCGAACATTTTAAAAAATGGGCCTCAAAACAAAATTCTTCCTATGTTATTAAGGAGGCCGCCATTCTTTTTGAAAATGGCGCTTACAGGGAATGCGATAAGGTCATTCTTGTCACCGCACCAAAATCCATGCGAATCGAGCGTCTTTTGGCCCGTGATAAATCTACAATAGCTGAAATAGAGCAACGTATGGACAATCAATGGAGCGATGAAGAAAAGCGGAAATTGGCCGATATTATCATCGATAACCAAGACCTGAAAGCTACGAAAATTCGCGTGGCGGAAATCCATAACGCCTTGCTTTAGACGGTCTAGAGAGTGCATTTGCATCTTTTGTTAACATTTGGTTAAATGGACGAGTGGCTAAATGTTAAAATCTTACTTTTGAGGTATGAACAAAAAGCTATTCGTATTGCTTATAGCGCTCATGAGCCTCTCATTATTGGGAATAGTTTTCGTTCAAGGATATTGGATTTCAAATGCTTATAGAACAAAAGCAGAGCAGTTCACAATAAATTCCAAGCAAGTTTTATTGTCTGTTGCCCAAGAAATTCAATTAAGGGAAAACGAGGCCTATTATCAGGTTTATAGTGCTTATGTGGACAGTATTCAAATTCCTGACAACCAAAGTTTCACCGAATTGGCTTATAGAATTCAAAATAAGGCCACAAATGAAACCTACATTTTTACCGATGGAATTTTAGAACAGGATTATAAACTCTCCACGGGACTATTCGATTCGGATATGGATAGTGTGCAGTTCCGGAAACTTACCAGCAGAAAGACAAAAACAAAAATTTCTGAAGGGCTGGACGGAATAACCACGACAGATACGAGGGTAGAATCCTTCTCCAGAATGAAGGATTATGAACGTAAGCAATTTGAGGATTTTGTAGGCAATGTTACTGCGATGGTACCTATCTACAAAAGAGTAACCGCAGAGGAGATAAGAAGCCTAATAGCGAAGGAACTAAAGGAAAGAGGGTTAAAATCTAAATTTGAGTTTGCCATTTATAGCAACAATCTGGAAACGAAGGTACGCTCCAAAGATTTTAAGTTTAATGAAGAAAGCACCTATACAATTCCGCTTTTCGGTAATGAAAACAGCAATAATTATGAACTGTATGTAAACTTTTCTGAAAAGGAAAAGTTGGTTCTTAATAGTATTCTGGGTATGGCTATCCTTTCACTGGTCTTTACGGCGGTGATAATTTTAGCATATTCCAGTGCCATATCGCAAATTTATAAACAGAGACAGATATCACAAATAAAAAGTGATTTTATAAACAATATGACCCACGAGTTCAAAACTCCCATAGCGACCATTAATTTGGCGTTGGATTCGTTGAAAAATCCGAAGGTAAAGGACAACAGGGAATTTTTGGATCGATATCTGGGAATGATAAGGGATGAAAATAGGCGGATGAATGCACAGGTTGAAAATGTTTTGCGAATTTCAAAACTTGAAAAAAACGAACTCGATCTGCCCAAGGAGCGACTGGATTTGCAGGATATAGTTGAAGATGCCATTTCGCACGTAAGCCTGATAATAGAAGACAGGGGAGGATATGTGCATACGCATTTTGGGGCGCTCAAGTCAACCGTCTTGGCTAATGAATCACACCTAAGCAATGTTCTGGTAAATATACTTGACAATGCAATAAAATATTCCGAAGACGAACCAAAGATAGATATCTATTCAGAAAACGTAAAGAATAGCATTATCCTAAAAATCCGCGATCAGGGTATGGGAATGAGCAAACCCGTGCAAAAACGCATTTTTGAAAAATTTTACCGCGAACATACCGGCGACATACATAATGTTAAAGGGCATGGCCTTGGTTTAGCCTATGTAAAACGTATTTTGGATGATCACGATGCCGAAATTTACGTAGAAAGCGAAAAAGGAAAAGGCAGCACATTTATTATAAAACTACACTTAATATCTTAAAATTATGGAAACAGAAAACAAAAAAATCCTTCTTGTGGAAGACGATCCCAACTTTGGGACAGTATTAAAAGATTACCTAGCCATGAACGATTATAACGTAACCCACGCAAAAAACGGGATGGAAGGTTTTGAAAAATTTAAAAAGGATGATTTCGATCTTTGCATACTAGATGTAATGATGCCTTATAAAGATGGCTTCACATTGGCTAAGGAAATCCGGGAGAAAAACGAGGATGTGCCTATCATTTTCCTTACCGCAAAGGCCATGAAGGAAGATGTGCTTAAAGGGTACAAGGTAGGGGCCGATGATTACCTAAATAAGCCTTTTGACAGCGAGGTACTTTTGATGAAAATTAAGGCAATCATTCAAAGGAAAGCTACAGATTCTATTGCAGATAGCAAGCAATTTGAATTTCAGATTGGCAATTTCCACCTAAATTCCAAACTGCGATTCTTAACCTATAACAAGGAAACACCTATTAAACTTTCTCCAAAGGAGAACGAATTGTTGCGGCTTTTGGCACTGCACAAAAACGACTTGATGCCGCGCGAGCTTGCCTTAACCAAGATTTGGAGGGATGATAACTACTTTACCTCCCGTAGTATGGACGTTTACATTGCCAAATTGCGTAAATATCTAAGCAAGGACGATGGTGTGGAAATCATAAATATTCACGGCGAAGGATTCCGTTTGGTGGTGAAGAGCGAAGTTGACAATTAATTACAGATTAAGATAAGTGTAAAAAAACGCCTCTAAAGGGCGTTTTTTTCATTTATAAAATTTATAATTTCCGAGACCTCTGTATCGTAATCAAACCAATGGATAGCCTCATTTTTTTTAAACCAGGTATTTTGGCGTTTTGCAAATCTGCGCGTATTTTTTTTAATTTCTAAAATGGCTTCTTCCAAAGAAATTTTACCCTCAAAATATTCAAAAAGTTCGCGATAGCCCACTGTTTGCAGTGCATTTTCTTCTTTGTATTGAAAAAGCGATTTCGCCTCATCTATTAGCCCTTCCTTAATCATAGTATCTACCCGATGATTAATGCGTTCGTAGATTATTTCCCTATTGACAGTTAAACCAATAAATAAAGTATTGAAGTCTCTTTGTATATTTTCTTTTTTAAGGAAGGACGAATATGGTTTCCCGGTGGCGCGATAGATTTCCAAAGCCCGAATTACTCGGTGAGGATTTTGGATATCCACCTTCTCAAAATATACGGGATCTGCATTCCTCAATTCATTTTGTAGTGACTCAAGGCCCTTTTCATTTAACTCCAGATTCAACTGTTCCCTTATTTCCGAAGGCACTTTTGGAAAATTGTCCAGACCTTTCACCACGGCATCCACATAAAGGCCAGAACCGCCGACCATTATAACGATTTGATTTTTTTTAAAAAGGTTTTCCAACAACGCAATCGCATCCCGTTCAAAATCGCCTACGGAATACGCTTCAAAAATACTTTTATTTTGAATGAAATGGTGCGGGGCGGCGCTTAATTCCTGTTTGCTGGGAACGGCAGTGCCAATGGTCATTTCCTTAAAAAACTGCCGCGAATCTGCCGAAATGATTTCCGTAGAAAAAGCCTGCGCAAGTTTTACGGCCAAGGAAGTCTTGCCGATGGCCGTAGCACCCACTACACATATTAACAATGGCTTTTTTGAAGACATTATGTTTCTACGTGACTTTTTGGGTTTAGTTCGTCCCCACACTTGTGGCAAAATTTGGCATCGTCCCTGTGGCGTTGCGCCCCGCAATTTCTGCAAGATTGGGTATTTACGTGAACGTAATCATCACTTGCCTTTCTAACGTATTGGGCACTTACAATTCCTGTTGGCACGGCTATAACGCCATATCCAAGAATCATAATGATGGTCGCCAAAAACTGCCCGGCTGGAGTAACGGGCGCAATATCGCCAAAACCTACGGTGGTTAGGGTTACAATACACCAATATACGCTCACGGGAATACTTTTGAAACCGCTTTCCTCTCCTTCAATGAGATACATAAGGGTTCCGGCAATAATGGCTACGATGAGAACGGCAAATATGAAGATAAAGATTTTCGCGCGGCTTTCTATCAGTGCCTTTTTCAACTTGTTGCCTTCGCCGATGTACCTCGTTATCTTTAAAATTCTGAAAACCCGCAACAGTCGCAACGCCCGCACGGTAAGCAGATAATTGCTCCCCACTAGTATGAACGACAGATATAACGGAATGGTGGAAAGAAAGTCAATAATTCCATAAAAACTGAAAATATAGTGCCTTGGCTTTTTTACGGTGATGATGCGCGCTATATATTCAATGGTAAAGAAAATGGTTATAATCCATTCAATTACATAAAACAAACCGTGGTATTCCAAATCGATGGAACGTACGCTTTCTAGCATTACGATGACAACGCTCAGCAGAATAAGTATCAGGAGGACAATGTCGAAAAGCCTTCCCATAGGCGTATCGGCTTCGTAGATTATTTCGTGAAGCCTGTAGCGCCAGGATTTTTTATTGGTTGGTTTCAATATAATTTTTTTGAATGACTAAAAATAAGCAACTTTTAGCTTAATTGACTTTATTAACGGAAAGGTTTATGGTTTTAAGCACTTTATTCTTCCGAAGGTAATTTTGAATAATATGCCGAACGTCACGGCTGTCCTGCATTGGGTTGATAATGCTTTTTAGAATTTCGGGATTGTTGATCTGATAATTCAAATTATAAAACCCATAGCCTTTGAATTTTCCATTTTCAATCAAAATCACGGAACGTTCCTCCACGTCCCGGCCGCGGTCTATGATTAGCAGGTTTTGGTTTTCATTGGCATGCTGCTCCAAAAATGCCTGTACGCGGTTGTTATATTCGGCAGCCGGTTCCTTGTTAACACAAGCTCCGTAACACTCATTAATGGAATAATTGAAACACTGTTTTTTGGTCTCGTAAAGTCCCGTAAGCTTTTGGCACAGTTGGTTTTCCTCAGTTATTCTGAAAAGTGCAGATTTTGCCTGTTGATAATTACTGAACGTAGAAATGGCCTTTTTTCTGCCGTCCGCTTTTTCAATCTTTAGGTTTATGTAACCGTTTTCGTCAACAAAAGAGGTGAGTTGATGTGTAAAAACCGGATGCCGAAGCGATCGGTTAAATAGCGGCCTGTTTTGTTTTATTTCTTCAAACTCCTTCAAAAGCGCTATCATTTCATTCCCCGTTTTTTCAAAAGTGACCGCTTTAACTTCCCGTTGGATTTTTTTTGACTTCCGGTTATCGTTGGTAAAATGCTGCATCAACCTTTTTCGGATATTCCTGCTCTTGCCGATGTAAATTATGTTTCCCGCTTCGTTGTGCATATAATACACACCCGTTTCAGAAGGTGCGTTTTCAATAATATCGAGAAGTTTTGGCGCCATTTCCCGTTTTGGGTCTTTGCGGAGCGTTTCCGTAATTATTTCTTTGGAAGTGTCCTTTGCCAACAACATTTTAAAAAGTGCCACGGTAGCCTTTGCATCTCCCTGGGCGCGGTGGCGGTCGCTTAACGGAATGCCCAACGAGCGCACCAATTTTCCCAAACTGTATGAAGGCATATCGGGTATCAACTTTTTTGCGAGCTCCACCGTGCAAAGGGTTTCCTTTTCAAATGGGTAGCCTAATCGGTCAAATTCGGTGGTAAGGATTCTATTATCGAAAAGGGCATTGTGCGCCACCATAATACAGCCATCGGTAATTTCGATGATGCGTTTGGCCACTTCGTAAAACTTGGGCGCGTGCCGGAGCATTTCATTATTAATGCCCGTTAGGTTTACAACAAATGGCTGGATGGGCTTTTCGGGATTGATTAAACTTGAAAACTGGTCCACGATTTTGTGACCGTCAAATTTGTAAATTGCAATTTCGGTAATCCCTTCCTCATTGTATTTTCCACCCGTCGTCTCTATGTCTAAAATTGCGTACATCCGTTTATTGACTATTCTCTATTTTTATTTTTTATTGTAAAGACTGCTTACCGCTACAGAAAACTGTTTACTCGTAATTCCGTTCCCCAAAAATCGCACTTCCCACACGCACCATATTGCTGCCGTGTTCGATTGCGATTTTGTAATCGCCGCTCATTCCCATACTGAGAATTTTAAATCTTGAATCTTGAACCTTGAATTTTTCAAAAACATCCTTCAATTTCTGAAATTCTTCTGAAATCTGCCTTTCATCATCGGTAAAGGTTGCCATTCCCATAAGGCCCACAACTTTTACATTCTGAAGTTTTTTAAATGCCTCGGAAGCGAGGAGGGAAGCGGCGTCGGCTTCGTCCATTCCAAATTTACTCTCTTCTTCGGCTATCTTTACTTGAAGCAAGCAATTGATGGTCCGGTTATTCTTTAGGGCTTCTTTGTTGATTTCCTTTAAAAGTTTTAAGCTGTCCACCGCGTGAATCAGACTCACGAAAGGAGCCATATATTTTACCTTGTTGCGCTGCACGTGGCCAATCATGTGCCACTCCACATCCTTTGGCATTTCCTGCCATTTGGCTTCCATTTCCTGAATTTTGTTTTCGCCAAAAACACGCTGACCTGCGTTGTAGGCCTCCATCAAATCGCTCACGGGCTTGGTTTTTGAAACCGCTACCAGTGTAACATCCTTCGGTAATGCTTTTTTTAAATTTTTTAAATTTTCTGAAATCGTCATAATCACTTCTCTTTTTCCTTTCTCCTTTCTCTTTTCTCTTTTCTCTTTTTTCAGAATTCGTAAACCGTTACGCCACTTCTCAGTTTCGGTTCAATATAGGTGCTCTTGGGGGGCATTTTCAGGCCTTCGTCGGCTATCTGCTTTAGTTCGTCCGTAGTGACGGCAACCAGCCCAAAACCCACAGCAAACGTCCCCGAATCAACCACGGTTTTTACGTATGCCAAATCCTTTTTTCCGTGGGAATATTCAATGCGCTGGTCGTTCCGTAAATCCTCGATGCCGAGAAGAGGTTTTAAGACCGTAACGTATAAAATATGGGTGTCCAACGCATCGAGCGCATTTTTTATTTCATATTTTGTCTTGCGAAGGTACAAGGAATAAAACTCGCCATCAAGATACATGCTGAAATGGTGCAGTTTCGAAGGCTTGTAATATTCCATTCCGCGGTTTTCTATTCTGAAATGTTCGTCGAGCTTTATTAAAAACTCTTCCTTTGTCATCCCGTTCAAATCCTTCACCAAGCGGTTGAACTCATATATTTTTAAATCGCTTTCCGGAATGAGGTAGCTCATAAAATAGTTATAAGGTTCATCGCCGGTGTGGTTGGGATTTTCTTCCTTCAAATCTTTCGCTAATAGGTATGAAGAAGCAGAGCGGTGGTGGCCATCGGCAATATACAGCGCTGGCATTTTGCTATAAATCTGTTGGATTTTTTTCAGCAGCACTTCGTCATCTACATTCCACAGATAGTGCGTGTCGCGATAGGTGGTGGTAAATTCATACTCGGCGCGGCTTTGCATTACCTCTTCAATTATGGCTTCCAATTCGTCATTATCGGGATAGGTGAGGAGCACGGCTTCTGCGTTGAAACCCACGGTTTTTAGGTATTCCTTAAAAATAACCTCTCGAAATTCCAGCGTGTCCTCATGTTTTTTGATGACATCATCGGCGTAATCCTGAACGCTCGCCGCGGCCACAATGCCGTTGAACTCAAGCCTGTCACGGTTTACGATTTTATAAATGTAGAATGACGGTTTTTCGTCCTGAATAAAAATTTCATCTTCCTTAAATTCCTGATAGCGGTTGCGTACCAGGCCGTAGCGTTCTTCGCCCGAAATTTCCTTTTGATACTTATACCCCGGGTTCACGATATGCAGAAACGAAAATGGGTTGTCCCGCAATCGCGACTCTACCTGCATGGCCGTATAACTGTCATAGGAGCGCGCCGCGAGCAGGCTCACTTTGTCACGCGTAGGGCGGACGGCTTTAAAGGGGATAATTTTGGCCAATGTTTGGATTTATGAGTTTAGTAGTTTAAGTGTTTAAAAGTCGATGAGTCGATGGGTTGATAAGTTTAGGAGTTTAAAAGTTTAAAAGTTTAGTGGTTTTCTTTGTGGACTTTGTGCAAATCTTTGTGCACTCCGTGGTTAAAATTTATTTCGAAAATTGCGAAGAAACATCCTCCGCCTTTCTGTTTTGGCTGTAATCATAAAAACCTTCGCCGCTTTTGGCGCCCAGTTTTCCTGCCATGACCATATTTACCAATAATGGGCAAGGCGCGTATTTTGGATTTTTAAAGCCTTCGTACATCACTTTCAAAATAGAAAGACAAACATCAAGCCCGATAAAATCTGCCAATGCCAAGGGACCCATCGGGTGGGCCATCCCCAGTTTCATTACGGTGTCTATTTCCTTCACGCCGGCCACGCCGTTATAAAGCGTTTCAATGGCTTCGTTTATCATCGGCATCAAAATGCGGTTTGCCACGAAACCTGGGTAATCATTTACTTCCACGGGAACTTTATTCAGCTTTTTTGAAAGTTCTTCCACCGTTTTGAAAGTTTCCTCACTCGTGCTGTAACCTTTTATTATTTCAACCAATTTCATAATCGGCACCGGATTCATAAAGTGCATCCCGATAACCATTCCGGGACGCGAGGTTACCGAGGCAATCTGCGTAATTGAAATGGAAGAAGTATTGCTCGCAAGAATGGTATCTTCCGGACAAAACTTGTCCAAATCGCGGAAGATTTTCAGTTTTAAATCCACATTTTCAGTGGCTGCTTCCACAACAAGTCCCGCACATTCCACGCCTTCCTCAAGGCTGGTAAAGGTTGTAATGTTTTTTAGGGTTCGCTGCTTGTCTTCTTCAGAAATGGTTTCTTTAGCGACCATTCTGTCCAAATTCTTGGTGATGGTGGCAATCCCTTTGTCAAGCGACGTTTGGTGAATATCAATCAACTGTACTTTATAATCAAATTGTGCGAAGGTGTGGGCTATTCCGTTGCCCATTGTGCCTGCGCCTATTACTGCTATGTTTTTCATTTTTTAGATATGAGATTTTAGACTTGAGATTTTAGACTTTTTTATTCTTTTTATAATTTCTCCAAAGTTTAGGCCTCCTTTCGGGGTTAGGGGCCTATATTTTCTTAAAATTTTCAATTATCAACATGGCCACCCGAAGCGCCTCTGTACCTTGTTTAAGCGAAACCTCTGGAGTTCTATCGGCTTTAATGGCTTCGTAAAAACTTTCCAGCTCGTCAAGAATGGCATTGTTTGCCTCAATTTTTGGGTTTTCGAAATAGATTTGTTTTTTTATTCCTTCCGCATTGGTCAACACCATCGCAAAATCGTCTATTTCCTTTGGGGCGTCCTTCATTTTTACCACTTCGCATTTCTTCTCCAGAAAATCTACCGAAATATAGGCGTCGCGCTGAAAGAAACGGGCCTTGCGCATTTTTTTAAGCGAAATGCGGCTTGCGGTCAAATTTGCCACGCAACCATTTTCAAACTCAATGCGGGCATTGGCAATATCGGGCGTTTCGCTGATAACCGAAACGCCACTGGAGCTTACCGACTTTACCGAGCTTTTTACAACGCTCAAGATAGCATCGATGTCGTGTATCATCAAATCCAATACCACCGAAACATCGGTCCCGCGGGGGTTGAACTCCGCCAAACGGTGGGTCTCAATAAACATCGGGTTGTGGATTTTATCCTTAATGGCTTGAAAGGCAGGGTTAAAACGTTCCACTTGCCCTACTTGTCCGCGTACTTTCATCTCTTTCGCCAAATCGCGAATCTGCTCTGCCTGTGCGACCGTTTCCGTAATGGGTTTCTCAATAAAAAGATGCTTTCCGGCCCGTATTACCTTTTCGGCACATTCAAAATGTGTGCTCGTCGGGGTCACCACAACCACCATATCGCAAGCATCTATAAGGCTTTCCATCGAGGGAAAACTTTTATAGCCGAATTCAGTTTCTATTTGTTTCGAGGCTTCCTTGCTGGCATCGAAGAATCCCACAAGGTCATATTTTGTGGATTGTTGCAGCAATTTCAAGTGTATTTTTCCCAGGTGACCTGCACCCAGAACTCCCGCTTTTAGCATTGGCGTGTGTTTTTCACAAATGTACGGGTTTCGGGGGAAAGTTGAAAAGTTGAGGGGTCTAAAAGTTTAGGAGTTGATGGGTTTATAAGTTTAGAAGTTTATGAGTTTAGAAGTTCGAGTTTGATCCCTGAGCGTTAAAGGGAGTGTTTTGGCTTTCTTTGTGGTGGTTGACGTCAGAATTCTTGTTATTGGGAAACAAGCCATTTCTCATAATTATATGATTAACTCCCTTTAAGGCTGGGGTATTGGCTTTGCTATTTGCTTTCCGAAATATATTTGGAAATTGGTACTTGAAATTTGGTGCTTAATACGCTAATTTGGTTACTTTGTAAAGTCTAATATCTCACGTCAAAATCTCAAATCCAATAGCAGTGAAAGATACATTTACCCACCAAGGAATGCGTAAAAAACTGGTTGAAACCCTTAAAAGAAAAGGGATAGCCGACAAAAACGTTTTACAGGCCATCGGCAAGATTCCACGGCATCTTTTTATGGACTCGGGCTTTGTGGACCACGCGTATGTTGACAAGGCTTTCCCGATTGCTGCAGACCAGACCATTTCGCAGCCATATACCGTGGCTCGCCAAACGGAACTCTTGCAAGTGAAGAAGGGCGACAAAATTCTGGAAATAGGAACGGGGAGCGGCTATCAAGCTGCAGTACTTTTGGAAATGGGAGCGATTCTATACACCATTGAAAGACAAAACGAACTTTTCAAGAAAACGAAACTCTTTCTTCCAAAACTTGGCTACAAACCCAAACGCATGATTTTTGGCGATGGTTATATCGGGCTGGAAGAAGAAGCTCCTTTTGACGGAATTATCGTAACTGCCGGAGCGCCTTATGTTCCCAATCCGTTGTTGGCGCAGTTAAAAATTGGCGGAAGATTAGTGATTCCGGTTGGAGAAAATGTACAGATTATGACGGTATTTTTGCGTAAATCCGACACTGAATTTCAGAAAGAAGAGTACGGAGAATTCCGATTTGTACCACTTTTGGAAGACAAAAACTAACGGTTTAGGTAATATATTCTATTATCTTGGTTATCAGCATCTTTTTTGCCTTCTCTTGGAATAAATCCATGTCGTTTCAATAGCTTTTTTGAAGGAATATTCCTATAATCCGTATAGGCTTCGATAGTTTCAAAACCTCTTTGGTTGAAGCCGTAATCCAAAACAGCTTTTAGTGCTTCGCCCATAATTCCTTTGCCTTGATATTCGGGGTCGAGGTCGTAACCCACCTCTGCGGTTTTTTTGTCTTCTGAAAAATTCCAAAGGCAAATGGAGCCAATCAAAACGTTTGATTCTTTGGTCGTAATTCCCCAGGCAATCGCTTTGTCGGATTTTAAATTGCCGTCCAGCAGTTGGATATGCGCAATTGCCGTTTCCCGCGTCTGCGGTGGCCGTTTTATGTATTTGTTGATATCTGTGTTTGAGCGTAAAAAATAGACCCTGTCCAGGTCTGCGGGAACTATTTTCCGAAGGTTTAAGCGTTCTGTTATTATGATTGGAAAAGGTATTGCCATGGTTTTATGCTTTGCGCTCTCCGCGTCTTTGCGGTAAAATTAACACTGCAGAGCCGTAAAGGGCACGAAGATTTAGTTTTTCCTTAAAAATTTAATCAATTCCTCAAAAGATTCCTGCGCGGCTTCTTCATCGTACTTTAGGAGATAATGCTTTTTGCTGATGAAGGGAATGTAGCGGTAATATTTTCCCTTTTTCAGGCTTTCCACATCATAGCCGTGATACGCATCATCATAAACTTGAATGGTCACATTTTCGGCAACCATATGCTTCAAAATATCGTCAACTTTAACGATTTTATCCTTTCCGCCAGTCATTACCAGTACTGGAACTTTTGGTTTAAGTTGAATTTCATAACCATTTGCAGGATAAAACATTGCAATTGATTTTATATTGAGTTTTTTCAATTCATCTTCATCATTTGCAAGCGGAATTAAACCGAGGCCAGCCCGCGACCAGCCCACGATGCTTCCCTCTGAACTTGGGGCGATATCTCCATTCTGTTTTGCCCACTTTAGAGCCTCTTCCAGCGTCCAGAGAATTTGCGCGGGTTCTTCTTCGTCAACGTCTCTTTTGGAAGCTTTATAGGCAGCAACATTATCGACCAATAGAACCGAAATGCCTTCCGCGTTTAGCTTTTCGGCTACCTTGTAATAATGGGTCGTGTCTTTAAAAATCCGCAAGCCGCCAGTTCCCGGTAAAAATACCGCCCATTTGGAAGCGTCGTAATCCTTCGCTTTTTGAAAGTGGAAAAAGTCCGTCATTACTGCATCTTTCGGCACTTTTTGCATAGGGATGCAATTAGTGAAAAGTGAAAAGATAACTAGTAGTTTTAAAATATTTTTCATAGTTTTTTCTATTAAAGCCCCAAAAGATCCAGAAATTTCAGCCCAAAAATAAAGGCGCCGTCGCTGCCGCCGTTGTAATAGGAGCGCACATAATCCACTCGCAACAGCCTGAATTTTCCAAAACCGAGGTTGTCAATACCTACGGAAATTTCGGAATAAGGTTTCCGTTCTTCGGTGCTCAAAAAGTGCGCGCCAGCTACTAAATTGAGATTCAATTGATTGATTCCCGGAATTTTCCCCAAAATCCATCCACGGAAATCGTGCTCCACATTGCCTTCAAAATAACTTTTGTTGGTGCTGAAATCGTAATAGGGCATCAGGTTAAAAACATTTGTATAATTAGGCGAAGTGCCCACCCGTGTTTGATTTCCGTTGAAATGTTTGTAATCCACAAAGGAAATCCCGTCGCCATTGGCAAAGGTTCCCCCTTTTAAATTGTAATAAAACTGTCCCTTGTTTCCCAAGGAAATGGATTGGTTCAAACTTGCTTCAAACTGAGTGTAATCATAATAACTTTCAGTAATCGCGGCACCATTTTCCACGGAAATATTTAACTCCGGATATTTGTTGTCGCCAATATTGAATTTCATATCGGGGTTTGAAAAATACTTTTGGGCAAAGTTGATGCGCGCCCGAAGCTTGCTTTTCACGATGTTATGCTCGGTGATTGCGGCATTGCTGAAATCGTTTGGTGCCAATGGGTTGTTGCTGGTATAGCTCACATCGTCAAATGGAATGGTAACGTAATCGGTATTGTTGAAAATCGGCTTTCTGTTTTCATAAGCCACGGCGGCGTACAGGTGTAGCCCGTTAAAAACTTCCTGACTGTAAGCGATTCGTCCGAAATTTAGCTCGTACAGCTTCATATAGTTCCTTTCAAAGAAAAGGGTGGCAAACGTATTTATCAATGGCGAAATGGGCTCCGTATCATTAAACTGGGCCACTGTGCTTCCGCCCGAAAGGGAGAAGCGCAATTTGTCCGTCCAATTAAAATTCCGAAGAATATTCGCCGTAAACCGAAGCCTGTCTTCTGCAATCCCGTAATCTGCCCGAACGGCCGCCGAAAGGGTGTTGGTCTGGTTGTCGTCGTACCATTTGTTAAACGTTAGTCCCGCCGTACTCTTCCAGCCCTGAACGGTATTGAAATTTATGTTGGGCAAAGGGCCTTCATAACCAACAGACCATTTTTCAAAGGAATTTTTATAGGTATAACCTGTCAGCAGACTCAGAACACCGGGTTTGTTCGACTTTGCGTCCAGTGAATCCAAATAGGGCTTTGAGCGCCTTAAAACCTGTATGCTGTCTTTTTTGATGTAATCTCTCAGCTCCTCATCGGTCAACGGCACGGGGCGGCTGCCTCGCCAAAACAGACTGTCCTTTTTGTTGGCCTCGGGTTTAAAGGAAAGCACTTCGTTGGTAAAGGATTTTTTGGTGAACTGTGGCTTAAAGTCATAATTGCTATAAACGGCTATAAACCGACCGTCGCCTTCCATTCCCAAAAAGCCAAAACCGAAATCGACGGACTGTGAAATTTTCACCCAAAAATCATAATCGCTATCGTATTTATAGTTCTGTTTCACCATTAAATTGCTCACAAAAGGCACTTGTATCGCCGCTCCCGTGGTAGAAAGTTCAACTCCGTATAGCTGCCAATCGTCTTCCACAATATATACATAGCCTTGCCAAACCCTGTCATTGGGGCGTTTGGGGATTACCTTTATTTTGTTGATGAGTTTTGGGCCTTCGTAAAAAACGCCGTCCAATTTATAGTTGTAATAATTCAATGCATTATTAGCAATGGGCGAAACCAGTGCCGCGTTCAATTCAATCGTATTTTCGTAAAAGGAGATGTTGGCGCTCTGTGCGCTGTTGAAGCTGAAACCGTTATCGTTGCCGCTCACTTTGCTGGCGATAATCTTTTCGGTGAATTTATCGGGTTTTTGGTACGCTAATTCTGAAATGGTTTCCGATAGGTAAATGATGCCCGTGCGGGTAGAATCCAGCATTCCGTCAAAATCGCCGACTTCCTGGCCCATTATTTTTTCGGGCACGTTTTTAACTTTCCACAGTCCGCGCGAATAAAAATCGGCTGTGTATTCGCTCAACTTCTCCAGATTTTCCTTCCGTTGGGCAATGGTTTTTCGGATAATGCGGTACGCGGGGTCTTCGGAAGTGTTGACCACCACTTCATCAAGGCTGGTAGTTTCTTCTTCCAGGGAAATATTCAGAATAAAAGGAAAAGTACTGGGAGCTATCGTTTTGGTCAAGGTTTTATAGCCCAAGAACTGAAAAATAACCTTGTATTCGCCCGGTTGGGAAACGTTGAGCGAGTAGTTGCCATCGTCATTTGTGGTGGTGCCTATGTAGCTATTTTGAAGGTAAATATTTACGTAGGGCAGGGGCTCGCCTTTGGTATCGGTTACTTTTCCAACAATTTGGGCCTGGAGTAGATAAGTGGAAAAAAGTAAGAGGACAAAAAGTAATTTTTTCATAAAGGAAAGAAGGACTGCTTTTGGTTATTTCCCAACCAAAATACCAAAACCTTATCTGCCAGTAAAATTTTTATGAATTAATTATTAAAAGCTTTTTTGATACGGCTAAGCTGCTTTTTGGTGTCGCGTTCCTTGATGGTTTCGCGCTTGTCGTACTCCTTTTTACCTTTTGCAAGCGCTATGTCCATTTTTGCCAAGCCTTTGCTATTGGTAAAAAGTACAAGCGGGATTATGGTAAGTCCGCTGTTTCTTACTTCCTTTTCAAGTTTTTTTAGCTCGCTGCGGTTTAAAAGAAGTTTGCGCTCGCTTTTTGGGGAATGATTGTAGTGCGTGGCGTGGCTGTATTCCTGCACGGTCATATTAATCACGAAGAGCTCTCCATTGTTAAATTCACAAAAACTTTCAGCTATGGACGCCTTGCCTTCACGAATGGCCTTAATTTCGGTGCCCCGCAAGACGATGCCGGCGGTGTAGGTATCGAGAATTTCATACTCAAACCTCGCCTTTCGGTTTTTTATTTTTACGTTTTTCTGAATTGCCATAGCTGCAAAAATAGATTGAATAATGCAGAATTAATAATGAATAAACAATAATGTGTACGGATTAAAGAATAAAGAATAAAGAATATTGTCACTCACCACTCACCACTCACCACTCACCACTCACCACTCACTACTCAACGATAATCGTTTCAACCTTTTTATCGGGACCATCTATCGTTACCTTAAAAAGTGTGGAATTATCACTATCGTCCATATCCTCAAACCTGTCTTCGCCTATTAATTGGTTCACCAACTGCGGGGTGGTGTTGCTATGGCCGGCGATGAGCACGGTCTTTCCGTTGGTTTCCTTTAAAAATTCCTCGGAATAGATTGTGTTCGGGTCATAGCGCTTTGGCGAAATCTGCTTCTGCTGTGCTATGAACGAAATGGTCTGCTTGGTACGGATGTATTTTGTTATGTAGATTTCATCAAGCTTGATGGGTTCAAAATAGGCAGCCCAACGCTTGGCGCGCATCATCCCGTCAATGTTCAGGGCAGGGTCGGGGTCTTTTGGGTCGGTACGTACTTTTTCGGCGTGGCGGATTAAATAATAAGTTGCGCTGTAATTGGGGGTAGCAGATTCATTGCCGCTCTCAGATTCTTTTTCCTTTTGTTGTCCGCAAAAGGTGAAGAGTGGCAATAGTGTCAATACTAAAATGAAATGCTTCATAGGTTTTGCTTATTAAATAACACTTTTTAAGATTCATTGGCAAAGTTATAACTAAAACTGTGGAATCTTTAATATTTCATTATTAGAAATGGGCGGGTTCCTGTTGTAATTTTATAAAACGAAAAAGAAAAATTAATTTAACTTAAAACAAAAAAGCTATGAACGAAGATCAGTTTAAAGGAAAATGGAACCAAGTAAAAGGTAAATTTAAGCAGAAATACGCAGACCTTACCGATGATGACCTAAAGTATGCCGAAGGAAAATCGGACGAATTGCTTGGTCGCCTTCAAGAGAAAACAGGTGAATCCAAAGAAAAATTGAAGGAACAGATTGACAAGTGGTAGTTTTAAACTAAACTTTAGTTACCGCTTTATTTGAAGCCGGACCCCTTAAAATTTCAAACATTGAAATTTTAAGGGGTCTTTTTTTGGCCTAATGCGGCTATTAATGAATTAGAGATACACAAAACCCCCAAGTAAATTCTTGAGGGTTTTTCAAATTGACTAATTAATCCAATCTATTCAACTAAATTCTCTTGGTTTCTAAATACCAGTGAGTCATCAAAGCTATCGAGCAAGATTATACTGTCAGTGGTTATTTTTCCGGCGAGGATTTCCTTACTTAGCTCGTTCAGCACTTCCCGCTGAATTACCCTTTTTACAGGTCTTGCGCCAAACTGCGGATCAAATCCTTTTTCCGAAAGGTACTTAATGGCTTCCGGTGTGGCATCCAGCACGATGTTCTGTTTCAAAAGCATTTTGGAAACGCCTTTCAACTGTAGCTTTACAATCTGCTGAATATCGCTTTTTGAAAGCGGGGTAAACATGATGATGTCGTCAATACGGTTCAAAAACTCTGGGCGCACGGTCTGCTTTAAAAGCGCCAGCACTTCTATTTTGGCTGCTTCCATTGCGGTCTCGGGATCTTTTACAGTCTCAAAGCGCTCTTGGATTATATCGCTGCCCATATTGCTGGTCATAATAATAATCGTGTTTTTGAAATCTGCTAAACGGCCTTTGTTATCAGTCAGTCTTCCTTCATCCAACACCTGCAATAAAATATTGAAAGTATCTGGGTGCGCTTTTTCAATTTCATCAAGCAAAACCACGCTATAGGGTTTGCGGCGCACGGCCTCGGTGAGTTGTCCGCCTTCCTCGTAACCCACATATCCGGGAGGCGCACCTACCAAGCGGCTCACGCTGTGGCGTTCCTGGTATTCGCTCATATCTATTCGGGTCATTGCGTTTTCATCGTCAAAGAGATATTCGGCCAATGCCTTTGCAAGCTCGGTTTTACCCACCCCAGTAGTTCCCAGGAACAGGAAGCTGCCTATGGGTTTCTTTTCATCCTGCAAGCCCGCACGGCTACGGCGAATGGCGTCGCTAACCGCTTCTATGGCTTCGTTTTGGCCCACCACACGTTTGTGCAAATGGTCTTCGAGCTTCAATAGCTTTTCGCGGTCGCTCTGCAGCATTTTGGTAACAGGTATTCCCGTCCATTTTGCTACTACTTCGGCAATGTCCTCGCGGGTTACTTCCTCTTTTATCATGGAAGTACCGTCTTGTTTTTCGGCCAATTGTGCTTCCAATTTATTGAGTTCTTCCTGAGCTTCCTTGATTTTTCCGTAACGGAGCTCCGCAACTTTTCCAAAATCGCCTTCCCGTTCGGCACGCTCGGCTTCCAACTTGTATTCCTCAATTTGTGTTTTGAGGTTCTGCACATTGTCAACCACCTCTTTTTCACTCTGCCATCGCGCGTTCAGTTCGTTGCGTTCTTCCTTAAGATTGGCAAGTTCGGCATTGAGCGATTTCAGCTTGGTTTCATCTTTTTCACGTTTTATGGCCTCAATTTCAATTTCAAGCTGCATAATTTTCCGGTCCAAAACGTCCAGTTCCTCCGGTTTGGAATTTATTTCCATCCGAAGTTTACTTGCGGCTTCGTCCATAAGGTCAATAGCCTTATCGGGAAGAAAACGGTTCGTAATATATCTTTCCGAAAGTTCAACGGCAGCAATAATCGCTTCGTCCTTAATACGCACTTTGTGGTGCGTCTCATATTTTTCCTTAATTCCTCGAAGAATTGAAATGGCACTTTCCGTATCGGGCTCGTCAACAACCACCTTTTGGAAACGGCGTTCCAAAGCTTTGTCCTTTTCGAAATATTTTTGATATTCATCCAATGTCGTTGCTCCAATGGCGCGCAATTCGCCACGCGCAAGGGCGGGCTTCAAAATATTCGCGGCGTCCATGGCACCCTGTCCGCCACCAGCGCCAACGAGGGTATGGATTTCGTCAATGAAAAGTACGATATCGCCTTCACTGGAAGTTACTTCCTTGATAACGGCTTTTAGACGCTCTTCAAATTCACCTTTGTATTTCGCTCCTGCAATCAGCGCGCCCATATCCAAAGAATAAATCTCTTTTGATTTTAGGTTCTCGGGCACGTCGCCATCAACAATTCTATGCGCCAAACCTTCCGCAATGGCGGTTTTTCCTGTACCGGGCTCGCCCACGAGCATCGGGTTGTTTTTGGTTCTTCGCGAAAGGATTTGAAGAATTCTTCGTATTTCCTCATCACGGCCAATAACGGGGTCCAGCTTGCCGTCGCGGGCAAGTTGGTTGAGGTTTTTGGCGTATTTATTTAAAGAATTATAAGTTTCCTCGGCACTTTGGGAGGTTACCTTTTCACCCCCGCGGAGTTCGTCAATCGCGGCTTTCATTCCCTTTTCGGTTACGCCTTGGTCTTTCAGGCTCTGTGCAATGCTGCTTTTTGAATTTAGAATCGCCAATAAAAGATGTTCTATGGAAACATATTCATCGCCCATCTTTTTTGCAATATTGCTGGCTTCGATGACCGTTTTGTTCGCTTCGCGGGAAAGCATAATATCGCCGCCGGAAACCTTTGGAAAGCTTTCCAATTGCTTGTCCAAGATTTGTTTTAGGGTAACAAGGTTTACGTTAAGTTTTTTTAAGATGAAAGGTGCCACGTTTTCATCCACCTCAAAAATAGCTTTGAGGAGGTGTTCGTTCTCAATCTGCTGGTGGCCGTAGCCCTGCGCAATCTGCTGCGCCTGCTGTATGGCCTCTTGGCTTTTTATTGTAAAGTTGTTAAAGTTCATTTTATTGCTTATTATCTATTGTTATTTTTTATTTGAAATGGCTTGGATCCGATAGCTATCGGATGCGCTTGGTCTGACATATTATTTTATTTCAAAAAGGTATTTTCAAATATAAAGCCACGCTAAAATTAAGACAAAATGTCTGCTAAATTCTTTGATTTAACAGACATTATGACGGCTTTAACAGTGGGGACTTTATCATTTCTTTTAGAAAATACTACGCTGAAACTCGTAGTTTTGAATAACTAAAAAACAAAAATAATTTATGGGATTTTTTGATAAATTTAAGTCGCCGAGAGACCTTGCGAAAGAAGAAATAGTAGAAGTACCGTGGCACGTTTTGGGCACTATGGAACAATTGGATGAACTAGTGGAGGAATCCAAAATCAAACCTGTCGCTATTTTTAAACACTCCACCCGTTGCGGGATTAGCCGAGGCGTTTTAAAACTGTTTGAGAAAAACTACAAACTTACCGACGAGCAATTAAAACTGTATTATTTAGACCTCTTGCAAAACCGGGAGATTTCAAATGAAATAGCAATGCGTTTTAAGGTTCATCACGAAAGCCCACAAATGCTTGTTATTAAGAATGGGGAAGTGGTACACCACGATTCGCACCATGCTATCGAGGCTTCGCATTTGGAGCGGTTTGTTTGATTTTTAAAAGGAATTATCCCTCAAAATCTCCTTAAACCGTTCCTTTATATCCGTTCCGGCATCAAAGACCATTTGTTCGTTGTTCGGAAAGGGTATAAAGTAATTGTTCAGCAGTCTTCGGTCCTCGGCGGTCAGGGCGCGTTCATCGCCGCGATATTTTGCAAAGACATTTTCAAAAACAAATTCCGAGGAAATTGGAAAACTGTTTAATTGCCGCCTTCTGTTCAAATCCCTATAAACCACGGTGCCGCCCACAAATACACTTTTTTGCTGGGTGATGATGGTAACCTGTGCCGAAACATTAATAAACTTATCAATTTTAATTGGGTTGCCCAGACTGTCACGCACAATATTTCCCTTACGGTCACGGCGATATTCAAAGCCATCCTTAATGTGCTGAGTTCGGGTATATTGTCTATCCGAAATTCGTTCAGGTGAAATTTGGATGGTCTGAAAATTTAAGTCAACGCCCAGGTCATAATTGATATCGTTCGCTCGTTGTCCGTGATATTCGGTCCAAAAATCATCCAATCCGTAGGTGTTGAAATCAAGCAGATCGCGCTCAAGGCGAATAGGGATAAACTGCCCGGTGTGGTTGTTTATCGTTACGAATACGAAATCGGTGCCCCGGAAATGTGCGTCTTCCTTAAGTTGGTGCACATCGCGGTAATTGGGTTGCACTTCATCTAGTTCGCATAAAACATTAAAAGCGCTTCGGTAATCTTTTTTCGTGTTGCGCTGCATATAAACGATGGCCTCATGGTATAACGCCTTTACATACGCATCCTTGGCCGCCAACAGGTCATTGCTATAATCTGAAAACACGAAATTCGCCTTTCTGCCCATTTCGTTGCTGTAAAGCGGAAGCAAAGGCCGGATCAGATCTTGACGCGCCTGCAGATCGAGATAGGTGTAATAAATTTCCTTTGCGGCGGCAGGGTTGTTTTCCTTTTTCAGAAAAGAAATATGGCGCGTATCATCCTCCTTGGCCTTTAAATAAGCCTCTTCCAAAAGACGGATGTGCGGTTCATATTCTTTTGCGCCCTTATCTTTTTGAAGCTTTTTTACGGCAAGCTCAATGGCTTGGTCATAATCGCCTCGGGCAACAAACTTTTGGGTACGTTTAACGCTATTGCAGGAAATGCTGAAAAATGCAGTAAATAGGAGTAAGTAAAAAGCCTTCATACCGAAATTGATTTGGTTATGAAGGCTAAATTACAATAGTAGTGCCAATTTATCTTGTATAACTTTGAAGAAGATTATTGGGCGAAAAATAAACCACGAATACACGAATTTTTTTAATGCCTAATTATTCGTGTATTCGTGGTTTTTAAATTCCATATTATAAAAAGACTACAACTTTATTGCCGGGAGCAGTTTCGTCCTACATTCCCCAAAGCCAATCCGCACGTTTTCGTTTTTGCAATAACCCTTTAAAATAACGGTATCGTTGTCGTTTATAAATTTGCGATCAGAGCCGTCCGAAAGTTTGATAGGCTTTTCGCCGCGCCAAGTAAGTTCCAGCATAGAGCCGTAAGAGTCTGGCGTTGGGCCGGAAATGGTACCGCTTCCCATCATATCGCCACTGTTTACGTTACAGCCGTTAATGGTATGGTGCGCCAATTGCTGGCTCATATTCCAGTACATATATTTAAAGTTGGAACCAGCAACTTTGGTTTCTTTTCCATTTTCGGGAGCAATATAAACTTCAAGATTTATATCGTAGCTTTTCTTTCCTTTATACTGAAGATAGGGCAGTTGCTCCATTTCAGGTTTTGGGCCTTCCACTTTGAAGGGTTGCAAAGCATCCAAGGTTACAATCCACGGTGAAATGGATGAGGCAAAATTCTTAGCCAGGAAAGGACCAAGCGGCACATATTCCCATTTTTGGATATCGCGCGCGCTCCAATCGTTGAAAAGCACCAATCCGAAGATGTATTCCTCGGCTTCGTTCACCGGAATGGGTTCGCCCAAGGCGTTTGCATCTGTGGTGATAAAAGCCATCTCCAATTCAAAATCAACCAATTTTGAAGGACCAAAAACGGGTTCAGTCGCGCCCTCGGGCATGGTTTGTCCCCAAGGTCTGCGAGCGTTTATCCCACTTGGGATTATGGAAGAACTTCTTCCGTGATATCCCACGGGAATGTGAAGCCAGTTTGGCATCAACGCGTTCTCTTTTCCGCGGAACATAGTTCCTACATTCGTGGCGTGTTCCTTACTGGAGTAAAAATCGGTATAATCGCCAACTTGCACGGGAAGCTGCATTTCCACCTCATCCATCGTGAAAAGGATGTGCTGTCGATGGTCTTTGTTATCGCGAAGTTTTGGATTTTCGGCATCAAAAATTTCCGCAATCCGGTTGCGTACCAAACGCCAGGTTTTTCTTCCGTCGCTAATAAAATCGTTCAAGGTATCTTGCAGAAAGATATCATCGGTAAGGTCAATTCCTTTGAAATACCCCAATTGGTGCAGTGCACCAAGGTCAATGGCATAATCGCCAATGCGGGTTCCGATGGTAATAATGTCGTCGCGCGTTAAAAAAACGCCGAAGGGAATGTTTTGTATTGGAAAATCTGTGTCTGGCGCAGTATCCAGCCAGGTTTTTCGTTTGGGGTCGTTTGCTGTTATGGGCATTTTTTAAAATTCTTTTTGTAGTTGCAAATAAAACTAAGGAAAAAAATTCAAAAGTTTCAAAATCATAGAATTAATTCGTTAGTGCAATTTAGTTACAACCTGAGTTTTGTTAGTAAAATTCTTCATCAAATATATATATTTCAGGATAGTTACCGAATGTAATTACTATTTTTGGATTTAATTAACTTTCGGTGGAGGTTTAGAGTAAATGGTTTGTAGTTTGTGGTTCTCTGGCTGCAATTCCCATTTTTTCGACTCTAAACCATAAACCATAAATTTTGAACTTTTTTATGCAACGCGACGAACAAATTTTTGAACTGATAGAAGCCGAAAAACAACGCCAATTGAACGGTCTGGAGCTGATTGCCTCAGAGAATTTTGTGAGCGACCAAGTAATGGAAGCCGCTGGTTCCGTTTTAACGAATAAATATGCCGAAGGCTATCCCGGCAAGCGCTATTACGGCGGTTGCGAAGTGGTGGACGAGGTAGAGCAAATAGCCATTGACCGCGCAAAAGCCCTGTTTGGGGCAGAATATGCAAATGTGCAGCCCCATAGTGGTTCGCAAGCAAATACAGCTGTTTTTGCTGCCTGTTTAAATCCGGGGGATAAATATTTAGGTTTCGATCTTTCCCACGGCGGGCATTTAACCCATGGCTCTCCTGTAAACTTTTCGGGAAGGCTTTACAATCCCGTTTTTTACGGTGTTGATAAGGAAACTGGACGGATTGATTATGATAAAGTAGAAGAAATTACCCTAAAGGAAAAACCAAAAATGATTATTGCAGGAGCTTCTGCATATTCAAGAGAAATAGATTATAAGCGTTTCCGCGAAATTGCCGATAAAGTTGGCGCCCTGCTTTTTGCGGATATTGCGCACCCGGCGGGATTAATTGCAAAAGGAATTATCGGCGACCCACTGCCGCACTGCCACGTGGTAACAACTACCACCCACAAGACCCTTCGTGGCCCTCGCGGCGGAATGATTTTGATGGGAAAGGATTTTGACAATCCCTTCGGTCAAAAACTGAAAAACGGCAACCTTAAAAAAATGAGCAGTCTGCTGGACAGCGCTATTTTTCCCGGAAACCAGGGCGGGCCGTTGGAGCATATTATCGCCGCAAAAGCGATTGCCTTTGGCGAAGCTTTGACGGATGATTTCCTGCATTATATGGTCCAAGTGAAAAAGAACGCGGCAGTAATGGCGAAGCATTTTGTGGAAAAAGGCTATGATATTATTTCCGGCGGAACCGATAACCATATGATGCTTATTGACCTTCGCAACAAAAATATCTCGGGAAAAGAAGCAGAGGAAGCCTTGGGCAAAGCAGATATTACGGTTAATAAAAACATGGTTCCATTTGATGATAAATCGCCTTTCGTTACAAGCGGGATTCGTATTGGTACAGCAGCGGTAACTACCCGCGGTTTGGTTGAAAAGGATATGGAAAAAATAGTGAATTTGATTGATGAAGTTATCGTGAACCGTGAAGACGATGCCAAGCTGGAAAGCATTGCCGAAAAGGTAAACGAAATGATGTCTGGGCTGCCGCTTTTTAAGAATTAAAACTTCCCATATAAAACTTTGCGTCTTTACGCCTTTGCGTGAAAAATTAGCTCGCGGAGATGCAAAGTCGCAAAGGTCGCAAAGCCGCAAGGAATGTTTTTCTAAAAAATTTCTTCATTTGAAAACAGTGGAAATAGAAACCGACCGACTTCTATTAAGGCAATATACCTTAACCGATGCTCCTTTCATCTTTAAACTGATGAACAGCGAAGGCTGGCTCAAAAACATCGGCGATAGGAATATCAAAACCCTTAAAGATGCGGAAGATTATATGAAGAAGAACTATTTGAGCAGTTATGAAAAGCATGGCTTTGGACCCTATTTGGTTTCGTTGAAGGAAGGCGAAACGCCACTCGGCTCGGCGGGTCTATACAAGCGGGACAACTTGGAACATCCGGATATAGGTTTCGCGTTTTTACCCGAGTTTGCCAATAAAGGTTATGCCTTTGAGGCAGCAAATGCCGTAATGCAGTTCGCTTCGGAAACCTTGGGAATAGTGACAATAGTGGGCATTACGCTTGAAACAAATCTTTCCTCCATAAAACTTCTAAAAAAGCTCGGTCTTTTGGAGGTTGGAAACTATACGTATGAAGACGGGGAAGAGCTATTGCTTTTTTCAAATTAGAAAATCATTTATAAATACTGCTTTTATGAAACAGTTTATACCCTCAATTTTCAAAGCCAGCCCATTAACGGTGCTTTTCTTTTTAGGAGTTTTTGCCATATCGTGCAACGAAAAATCTTCATCGGCGAAAACCGATACCATTGTTGAAGTGGACATTTCCCAAAAAAGTGAAGAAAATAATGATAAGGAATTTTTAGCAGTGATGCAAAAACATTTGGATGCCGTTTCAAATCGGGATTTAGGCGCTTTGAGAGAAACCATGGCCCCAAACGGCCAGATGCAATTGATTTTGCCCGGTTCCGAAATCATTGACGGCGTGGAGGGGTTTATGAATTATCACAAAGAATGGTTTGCCGCGCCCGATTGGACTTTTGAAACAAAAATACTGAACACTGAGATTGGGCAGGATTTGGGAATGGCGATAACAGAAATCATATACCGTGAACCCTTGCGCGATGGCGCCCCATATTTCAACAGAATGATAGTGAGTTACGACCTGAAAAAAATAGATGATAAATGGTACATAATTAAGGACCACGCAAGTTCTATTGAAAAATCAACCGACACTAAATAATAATTTAAACATGATAACCGAAAAAGACAGCCAATTTATAAAACGTGCCATCGAACTTTCCGAAAGAGGCATGGACAACAATGCCGGCGGCCCTTTTGGGGCAGTGGTCGTAAAAAATGGCGAAATTATAGCCGAAGGTTTCAACCAGGTAACTTCCAGTAATGACCCAACGGCGCACGCTGAGGTTGTGGCCATCCGCAAAGCTTGTGATGAGCTTGGTTCGTTCCAATTGGATGATTGTATAATTTACACGTCCTGCGAGCCTTGCCCCATGTGTTTGGGCGCTATTTATTGGGCGCGGCCAAAAGCCGTTTACTACGCTTGCACAAAAGAAGACGCCGCAGAAATAGGCTTTGACGACCATTTTATTTATGATGAAATAGATAAGGATATTGAAAACCGGAACATCAAATTCATCAATCTTGGTAGGGAAGAGGGTCGAAAAGTTTTTAAAAAATGGGAAGCCAAGGAGGGAAGAATTGATTACTAATTTACTTTTTTTCAAAATGAAGAATTTGAAACGAATCATCTTCCTTGGAATAGCAGCGATTGCTTTTTCGTGTGGCAAGGATGAACCGTCCAAGGCTACGATTACAGGGCTTTGGAAACTGGAAAGTATGAAGGTGCGCGACACCCCAACCAATACCTGGAGCGATTACAAAGGTGGAATGGACGGCTATCTACTATATGACGGTAACGGCCACGTAGCCCTTCACCTGTATGAAAAGGGATATGAAAAAGCGGGAATGGAGTTTCCAAATTTTAACGATTCCATTCCTTTGGAAGCGTTAAAATATATAACGAAATCCTACTACTATATGGGGAATTATAAAGTATCTGAGGCCGATAGCATTGTTTCGCATTTTAAACTTTCCCATTCAAACCCTTCCGAATTTGGGCTTACCGCCGAAAGAAGATTTTACTTTAATGGTGATACCTTGGTAATGCAACCTGTGGAACGGAAAAACTCCAAGTTGAGATTGAAGTGGTTGAAAGAAAATTAAAGAATAGAACAATAAAAAACCCCGTCTTTATGGACGGGTTTTTTATAAATATTCTCTTCATTATTCTGCAGGAAATTCGATAGACTCATACGCTCCGGCATCGGGATTTGTACTTGGAGGCGACGGTCTATCCCTACCGTTCAAATCTTTGGAGGGACCCACGCCAATTTTTCCAATTTCTTCTGCCGCCGAATTATTTTTTTCAATATTAAAATTGTTCAATTCGGTATTTTGAAAAACAGGATCGGCATTAAATACGGTACTAGTATATAAGGTACTGTTTCCAAAATCATATAGTGGATCATCGCCAAATTCCCCCGTAGGGTCTTCAAAACGCAGCAAACAATTTTCAAAGTTAAAATTGAAAGCGGCTTCCGTATTCTGGAACAACGAAAACTCGCGCCGCTCGTTTCCGTAAATAATACAGTTCTTAAAATCGGCTTTTATTAAATCTGCTACAAATATTTGATCGGCCGTCTCCAGGCTATTGTCAAGTGAAACTGCAGGGAATGAGCGAAAGCCATTGGTCCAATAATTTGCAAATGTACAGTGCCTAAATTCATAGCTACCGCCCAGTTGTATTGCCAAAGAGGATTGGCCACTATTGTTTATTACCATATTTTCAGCGTCGATACTTCCCGTTCTGGAAAGTAAACCAACGTTGGTGCTGTTGTAAATCTGAACATTTTTTAAAATAACCGGACAGTCTTCCATTAAAATACCTACGGTACTGTTTTTTATTGTTGTGTAATTAAATTCATTATCAACACTACCCGAGGTTAGCCAGATAGTAAGCCATTGGCCCGGAACATCGGCAAATCCCGGCTCAAGTCTATCGCCTTCAAAGATTACCTCATTTTCCATCGCTTCGCGGTCAAGGCTAGGCAAGCCCAGTGACTTTATGGAGGCATTTTCTGCTACGATTATTCCACTTCCGTCGTGAAAGTGTACACGGGCACCGGCTTCCACCGTGAGGGTTTTATTATTTGGAACCGCCGCATAACCATATATTACGTACGGTTTTTGGTTAGTGAAGGTGAGTTCGTCATCTTCCAGCAAAAATCCTTTTACCAGTATATCCTCTCCATCTTCGTCTGTGCCTAAATTCAATGTTTCGGTGGTTCCATCTGCATATCTTTCCGGAAACAGAAAAATGGCATCCTTTACCAATGTAACCAGTTCTACTTTCTGTTCATTTCCGCCACTGTCAAAAAGGAGCTGATCTGTATAAAGAAATTCTTTGGGGTTCGTGGGAAGACTATTAACATTAAAGGTAGTTTCAATAAAGATAAAGATACTGTCTTTGGCCAAAACCTGTACGTTCTCAAAAACCTTTCCCGGCATTCCATCAACATTCAAACGATAATTGGAAGCTTCGCCCTGCGCCAAACGAAGGGTGGGAATGTTTATGTCTTCATCGCTTCGATTGTAAACTTTCAGGTTATAGGTACTGGAACCAATGTTTGAAAAAACTGTATCAAGATAGACCGTATCTTTTGAAAATTCCAGATTTCCGGTGCTGGCAACGGTCTCAAAATCGTTGCGGCATGAACTCCATAATACCAGGCAACACAATATTGCCAAACCGTACAAATACCTCATTCAATTATAATTTTGGTAAAAATATAACTTTTTATGAAGCTAATTATTGTAATACAAATAACTTTTCAAAAGTCACTAATAACCCTTAGTTAGCGTAATTATGCCAAATACAGAGATGGTATCTATTCATTACCACGCTTCGCTTTTCGCAATGCTCGTTTTTTGGCAATCTTTAATTTTCGGAATTTGAGGGTGTTTCTATAGGCCTTTTTTGCTTTTTCATACCAATCTGGATTTTTGTACGGCTCGACATCTTCAGAACTTATCCAAGAAATACCCCCCACAACTACTTCACCAAGAAGAAAGTCTCCCTTATCCAGAGATACATCAATGATATTAGTGACGTTTGAAACTGTTATTTCTTTTGAATCAAAACCAACGTAGCTAAACACCAAAACATCGCCAGGTTTAGTTTCAATTTCATACTCACCGTCAAAATCGGTCTGGGTTCCTATTGAGGTTCCTTTTATCATTATGTTTGCGCCCGGAAGTGGCAGGCCGGTATCATCGGTTACGGTTCCTTTGGTATTTACCGAATATCCATCAATCACTTCCTCTTTTTGGGGAGCGACGGCAATTTTGCCAAGAAGTATCGGTGGAGATTGGCTATTTGACATCAGATAAATATTTCTAATTTCCGATTTGTGGTTCAGTTGGATTTTTTGGGTTTCAAAATTTTCTTTGCTGAAGGTTAGCCACTCTTTGTCCAAGGTATAGATTTCATATTCGCCCTTTTTGTTGGTCCACGTTTGTGCCTCGGTTTCGTTGGAAATGACTTTGACATTTTTCAAGGGATTTCCGTTCTCGTCCTTTACGATACCTTGGGTAAAGACCTGTAGCCTTGAATTATCGAGAGTGCTGAAACGGCCTATTCCCATAGAAACCATTGGTTTTCTTGAAATTGTATTGTTTTCGGGTTTTGGATTGTTTGAAAAAAGCGCCAGCGGAAGAAGCATGGAGGCAGCGATTGGAGCGAAGCCTTTTCCGCTTTTTCGTTCCAGTTTCACTTCGCGGTTTAGTTGTGATTTTTTTATTCTGCCGCAGGCATTTTTGCTCTTAGTTAAGATTCTAACCAATTCTTCATCTGTTTTTGAAGTAAGATCGATAACTTCCTTTGTGCAAACACTGCAAAATTTTCCTTTTTCAGTTGCGGTCATTTTAGCCCAATCTTCGTGGCAAGGCTCTGGAATTCGGATGGTGATGGATTTTTTCATAGTTGATGGTTTAATGATTCAAAGGAACCAAACATAAAACCATAAAAAAACCGCTTTTGAGTAAAGCGGTCATTTCAATGAGGGAAATAATTCAATGAGGTTATTTTTGAATTATTTCAATCTTAAAAAGTTTATCCCAATTTTTCCCAGTAATATAAAGTATGTTGGGTTCTCCCTTGTATGCTATGCCGTTTAGAACGTCCAGTTTAGGGTGTTGCGTTACCTTGTCCTTTAAATCGGTTAGGTCAATCACGCCTTCCACCGCGCCGTTTGAAGGATCTATAATGGCGATTGAACCTTGTTGATATACATTTGCATATATTTTTCCTTCCACCCATTCCAGTTCGTTTACACTGTTTATTTTGCTTGTGTTTGTAAAAATTTCAATATAATCCATTTCTGCAAGTGTATTGGAGTTGAGGGTCCAGATTCTATCGGTACCGTCGCTTTTATAGATATTTTTTTCGGCATCGTGGCAAAGCCCCCAGCCTTCTTTACTTTCCCCGTACACAAAGGTGCCGGTTTGTTCCATCGTTTTTAGGTTGTAAATAAAACCCGTGTTTTCGCGCCAGGTAAGTTGATAAATTTTGTTGTTGAGAATGGTGAGTCCCTCTCCAAAATATGGATCGGGAAGATTTACTTTCTGAAGCACTTCCCCAGTCTTGTAATCAGTTTTTCGTAAAGATGATTGCTTGTATTGACCGGTGCTTTCATAGAGCGTATCATTTTCAAATTCCAGCCCTTGGGTGTAGGCATTAATATCGTGTGGATACGTTTCCAGTACTTTATAAGTATAGAGTTTTGGTTTTATGGAAGAAAGTATGGTGACTTTCGTAGAAGCTTCATATGTTTCATCATCACTGTATATTTGAGCCCTTAGGGTTTTCTCGCCAAGCTTTTTCCCCGAAAGGGAAAGCGTATTATCAGTTACCGAAACGCGGTCCTTGTTCAAAAAATAAACAATCGAATCTATTTCAATTTTTTTTTTGTTGTTTAGGGAAATATTAAGCGCATCTTCTGTGGTATAGGTTTTTTTTGAATTCTTAATTTCCAGAGAAAAAGCATCTTTTTTCTCTTCTGAATTTCCTCCGCAGCCACCCAGCAAAAGCACTAAAAGCGTAGGAACTAAAATGTTATGGATTTTCATCGTGAACTATAATTTTTCCGCAAGGTATTTATTAAAATTGAAATGTAAAAATACTTGCCAAAACTTCAAAAAGCCTTATCTTTGCAGCGGCAAGTCCTACACAACCAGCTCCTGTTGAATCCCCCAGGGCGGGAACGCAGCAAGGGTATACGGTCGTAGCGGTGTGATGTAGGTAGCTTGCCATTTTTTGTGCGATAAACTTTCGTTTTCCAAAAAAGCAACGACCGTTTTATTGAAAGAATAAAGGACTAAGACCGCTTTTATAAATTCCGCAGCACGATTCTGAATTTCACATTCTTGATGGTTTAAAGAAGAACAAGTCTTTTTCACTTTAATCTCTCTTCATTTATCTTTTTAAAAACTATTTGGAAAACTCCCCGTAGAAACGCACCTTTGCTCCTCAACAACCTCATATGCCAAAAACAGTACTCATCACAGGCGGTTCTTCGGGAATTGGAAAAGCCATAGGCGAATATCTTGTAAATCTTTCAAACCCTTCGCCAAAAGACGGTTATCAAGTATTTGGAACTAGCAGAAATCCTGAAAAATATAAGGATTCCGCATTTCCATTGTTGAAAATGGACGTGAATAGCACCGAGTCTATTGAAGCTGCCATTTCTGAAATTTTGAAGAAAGTAGAGAAAATTGACGTAGTAATAAACAACGCCGGAGTTGGGATTACCGGTCCAATTGAAGAAACTCCCGAAGCTGAAATAAAAAAGGCTTTCGACACCAATTTTCACGGACCTATAAATGTTATAAAAGCCGTGTTGCCGCAAATGCGCAAACAGGGCTTTGGGCATATTTTGAATATTACCTCCATTGCCGGTTATATGGGGCTTCCGTACCGCGGAATATACTCCGCCAGTAAGGCCGCCTTGGAAATTGCCATTGAGGCCATGAGAATGGAAACATTGCAATTCGGTATAAAAATGACCAACATCGCCCCCGGAGATTTTGCTACAAACATTGCCGCAGGTCGTTACCACGCACCGATTTTAGAGAATTCTCCTTATAAAAAAGACTACGGAAACACACTTAAAACAATGAACGAGCATGTGGATAATGGTAACAATCCATTGGAAATGGCAAAAGTGGTCCACAAAATTATAGGAACCACAAATCCAAAAATTCATTATAAAGTGGGCTCCTCGTTGCAGAAATTTTCAATCGTTTTGAAACGCATGTTGCCCGATAAGGTTTATGAGCGGATGCTTTTACGGCATTATGGGTTGAAGTGATAGTAAGTTTATTTGATTTTTGCTTAAGTTCAATTAGTAAGTGCAAGATTTAAACATAAAAATTATATTATTGCAATGGAAAACCATAATTTACCAAAATAAACTATTTTATGAAAATTCACTTTGCTTACTTAATTCTCCTTTTTTCAATATTAGCAAGTTGTAGCTCAGACAGTGAGTCTGTTACTACGCAAAATTCTAACATATTTATAAATGAGTTTACTACAAAAATTAAAAATCCTATTCAATTAAGAGATTATTCCTACGATAATCAAGGCTATTATGGAATTTTTGAAAACCCGAATGATAGTAAAACATTTAACGGTGAAATTGATATAAGTTATGAAAACAATTCTACTCAATTACACTTGACGGATATTCAAGTTATATGGAAAAGTAATTTAGATGGAATTTTATTTGAAGGAAACCCAGATGAAAATTTTGAGAGTGAAATTATCAGCAATTTATCTGTAGGTACCCATACAATTTATTTGGAAGTTGCAATTCCCAATGAAAATTTAATAGCAAAAGACTCTATAATTTTATCGAATAATATAGAACTAACCACAACAAATACGGCTTTGTCTGTTAGACTGAATTGGACACAATATGAAGGTAATGATTTTGAATCATATTTAGTTTATAGGGAAGATCACACCCCTATTGCCGAAATACAAAACATCAATACGTTGGAATATGAAGATTCAGATTTCAACATATTTCCTGATGAGTATGCTTACCAAATTATTGTAAAAACATCGGGAAATCACAATCATCCAATTGGCAGTAACATTGAAGCGATGCATCCAGGAAATTTCTTAAGATTTCCATATTCTGTTAGTAAAATTGTCAATGATCCTTTAAGAAATAAAATCTATGGTATTATTAACCCCTATCCTCTTAATGAAAATGATAAATATGGCATAGTTATTATTGACTCAGATACTTTTGAAGTTGATTCACACATTCTAATTGACAAAAAATTTGCTGATTTTGATATGTCACCAGATAAGCAATACTTGTTTATAGGTCATGAGGAGGTTGATGGAGTTACCCGATTAAATTTAGACACAATGGAATCGACATTTACTGGAATTTATGGTACACATCCCAAAAGAGCTTCAAAAGTTGAAGTTGATGAGAACAATATTGTATATGTAGAAAAGCATACGCTTGGATCGTCAAACTTTTTTTGGATTTTTGATGGTAATAATGGCACCTTGCTTAACCAACATGCTGGATTTACTTCATATTCTGGATCCGATATTGAGTATAATACGCTTAATCATAAATTATATTCTAGCGCTCAAACTCAAAATATTACGGGTAGAGTTTTTAGGTGGTCTATTGAGGATAATGATCTTAATTTAGATTTTGCTTTTCCTGACTTGTCAAATTATATTCTTTATTCTGCCGATTTGTATTTATCAAATGATAACCAAACGATATTTTGGCATGGTAGAAAATTGGATCTTGATTTAAACATAATTGGGTTTTGTCCTGAAGGTATTTTATCTAGTAGTCCTGATGATGAATATATATCAAACAATAAAAATTTGTTTAAAAATAACTTTGATGCCACCATTGTATTAGAATATCCAACATCTTCCCTCATAAATAAAACTTCTACAGTATTTACTGATAATAATACTTTAGTCCTTAAACAATTACATACATCAATAAATGGTGCCCAAGAGGAATATACCACATTTATGAAAATAAAATTTCAATAAATAAAAACCTTTATTAATGTGCATAAAAATTATAGTATAAAACCAATTTAAAAATATTTTAATAGGCCTGTTTTATGAACTTATTAATCTTTTTCAACAATACTATATCATAAGAGCATTCTTCGATATTTTTGCAGTAATTAATTTGAAATTATACCTATGAAATTCTTTATCGATACAGCAAACCTTGACCAAATAAAAGAAGCCCAAGATTTGGGAGTGCTTGATGGCGTAACTACCAATCCTTCATTGATGGCAAAGGAAGGCATTACGGGCCGGAACAATATTCTAAAACATTATGTGGACATCTGCAATATTGTGGATGGCGACGTTTCCGCAGAAGTAATTGCGACCGATTTTGAAGGCATGGTAAAAGAAGGCGAGGAGTTGGCCGAACTCCACCCACAAATCGTGGTTAAGGTTCCAATGATAAAGGAAGGGGTGAAAGCAATCAAATACTTTACAGACCACGGCATTCGCACTAATTGTACCTTAGTATTTTCCGCAGGGCAGGCATTATTGGCGGCAAAGGCAGGAGCAACCTATGTTTCTCCTTTTATCGGACGCTTGGATGATATATCAACGGACGGTTTGGAATTGATTGCAGACATCCGCTTGATTTATGATAACTACGGATTTGAAACCCAGATTCTTGCAGCATCCGTGCGCCATACTATGCACGTTATCAATTGCGCAAAAATAGGCGCAGATGTAATGACGGGACCACTTTCATCAATAGAAGGTTTGCTGAAACATCCATTAACCGACATTGGTTTAAAACAATTTTTGGAAGATTATAAAAAGGGGAATTAAGATTTAGTTCTCTTGGACACCTGTGAAGAGCTCAAAAAAGGCAAATATGCGTGTGGGGCGTAGTACTATCTATTTAAAAAGCCCAATAACAATTCTTCAAAATTGGTATTGAATAAATTGGTTTTTCCTTCGAGGATCACTCCATTTTTATCAAGTACTATCGCGCTGTTCTTATATTTTACGAGCAATTTTTTTTCCGCATCGCTTAAATTCTCAATCTGAAATTCCTGCATTGGGTTATATCCAGACTTGGCAATAGTCTGTCGCCATTTTTTAAAGTGTGTATCGGTATTTATGCCCAAAAAAGCATATTCTGGATATTTCGATTTTAACTCTGCCGCCCGGCTGTGGATATTCTTGTAATGCGAAGGCGATTGGCCGGACCAAAAATAAATAACCGTAGGCGTCTTGATTACCCTGTGCAAATCTTCCACCACATTGTCCGCATTCACCAAAGCTACATTTGGAACTGTCTTTCCGGGGGTAAGCTGCATGGTGGTTTCCAACATTTCGGCCACCTCGGCAAGATGTTTTTTATCGGTATTCATTTTTGAAAATTGGTCGAAAAACCGCTGGCCCTCTTCAGCATTGTTGGCGTATAATAAATACCATAGTGCATTCTGGCGCAATAGGCTGTTTTTAAGGGTGTCTGAGGTCACCATGCTGTCGATCAAAACAATTTTCCTGTATTTAAAATCGTAAGAATTCCGATCTATGCCAACATTATTTTTGTATTCCGAAAAAACCAAGTTTTCAAAATACTGGTTCATAAATCGATAGTAGGGATAATAAAACGCAAGGTCTTCCCGCTTAAAATCTATGTCGTCCCGATAAGCAAAGAAATCATCCGAGAATTTTTCCCGGTTATTGCGGTTGGCTGCCGCATAGATTTCCTTTTTTCTGAAATAATCATACTTAATATTGGCCAGTGCTATCTTCTTAAAACCCTCGCTTACTTCATTTTTGCTTATGAAATCTTCATATTCCTGAAATTTCAATTGTTTGAGCGAATCTATCTTGTGGGTAAATTCTTCTGAGGAAAGTCTATACCAATTACTAAGATTTTGATTTTCCTTTTCATTCGTTAGATAAAGGTCCATCATCAAGTTGTTTTTTTCTCCCCCTTTGCCTGAATAAGCCAGCGATTCATCAAAATCCATCGTGTTCAAATGTAATAGCAGACTGTCGCCAGGTTCTATATAAAATACCTGCGATTCGTTATGCTTCAAGTTGTAAAGCCCAGCCTTTATCTTATCTGTTTTATATAAGAAGAAATTCTTTGAATCCAGTTTAACGGTATCTAAAATCTCATTTCCGCGTGAAAAGATAATGTAATCCATCGTGGGGTTTATTATCTGTCCACCTATCCAAGTAGTCGTTTGGAGGGCACCTTCCTTATCTTTACAGGAAAGCACTATGGTAAGCAATAAGAGAGGAAGTATTTTTCTAAACAATGACACCAAAATATAAGGATTAAAAAACAAATGTAGCCGACCCTTATCCTGCAATTTGTTAAATGGTAGTTAAAAGGGTTTTTAAAACGTTAATGTTTTCGGGATGTCGCATAAATAGCTACTTTTGCGCAAAATTTAAAAATTTATGCTTTCAGTTTCAAATCTTTCCGTACAATTCGGCAAACGCGTTTTGTTCGACGAAGTGAGCACGCAGTTTACCAGCGGCAATATATATGGTATTATTGGGGCCAATGGCGCCGGAAAATCCACTTTTCTAAAAATAATTTCGGGCAAACAGGACCCTACTTCAGGACAGGTGCACTTGGAAAAAGGAAAGCGCATGTCTGTTTTGGAACAAAACCACAATGCCTATGACGATTTTATGGTGCTCGAAACTGTGGTGCGAGGCAACAAGGAACTTTTTTCCCTAAAAAGCCAAATTGACAAACTTTACGAAGATTATACAGATGATAATGCGGAGAAAATAGGTGAACTGCAAGTTGCCTTTGAGGAAATGAACGGCTGGAACGCAGACAGTGATGCCGCTGCCATGCTCTCAAACCTTGGTATTGATGAAAGTCTTCATTACACTTTAATGAAGGATCTTGACGGAAAACAAAAGGTACGCGTGCTATTGGCTCAGGCGCTTTTCGGGAATCCGGATGTGCTGATAATGGATGAGCCCACGAACGATTTGGATTATGAAACCATAAACTGGTTGGAAAACTTTTTGGCGAATTATGACAATTGTGTAATTGTAGTATCCCACGACCGTCACTTTTTGGATTCCGTTTGTACCCACATCAGCGATATCGACTTCGGAAAAATTAATCATTACAGCGGTAACTATACTTTTTGGTACGAAAGTAGCCAACTGGCCGCTCGCCAACGTGCACAGCAGAATAAGAAAGCAGAGGAAAAACGCAAGGAGCTTCAGGAGTTTATCATGCGTTTTAGCGCCAACGTGGCAAAAAGCAAGCAAGCAACTTCCCGAAAAAAGATGCTCGAAAAGCTAAATGTTGAAGAAATTAGACCATCCAGTCGCCGCTATCCTGCCATTATTTTTGAGCGGGAACGAGAGGCGGGCGATCAAATTCTTAATGTTGAGAATCTTTCCGCATCTATTGATGGCGAGGCGCTTTTCAAAAATGTGGATATAAATCTGGCCAAGGGCGATAAGGTGGTTATCTATTCGCGAGATTCCCGCGCTCCTACCGCTTTTTATGAAATTCTCAACGGCCACGCGAAGCCCGATACCGGTTCCTTTCAATGGGGGATAACTACCAATCAAAGTTATCTGCCTTTGGATAATGAGGAATTCTTCAAAAATAATCTTTCGTTAGTGGATTGGTTACGTCAGTACGCAAAAACCGAGGAGGAACGCGAAGAGGTATTTCTACGCGGATTTTTGGGCAAAATGCTGTTTAGCGGCGAAGAAGCCCTAAAGAAAAGCAATGTACTTTCCGGGGGCGAAAAAGTGCGCTGTATGTTAAGCCGAATGATGATGCAGCGAGCCAATGTTTTAATGATCGATGAGCCTACCAACCACTTGGACCTGGAGTCGATAACGGCCTTCAACAATTCCTTGAAAAACTTTAAGGGAACTGTACTGCTTACTACGCACGATCACGAGTTTGCGCAAACCGTGGGTAACCGCATCATCGAACTTACACCAAATGGTGCCATTGATCGCTATATGACTTTTGATGAATATATGGACGACAAGAAAATTAAGGAATTACGCGAAAAAATGTATTCAGCATAGATTATATTCCGGTTCGGGATTTTATATAAAAACAGGCTTTATTTGATTTTTTATCAAATAAAGCCTGTCTCTTTATTGGGGCAGACGATATGATTTTTCAACCGTTTTGGTCTTACTGAAATCGTCCTCCAAGGTATAACCATTTACTAAAAATACTAAGCCGCTAATGGGCCAAAATAGAATGCTAATGGTTTTTAAAAGTGTCCGATAGATTCGCGACTTCAGCTCCAATGGCGCTCCATCCTGTAAAACAACTTTTATTTTCAGCACTTCCTTGCCAATCGTCATTGAGTTCCAAAAAATATCGCATAGTATAAAATAAACCAAATAAAATAGAACGGACAGACTGAGCCCAAAGCTTATGCGATGGTTAAATAGGGAATAAGTTCCCAGCTCCCATTCAAATTTAATCATGCTCGTAACAAGGCTGGAGATAAAACCAATTATCGCCAAATCCAACAACAGTGCAAGTATTCTTTTGTTTTTTACATTCATGGCGGTGAATTTCCAGTAAATTAAGTTTTCCTATTTTTAGTTAGACATTCACAATCGGTTGGACAATGGCAAGTTCGTCCTTGCGCCAAAGGTGCGGGGGAGCGGATTATTGCTCGCCTATGTCTTTTAAAAAATCATCAATGGTGGTTTGTGCTTTGGCCATTTCATCCTTTCTTATAAAAATAATCGTTTGGTTTGCAATGCTCATTGCAAAACCTGCGTGCACACTACTATCGTGATCATTTCGCTCTATCGGGCTAATTCCTATTTCATTTAAACGGGCAACCAAACCTTTTGCAATTAGGGTTGGACCTGTGTAGATTCGGGTTGTTTCAGACATAGATTTATTCTCCTATTTCCTTTAGGTAGGCATCTACAATCGGTTGGGCAATGGCAAGTTCATCCTTGCGCACAAAGATGCGCACTTGGTCGTCATACTTACTTCCTGTGCCAAACATTACGCCGCTTTGTTCGTCATCCCTAAGTATGGGCTTAATATTCACTTCCTCCAATCGTCCTACGAGAGCTTCGGCCATAATATCTGAACCTGTGTAAATACGAACTGTTTCTTCTGTGTTTTCTGACATTTCTTACGTTATTAAGTTAATTCTTTAAAATTTTGATGCGGTTATTTATTTGGCGGAAATTTCCGTTAGGCATTATAATACTTACTCTTCCAAATGGCGCCATTAAAGTTCTTCCCCTTGGCGAAACCGTAAAAAATAACCATTCCGCCCACTCCCTTGAAAATAAAGAGAAATAAAAACAGATATTCAGCAAAACTTGCATGGGGTGTAAACCAGTGCATAGGGAGTAAAGCGGTTATAAGCAAACTGAACAAAGCCACGGTAAACACCAAATTCTCGAAACTCTTATAGGGCCACATCAGTAATTTCCGAAACGGATGCAGATCATTTCCCCATTTATGTATTAGGTAGAAATAATCATTTCCCATGGGAGCAAAAAGCAACGGATCGTCAGCATTTTCAAGTTTCAGCAGTTTTGCGGGAGCAATAATTTTAAAGTTTTTAAGTACTGTAGCGTGTTGCTTTTCAAGATTTCGGATTTCTGAAATGGCTTCTTCGGGGAAATCTCCCTTGAAATAGTGCGAGTCCAAAAATCGCAAACGGTAATTTATGCAAAGGTGTTTAATATCGTCAATGTGAAAGATATGCGAACTTTCAATCAACTCAAAATTAAAATGGTTTTCAATTTCGGAAGGCTTATCTTTTAAGGTGGAAATAATTGTTTCGCGTTGTTTTTCGTTTTCAGAAAAAATCCGCGATACTTCCTCCATAACGGCGTGTTCGTCAATCCTTTTGGAGCGATATTTCAGCAGCTGTTGTTCAATATTGGTTCGCGAAAACATAAAAGGCAATTTTTTGAAAACTAAATTTACACAGTACAATTATGCAAAACAAGTATTTAACACAGTTTGATTAAAATTTTAAATAATAGAATCCCATTTTCAATCCTTCAGAAATTGGTCTCGTATTTGCTATATTTACAATCTTGAAATTTTTTATGAAATGACCCGTTACCATTTTAGAAATTTGAACATTTTTGCGAACGGCTATGGGGATAATTTCAGCCTTAGTTTCCTTTAAACAAAACACAAATGAAGATTAATTACCTATTCCTGATTTTTTTTATAACCTGCTTTGCCACTACAGTTTCAGCTCAAAAATATAAGACAACGGAACAAGTTGAGGTTTCCGGTAAGTACGGTGAAACAACCTTCACTTCCAGCAAATCCTTTTATGCGAATGTTTCTGAGGCGCCCAATTTTAGAATATTGTCGAAAATTTTAAAAAACGAAACGCTGCGCAACACATTGGAAAATGAGGAGATGGTCACCCTCTTTGCAGTAGCCGATGAGGCATTTACCAAGCTACCGAAAAAAAGCCGCGATTCCATTTTGGGGAATACCGATTTGATGAAAGCGATGGTTACCTTTTTGGCAGTTCCGGGTAGATTTGACAGCAAGAGTATTATGAATGCCGTTAAGAAAAATGGAGGCAAAGCCAGGCTCAATACCGTAGAGGGCAATTTTTTGACCATTACTGAGGAAGCGGGAGAGCTTGTATTAATTGATGAAAACGGCAATAAGGCAAAGGTCATAGCGCCAGATTATTACCATAAAAATGGGTTTTTCCATATAATTGATGGTTTAATATTTCCACCTTCGGAATAGGCTTTTTCCAAAAGTTAAATAAACCCTAAAGTCCCGGAATTGCGAAACCGCAGTTTCGGGACTTTCGTTTATAGGTACATAAACATTAAACTAAACACACATTTTATGAAAACTAAATTCTTTACAGCAGCAGTATTCGCAATGGCCCTTCTGGCTGGAACAACTTCCAATTTTGCACAAAACAAAATGATGAATGAAAAAACAGTAATGGTTGGCGGTGCCGAAATGTACCCAAGTAAGACCATTGTTGAAAACGCAGTAAATTCTAAAGACCACACTACACTGGTTGCCGCGGTCAAGGCAGCAGATTTGGTGGAAACCCTTCAGGACGATGGGCCATTCACGGTTTTTGCACCTACAAATATGGCTTTCGAAAAACTTCCGATGGGAACCGTTGAGTCTCTATTGAAACCAGAAAACAAAAAAACATTACAAACCATTTTAACCTATCACGTTCTTGCGGGAAAGCATAGTGCTGCCGATATTATGAAGGACATTAAAAAAGGAAATGGAAAAGCAACTTACAAAACCGTGAGCGGAGGTACCTTGACCGCTATGATGAAAGGGAAAAAAGTAATGCTAATGGATGAAAACGGCGGAATGGCCACGGTAACCATTGCAGATGTAAACCAGTCAAATGGAGTTATCCACGTTATTGATGGCGTTGTATTGCCTAAATAAATTGCCCCAATTCCCCATTAATTCAAAAAAAACAGCGACTTTTTAGAGTCGCTGTTTTTGTTTTTTATCGAAGTGATGCTCCAAATTCCGTTTCAAATTTTTGTTGGAGCTTGCTCATAATTTTGTCGATCTGCTTATCTGTCAGCGTCTTTTCATCATCTTGAATTGTAAAGCTTAATGCGTAACTTTTTTTGCCTTCGGGAAGATTTTTGCCCTTGTAAACATCAAATAAGGTCACGGATTTTAAGAACTTCCTTTCAGCGGCAAAGGCAGCATCTCTCAAGGCACCAAAACGAACGGAATCATCGAGCAGCAGGGCAAAATCACGTTGCGCGGCTTGAAATTTCGCGATAGGTTTCAACTTGAAATTTTTGGTTGAAATTTGTTTCAATACCGCATCCCAGTTGAAATCTGCATAAAATACTTCGGCGTCAATATCAAATTCCTTGGTAATCTTTTTCTTTATAATCCCGAATTCTACAAGAACTGCCTTATTTCTTTTAAAGGCAATTCCTTCCGAAAAAATATCATTTTCAGTTTCTTCCTCTGCATAATTATCAAGACCCAAACGTTCCATTAATGTTGTAACGGTTCCTTTTCCGAAGAAAAAATTGCTTTGTGTATCTGGGCTTGCCCAATTGCCTTGGGTTTTAAGTCCCGTGATGAATAGCGCCAAATGTTTGGTCTCGGTTCGGCCTCCCGGAAAATTGTGGTAGGTTTTTCCAAATTCAAAAAACTTTAGGTCACTATTTTTTCGGTTGCTATTAAATTCGATGGCTTCTAAACCAGAAAACAACATAGACTGCCGCATCACCGAAAGATCCTTGCTCAAGGGATTGAGCATGGTAACGTTATAATTTTTCTTGATTGTATCGCTCAGGTCGCCATATTCTGTGGTAGTGAGCGAGTTATTCAGCATTTCATTAAAACCAAGTCCTGTAAGCTGCAATGCTATTTTATTCTGCACGTCATAATCTTCTCCAGGTAAAATCGTGGATATGGAGGCGTTCAGCTTCTGGGTAAACTTTATGTTATTATATCCGTACACTCTAAGTATTTCCTCAATAACGTCCACATCTCGAGTAACGTCATTTCTGTATGCAGGAATGGTCATCCCAATGCCGGTTTCCGTCACGTTGCTCACCTTCATCTCCAGTGAGGTAAGAATATCTTTTATGGTTTCCTTTGGAAGTTCCTCGCCTATAAGTTTATTGGCTTTGTCAAAAGTGAGAAAAACCTGGTGGTCTTCAATTTTTTTAGGATAAATGTCCACCAAATCACTTGTAATCTGTCCTCCCGCAACTTTGAGAATTAAAATGGAGGCGTAGCGCAGTGCGTAATCTGCAATGTTTGGATCAATTCCCCGTTCAAAGCGGAAGGAGGCATCGGTGCTCAACCCGTGGCGCTTTGCGGTTTTCCGGATACTTACCGGATTAAAATAGGCACTTTCCAAAAAGATGCTTGTGGTATTTTCGGTAACCCCGCTGTTAATTCCGCCAAAAACGCCGGCGATGCACATGGGTTTTTCGGCATCACAGATCATTAGGTCCTCTTCGTGCAGTTCGCGCTCTATGCCGTCAAGGGTGGTGAATTTTGTCCCTGCTGGTAGCGTTTTTACGTTAACGGTATTTCCCGCAATATTTCCGGCATCAAAGGCGTGGAGCGGTTGCCCGAGTTCGTGGAGTACATAATTGGTAACGTCCACAATATTGTTGATCGGGGCGAGCCCAATGGATTTCAATCGATTTTGAAGCCAGGCAGGCGAGGGGCCTACTTTTAGATTGCCAATGGTTATACCACAATAGCGGGGCGCCAATGATGAATCTTCCACGTTAATGGCCACTTTCATGGTACGGTTGTCCACTCTAAAACTGCTCGTGGACGGTGTGTTTAACTTAGCCGAAATACCTTTATGCAGCAGGCCGGCTTTTAGATCGCGCGCCACGCCCCAATGGCTCATGGCATCGGCGCGGTTAGGGGTTAGGCCTATTTCATAAACCTTATCATTTTCAACTTCCAAAACTTTGGCCAAGGGTGTTCCCGGTTTTAATTTAGCATCCAAAACCATGATTCCGTCGTGCGATTTTCCGATACCAAGTTCGTCTTCGGCACAGATCATTCCCTCGCTTACCTCCCCGCGGATTTTACCTTTGTTAATTTGCCATGGCTTTTCTTCGGCATCGTAAAGCGTGGTGCCAACGGTGGCTACTGGCACTTTCTGGCCTACAGCAACGTTAGGGGCGCCGCATACTATTTGTAGCGGTGCGCCACTGCCTACATCAACTTTGGTCACCTTCAGTCGGTCGGCGTTTGTGTGTTGCGCACATTCCAGAACGTGGCCTACCACAACCCCTTCCAAGCCGCCTTTTACGGATGAAAAATCTTCTATTCCCTCTACTTCCAGACCGAGGTCTGTCAATAATTCGCCAGTTTTTTCGGCATCCCACGGAAGGTTAATGAATTGCTTTAGCCAGTTGTATGAAATTGTCATAGGTGTAAAAATCTTAACAGAGGGCAAAGATAATATTCTATTGTTTATTGTTTATTATTTATTGGGTATTGTTTTGTCGGGTGCTGGGTGCTGCACTTCGACTGCGCTCAGTGTGATAGGTGCTGGGTGCGGGATGATAGATGACGTGTGCTGAATAATGGATAACGTATGGATTGGTTCACTTTGGGTCTTCGCGACCTTGCCCGTCCGGCAGATGGGTTTGCGGGAAAACATCAGTTGTTGCCGAAAAATTTCCGAGGAAATAAATAATTAAGGCAATTGTCGCGACAGCGGTTACTATAAACGTAACGCTCGCCCCAAAATAGAACCATAACAATCCGGCCATTACACTTGCCACCATGGCGATGATGCTTTGGAAGGCGGTGTAGGTGCCCACGGCGGTGGCGGTATTCTCTTCTTTTGAAATATTTGTGATCCACGCTTTACTGATACCTTCGGTTGCGGCGGCGTAAATTCCGTAGCCAAAAAAGAGGGCGATGATGGCATATAAATTTGTAGTTAAACCCATTCCGAAGTAAACTAAGCTGAATATGATTAATCCAAAAATGAACATTTTTTTCAAACCAATTTTATCTGCAAAACTTCCCAAGGGGTACGCAGTGAGGGCATAGATTAAATTGTAGAAAATATAGATGCCGATGACCCAAGTGTCGTCCAGGCCGGCGTCCTTTGCTTTTAAAAGAAGAAAGACATCACTGCTGTTGAAGAGGGCGAAGAATAGCAGGCCGAGCACTACTTTTCGGTATTCCGAAGGGCTTTTTTTCCAGTAATTGATGAAGGAGAAGAAATGAATCTGCTTTTTTTCAGAAGCAATCACAACTTTTTTATCCTTCAAAAGAAGGGAGGCTACCACGGCCAAAACGCCCGGAATAAAGGCTATGTAAAACAGATTGATATAGTCTTCGGGATAAAAGTACAGGTAGCCCAAAGCGAGGGCAGGACCGAGGACGGCCCCAAAAGTGTCCATGGAACGGTGAAAGCCGAAGACCTTTCCTTTGTTGGCCCTGTTGGTCTCCGCCGAAAGCATGGCGTCGCGGGCGCCGGTTCTGATTCCCTTTCCCAATCGGTCTGTAGTCCGTACAAAGAAAATCCACAGCGGATATACAAAGAAGGCCATCATCGGTTTTGAGATGGCACTCAGGGAATAGCCGAGTTGGACGAAGGGCGCGCGTTTTGCTTTGCTATCGGAAAGTTGTCCGAAATATCCTTTGCTCAAACCTGCCACAGCTTCTACCAAACCTTCCAAAATGCCGATCAGTAAAATTGAAAACCCAATGCTTTTTAAATAAATGGGCATGATGGGATACAACATTTCGCTGGCCATGTCTGTAAACAGGCTGACGAGGGAGAGGATCCATACGGTGCGGGTTATGGGTTTCAAGATTGATCTAATTTACTCTGAAAGGTAATTTATTTTTTCCAATCGTTTTCCTTTGGAATTTGTGAGGCCATTACAGTGGCACAAGTCGGCAATATTGCGTATCTTGAGGTTGCTATTTAATGAACCAATTTATGAAGTTGCGCGCAACGGTTTTAATGATTTTTTCACTAATGATGGTTTCTGCACAGGATTTTACGGACAAAGCGCGATTGCTGGAGGACGCATCCAGCTTGGACCCGCTAATTACCGCGGCTGGCGATAAAAAGTTGGTCCTGCTCGGGGAGGCCAGCCACGGTACGCACGAATATTACGTGTGGCGCGACATTATAAGCAGAAGGCTCATCGAGGAGCACGGTTTCAATTTTATTGCCGTGGAAGGCGACTTTGCCAGTCTTTATAAGCTAAACCAATATGTAAAAAATACGGAGGGCGCGGGAAAATCGGCGAGGGAAGTTTTGATGTCGCTCAACCGATGGCCCACGTGGATGTGGGCAAACGAGGAGGTGGTGGCCCTGGCCGAATGGCTCCGTAAGCACAACGACGCTTTGCCCCAGAAAGAGAAGGTAGATTTTTACGGGATGGATGTGTATGATGAATGGCATTCCAAGGAAATGGTGCTGGAGGTGCTCAAAAACACTGATGAGGCCAGCTATTATTACGCCAAGCAACAGTACAACTGTTTTGAGCCGCACAAGGGCGACAGTTGGCAGTACGCCCATGCCGTGAAAGGCGGAAAGGAGGATTGTGCCGCCGCCACGGCTCGGGTGGTGGAGTTTATAAGGAGCAATCGCGAGGCATTAGGGGCACTTACGGATGACGCCTATTTTTATTTGCTCCAAAATGCGATCGTGGTCCACAATGCCGAGGAATTTTATCGGGAAAGCGTTGCCTCCAAGGGGGCTGCTTCGTGGAATTCACGGGTTTTCCATATGTTTGAGACGGTGGGCGACCTGCTGGCGCTTTATGGCGAAAACGCCAAGGGCGTGGTTTGGGCTCACAATACCCATATTGGCGATGCTTCCTTTACCAGTATGCGCAATACGGGCGAGAAAAATATAGGCCAGCTAAAGCGCGAGAGCCTTGGGAAGGAGAATGTATTCCTGATAGGATTCGCCAGTTATAGAGGAAAGGTGATCGCCGGGTCCACCTGGGGCGCCAAAATGGAAGAAATGACCATTCCGAGAGCCTTGAGGAGCAGTGTGGAATACAAGCTAAAAAAGACGGGACTGGACGCCCTGTACCTTATTTTTGATGCCGAGGATAGAAAAGAGGAGAACCTAAAGGTAATGGGCCACAGGGCGATAGGGGTGGTTTACAATCCCCAATTTGACAGGCGTCAGTTTGTGCCCACCATCGTGCCGTTGCGGTACGACGCGCTGTTGTTCTTTAAGGAGACCACGGCGTTGAAACCTTTGCACAGGTAGCCTATTTCCTCAAATTCCGAAACCGTTGCAACAGGGTAGGATGCGAGTAATGCGCAAAAACATACAGCGGGTGCGGCGTGAGGTTGCTCAAACTGTTTTTTGAAAGTTTCTTTAAACCTGAAATAAGCGGCGGGGCGGCGTAGGTGTGTTTGGCAAAATTGTCGGCCTGGTATTCAAATTTTCTTGACAGGTAATTTATCAATAATCCCGTAATACCCGAGATTGGACTGTAAAGCACCCCGAAGGCTACCAAACCTATGTGAAATGAGGGTTGTGAAACATTGAGCGCTTCGGAAAGCAACGGATTTCCTATAAACAACGATAGCAACCAAAGCGTAAAACCTGTCGTAATTATGGCGGCGGAAAGGTTGATGATAATGTGGTTCCGTTTGTAATGGCCTACCTCGTGGGCGAGGACGGCGACTATTTCATCTTCGTTTAAATCTTTTATCAGCGTATCGTAAAGCGTAACGCGTTTTTCACTTCCGAAGCCAGAGAAATAGGCATTGGCCTTGGTGCTGCGCTTGCTGCCGTCTATCACAAAAATCTTATCGAGCGTGAAACCTACTTTTGAGGCATATTTTTCAATTTCGGAGCGGAGCGAACCTTCCTTCAACGGCGTTTGTTTGTTGAAAAGCGGAACAATCAATCTCGCGTAAAACAGGTTCATAAATATGGTAAAAACCGTGATGATGCCCCAGGCGTAGAGCCAAAAATGCTGGCCCGTGCTTTGGTAAAACCAAATAATCGCTCCCAAAAGAATGCCGCCAATTATTGCGCCCATCAGCCAACCTTTCAGCTTATCGAGAAAGAAGGTCTTTCGGGTGGTTTTATTGAAACCGTATTTTTCCTCGATTACAAAAGTGCTGTAATAACTAAATGGAGTGCTTAAAATATCACCCGCCATCATAATAATTCCGAAGAAAACTAAGGCGATTATAATTTCATTGCTTGATACGGAACGCGCAAAACTATCTACAAAGGCAAAGCCATCAAAAAAGAAGAATAGGAGGGTAGCGATGAGGGAAATGGTGGCTGTAAGTATTCCGAATTTGTACCGTTCCTTTTTGTAGCGCTGCGATTTTTTGTACTCGGCTTCATCAAAAACGTCCTGTAATTCGATGGGAAGCGGGTCGTTGAAATGTTTTGCGTTTAGGTAATCCAATAGCTGATCTATCACAAAACTGATGACGAGGATGGCTATTATTATGTAAAAAAGGGTTTCTGGTTTCAAGGTTTTGGGTTTTTACCCCCGCCCCTAAAGGGTAGTTTTACTTGCTCTCTTTAGGGCTGGGTACTATATTAGAGTTTCAAGTTTCAGGTTTCAAATTAATACTGCAAACTGCGACTGCAACTGTGTGCTAAAATCCACGCTGGCGCTTGGCCTCAAAGATAAGAATTCCCGCCGCTACGGATACGTTCATACTGTCTATTTCACCCTGCATCGGGATGATGATATTTTGGGTGCTGTTTTGCAGCCATTCGTCGGATAGTCCTGTAGCTTCGGTTCCAACCACAATTGCAGTGCTTTTCTTGAAATCGCAAGTGTGATAGGGCAATGAAGCCTGCAATGCCGCACAATAAATATTGATATTGTTTTCCTTTAGAAACGAAATAATTTCCGAAGTGCTTCCTGTGGCCACTTTATTGGTAAACAAACAGCCCACGCTGCTGCGGATGATGTTTGGGTTGTACATATCCGTCTTTGGATTAGCGATGATTACCGCATCTACCTTTGCGGCGTCTGCTGTGCGAAGCAGGGCGCCGATATTGCCGGGTTTTTCGGGTGCTTCGGCGATTAGGATTAGAAGCCCTTCGGCTCCGCTCTGGGACCGGTCATTAAGCGGAGCCGAAATGACTAATTTTGAAATGTTTAAATCTTTCGTGTGTGCAATTGCCAAAACGCCTTCCGTAGAACCTCTATAGGCAAGTTTTTCATAGATTTCTGAACTTATTTCTATAAATTCCGTTTCGCTGTTTGCGGATTCTTTCAATGTGAAAACTTCTTCTTCGGAAATTATTTCGGAACAGAAAAGTAGCGTTTTCATAAGATAGCCACCTTTAATAGCAAGTGAAATTTCGCGCATACCTTCAATAATGAAAAGCCCTAATTTTCTGCGTTCGCGCGACTTGTCCTGAAGTAAAACTATTTGCTTTATCAGCGGATTTTGAAAACTTGTAATGTTCTTGTGCATGGCGCAAAGATAGGCTACAGATACTTATATGCGGTACCCAAATTGATGCGAAGCCCAAAACTTAGGTTTAGATAGTTTACGCCTTCAAACGTATTTCCGAGCTCTGCGGGGGCGTCAATGTTCATAAAATCGTGGCGTAGTTCGGGCGCAAAATAGAGCCCCAAGTAGGGCGTAATGCGATAACCAACTTCGGGGTTAAGCCAAACGGCGGTTGCGGTGTCACTGAAATTGTCGTAATAACCATCGTTGTGATAAGTTGCAGCGCCCACCCCTATGCCTATGCTCAAATCGAATTTGCTTATGTGCGTTTCATAGCCAGCAATAGCTCCTATGACGGTATTTGTGGTATTGTCATAGTTTCCCAACAGATTTTTATTGGTCACATCGGCATTGAAAAAACTGAAATAGGGGCCAATGTAGATTCCTTTGTAAGCGTTCACTTTAAAGGCAATTCGCGCGCCCATTTTTAGGTCCATTCCCTCATTCACGAAATTATCGCCAAATGCAAAGGGAATATACGGGCCTATCACAATGCTGCCGATGTTTTTTCCACCGTCTTTGGTATCTCGGGTTTCAGCAGTAGTTTCTGTGGGAGTTTCGGTTTCCTGCGCAAGCGTGAGGCTGGTGATGGTAAGGGCCACCAAAAAAAGTTTAATATTCAAAAACATAGGTATTTTCGGTATTTGTTAAGGGGATGGAGATAGTTTGCTCGGGCTCATTGTTTAAAATGTATTTAAAAATGACCGTGGAGCCCAACTGACTTTTGATATTGGTCTGAAAATTGGCAGTATTGATGTCCAACTGCTGGTAATAATTATATTCCTCATAATTGCAGTCCTCTGAATTGGGTACATTTAGGTCTATTTGGCAAATGGCGCTGTCGTATTCCATTTTATAGGCCACATTGTTGTTGTCGCCGGGAATATTGTTGAAAAAGACCGTCAGTTGCGCAGCATCGTTAAGTTTTATTTGCCCTAAATTATAAGTCTTTGCCGGACGGTTTGTGAAATTGTCAAAATACTGTTTGGCCGAGTATGCCAGATTTTCCGTTAGGTCATAAGAGTGGCCGTCCTCATAATAATAGTCGTTAGATTTCATATTCACCATAATATTCAGCCCGTTGTAGCTTTCGGCATCGAGCGAGGTAAATTGAAATTGTCCGTTGGCATCACTTCTGGCTTCTCCCAAGACCAGGCCGTAGGTTTGGCAGCGGACCGCAATATTTGCAACGGGATTGTTTTCACTGTCCACAATATTTCCTTTCACCAGAATTCGGCGGTCATCCATAATCTGCGGGTCGCAGGATTGTAGCAGGAAAAGAACGCCCAATAAAAGAAATTGTATTAGGTGCTTTCTATTCATAGCATAACTGTTTTAAACAAGGCAAGAATAGTAAAAAAAGAGAAGGACGTCAAGAATATAGAGAAGATATTATTTCTCTCGGTTCTAAAAGTATTCAATATATTGCGGAAAAATTATTGCGTTGGAAAATAGCAAGTTGACCAAGAATGTTTCTTCTTTGGAAAACGGGTCTATTTCGTAAAAATTTCCTCAATGGGAAATTCAACAGTTAAGAAAATTATTAAGCACTAAATCATACAAGTCTAAAACCCCAAATCTTACTTCTCACGTCTATTAATCATAAACATTTCAAAAAAGCTTCCGATGCTGCGGAAGCTTTTTTATTTTTAAAAAACTAAAAACCAATCAATATGAAAAATTTAGCTTTTTTCGCTTTTCTTTTAATAGTCCTCGCGGCCTGTAGGGATGATAAAAAGACTACTGGCGAAGATCCCCGAGTAGAGGGCACTGAACTTGACTCCACTGGAGTGGATGCTCCGGATGGAAATCCTAAAACTACTCAAACCAACCTGGAAAAAACCTATCCCAGACCACTCCAGACCGTATTTATCGCCCACGGAGGTCTGGATAATTGGAAAAAAATGAACAACCTCTGTTTTGAGATGAAGGGTAAAAATGGGTTGGAGACTCATACCGTTTCCCTTCCCGACCGGAAGACAAAAATCGAGTCCAAGGATTGGTCTATAGGCTATGATGGCAAAGGCGTTTGGCTCTTAAAGAATAAGCTGGGTTATGAGGGCAACCCAATTTTCTACCATAATTTAATGTTTTATTTCTACGCAATGCCTTTTGTAATATCCGATCCGGGAACAAATTATGAAGCCGTTGCCCCAACCGAACTTGACGGAAAACTTTACAATGGTTTGAAGGTTTCCTATGACAATGGAGTGGGTGATTCCTCGAAAGATGAGTATATTCTCTATTTTGAACCCGGCACCAATAAAATGGTATGGCTGGCCTATACCGTAACATTTATGGACCAAAAGAAAAGCAACGATTGCCATTATATAAAATATGACAAATGGCAGGACGTGAACGGTATTTTGCTGCCCGAAAAATTAACGTGGTGGAATGTTGAGGACGGAAAACCAACGGATGAAGAGATGGATATTCGTTTCAATAAAGTAACCGCTACCGAAACAATGCTGGAATCTTCGGTTTTTGCCAAACCCGCTGAGGCGGAGTATGTTAAAATGTAAACAGTTGTCAGTGACAGTGAACAGTTGGCAATCGTATAAATGATTTCAATCCCTTCCCATTTAGGGGTCGGGGGTCAATTTGACTTCAAAACTTTTTTTACCCCAGCCCTAAAGGGAGCCAGAAATTATTGATTTGAGAGTATCTCCCCTTTAGGGGTCGGGAGTAAGGTCAACAAAATTTTATAGCGGTTTATCCTCAAAATAGTTAACAACCAATGCCACCATATAATCATAACTCATAATCCCGCGGCTTTGGTTGTTTGCTTTTAGAAAATTATCCCAAAATATTTTAGAAAAACTTTCAAAGGGGTTTTCATAACTTTCCCAAAAATCGCGCATTTCCTTATAGCTTTCCAGAATTCCGGGGTTTATGGTGGTTAAAAGTTCGAAATATTTGGGCTCGTCCCTACGCGCCACTTCATTGATTAAATAGCGCAGCGTAAAGATATATCCGGCATACTGAATGTACGGATCGTCATTGTGCAACGTGGAAAGAGTAGCAATAAAATTGGCTTCATTTTCGGCGGCGTACCCTATTTGGTGGGCTTCTTCGTGGCAGGCAACCACAGGGAATTTATAGGTTTTTATCAGATTGTTCACCTGTGCCTCTCCAGAAAAAGGATTTAAATAGCCACTGTAACCCATATAGGTCAATCCTAAACTCCAGCCGCTTTTTTTGACACTGCGCGGTGAATAGGCAAGTTTGGGGAATTCCTCCTCAAGATTTTTATAACCGTTCAAAGATTTTTTGAACATCTCTTTTTGTGTGTACGGCAAATCCACTTTCACACTGTCGGCATAACCCAATTGGCGATGCATGGCGTTGCTCTTCTCAATAAAACGGTTGGTAGTTTCCAGCAATTGCTCGGTAGTATAATCACTTTCCAGTTGCAGCGATTTATGTAGCGGAAGTCTATAATAATTGAAGCCCCACAACACGTGGAACATAAAATACACTATTGAAACGGCTCCCAGAATTTCCACGGCAAAACCCACTTGGTCATTTTTGAGCCTTCTCACGTTTTTATACAACCAGCGAATAGCAACAATGGCGATAAGCAAATAAAACAAATCACCCACCGAAAACGGAATCCAACCAAAGATATACCGCGAAAGTTTCGAAATCCACGGATATACCCCAAGGCTGTAATATTTCTCTACAAATTCCGGAAAAAATTTCAATAATTGCAGCCCAATTATCTGCACAATAAGAAAAATGGTTAGGAAAGCTGAGGTTCGTTTTGCCATATCCAAACTTACGAAGGAATTCTTTCCCCACATAATTTTTAAAGCGAATGAAAAAAGGTAATTTTGTGGGAAGTTGACCACGAATACACGATTTTTTCTTTTGCTGTTTCTGAAAATAGCATTTCGCATAAATGTATTTCAAATAGAACACAAGTATTTGCGTATTCGTGGCAGAAATTTTTCACAACAAAAACATAAACAATGAACGAAGAAATAAGAAGCCTAAAACCCAAAGCTCTTTGGAACAAATTTGCAGACCTGAACGCCGTGCCACGCCCCTCAAAAAAAGAGGAACGCGTGATTGCGTTTATGAAGGACTTCGGAAAAAGCCTTAATTTGGAAACCCTTGAAGATGAAGTGGGCAACGTGATAATCCGCAAACCGGCGACCAAGGGAATGGAAGACCGCAAAACCGTGGTCCTGCAAAGCCACTTGGATATGGTTCACCAAAAAAACAACGATACCGATTTCAATTTTGACACACAGGGAATTGAAATGTACGTTGATGGCGACTGGGTCCGCGCAAAAGGCACAACCCTTGGAGCAGACAACGGTTTGGGCGTTGCCACGATAATGGCGATTTTGGAAAGCAACGAAATTGAACATCCGGCAATTGAGGCTCTTTTTACTATTGATGAAGAAACCGGGATGACCGGAGCAAAAGGTTTAAAAGGCGGGTTGCTGAAAGGCGATATTCTCCTAAATCTCGATACCGAAGAAGATGACGAAATAGGCGTAGGCTGTGCCGGTGGGGTGGATGTAACCGCCACGGGCACTTACACCCAGACCGAAGCCCCCAAAAACGGAGCCACGTATCAAATTAAGGTTAAGGGATTACAAGGCGGCCACAGCGGGATGGACATCATCAAAGGGTTGGGCAACGCCAACAAACTGATGAACCGTTTGCTATTTGCCACAAAAGATTTTATGCAATTGGCAAAACTTGAAGGAGGGAGTCTGCGAAATGCCATTCCGCGGGAGAGCTTGGCTACAGTAGTGGTTTCATCGGAAGAAAAATTTCTTTTGGCTTTTGATGAAATTCGTTCCGAAATAACTTCAGAATACAAATCGTTGGAGCCCAATCTTTCCATCATAGCCGAATTGACCGAGGAAAATTTTGCAAAGGTAATGACCGATGAAGCGCAGCGAAACTTCTTCAATGCCATGAACGCCGCGCATAATGGCGTGTACCGAATGAGTCCGGATATTGAGGATTTGGTGGAAACCTCAAATAATATAGCAAAGGTTTCGGTTGCCGACGGAAATATTAAAATAGAATGCCTTACCCGAAGCTCGGTGGAATCGTCAAAAACCAATTTGGCCAATGCGCTGACTTCTGTTTTTGAACTTGCCGGTTATGAAGTAAAACTTGCTGGCGATTATCCCGGATGGGCACCCAATATGGACAGTCCGATTTTGAAGGTTTTGGACAGCCTATATCAAAAAATGAATGGCGAAAAGGCGAATGTAGCCGCCTGCCACGCTGGATTGGAGTGCGGAATATTGGGCCAGAATTATCCGGAGATGGATATGATTTCATTTGGGCCAACAATTAAAGGGGCACACTCTCCCGATGAGCGCGCCAGTATTTCATCTGCGCAAAAGTATTGGGATTATGTGCTGGAAATTTTAAAGAATATTCCGAAGAAATAGGGAATATATAATTCTCAAATAAAAAAAGGAACCGAATTTCGGTTCCTTTTTTTGGTTTAAAACCTGACGGCTTTTATTCCATTATTTCAACAATTTGAAGCTCGAAAATTAATTCAGAGTCGGGAGGAATTACGCCCGGGATTCCTCTTTTTCCGTAAGCCAAATGTGCTGGGATGAAAATGGTTGCTTTATCGCCAACCTTCATATTCAAAAGGCCTTCGCGGAAGCCCGGAATCAACTTCGCCTCTGTGCTATAATCCGTTGGCACTGGTACGTACTGTTGTGCAGCTTTGCGCATTTCGTCAACCATTTCAAATTTCTCGGCGTTTTCAAGAATGTTTGAATCAAACATGTGTCCGTCGGCAAGGTATCCGGCGTAGTTCATCAAGATTTTATCTCCCTCTTTAGGCTGTGGGCCTTCGCCTTTTTCGTTAAAATATATCTTAACGCCTGATGGAAGTGAGTCCGCTTTGGCTCTTAAAGCATTAAGCTCCGTCGCCTTCTTTTCGGCGATCTTATTGATGCGTTCTTCTTTTTCCTTTTTCTCTTTTTCCAGTTTCGCCATTTCCTCAGTGAAATAAGGAACCTTTACATTTCCTTTGTTTATAATATTCACTTTTTCAATGATTACAGGCTCTTTCGGTTTGTCACCTGGTTTTTCGGTTTCCATGTTTCCTATGGAATCAACCACTTCTTGCCCGATTACTATTTCACCAAAAATAGTGTGGCGGCCATTGAGCCATGGGGTTTCTTTTAATGTAATAAAGAATTGGCTTCCGTTGGTATCCGGTCCTGAATTTGCCATGGCCAAAAGGCCTTTTTTGGTAAATTGAATGGAATCAGTAGGCTCATCTGGAAAAGCATAGCCTGGATTTCCGGTACCGTCACCTTTTGGGTCGCCTCCCTGTATCATAAAATCCTTGATAACACGGTGAAAGGTAAGCCCATCGTAAAAACGTTTTCCCTTGTAAAGAGAATCGACCATTCCATTGGTTCCTTCGGCCAAGGCCACAAAGTTTGAAACTGTGAGTGGCGCCGTTTCGTTTTTAAGCTTGGCAACAAAAGTGCCTTTATTGGTAATAAATTCAGCATAAACCCCATCTTCTAGCTCAGGATATTTTTCCTGGCAGGAGGCAAACGCAAGTGTAAGAAGTAAAAATAAAAATGTTAGTTTTTTCATCTTTTTTTAAATTAATTTTAGTTTGATTGTTCAATTGAATGTAGGGTAATTGTGCTCTGCACCGGAATATTGGTGCCGAGTTTTTGTTCGATCCCATAATAGCCGAAAGCTTTATAGGAAGGAAAAAGAAAGGTTACCGTCTCGCCCTCCTTCATTAGTTTTATACCTTCACGCACCCCGGAAATTAAATCCTGGTTGCTTTGGTCTACCTTATATTGTTGTAGTCCGTTTTCCTTTTCTGAAAGAATTACGTTGCCATTAAGATCTTTAATGTTGTAGGTGAATTTCACCACATCGCCCATATCTGGCATCTCCGTGCTAGAAGTGTCTCGGGAGTTATAGTAGTACCAAAATCCTTGTTCCGAAGAAATATAATCGTTAGTAGAGTCATTCGCCATTAGTTTTTCAATAAAGCTCTTCTCCTCGTCGTAGATTTTTTTATTGCGCTCTGCAGACTCTTTTATAAAAGTTCCCGAGGCGCTTTGCACTGGACGTCTGGCTTCCGGGCTTTTGCAGGAAATTACCGTGGCAAAAAATAGTACAGTGTAAAGCAGCTTATAAAGCATTTGTAAGTGCATTTTTATAACGGGGCAAGATACTAATAAATTCATTTATGGTATTGTTAAGGTCCTGTGAACTTTTTCCACCTGCTGCATTAATGTGTCCGCCGCCGCTGTAGTGGTTGCGCGCGAAATCGTTCACCGAGAAATTACCTTTGCTTCTAAAGGAAATTTTCACAATACTTTCCTGTTTGTTTTCAATAAAGATTGCCGCAAAAACGATTCCTTTTACAGAGAGCGCATAATTTACAAAACCTTCGGTATCGCCTTTTTTGAAGTTGTGGTCGTCCAGTTCCTTTTGGGTAAGGGTAATATAGGCGGTGTGCAATTCGGGCAGGATTACCAGATTGTTCAGTGCAACGCCAAGTAGTTTCATCCGTTCGGGACTGTTTGTGTCGTAAACATTTTGGTTGATAATGGCACTTTGGGCACCGGCCTCAATCAATTTGGCTGCAACCCTGTGCGTAGTTGGGGTAGTAGAAGAGAAGCGGAACGAACCCGTGTCGGTCATTATGCCTGTGTATAGGTTGACTGCGATTTCCTTTGAAAGTTTTTCGGCCTGGTCCATTGCGTCCATAAAATGATAAACCATTTCAGAAGTGGAACTCATCTTCACATCACTATATGTTGCCACAGCGTAATCTGCGGGTTGTTGGTGATGGTCAATCATTACGAATTTTGTGGCAGCATTTTCCAAAACCGATTGCAGTTCCCCGCCAACCCTGTCTAAACTATTAAAGTCCAAAGTGAAGATTATATCGGCCTTTTCAAAGATTTTCTTGCTGTTTTCGACTTCCTTTTCGTAGATAACAATTTCATCACAACCGGGAAGCCATTTCAAAAAATCAGGGAAGTCGTTCGGCATAATTACCGTGGCGCTGTGGCCTTGGCTTTTCAGAAAGAAAGAGAGTCCCAAACACGAGCCAATCGCATCGCCATCGGGATTTTTATGGCCTACTATTGCCACTTTTTGGGGGGAGGCGAGCAGTTTTTTTACAACTTGCGTAGTTTCATTATTCATACGCGGCGAAGATACGATAATGCCCATTAACCCCAAAGAATATTGTGATGGCGCCATTAATTGAGGATTTCCATAATTATTTAATGCAGGAATTAAACATTCCGTAAATAGTTGCATTTCATTTTCAAATAGTTATTTTTGCCGAAATTTTAAAAATACAATGAGAACAGACAGAACATTTACAATGTTAAAGCCCGATGCGGTTGAAAAAGGACACATAGGCGCCATATTTGAAAAAATCAATGCTTCCGGTTTTAGAATCGTTGCGATGAAACTTACCCAAATGACCACTGCGGATGCAAAGGAATTTTATGCGGTTCACAGCGAGCGCCCTTTTTACGGCGAATTGGTAGAATATATGACGCGCGGACCCATCGTTGCGGCAATTCTTGAAAAGGAAAACGCAGTTGAGGATTTCCGTACCTTAATTGGTGCAACCAACCCAGCTGATGCTGCCGACGGAACCATCCGTAAATTATATGCAGCTTCCATTGGCGAAAACGCCGTTCACGGAAGTGATAGCGATGAAAACGCAGCTATTGAAGGTGCTTTTCATTTTGCGGGTCGCGAGATGTTCTAAGATGCTCTTGACCCAGCCACGGCGGGGGAAATGACAAACTAAATAAAAAGACCTGTCGGGTTTTCAAAACCTGACAGGTCTTTTGGCATCCAGTAGGCGCGCGATTAATCGCGCGCCTACGTTTTTAATATAACAACAATTTACCTTAGTACCAATTTCTTAATCAATTCCTTGCCTAATTCCTCATTTAGTAGTTTGACAATTTTTTCTTTTCCGTAACTCAATTCTTCCCGCAGCACTGAAGACGAAAGCTGCACATATAAAGTATCGCGATCAAACTTAATATCAGTCGTGTATTTTGAAATAGCTACGCCCATAACAGCATCCCACGCTTCCTTGGCGTTCACTTTGTTCAAGCCTTTCTCCAATCGATTAGCGCCGATAAACTCTTTTAAAGCATCGCCAATTGATATGTTTTCTGCGTGTCTTTTTGCCATTACTTGAGTTATTTGGTTATTAAGTTACTAAGTTATTTTTTGCATCCGTCATCTGTCATTCTTTCCCGAAATCAAACTTTTTGAATTTAGAATAGGTATAAATCTTATTATCTCTGTTAATTACGGCTAATGTACTGTCTTCTGCTTTTATGACAGTTTCTTTCCATGCGTCAAAAGGGGTTTTGTAATACATCCGCAAGCTATCGTCCTCAATTTTTAAGGTAAAATTTTCTGAAATGCCATTAGTTCTAAAAGTGCCGTCAAATCGGGGAGAGACCTTGGTTCGGGTTCCCGAGTCGCCCTTTATTTCAATATAATCAACAACCGTATTTATAGTGTATTCCTTTTTCTCGCCATCGGGCATTTTTACGGTTTTTATTTCCCAATAACCGCTCAGGTTTTGTTTTTGTGCCTCGGGATTTGGTTTTTCGCATCCCAAAAAAATGAAACTAAAAAAAATTATATAAATGGAGTATTTCATAACGGAAATATTTTATACGTCTGATGTACTTTTCTTATCACTTCTTCGGTGCGTTCGGCGTGGGTATCACTGATAAATAGCTGCCCAAAATTTTCATTGTCAACCAGCGTAATCAAATGCTCCACGCGGGTTTCGTCCAATTTATCAAAAATATCATCCAACAGCAAAATTGGGTTTGTTTTTGAATGGTTTTTTATGAAATCGAACTGCGCCAATTTTAAAGCGATAAGATACGATTTTTGTTGCCCCTGCGAGCCAAATTTCTTTATAGGATGGCCGTCAATCTCAAAAACCAAATCGTCCTTGTGTATTCCGAAGTTGGTGTACTGCGTAATTTTATCTTTTGTTATATTTTTCTGAAGCAACGTCAATAGGTCGTTTTCCTGCAATTGGCTTTCGTAAACCAAATTGATGCTCTCATCACCGCTGCTGATGGATTTGTATCGATTCAGAAATATTGGCAGAAACTCCTCCAAAAAAGCGGTTCGTTTCCCAAAAATAGAAGTTCCGTAAGTGTGAAGCTGTTCGTTGTAAATATCAATGGTATCTTGGCTGAAAGTGTTGTTCGCCGCAAAATATTTCAAAAGGGAATTGCGCTGTGCAAGTACTTTATTGTATTTAATCAAGGTATTCAAATAATCCGAATCGCGTTGGGAAATTACGCCGTCAATAAACTTCCGGCGCGTATCGCTTCCTTCAATTATCAAATCCCTGTCGGCCGGTGAAATAATGACCAACGGCAGAAATCCGATGTGCTCACTGAATTTATCGTAGGTTTTTCCGTTTCGTTTTATAATTTTTTTCTGCCCTTTTTTGGCGCTGACCACAATTTTTTCGGGCGCTTCCTTTCTTTCGTAAAACCCTTCCACCACAAAAAACTCCTCGCCGTGTTTTATGTTTTGGGTAGTGATTGGGTTAAAATAACTTTTTCCGAAGGAAAGATGGTAGATGGCGTCCAGCACATTGGTCTTTCCCACGCCGTTATTTCCCACAAAACAATTTATTTTTGGGTCGAATTCGAAGTTTTCAGCTTCAAAATTTTTATAGTTGAGCAAAGAGAGTTTTTGTAAAATCATAAAAATGAGCGGGTTGTGCTTCTGGATTATTTAGTGAATGGAAGAATAACCGTTCTGCAAATTATTAAAAAATAAGAAATATTTATCCTTTCAAATTCCATTTAAAATTTTATTTTTGCGCCATTCCCGCAAAGACAGGAATCCAAATAAATAGAAGTTAGATTATGGCAACGTACAAAAAACGCGGAGGCAAACCAACTACAAAAGCTGAAAAAGAAACGCAGCTTGAAGAAAACAGCACAACGGCAGAAGTATTTAATACGCTGGATGAAGGCGCATCAAAAACGGAAGCTTGGGTAGAAAAGAACCAAAAAGGAATTTTGGGCTTTATCATTGTCGTGGCAGTTTTGGTTTTGGGATACTTTGCTTACGACCAATATGTTAAAACTCCAAAGGAAGCTGAGGCGATGAACGAGATGTTCCAAGCGCAGAGCTATTGGGAACAAGCATTGACGGCGCCTGCAAAGGATTCGTTATATAATCTTTCCCTTCAAGGTGGAGAGGGCAAGTATGGTTTCTTGGAAATCATCGAAAATTACAGTGGAACAAACGCTGCCAATCTTGCACATTACTACGCAGGGATGGCATATTTGAATACCAACAAATACCAACAAGCCATCGAACATTTGGATAAATTCAGCAGCGATGATGATATTTTGGCACCATTGGCAAAGGGTGCTATTGGCGATGCTTTCGTACAATTGGGTCAAAATGAGGATGCGTTGAAATATTATGAGGAAGCTGCCAAAATGCGTACGAACGACTTTACAACCCCACGTTTTCTATTGAAAGCCGGAATTGCAGCAATGGCGTTGAACCAAAACGACAAGGCAATGGCGAATTTCAAAAAAATAGCTGATGAATATCCAAAATCAACTGAAGCTGCTAAGGCTGAAATCTATACCGGCCGCGCGGAAGCAATGAACAAATAAATGGCTACAGCAAATACAAATTTATCGGCTTACGATAAAACATCAATCCCAAACGCGAAGGAATTTCGGTTTGGGATTGTTGTTTCAGAATGGAACCACGATATTACCGAGGGCATGTTCCAAGGCGCTTTTGAAGCTTTAAAGGATTGCGGTGCCATCAATGAAAATATTGTCCGTTGGAATGTTCCCGGCAGTTTTGAACTTATCTATGGCTGCAAGCGAATGGCCGAGAGTTATGATATGCTGGATGCCGTAATTGCCATTGGAAGCGTGATACAAGGCGAAACAAAACACTTCGATTATGTGTGCGAGGCCGTAGCCCAGGGCATAAAAGATTTAAACGTTCGCGGCAATATTCCCGTAATTTTCTGCGTACTTACCGATAACACTATGCAACAGGCTATAGACCGAAGCGGTGGCAAACACGGCAACAAAGGTACTGAAGCCGCAATTGCTGCGATAAAAATGGCGCAACTTCGGAAGGAATCTAAGTTTTAGTCCCACCCTAAATCCCTCCCCGAGGGAGGGACTTTTTAAGTTTTCATAAAATCTTGGGTTTGCTCCCCTCCTTTGGAGGGGCTGGGGGAGGACTTCGGCATGGTAATTGTTCAAAAAACAATTAAATTCTGAATTCATAATTCTGAATTCCTAATTGAATTAAGTAACTTTGAAGCACGACAATTATGGGACTAATAGGCAAGAGAAAAAACAAAAAGTACAGTTATCAACCGCGACATTTTGAGCATGATGGTGAAGGCAGCCCGTTTGCAATGGGCCATAAATTTGACCAATTCCGCACCACCGTTGGCGACAACAAAGGCTTAAAGGGAAAATTTAAAACCGCCTGGGCCGATTTGCGGCAATCTTCCGACAGAAACGCAAACCGAAGGCTGATTGTAATCATTGCCATTCTCGTCCTACTTTTCCTATTTATTATTGAATTCGATTTATCTATTTTCTACGCATAAATTTTAATGGCAGACATTATTCAGTTATTACCGGATCACGTTGCAAACCAGATTGCAGCTGGCGAAGTTGTGCAACGCCCCGCCTCGGTAGTGAAGGAATTGTTGGAAAACGCCATTGACGCAAAAGCAACTTCAATCACACTGCTAATTAAAGATGCGGGAAAAACCCTCGTGCAGGTTACCGACAACGGCATCGGGATGAGCGTTACCGACGCCCGGCTCAGTTTTGAGCGCCACGCCACTTCAAAAATCAAATCGGCCGAAGATCTTTTTAATCTTCATACAAAAGGTTTCCGTGGCGAGGCTTTGGCTTCTATCGCTGCAATTGCGCACGTTGAGCTTAAAACCAAAACTGAAAATTCCGAAATAGGAACGCATCTCACCATTGAAGGCAGCAAAGTAATTTCGCAGGATCCGGCAGTAGTTCCGAAGGGCACGACCATTTCAGTAAAAAATCTTTTCTACAACATTCCCGCCCGAAGAAATTTTCTAAAAAGCAATCCTGTGGAAACCCGTCATATAATTGATGAATTCCATCGCGTGGCTTTGGCGCATCCAAACGTCGCGTTTCAAATGCTTCACAATGGAAGCGATGTTTTCAATCTTCCATCGACAAATTCGCGGCAACGTATCGTAAATATCTTCGGAAGCAAAACCAATGAAAAACTGGTTCCCGTTCACGAGGAAACCGAAATCCTAAAAATTGAAGGTTTTGTTTTAAAACCCGAATTCGGAAAAAAGAGCAGGGGCGAGCAGTTCTTTTTTGTAAACGACCGTTTTATAAAAAGTCCATATTTGCACCACGCGGTTTCATCGGCCTTTGAAGGTTTGATGAAAAATGACGTGCATCCGGGCTATTTTCTTTTTATGGAAGTAGATCCGCATTCCATTGACATCAATATACATCCCACAAAAACCGAGATAAAGTTTGACGATGAGCATTCCATTTACGCCATGCTCCGCGCCACGGTAAAGCACAGTTTGGGACAGTTCAATATTGCGCCCGTGCTCGACTTTGAAAGGGATAAGGGTTTTGATACACCTTATGAATACAGCAAAAAATCGCCCACCGCGCCTTCCATTGAAGTGGATCGCGACTTTAATCCCTTTAAGGAAAAGCCAAAGCAAGGCAATATCAATTTTCCCTTTAAAAGAGAGCAGTCTGCCTCGTGGGAATCCTTATATGTGGGTTTAAATGATGAAACTTCTGCGGTTTCTGGCCTGCAAGATATTGAGTTTGAAAGTGAGGAAGTAACCGGAAGTCTTTTTGAAAATTCCGAAACAGAAACTGGCCAAACAACTTTTCAGCTTCAAAATAAATACATCGTGAGCCCGCTGAAAAACGGAATGATGGTTATCCATCAAAACCTGGCGCACCAGCGCATACTTTACGAAGAGCTGTTAAAAAATATTACTGTAAAGGAAGCGGTGAGCCAGCAATTGTTGTTTCCGCTGCAACTGCATTTTTCAAAGCCCGATTTGGAAATTATTGAAAAAGTACGTGAGCAATTGGAGCACACGGGCTTTATTTTTTCGGAAATAAGAGAGGAAACGATTGAGATTAGCGGTATTCCCGTGATGATTTTGGAAAGCCATGTTGTAAATTTGCTCAGCCAGTTGGTGCACGACATAAAGGAAGAAGTGCCCGAAAGTGGTTTTAGCCAGAACGATATGCTTGCAAAATCCATGGCCGCGAGTATGGCCATAAAAACAGGAGTTTCACTGAACAGGGAAGAACGGGAGCATTTAATCAATCAATTATTTGCATGCAAAGAACCTTCCGTTTCGCCAAATAACAAGCTGGTTTTTACAACGATGGACGTAAGTGACCTCGATAAAAAATTTATGTAAATGGGAAGAATAACCGATACCGTAAAATTTCTTTTAATACTGAATGTGATCTTTTATATAGGATCATTTATTATTGGTGACTTATCGATTAAGTTGTTTGCGCTTTACTATTTTGAAAACCCCAATTTTCAATATTGGCAGCCTATCACGCATATGTTTATGCACGATCCATCGTCTATATTCCACATACTTTTTAATATGTATGCGCTCTGGGCTTTTGGTTCGCCGTTGGAAATGCGCTGGGGACAAAAAAAGTTTCTTTTCTTCTACTTTTCAGCGGGTTTGGGCGCAGCCATTATCCATACTTTGGTGAATTATTTCCAGATTCACAGTGTTATGGACGCGCTAATTGCTGGCGGCTGGAGTGAAGCTGAAGTAATTAGTTATTTATCTGGCGGCAACGGCGGTAGCAGGGCGGTTTTGGACACCGTTTCCATGGAAAATATTCAGGCCATGGCTCAATCTTATAACGGCGTGGCTCTGGGAGCTTCCGGGGCGGTTTATGGAATTTTGGTTGCCTTCGGAATTATGTTCCCGAATATTGAACTGATGTTAATCTTTCTGCCAATTCCAATTAAGGCGAAATATTTCATCCCCGGAATAATCTTATTGGATTTAATTTTTGGCATTACCGGAACCGCCACGGGTATTGCGCATTGGGCCCACATTGGTGGCGCGCTCTTCGGTTTTATCATGGCGTGGTACTGGAAAAAGAACAGTTTTGATAACCATCGTTGGAATTAACTATGGCAGCAACCAGTCTTTCATATAAGTATAAAACCGCCAATATTTTGGTAAAGCTCATTGTCATCAATGTAGCGGCATTTTTGGTGGTAAGGTTGGGGTCCTTCTTTTTGAGTGTGAGTCCGCAATATTTCTCTCGGTGGTTTGTTTTAGGCGATGATTTCGACACCCTTTTGTTTCGGCCGTGGACGCTTATTACATATGGGTTTTTACATTTCGGCTTTTTCCATATTCTTTTTAATATGCTTTGGCTGTACTGGTTTGGGCAGTTTGTGCTCAACCTTTTTACGGGAAAACGCCTGTTGACCATCTATCTGTTGGGGGCTGCATTTGGCGGGCTGTTATTTATTTTGTCCTATAACTTTTTTCCGGTTTTTGAAATGCAACGCGGATTTTTAATTGGCGCCTCGGGAGCAGTTACGGCCCTGATGGTTTTTATCGCCACCTACACCCCGAATACCGAAGTGCGAATCTTTACCTTCACCATAAAACTTTGGCATATTGCGCTTTTTCTGTTCCTTTTTGATTTGGTCCGCATACCTTCATCAGGCAATGCAGGCGGATTGATGGCCCATGTGGGTGGCGCAATTTTCGGTTATATCTATGCGGTTCAACTCGCTAAGGGAAACGACATTGGCAAGTGGTTCGAGAATTTTATGGATTGGGTAGCCAATCTTTTTAAGCCCCGCGCCAAAAAGCCGTTTAAAAAAGTACACCGCACAACACAACCTGCCCCACGACGTTCTACATCAAAGGCCGAAAAATCTGAAAACCAAAAAAAGGTGGACAGTATTTTGGACAAAATAGGCAAAAGTGGCTACGAAAGTCTTACAAAGGAAGAAAAGGACTTTCTGTTCAAGGCCGGAAAAGACGACTAACCCATGCGGAAATCTCTCAACAAATTCATTTACTGGGGCAATCTGCTCGCGGCATTTTTATTGTTGATTTCTTTTGTTCTGCCGTATTTGCCACCCAAAAGTTTCCCGACATTGTCCTTGCTGAGTTTGGTGGTCTCATTGCTAATAATTGTGAATATAATCTTCGCAATCTATTGGGCCATACAATTTAGGCGCAGATTCTTAGTGTCGTTCACCGTACTTTTGATTTCCTATTTTTACTTCAACGTATTCTACGAAGTTTCCTCGGAAGGCGACGCTTCCCAATATAAAAACACCCTCAGTGTATTATCTTACAATGTGCGGCTTTTTAATGCCTACGAAAAAAATCCAGATACGGATGCGCCTCAAATAATTGCTGAAATGTTTTTTGAGGAAAATCCCGACGTGGTCTGTGTGCAGGAATACTACAATCCCAATATTATCGACTTTTCCGGCTATCCCTATCAATACATTCACTTTAAATCTGAAAAGGCAAAATTGGGTCACGCTATATTTTCAAAATATCCGTTGGTAAATACCGGGGCCTTCGATTTTGAGGATACCTACAACAATACGCTTTACGCCGATGTGGTAAAGGGCGCCGATACCCTTCGTATTTACAGCTTACATTTGCAGTCGCTCGGCATTATTCCTCGGGTAAGTTTTTTACAGGAAAGCGATAACGAAAAACTCCGCAAACGGGTGTCGCGTGCCTTTGAAATGCAACAGCAACAGGTAGCGGCGATCTTGGAACACAAAGCGAAAACCAATCATCCGGTGATTCTTTCCGGCGATTTCAACAATACGCCTTTTTCGTACAGTTATCGAAAATTGAAAGATGGGATGCAGGACGCCTTCCGCGAGCGGGGCAATGGGTTGGGGACCACCTTCAAATTTGAGGGTTTCCCGATGCGGATCGATTATATCTTTGCTTCAAATGGGCTCGATATACTGTCATTCGATACTATGAAGAAAACTTTTTCCGACCATTATGCCGTGCGGGCCACCGTGGGCTGGTAATTTCGATTTTTGATTTACGATTTTCGATTTACTAATATCGAATCACAACCACGATAGCTATTGGGACCGAATCGCGTTTCTTTCCAAATAATTTAAAGTATTCGGCCCTTCATTAAAAAGCAAGTCCAAAACTGAAAGATTTGGTAAAAAAGAATGGTTTGCCTGATGCACCTGCGTGTATTCTTCGGCTTTAAAATCTGTTTTTCTTTTTGAATCTACCAAAATGCGCAAATCGGTTATATCAGGATTTTTTTCGAAGGAAGTAGTTTTTGATACTTCAATATCAATCCCAATCAGTTCACACAGCAAGTCGAATATTTTTAGATTGTGTTCCATCAAGTTGCCGACCGTTTCGGTGAACAATGGCTCCAAATCATCTTCGTAATATTCAAAAAAAGGAGAGGTTCGATAGGCGCTCTGCAAACTCTTCCAGTGCTGTTCCTGCCACGGAAAATCATTTTCAACCACTACATCCTTCGTTTTTCTGCGTTTCCCCGTGTGTTTTATCGGAATGTTCAGCAAAAGCCGACCGTTGCTGTGCGCAATGTAGGCACGGTTGCGGTAGGTTTGCTTTTGGTAGTTGTCCTCCACTTCAAAAATCACTTTATCGGCCTTCGCCACCGCAGCCATCTGCTCAATGGACGGAAAATAGGAGGGATGGAGGAGGATTGTTTTCATCATTTCAAAAATAGGAAAGAAGTGTGAAATACAAAATACGAAATACGAGATACGGGATACTAAATTAAAGTCGATGAGTTTAGAAGTCGATGAGTTTAGCATTACTTACGTTTTTCTAAACCCCTAAACTTTTAAACTCATAAACTCATCGACTCTTTTCAGAACCTGAAACTTGAAACAAGAAACGTGAAACCTTTTTTCCCTACCTTTGTATAAACCTTTAAAATATGCTCATAATTGGCATTGCCGGCGGCACCGGCAGCGGAAAAACAACAGTAGTGGACCAAATAGTCGCAGAGCTTCCCGCAGATGAAGTTTGCGTTATTTCCCAAGATTCTTATTATCACGATACCAGTCATCTCTCCTTGGAAGAGCGCGTAAAAATAAATTTTGACCATCCCAAGGCCATCGATTTCGATTTGTTGGTAGGGCATTTAAAGGAGCTTCGCGAAGGGAATTCCTTTGAGCAGCCCGTCTATTCCTTTGTGGAGCACAATAGAACTGGGGAAACAATTACTACCTTTCCAAAAAAGGTTATTATTGTGGAAGGAATTTTAATCTTGGCGCATCCAGACATTCGCGAAATGTTCGATATAAAAATTTTCGTGCACGCAGATAGTGACGAACGCTTGATACGAAGGTTGAAACGCGACATAGCCACCCGCGGCCGCGATTTGGAGGAAGTGCTGAACCGCTACCAAACCACGCTAAAACCGATGCACCAGCAATTTATAGAACCGACCAAGGAATTTGCGGATATTATCATTCCAACAAATAAATACAATACAGTAGCGGTAAACGTTATAAGAAGCATTATCCACCAAAAAATAAGTTATACCGAATCGTGAATTTAAAGGAGTTTAAAAATAAAAAGTGGGTACGGTTTATAAGCAATAAATATGTGCTTATCCTTATCCTTTTTATTGTTTGGATGATTTTTTTCGACGCCAATTCATACCTTATTCATCACGAATTGGATAGTGATATCAATGCTTTGGAAGACAACGCTGAATTCTACCAACAGGAAATAGACCGCGATAAAAGCTTCATCAAAAAAATGGAGGACAGCAATGAGATGGAGAAATTTGCCCGCGAAAAGTATTATTTGAAAAAGGAAAACGAAGATATTTATATAATTGAGCACGAAGACAGTATCAAAAAAGAAGAAAAGCGATGAGTGATTTTTTGTTCGAGGATTTTGATGAAGTTTCCGCAAAACAGTGGAAACAAAAAATTCAGTACGATTTAAAGGGCGCCGACTATAACGAAACCTTGGTTTGGCAAAGTCCCGAAGGGATTCACGTGAAACCGTTTTACCACCAAGACGATTTCGAGGAAGAATTCCAATCCATTCCCGGGCAGCCGAAGTCGTGGAAAATTGCCCAAAAAATCTTTATCGACGATGAAAAAATAGCAAATAATATAGCCTTGGATGCCGTGGAAAGAGGGGCGGAGGCAATTATTTTTAGTGCCGCGGAAGAATTTGACCCAAAAACCGTGTTTAAAAATTTTCCTTTTGAAACGGCTTCAATCTACTTCAACCTAACATTCCTTTCCGAAGCATTTTATAATAAGCTCATCAAATTCTTTTCAGACCTACCTGCCAATTCGGAGAGAAAAGCAATAGTTTATTACAATATAGATTTAATAGGAAATCTCGCCCGCACGGGCAACTGGTTTCATAATTTGAAAAAGGACCACGAAATTCTGGACAGTATTTTTGAAAAGAATCCTTCGCAAAACCTACTTTCCGTTGATGCAACTTTATATCAAAACGCCGGTGCCAATATAGTGCAGCAACTGGCTTATGCCCTCGCGCATGCCAATGAATATTTAAATCACATTGCGACTGAAACGAAGCAACCTTTAAGTTTAACCTTCAAGCTCGCCACAGGCCCAAACTACTTCTTCGAAATAGCAAAAATCCGGGCTCTGCGTAAACTTTACGCAGCCCTGGCAAAGGAATACGGAACATCCGAAACCTGCCACATTATATCCACCCCTTCAAAACGAAACAAAACCCTTTACGATTACAATGTAAACCTACTCCGCAGCACCACCGAATGTATGAGCGCAATTTTGGGCGGGGCCGATACTGTTTGCAATTTGCCGTATGATGCGCTCTACCACAAGAGCAACGAGTTTGGCGAGCGCATTGCCCGCAACCAACTGCTTATCTTAAAGCACGAAAGTTATTTCGACACGGTCAGCAATCCTGTAGACGGAACCTATTATATTGAAAGCCTCACAGATGAATTGGCCGAAAAAGCGCTTCAATTGTTTAAGGAAATAGAAAAGGGCGGCGGTTTTCTACAGCAGTTAAAGGATGGAACCATTCAAAAGAAAATAAAGGAAAGCGCCGAAAAGGAACAACAACTTTTTGACAGTGGCGAACTGAAATTATTGGGCACAAACTATCACCCCAACAAAAACGACCGAATGAAAGGCGATTTGGAACTTTTCCCTTTCGTAAAACACAACCCCACCAAAACCCTAATCGCCCCAATAGTTGAAAAGAGATTATCAGAAATCACGGAACAGGAACGCTTAAAAACTGAATCATGAGTATAGAAGCACTAAAAGTTATCGTAGGTATTATTTTCGCCATTTTGGGTCTTGCCATTCTTATCCGACTCAAAAAACTCAGCAAATCAAAATATTACCGCTATCTATTTTTGGTAACGGCAATCCTTTTGATTGGCTTCGGAATTTATTTGGCAACAAACAGTCTGTAGTATTATGTTTAAAAAATCGGCCTTCTTCCTACTTGCCGCCTTATTGGCAACCACACTTTTTTCCTGTCTGGAGGTTGGCAAACAGGTAGTGGATTGGATGGAATTAAAGGAAGGCAATCGAGAGCTGGAACTAAAAGGCGAATATCATTTTTTGGAAGAAGATGGCGCACGGGTTTTTCTGCCCCTTAGCTTTGAACGCTACTCGATGGCAGAATACCAGCAGACCTTAAAGGAGAAACTTTCCGAAGAGGAAGCCAATGCACAGATTGTGAACATCAACCAAAAAGCAAGTCTGGACGGAGAGCTGTATATATATTTTGATAAGGAATCGGGTTCCACCTGTTTGGTTTTTGGAATTCCCTATATGGAAATTTCAAAAAAAGATGCCCAATTGTTTTTGGGAATGATGCGTACCCAAACTGAAAATCTATTGGACGCCAGCTCTTCCTACGAAAAAATTACCGCTAAATATGTGGGCTACCCAAAGAACTGTATCTTTAAAAGCGTCTATAAAATTTCTTCCGAAGCGAAGAACTTTGAGTATTACAACGCTCTGTACTTTATTACCCGTAACGGGAAGACAATAGCCTATCAGCTTATTACGCCAGTAGGGGTTTATTTTGACCCTTTTATTGAAAAATTGGAAATATAATGGCCAGAAAAAATATACAACATATCGATTTGAAGACAGAAGTTGGAAGCCGGGAACCGGAAGCAAATAATAACTTGCAACCTGAAACCAGTAACCTGAAACCCGAAACTTTTACCACAGCCGAAGAAATAGGAATAAAAAAGCACTACACAGCTGAAGACATTGCCAATCTTAAACACCTAAACTTCGTAGCTGGAATCGCGCCACACCTGCGCGGGCCATATTCAACCATGTACGTCCGCCGCCCGTGGACCATCCGCCAATACGCCGGTTTTTCAACGGCGGAGGATAGCAACGCCTTTTACAGAAGAAACCTGGCCGCTGGCCAAAAAGGACTTTCGGTAGCTTTCGATCTTGCCACCCATCGAGGTTACGATAGCGACCATCCCCGCGTGGAGGGCGATGTGGGCAAAGCAGGCGTAGCAATTGACAGCGTGGAGGATATGAAAATCCTCTTCGACCAAATTCCGTTGGACAAGATGAGCGTCTCCATGACGATGAACGGCGCCGTGCTTCCCATTATGGCGTTCTACATTGTGGCTGCGGAAGAGCAGGGCGTTTTGCCAAAAGACTTGGCAGGAACTATTCAGAATGACATTCTAAAGGAATTTATGGTGCGCAATACCTACATCTATCCGCCAACACCTTCCATGAAAATCATCAGCGATATTTTTGAATTCACTTCGAAAAATATGCCCAAGTTCAACAGCATTTCCATCTCTGGCTACCATATGCAGGAAGCGGGAGCTACCGCGGATATTGAACTTGCCTACACGCTTGCAGACGGTTTGGAATACATCCGCACAGGAATAAAGGCAGGAATGGATATTGACACTTTTGCACCAAGACTTTCCTTTTTCTGGGCAATCGGGATGAACCATTTTATGGAAATCGCAAAAATGCGCGCTGCCCGTATGCTATGGGCAAAGATTGTAAAACAGTTCAATCCAAAGGACGAAAAATCACTCGCCCTGCGCACCCACTGCCAAACCAGCGGTTGGAGCCTTACCGAGCAGGACCCATTCAACAATGTAGCCCGAACCGCCATTGAAGCCGCCGCAGCGGTTTTCGGCGGCACGCAATCGTTGCACACAAACGCTTTGGATGAGGCCATTGCATTACCAACCGATTTCTCTGCCCGTATCGCCAGAAACACCCAGATTTTCCTGCAAACCGAAACCCAGATCACCAAAACGGTTGACCCTTGGGCGGGCAGTTATTATGTGGAAAACCTTACCAACGAAATTGCCAACAAAGCCTGGGTGCTAATAGAGGAAGTAGAAGAACTCGGCGGCATGACCAAAGCCATTGAGGCCGGCATCCCCAAACTGCGCATAGAGGAAGCCTCTGCCCGTAAGCAGGCGCGTATTGATAGCGGACAGGACATCATAGTAGGCGTAAACAAATACCGTCTTGAAAAGGAAGATCCGCTGCAAATCCTCGACGTGGACAACCAAAAAGTCCGTACCTCGCAGATTGAACGCCTAAACCGCATAAAAGCCACCCGCGACACCAAAAAGGTGGAAGCCGCACTCGCCGCAATTACTGAATATGCGCGAAGTTGGTCAAATTCAACAGATTCCCCTTTTCAGGGGAATAAGAATTTATTAGCTTTAGCCGTAGAAGCCGCCCGCCACCGCGCAACCCTTGGCGAAATCTCCTCCGCGATGGAAAAGGAATTCGGCAGGTATAAGGCACAAATACGCTCCTTTAGCGGCGTGTATAGCAAAGAGATGAAAAAAGACCCAAGTTTTGATAAGGCAAGGCAAATGGCAGACAAGTTCGCCGAACTTGAAGGCCGCCGCCCCCGTATTATGATTGCCAAAATGGGGCAGGACGGTCACGACCGCGGCGCCAAAGTAGTAGCCACCGGCTATGCCGATGTAGGTTTTGATGTGGACATAGGCCCACTCTTCCAAACCCCTGCCGAAGCCGCCAAACAGGCGGTGGAAAACGATGTGCACATTCTCGGCGTTTCCTCCCTTGCCGCTGGGCACAAAACCTTAGTGCCACAGGTGATTGAAGCCCTAAAAAAGTATGGCCGTGAAGATATTATGGTTATCGTGGGCGGCGTAATACCCGCGCAGGACTACCAATACCTTTTTGATGCCGGCGCCGTTGCTGTTTATGGCCCAGGAACTCGTATTAGCGATGCTGCTATTGAAATGTTGGGGGTTTTGATTGAGGGGGTGGAGTGATAATAACAAAATATGAAATATCTTTTAGGCTTCTTTTTTGTTATAATTTTTTACTCAATTAGTTAGTGTCAGGATGACAATTTATTTGCAATATCTGAATTGAAAATAACAGATAGTGTTCCATATATATCTAAATCTTTCTACAATAAACAACAAACTACATTTTTTGAAGATGATGATTACATTGTAAGCCAAACTTGTAGCGGTGAATGGGGAGGTTCAATTTGGTTTAAAAATAAGAATACTGGAATTGTATATTCCTGCGAAGCAACTTGTCCCATTGCAATAAATAAAATAGATGGAAAATATATTGTTACAAATTCATTAGCACATTTAGGCGGATTTTCAGAATTGGTAGAAATTGAAGACCCTAAATCAATGGAATTATTTGTTTTGCCCAAACCTATAAAGAAAAGAGGAAAGACTATTTACCGTTATTTTGGTGACACTGAATCCAAATCCCGAAAGGGTGTTACGGAAATTTGGAAAGCATATAATGCTCTAGCTCTTACTAGTTTTCAATACAAGGATAAACTTTATCATATCTTAACAGATAAGGATCATAAAACTTATGTAAGCAAGATTGAAAATGGAGAAATGATTAATTTGCAATTAATTTCAGATATAAGAATATGGGACTATAATCCCAAAACATATAAGATGCCAAATGGCAATCTTCTAATATATTTTAAAACTAATGATTGTGATGGTTTTATTGAAATAGAAGACAATAAAATTATAATCTTTAAAAAGGAATAATTGATTCCCCCCACTAGCGCGAGCGTCCCGCTCGTGCCAATCCCCTAGCTCGCATTTATAAAGCGTGCCTATCTACTTTTAGCATTTGCAATGCGACCCATAGCAAACCCCTTGGCGAGATTCCAAATGCACTGAGCGCATCCGAAGTAAAGCATGCCCATTTACCATATCATTTATAATATTTCTTCGCTACCAAAAGCATCCCGCTAATATCCTTCCAATCACTTCTCCAATTAACCAATTCCACAATTTTACATTTAAAAAAATTTGCAATGGGCTATCTGATTGTTGTATATTTATAATTCAATTCTAACTTGCTTCGTCTTCGAAGTTCTTCCCTAGAAAGGATTAATCCGTATGTCGACTATATGTCGATCATATGACGACCGTATGCCGATGCTAAGCCGACCATACTCCCTATATTCTCCCTATATACTCCTTGGTTACCTCATAACTACGTTAAAGAATCACTCATATATCTGAACTTATCATCTATTTTAAATCACACAAACACTCCCAAAATATTCTGCTGTCATCAGTAAAAGTCCTTGTAAAGACATTGACAATATTTTTCCTGCAAGCACAAGCGTCCCGCTCAGGCCACTTCAGTGCTTAAACAATCAAATATCCAAGAAAAAACTCTTATTCCCGGATAACCTTCATTGTTTCATTGCTAACCCGCACATAGTAAAGCCCCTGCGCAAAGTTTGAAAAGTCAATTTGCTTTTCGCCTTGGGTAAGCTTGCCAGATAGTAAGCGTTGTCCAAGGGCAGAATAAACTTCATAATAGGTAACCTTGGAAACATTTATATACACAAAGTCTTGTGTGGGATTGGGATATAGGCTTATATCAACAGTATTTTCCGCCACTCCCAGCACAAGTTCGCACTCAAAGCTGGAGAGCACTTTGGAAGCCGCAGGTGGATTCACCAAAAGTTCCTCAGTCAATAAAGGGCAGTAGCAATCATTGTCATCTACATAAAGCTTAAGCCAAGAAAGGGCTATTTTGCCCACGGCGTCATCACCCCCAGTAGGCGAATTGGCTACGGAATGGTTCCCGTTTGCAACCTCAAAAAGAAGTTTATCGGTGGTATTCGGTGTAACGTTATAATGAATATCTGCGTGCTCTGCAGGGGGAGCAGTAGGATCATTTTCACCACTAAAAATTAGCACAGGACTGTCGTGATTTAAGGACGCGTTTGGCAACCAAGGACACAATGCAACTACGCCTTTTATGGTATTGTCCAAAACGGCAGCCCGCTGTGCGCCGCCGCCGCCCATAGACCATCCACTTACCGCAAATTTGTCCACATCCAGCTGGTTTTCCAAGGGGGAAGTACTTCGGGTATTTTCCTGCCGCATGGTTTCCAAGGCATCCAAAAGTGCAGTGGCCCGTTGCTCAGGAAAGTCAAATAGTGAGTTCGTTCCAATAATAATAGTAACTATTCCGTGCGAAGCATAAAACGGCCCCCATTCCTCCACGCTGGAGGGCAGTGCAGTAAACCCGGGAACAATGGCAATACTTGCAAAAGGGGGAGTAGCATTGGTGGGGTAATATACCGTGGCACCTGCATAGTCCGGACCATTTCTCAGGCCATCCGCCTCGGTAAGGGTTGCAACTTCATAAGGTCCGGGGTTGGTCAAACTTTCCAAGGTTACATCGCCGCATTGGGCAAAGATTATATTCGGAGGAAATGAAATGGCCAAAAAGAAAAGGGCAACTGCGTATAATTTTTTCATAAGTAAGTTTTAGACGGCTGTTTAGAATATTGAAAAGTAAACTATTTAAAGTTTTTACCAAAATATAACCTCTAAACGATACTGCGACCTTCCTAAAATATTTCTTTATCTTTGATTGACCATCAATTATAAACTATCAACCCTCAACCAAAAAATGAACGAGTCGCACCGCATACAATCCCTTTTCACAGACCTATATCACGGCCACCCTTGGATAGATGTAACCTTGGAGGATACGCTCAGCCGTATTACGGCAGAGCAGGCCGCACAGCGCTCCATTAAAAACGGCAACACCATCTGGGAAATCGTAAACCATATGATAGCTTGGCGCAAAAATCTATTGAAAAGAGTACAGGGCGAAGTGCTTGAAACCCCGTCAAACAATTATATAGAAAAGATAAAAGATACTTCCGAAGAAGCGTGGCAACAAACCCTCGAAACTTTGGAAAGAACCCAAAAGGAATGGCTCTATTTCCTTAGCACCTTTAATGAGGCAGATTTCATCAATAAATATCCGGTAAATAAACTCACCTATTATCAGCACATCCACGGCATTCTCCAGCACGATGCCTATCATTTGGGGCAGATAGTACTGTTGGCAAAAATAACCAATCCCTAACCTGATCTGATGCTACAAACGCTGGTACACTATACGTTGCATCTTTTGGTTCCCGGCCTTATAGCTTATGTTTTTTTCAGAAGTCAATGGAAAAAAGCCTGGCTCATTATGCTTGCGACTATGCTAGTAGATTTAGATCACCTCCTCGCCACCCCAATTTTCGATCCCGGACGTTGCAGCATCAACTTCCACCCGTTGCACACCTATTGGGCGATGGCAGGATATGTGGTATTGTTATTCTTTAGGAAAACTAGGATCATAGCTGTGGGATTATTATTCCACATGTTTACGGACTATATAGATTGCCAATGGAATTGAAATTCCAAATTCCAAATTCCAAATCCCAAATCCCAAACCTGCCTGCCGTGCCTCTGCAGGTAAGTTCTGAATAAACAAATCCCTACCGATGGTGGTACGGCTCATTCCGAAGGATAGTAAACCCGCGATACAGCTGTTCAATAAAGAAAAGCCGAACCATTTGGTGCGAAAAGGTCATTGCGGATAGCGAAACTTTTCCGTTGGCACGTTCATAAACGGCATCGCTAAACCCATACGGACCACCAATAACGAAGATGAGGTTCTTTAACCCGCTGTTCATTTTCTTTTGAAGAAACTGTGCAAACCCTTCCGAAGAATAGGTTTTTCCCTTTTCGTCAAGCAGAATCAAAACATCGGCAGTAGTGGTGCGCTTCAGAATTTCATCGCCTTCTGCTTGTTTTTGAAGCGCTTCGGAAAGATTCTTCGCATTCTTCACATCTGGAATCACTTCCATTTCAAAAGCAATATAAAACCCAAGGCGCTTGGTGTAGTCGTCCATCAGGCTTTGCAGTTGTTTGTTGTCGGTCTTGCCTATGGCGAGAAGTGTTATTTTCATATTTCAAAAGTAATGGATTTTAAAGGTTTTTGCATAACTGCCTACTGAAACTGAATACTGCCAACTCTTTTTGTTATTTTAGCTGAAATTTCCTTGCTATGATTTCAGAAAAACAATTCAACAAAGAAATAGACATTATCATCGCCAACGCCATCCGCGAGGATGTGGGCGATGGCGACCACAGTTCGCTGGCCTGTATTTCGGAAGATGCGCTGGGCTCCGCCAAACTTTTGGTAAAGGACGAGGGCATCATTGCCGGCGTTGAATTTGCCCGGCAGGTTTTTGAATATGTAGATCCGGGACTTGAGCTCGATATTAAAATAAAGGACGGAAGCCCCGTAAACTATGGCGATGTGGCATTTTACGTTTCGGGCCTTTCGCAATCTATCTTAAAGTCGGAAAGATTGGTCTTGAACGCCATGCAGCGTATGAGCGCCATTGCCACTAAAACGAATAAATACGTAAAACTGCTTGAGGGCACAAACACAAAAATCCTCGACACCCGAAAGACCACGCCCGGAATCCGAGCCTTGGAAAAGTGGGCCGTAAAAATTGGCGGCGGGGAGAACCACCGTTTTGCCTTGTACGATATGATAATGCTAAAGGACAACCACATCGATTTCTGCGGAGGAATTACCAAGGCCATAGAAAAAACCAAACGCTATTTGGAAAGGAACCGTCTTGATTTAAAAATAATCGTGGAAGCCCGAAACCTGGAAGAAATTGAGGAAATATTAAAATCGGGCGGTGTTTATAGAATATTGATAGATAACTTCAATTATGAAGATACCCGAAAAGCCGTAAAACTTATAAACGGCAAATGCCTTACAGAGTCCAGTGGCGGCATTACCTTGGAAACCGCCAGAAAATATGCCGAATGTGGCGTAGATTATATTTCCAGCGGCGCGCTGACCCATTCGGTCCACAATATGGATTTGAGCCTAAAAGCGGTTAAATGAGCGAGGAGGAAGAAGAAATAAACATTCCGATTGTCCGGGATTTAGTGCGTTTCAGTAAAAAGATTAAACTTCCGGGATTGGGTGAGTTTTCTTTATACCATTTGCTGGAAGTTTACGTCGCGGGCATTTTAAATGGCACATTTTCGTTCAGGGCCAGTTCCATTGCATATAGTTTTTTTCTGGCGCTATTTCCTTTTCTGTTATTTCTGCTTAACCTCATTCCCTATATTCCCATCGACGGTTTCCAAACGCGATTTCTCATATTTATTGAAGCGCTGCTGCCCGCAAAGACTACAGAATTCTTTTATCCAATAATCGCAGATATTGCCGTAAACCCGCGGGCAGGTTTGTTGTCTTTTGTTTTCTTTTTGTCCATTTTCTTATCTGCAAATGGCGTTAATACCATTTTCAGTGCGTTTGAACATTCGTTTCACGTAACAATTAATCGCAGCTTTTTCAGGCAATACCTTGTAGCTATTGTAGTTTCTATTTTCTTGGCATTGTTGTTGTTAACTTCGGTAGGGGTCATTCTTTATGGCGAATACGTTATCAATGACCTTCAGTCCAGAGCCTATATAGATAACAACGTTTTCTGGATTTCGTTCTTTCAATTTGTTGTTTTTTTGGTGATGATATATGGGGTTATCGCCACCTTGTATTATTTTGGAACCAAGGAGGGGAAAGCTTCCCATTTCTTTTCGATAGGGGCTATTACCACAACTTTACTTTTTGTAATTACAACCTATCTATTTGGGGTGTATATAAATAATTTTTCAAATTATAACGAGTTATACGGTTCCATTGGTGCACTTTTAATTTTGATGTTCTATATTTGGATAAACGCAAACCTCTTGCTGCTCGGGTTTGAACTTAACGTTTCCATAAGGCGGCTAAAAGATAAACTTTAACTATAAACCTAAATTTTTAAACAGATGAAAAAAATACTTTTAACTTTTTCCCTCATAGCCTTAACGGTAATGTCGGTTGCCGCACAGGATGTAACCGGAAAGTGGAAAACCATCGACGACGAGACGGGCGAGGCAAAATCCATTGTAGAAATCTATAAACAAAATGGAAAGGTTTACGGAAAAATCGTAGAAATCCTCAACCCCGCAAAAAGAAATGTAAAATGCGACAAATGCCCGGGAGAGGACAAAAACAAACCGGTGCTTGGCCTGGTAATCATTAAAGGACTTGAAAAAGACGGCGATGAATACAATGACGGTACCATCATGGATCCCAACAATGGAAAAGTATATAAGTGCTACATAGAACTTGATGGCCCAAACAAATTGGACGTTCGCGGTTATATAGGTTTCTCGCTGCTGGGAAGAACACAAACCTGGACCCGCGTAGAATAAAAAATATTTAAAATAGTATCTTTAGGCCACCAATTTTGGTGGCTTTTTTAATACCAATAACCTCAAAACCTGAACTCATAACGCTTAACTCATAACAACCGTGTATTTCATAGACGCCATCCTTCCCATTCCCTTAAAGCAGACTTTCACCTACAGCGTTAACAAGGATGAAGCCGCCTTTTTAAAGCAGGGTATGCGCGTTGCCGTTCCCTTTGGAAAATCCAAAGTTTACACCGGCATTGTCTACCAAGTACACGACCAGCCTCCCGTGGGTTATGAAACCAAGTCCATAGACCATATTTTGGATGAGGAACCCATCATTACCTCCATCCAAATGAAGCATTGGGAGTGGCTTGCGGGCTATTATATGTGTTCCTTGGGTGAAGTGATAAAAGCTGCCCTTCCCGGTGCGTTTCTTTTGGAAAGTGAAACCATTATCAAACTTTCCTCCCGAAATTTTCAGCAAGAGGAATCGCTAAGCGATGATGAGTTTGTTTTATACGAAGCCTTGCAACACCAGTCTTCGCTTCATATAAACGATGCGCGAGCTATTTTGGATAGAAAAAACATCGTTTCCATTATCCAGAAATTGTTGGATAAAAATATTATCGAAGTGGAGGAGACGGTGTACGAGCAGTATGTGCCCAAGATGAAGCGCTACATAAAGCTGGCCCCTAAATACACTTCCGAAGAAAAGCTGCGCGAGCTTTTGGATTCGCTCACCCGTGCGCACAAACAGCGTGAAGTCTTGATGCATCTTTTTATGCTGAATACCAAAACCAAAAAGCCAATCAGCAGTACGGCACTTCAAAAGAAAAGTGAGGCATCTGCCGCAACCCTGAAAGCGTTGATTGATAAAGGTATTTTGGAGGAGTATTACGTTCAGCAGGATCGCGTGGAGTTTTCCGGCGAAGCTTCCTCAGAAATCAAAACGCTGAACGAAGCGCAAATAAAGGCGTACGACGAAATAAAATCTTCATTTGAAACTAACGATACGGTCTTGCTGCACGGCGTTACTTCCAGCGGAAAAACCGAAATCTATGTGCGCCTTATTGAAGAGGTTATAGCAACCGGAAAGCAAGTGCTCTATATGCTTCCTGAAATTGCTTTAACAACACAACTCATTACGCGACTTCAAAAATATTTTGGGGAAAGGATTTCGGTATATCATTCTAAATTTTCGGTAAATGAGAGGGTTGAGGTTTGGAAGAACGTACTTTCCGAAAAACCAAAATCACAAATAGTTATCGGTGCCCGCTCTTCGTTATTTCTTCCTTTTAAGAATTTAGGGCTTATAATTGTGGATGAAGAACACGAGCCATCCTTTAAACAATACAGTCCCGCGCCACGCTATAATGCCCGCGACAGTGCCATTGTGCTGGCAAATCTTCACAAGGCTAAACTTTTGATGGGCTCCGCAACGCCTTCCCTGGAAAGTTACCACAATGCAAAAACCGGGAAGTTTGGATTGGTAACGCTGAAAAAACGCTTCGGAAATGTTCTGATGCCCGATATTGAATTGGTAGATATAAAAGAAAAAACCCGTAAGAAACAAATGACGGGCCATTTCAGTGATAGACTTTTGGAAGAAATGCAAGAAGTTTTAAAAAATGGCGAGCAGGTCATTCTTTTTCAAAATAGAAGAGGGTTTTCGCCCGTGGTGGAGTGCATTACTTGTGGGGTTTCACCGCAATGCCCAAATTGTGATGTGAGTTTGACTTTTCATCAGCATAAAAATCAACTTAGATGCCATTACTGTGGCTATCATATGGCGATGATGAAAAGCTGCATTGCCTGCGGTAGCGAAACGCTGGACACCAAAGGTTTCGGCACCGAACAGATTGAAACTGAGTTGAAAACCTTGTTTCCAACCAGTAAAGTGGCGCGCATGGACCAGGACACCACCAAGGGCAAGCACGCTTATTCAAAATTGATTGAAGCTTTAGAAAATGAGGAGATTGATATTCTGGTTGGTACACAGATGCTCGCGAAAGGCTTGGATTTCAGAAATATAAGTTTGGTGGGTGTAATGAATGCCGACAATCTTTTGAATTTCCCCGATTTTCGTGCGCACGAACGCAGTTTTCAGTTGCTACAACAAGTTTCGGGTAGGGCAGGACGCACCCAAAAGCGCGGCAAGGTTTTGATCCAGACCTACAATCCATATCATCAAATCTTAAAGCAGGTTAGCGTGAACGATTATGAGGCAATGTATACGGAGCAGCTGGAAGAGCGCTACAATTATAAGTATCCGCCATTTTATCGTACAATAAAAATTGCTTTTAAGGATAAAGGATTGGAGCGGGTACAGAAAGCCTCTGCCTGGTTTGGGCAAGCCTTGGAAATGCAGTTCAAGGAAAATATCTTGGGGCCCGAGCCGCCGCCCGTGGGAAGAATTAAGAATAAATACATCATGAACATTCTAGTTAAAATTCCAAAAAACCAATCTTTGGAAAAAACGAAGAAATACATAGAAAATGTGTGGCGCAGCTTCAATTCCATTAAGGAATTTTCAAGCGTACGCGTAAATATAGATGTAGATAATTATTAGGCGTTTTGCGTAGCCGCCAAAGCTTCGACCAGATCGGCTTTTCTATTTCGGCTCAGCGGAAGTTGGTCCTTATCAAGCTCGATAGTTTTGCTGTTGTAACGTTGCACCTTGTCCAAATTAACAATATACGACTTATGGATTCTCAGAAAACGCTCACTTGGCAACAGGGCCTGAAAAGCTTTCATAGTGGAAAGAACCACTAAGGATTCGTGTTCGGTAACAAGTTTTACGTAATCTCCCAAAGCTTCAATATAGCGCAGTTCATTAAGAAAAACCTTACGTTTTTTAAGATTGCTCTTAACAAAGATGAAATCTTCATCATCAAAACCTTCTTCGTTTTTAAGCTTGTAGTTTGTAATTGCTTTATGGACGGCGTTCAAAAAACGATCTTTTGCAATGGGTTTGCGGAGATAATCAACGGCATCGTAATCAAAGGCCTTGAAGGCATATTTTGTCTTTCCGGTAACGAATATTACTTGAGGTTTTCTTTGGATATCGTCCAAAAGGTCAAAGCCCGAAAGAATGGGCATTTCAATATCCAAAAATATCAGGTCGATTTCGGTGGAAGCGATGCCCATTTTGGCCTCAATGGCATTTTTGTACTCTCCCACAAGTTCAAGAGATGGGTGCATTTGGATAAGCTTCACGATGGAAAGCCGCTGCAATGTGGAGTCGTCCACAATTGCACATTTCAATATTGTTTTTTCCACAATAGTAGGTTTTGCTTAAGGCAATAATATGCAAATAATCGATGAAATGCAACTTTTTTGTATTTTAATCGAAAATTTTGAACACTTGGTCTGAAAACCTCAATTTTAAATACTATTTCAATTAAGGTTTGATTATAACAAATAAAGTATTATTTTTGCACCCTCTTTGGCAGAAAGCCAAGGGATTAAACATTAATTTTAATAGATTTTTTATGAATCATTACGAAACTGTTTTCATCTTAAATCCCGTTTTATCTGAAGATCAGATAAAGGAAACAGTAAAGAAATACGAAGATTTTCTTGTTTCTAAAGGTGCTAAGATGATATCCAAAGAAAATTGGGGCTTGAAAAAACTTGCCTACGCAATCCAGAACAAAAAAAGTGGGTTTTATCACCTTTTTGAATTCACCGTTGAGGGTGATGTTGTTCACGAACTAGAAACTGAATTTAAAAGGGACGAGCGTTTTATGCGTTACCTTACAGTGAGCCTTGACAAGCACGCAATTGCTTGGGCAGAAAAAAGAAGAAACCGCAATAAAAAATCAGCTTAATTTATGGCAACCCTACAACAACAAGCAAAAGGAAAAAAAGACGGAGAGATAAGATATCTTACCCCGCTTAATATAGAGACCAACAAGACCAAGAAATACTGTATGTTCAAAAGGTCCGGCATTAAATATGTGGACTATAAAGACCCAGATTTCTTATTGAGATTTGTAAACGAGCAAGGTAAAATCCTTCCTAGAAGGCTTACCGGAACCTCGTTGAAGTATCAGCGCAAAGTGGCCGTGGCCGTTAAAAGAGCACGCCATTTGGCACTTATGCCTTACGTAACCGATTTGTTAAAATAAAAACCAGAGAAGATTATGGAACTTATATTAAAGAAAGACGTAGAAAATCTGGGATTTGCAGATGATCTGGTAACCGTGAAAAACGGTTTTGGAAGAAACTTTTTGATTCCACAAGGCCACGCTGTTCTTGCAACGCCTTCGGCCAAAAAGATGTTGGCCGAGACCTTGAAGCAACGTGCCTTCAAAGAAAAGAAAGTAGTTGACGAGGCTAAAAAACAGGCTGAGAAACTAAATGGACTGGAAATTAAGATCACTGCCAAGACTGGCGAAGGTGACAAATTATTCGGTTCTGTAACAAATGCCGATCTTGCCGATGCCCTTGAAAAGGAAGGTGTATCTATCGAGAAGAAATATATCATTATTGCTGGTGGCGCCGTAAAGCGTACCGGTCCTTATGAGGCAACAATCCGTTTCCACAGAGATGTGGTTAGCAATTTCCCTTTTGAAGTGGTAGCTGAGCCTAAACCGGCAACTAAGTCTAAACCTGCGGCCAAGCCTGAGGTTAAAGCTGACGCCAAACCGGAAGCTGAAACCGAAGCAGAGGAAAAAACAGAAGAAAATTAATTAACATGTTTAATTATTATAAAACCTTTCCCGTAACCGGGGAAGGTTTTTTGTTTTGGGAAAATTTCCGTTTTAAAATAGAATAGATAATCGAGGACGAATATGAAATATGCCAGATTAACAAAGGAACAGTTTGAAGAACTCCATCAAGAATTCATAAATTTTCTTGCCAGCCAATCCATTACCGCAGACGAATGGAAACAATTGAAAACTGAAAAACCCGACGTGGCTGAACAGGAACTCGACGTTTTCAGTGATTTAATTTGGGAAGGCGTTCTGAATAAGGTGAAATATTTAGAGCATATTTCGCCAAAACAATTGATGCTATTTCACATTTCAGAAGCATTTATGGAACTGATCGCCATAAAAGTTGACAATGAAAATATTGACATCACGACCGATTATGGTTACAAATGGCTTCAACAAAATCTTCACGATGATGCCGTAAACCTATATACTTCCACAAAAGCGATAACCGATGATCGCAACAAGGATATATTTATTTTGATTCAGCAAGGTTCGGTAATCACCAAAGGACAACTTTACAATTATTTTAGTGATTTGTTGAAGGAATAAGGTAAAGGAGCCAAAATCCAAATGAATCTAATCATTGGAAGGTGGGTTCCAATAGTTATTGGGATGAGATTTGGAACCTGCCTGCCAGAGGCACGACAGGCAGGTTTGGGATTTGGAATTTAACTTATTCATACCTCAAGCTTTCAATGGGATCCAGCCGCGCAGCCTTTGAGGCGGGGTATGAGCCAGCTATAACGGCAACTATAAAGGTTATTATCGTTGCCCAAATAATTGCGGTCCAGGGCAGGGTAAAATCAAATTTAAAAATTTTAGCAAAGGCAAATCCGGTCAGTATTCCCAAAATAATTCCTAGAATGCTACCAAACTGTCCAATGACGATGGTTTCCATAAAAAATTGGGTAGAAATAGTGGAGCGTTTTGCGCCCATCGCCTTGCGCACGCCAATCTCCCGGGTGCGCTCGGTTACCGAAACAAGCATGATATTCATAAGGGCTATGGAAGACCCTAAAATTGTAATAATGCTGATTATCCAAGCCGCCACTTCCAGATAACCCGTTATCATTGCAATTCGGTTTATCAAATCGTCACTGCGTTCAATCCCAAAATTATTCTCTTCCACAGGGCTAAGGCCACGAATATTCCGGAAGGTGATGATGGCTTCATCCTGCGCAGCTTCCATCATCTGTTTGTCGTCAACCTTTACGCTTAGATTGTAATTGATGTTGGGCTGGGTAAAAATGCCGCGTGCCACTTGTACCGGGATCAAGACCTTTAAATCCTGATTGTTTCCGAACGTTGAACCCTTGGATTCCAAAAGACCGATTACCTTAAACTTAACTCCGCGAATGCTGATGGTTTTATTGATGGGGTCTTCATCCTCAAAAAGATTTTTGACAAAATCGGCACCTATTAAACACACTTTGTTATTGTTCTGAATATCAAATACGGTAAAATTTCGACCTTTGTCAATTTCGGTTCCGGTGTTTTCCAGATAATTTTCATTCACGCCATAAACCTGAACTTCCGGATCTGTCTTTTCCGAACCATATTTTACTTCAGCAGTTGATGTCCCTTGAAATGACAGGGAAGTCTGCGTGTACGGAAATTCATATTTGTCTATAAATTCCCGCACGTTGTTGTAACTTATTATGGGGTTTATCTTTTCCCTTTCGCCGCTATTGTTAGTCTGTACCGAAAATTCATATTGCTGGATATTGAAGGTATTGGCGCCCATCGATGCAAAGTTGCCCGAAATGGTGTTCTCCAGTGCGGTAACGGCGCTCAAAATGCCCACGAGCGCCCAAATGCCGATCCCGATTATTACGATGGTCAAAATCGTCCTGAGCAGCTGGCTTTTTATGGAATCCAACGCAATTCGGACATTTTCCCGGAAAAGTGAAAACATATTTTTATTTTGTGTTAATCGTTAGACTGCAAAAGGTGGATAAAGTTACAGAAATCCCGCAACGCTGTACACAGAACGCATCTAATTAATTGTGGTAAACCTCAATTTTATTTAAGATATTTGCTTTTTGAAGGTATGAGGTATGAGGTATGAGGTAGGAGTTGTGTGAAATTTTCTACCCAGTACCCACATCCACCACTCTAAAATCTAACGTCTAAAATCTAAAATCTATTTTGAAACCATCCATCCCAAAAGGTACCCGCGATTTCAGTCCCGAGGAAGTCACGCGCCGCAACTATATTTTTGATATTATTAAGGAAACGTTTTCACTGTACGGTTTTCAGCCAATTGAAACCCCGTCCTTTGAAAACAGTGAGACCTTGATGGGGAAATATGGCGAAGAGGGCGACCGGTTGATTTTTAAGATTTTGAATAGTGGCGACTTTCTTTCTAAAGTAGATGATAAAGTATTTTCTGAAAAGGATAGCAACAAAATAACTTCCCAAATATCCGAAAAAGCCCTTCGTTATGACCTTACCGTGCCCTTTGCGCGCTACGTTGTGCAACACCAAAACGAAATAACTTTTCCCTTTAAACGCTACCAAATACAGCCCGTTTGGCGTGCGGACAGACCCCAAAAAGGCCGTTTCCGTGAGTTTTTTCAATGCGATGCCGATGTTGTGGGTTCCAATTCACTGTGGCAGGAAGTTGAATTTGTACAGTTGTACGATGCCGTTTTCAGCAAGCTTGGTTTAAAAGGCGTAACCATAAAAATCAACAACCGTAAAATATTGAGCGGCATTGCCGAAACCATCGGCGCCGAGGACAAATTGATAGATTTTACCGTTGCTTTGGACAAGCTGGATAAAATAGGAGAGGAGGGCGTTAAAACTGAAATGCGCAACAAAGGCATCGGTGAAGATGCCCTACAAAAACTACAGCCGCTTTTTTCCTTTAAGGGAAATAATAACGACAAATTAAATTCTTTGCGCGAAATGCTCCAAACTTCTGGACTGGGAATGAAAGGTGTAGAAGAATTGACCTTTATCACTGATAATGTTGAAACTCTTGGGTTGCAGACAGCCTCGCTGGAAATTGACGTAACCCTTGCCCGTGGCCTAAATTACTACACCGGAGCCATATTTGAGGTTTCTGCCCCGGCAGAGGTGAATATGGGCAGCATAGGCGGTGGGGGACGATATGATGACCTAACCGGTATTTTTGGATTGAAGGATATGAGCGGGGTGGGTATTTCCTTTGGTTTGGACCGCATTTATTTGGTATTGGAGGAGTTAAATCTTTTTCCTGCCACTGTTGCAAAAAACACCAAGTCGCTTTTTATAAATTTCGGCGAAAAGGAGGCGCTTTATGCGATGAAAGCCATTACCAACTTACGTAAAATTGGCATCACGGCAGAACTTTACCCAGATAACGTAAAAATGGGCAAACAAATGGGGTATGCCGATAAACGTGATATTCCATTTACGATATTAGCTGGAGAGAAGGAGATACAAGCCGAGTCCTTTACCTTAAAAAATATGAAGAGCGGCGAGCAATCGCAAGTAAGTTTTAAGGAGCTGGAGGCTTTTTTGAAGGACCGATAAATTCGGTTTTTAGCCAAACGTAATATTGGTGGTGTCTTCAGAAATTATTGGATTCTTTGGTTTTTCCATTAACTTCTTTTCCGCCTCAAGCCTCGCTGCTTCAGAGAGCATGCCGGCAATGCGCAGTCGTGTTAAATTTTTCAATGTTTTGTTCATTCGTCCCCAATTTCATTAATAATTTTTTCATAGGAAATGACATATTCAATCTGTTTTTCCTCTGAAACGTGTTTGCGGGGAGTTTCAAGAATTATAAAGTCGAAAAGTTTTGATATTATTTTTTTTAGGCGTTCTTCTGTTGTAATTGCAGCTTTATGTAAAAAATGGGCAATAATAGTTAAAAATATAGAAATCGTAACAAGTACTCCATAATAAGTAATTAATGAAAAGTCTTGAATTGATAAAAAGGTATAAATTAAAAAGAAAAATCCTATAAATATTATTAGGTTAGAGACGGAAGATATTGGTTTAATCAGATCCAAAGAGATATGTTTACTTAAAATTTTTAAGATTAACCCAAATGATAAAGCCATTAGTGGTAGGCTCAATGAATACATGAAAGAGGACATATAGGCATAACCAAAAATGCCCTCTTTATCATTATAAAGATAAAACAGATGAAAAAATGGAGAAGCTACTGCAACGATAGTTAGCAGCAATAAATATAGATTTACTTTTGTTTTTTTATTCTTTCCAATCTGGAATCCCATTACAGTTTTTGTCGCTCGGCGGACAGATTTTAACTTTGTCGATTTGTTGCTCATCACTAATTTGGTTTTCTGGGGTACAGCTAAAAGCTAGACCGGCTAGCATTACTAATGCAAATAGATAATTTTTCATAATTATAGGTTTTAAAAGTTCAAGAGTAAATTTAAACCTTTATAAAACCTATATCAATCTGTTTCCCAATTATTTATTAACTAGATTTTAACAAATGTATGAATTAAAGCCACATCTGCAAGAAATTTTCGACCAACGGAATATAAAGAAGAGAATGTAAAAAGATAAACCAGTATAGATACAGCTTCAATATAGCCAATAAAAAAATCCCCGTGGAGTTTTCCGTGGGGATTTTATGTAGCGAGATCGGGACTTGAACCCGAGGCCTCCGGGTTATGAATCCGACGCTCTAACCAGCTGAGCTACCTCGCCAAAATAATACTGCCCGAGCAGTATGCCTAAGCGGGTGCAAAGATAGAAACAAAATTATGTGTGGCAAATATAACTTTCGGTTTTTGTTGAATTATTTCGGTTTTTTTGCACACAATTTTTAAAAGAAAAATTTTCAATCTTTCATTTGAGGTTAAGATTAATATATATATATTGGGCATCAACTAACAAAGAACTATGGAAGATAAAATAAAATATGAAATGGAATTTCCCATTCAGGTTTCCCCTTCACTGTTATATCAATATATCTCAACACCTTCGGGTCTCTCTGAGTGGTATGCGGACAACGTAAATTCCAGGGGCGAATTTTATACCTTTATATGGTCAGGAAGTGAGGAAAAAGCAAAACTGCTCAGTAAAAAAAGCCCCGAACGCATCAAATTTAGATGGGTGGAGGATGAAGGAGAAGATTTTTATTTTGAACTTCGCATCCAAGTTGATGAGATAACCAAGGACGTGTCCTTAATGGTGACCGACTTTGCGGAAGAAGATGAGATAGAGGAGGGAAAAATGCTTTGGGACAACATGGTTTCCAATCTAAAATCTATACTGGGTTCCGCCTAAAAACCTTTTAAATTATAATACTTTTGCACCGTTCCCAAAAAAGGGGCGGTTTTTTTATGATAAACTTGAACGGAACGGTACTGGAAACCGAAAATGCAACAGTTGCCTTAAATAATCGAGGTTTAAATTACGGGGATGCCGTATTTGAAACCTTACGTTTTTCTGGCGGGAAAATATACTTTTGGGAAGATCATTATTTTAGATTAATGGCGTCTATGCGCATCCTTCGGATGGAAATACCTATGAATTTCACGATGGAATTTTTGGAGGAAGAAATAATACGGATTGTGAATTCCGAAGAAAAAAATAATCCTTTTCGTATTAAACTATTGGTTTGGCGAAAAACGGGTGGAAAATACGCCCCCTTAACAAATGACATTGAATATGCAATTTCTTTGGAAAAACTGGAAGAACCATTTTATAATTTAGATGAATCTAACTGCGAAATTGAACTTTTTAAGGACCATTACATTACCTCCGGTCTGCTTTCCACATTAAAGACCACCAACCGGCTGATTAATATTCTGGGAAGCATTTACGCCCAGGAAAACCAGTACGACAATTGTTTGCTACTTAACGAAAACAAACAAATTGTTGAAGCCTTGAATGGGAACGTTTTTCTGGTTACAGGAAATATCATCAAGACCCCGCCACTTTCAGACGGTTGTTTAAATGGAATTATGCGCAAGCAGATTATCGCCATTATAAAGGAGCTTCCCAAAATTGAGATTGAAGAAAGTTCTGTTTCACCATTTGAGCTTCAGAAGGGGGATGAAGTTTTTATAACCAATACTATACAGGGATTGGTTCCGGTTACAAAATATCGAAAAAAAGAATTTAATAATACTGTAGCGAAGACACTATTGCCAAAATTAAATCTCAGGGCGAGAATGGCTTAATTGAAGCTAGGGTTTTCGGGAGCATTGGACCACAAAAGATAATCGCCTCCAAACTCTATCATCTTTTCTTTCCAGAAATTTACATTGGTTTTGCCAATTATGCTATTGTTATAATTATTAGGAACCACCACCCAGCTATTTACTTCAAGTTCTTGATCCAGTTGCTCACTTTCCCAGCCTGAATAGCCCAAAAAGAAACGTATTTGGTCTTTTTTCAGTCGGTCTTCCCGCAACAGATCGATTATTGCATTAAAATCGCCGCCCCAGTATATTCCGTTTGAAATTTCAATACTGTCGGGAATAATTTCGGGAATGCAATGTATAAAGTAGAGATTGTCCTGCTCTACGGGTCCACCGTTAAACACCGGCAGCTTTGAATTTATTTCAGGCACAAAGTCGCGAAGCTTGTACGGAAGGGGTTTATTGAGGATAAACCCAACAGATCCACTTTGATTGTATTCGGCCAGAAGTACGACAGAACGGTTAAAGGAAACATCCCCAATAATGGAGGGTTCCGCGACCAATAAGAGTCCTTTGGCTGGTTTTAAAGTGGTCATATAGTTTTTTTGTTGAATTAAATCTAAGTAATAATTTTAGAAATACCAAAAATTTACCAAAAGGATGTTATAATTATATTTAATTAAACAAATATGTAAAAATATTACGAATTTGTAATTTGCTCTATATCACACCAATAAAAAAGTCCTTCTTTTCAATTAATTGAAAAGAAGGACCCACAATGCTGTAAAATATTTTACAATTAGTTTACGCTGTTTTGTAAATCTGAACCAGCTTTGAACTTAACTACCTTTTTAGCGGCAATTTTAATGGTTTTTCCTGTTTGTGGGTTTCTACCTTCTCTAGCAGCTCTTTTTGATACTGACCAAGATCCGAATCCTACAAGTGATACTCTATCACCTTTCTTAAGGGATTTTTCAACGTTGCCCAAGAAAGACTCTAATGCTTTCTTAGCAGCAGCTTTTGTAATTCCGGCATCAGCTGCCATTGCATCGATTAAATCTGATTTGTTCATAATTTTTTTAAATTAAATTGTTGGTTAAACTTCGATTAATTGCCCTACAAATTTAACAGGAATATCCGTTCAGGCAAGTAACCACGCTGTAAATCACTATTTTTGTTAATAACTTGGGATGTTTGTTAATAAACATGGCCGATTTTTAAGGGTTTTTAATGAAATCAGTGCTGACAAGGGTTTACGATAGTTTGGAATCTTCATCAAAGGAGTAACCATTCAACAGCGATGAAATATCCATTTTGCGCTTTCCCGGAAGTTGGATTTCCTCAATTGAAACATAACCGTCGGCACAGGCTACTTTTAGTTCCTTTTTCGATGTCTCAATACTTCCTGGCTCTAAATTTTGCTCGGCCTTTTCAAAACTTACGGTGTAGATTTTTGCTTTCAGTTCTTCTTTATTATTATGTAGGATGGTCCAAGCAACGGGATAGGGGGAAAGGCCTCGAACGAAAGCCGTTATTTCCCTGCCCGGTTTGTTCCAGTCTATCCTCGTGTTTTCTGGAGTGAGCTTGGGAGCTTCCTTTAGATTGCCAGTTTTGGGCTGTGGTTTCGGTACTGCTTTCCCTTTTTCAATCAATTCGAGCGTTTCCAAAACCAGTTCACCGCCTTTGGCCATCAATTTGTCGTGAAGGGTTTCGGCGGTTTCGTCTTTATCTATAGCTACCTCCTTGTTGGCAATAATGGCTCCGGTATCAATTTTTTCGTCAATAAAGAAAGTGGTAACGCCCGTTTTTTCTTCATTATTAATGATGGCCCAATTTATAGGCGCAGCACCCCTGTATTGTGGCAGGAGCGAAGCGTGTAAATTAAAAGTACCCAATTCGGGCATTTGCCAAACAGCTTTGGGCAACATTCGGAAGGCAACGACCACTTGAAGATTGGCGTTCAAATTTTTTAATTCCTCAAGAAATGATTCATCCTTTAAATTGGTGGGCTGCAAAACTTTTAAACCTTTGGAAGCGGCATATTCCTTCACTGCCGAGGCCATCAGTTTTCTACCGCGACCGGCGGGTTTCTCGGGGGCCGTTATTACGCCAACTATGTTTTTGCCCGCCTCTACCATTTCTCTTAAGACGCCAACGGCAAAATCGGGAGTTCCCATGAATACTATCCTTAAATCGTTCTGCATTTTTTCAGTTTAAATAATATTGTTTTTTAGGATTGGCGCCTACTTTTTCGGCATCCATCAATAAACGGAGCACTTTTAGAATATCCGTTTCGGCAAAAGTAAGTTTTTCTGAAATCTCGCGCGAGGTTAATTCCGATTCTTCAAGCAATGTCAAAATCTGCCCCGCCAAATTCTGAATCTCCTTTTTTGAAAGTTTGGGCGTCTTCGCCTTGCAGACCGAGCAAATGCCACATTTTGAAGCAGTGGTTTCCCCAAAATAGGAAACGAGCTGCACGCTTCGACAGGTTTTGGTATTTGCAATATAATTGAGGACCGAGTTTACCTGTGCCGTTTTTTTTCGATTCAGTGCCTCTACTTCGCGGGAAATAACGTTTATGGTTTTGTCGTCTTCCCGCGGCACTAAAAAGGTGAGCGTGGCATCGGTTATTTGCAGCATCATTTCCACAACCTGGTCGCGCTCCATTTTCTTTAATACTGAGATTACCGTTTCAATAGTCTGCCCGGTTTTGGCAACTATTAAATCCAGATTTATGGCGGTGGGCATTTCAAAAATGCCACCGTAAATGCGGAGTATGGTCTTGCCAATAATCGATACCGTTGTATCCTTTTCAAAGTACTGGAGTACCTTTTCAGAAGAAATTAGAAATTGGACATTGGATTTTCGCCCAAATTCCTGCGAAAGCTGGATACTCCCCAAACGGTCCAAACTGTTGAGCGCATTGTATGTTAAAAGGGTATTTAGGGTATACGTCCTGCAAAATTCCGCAAAGCTAAAATTGTGTTTTGTGAATTCCCCTTCGCCGTATGAAATTTGAAAATAATTGCTCAGGGTGCGATATATATTCTTCAAATCTGAAGTAGTGGGCAGCGACTCCACAAACTGCTGCTTCACATACATTTTGTCGTACTCATTATATAGTAACACCGCTGCGGCATATTCGCCATCGCGGCCTGCTCGGCCGGCTTCCTGAAAATAACTTTCCAAACTTTCGGGAATTTGGAGATGGATTACAAAGCGCACATTTGCGTGGTCAATGCCCATTCCAAACGCGTTCGTGGCAACCATTGTGGAAACTGCGCCACTGCGCCACGCTTGTAGTTTTTGGGCTTTTTCCTTTGCGGAAATTCCCCCGTGATAAAAGGTGGCGGAAATTCCCAAGGTATTGAGCTGTTCGCTGATTTCAATGGTGCCTTTCCTATTTCGTACATAAACAATTGCAGAACCTTGATTGTTCTTTAGCAGTTGTTCGGCTCTGTAGAGCTTGTCTTCCTCATTAAAAACCTGGTACGACAGATTTTCACGAACGAAGGAATTTCTGAAAACCGCCGGATGTTCCATTTTCAACTCTGAAATAGTATCCTCCAAAACCTCGGGCGTGGCAGTGGCGGTAAGCGCTATGATTGGAACCAAGGGATGTATCTCCCGAAGCAGGGTAATATTCCTATACGCAGGCCGGAAATCATTTCCCCATTGCGAAATACAGTGCGCTTCATCAACTGCTATTAAACTCACGTTCATCTGCTTGATGTAGTTTTGCAATATTTCCTGCTGGAGCCGTTCGGGCGATAGATAAAGAAATTTGTAATTGCCGTACAGGGCGTTGTCCAAAAGGGTGTTCAGTTCATCAAAAGAAATTCCGCCGGTCAATTTAAGCGATTTTATTCCCCGCTCCTTTAGGGCATTCACCTGGTCGCCCATCAGCGCAACCAACGGCGAAATAACGATGCAAATACCCTCCACAGCCATTGCCGGAACCTGGAAGCACAACGATTTTCCGCCACCCGTGGGCAAGAGTGCCACAGTATCCCTTCCATCCATAACGGACGCAATTATTTCTTCCTGCATCGGTTTGAAGGAAGTATAGCCCCAATATTTGGTTAGTATGTCGCGAAGATTTGTCAGGGTATATAGGTTATTAAGTTGCTAAGTTATTGCGTTATTCTAGGATATAGTTTTTGAATCGTTTTAAAAGTAACCCAATAATCCCATAACCTAATAACTCATAGTATCAGTATCCTAATTTCTTCAAAATGAATTGCACCCGTTCCTTTATAGTGCCTACGGGTACTTCGTGAATTTTATAACCGTAATTTTCATAGCTGCTTTTAAGAAAATGAAATATTTTCTCGGCCTGTTCAAAGGATTCGTAGCGCTCGTTGTCCTGCTCGTAGATTTCTTCCCACGGTGGAAGTACAAAAATTTCGTGATACCGAAATTTTTCACAGGTTTCACAAAAATTTTCGGGATAATGGGCCGACACAAAATCCATATAGGCGGTAACATCTGGCATGCCGCGGTCGTAAAAAAGAATGGGGGCCGCACACTTTTCACCTTCGTGAAATTGTTTCAATCTACCTTCCAATAGTTTTTCACTGAATAAAATAGGGTTTTCCAAAAACAATTGTTCAATGCCTTGCTTTTGCGCCTCGAGTATTACATCCCTTGAAATTTCATGCATTACGGGGTATCCCTCTTTTTCCAAATAACTAACAAGGGCCGTTTTTCCGGAGCCGGGACCGCCGGTAATTACAATTCTTCGTGTATCCAAAAGTTTCAATTTTCTACAAAGTAAGTAAATAAATATTTGTGGTGAAAGTGTATCTTTGTAGCTCACAGAGGAAAACTATTTGATGGATCAAGACAAGAACACCACAGAATTTTACGAACGCTTAAAAAAGCAACTGGAGGAGGATACCACTTGGCCTTCTCAGTATCTGTTTAAATTTATCGTGCCCGCCAATCTTGAGAAAATTGCGGAGATAAGAGCAATTTTTGATGGGACCGATGCCGAAATTACTACCCGTGATTCTTCGAAAGGAACCTATTCCAGTGTTTCGATAAAAGTAACTATGGACTCTCCCGATGCCGTGGTGAAAAAATATCTTGAAGTTTCCACCGTTGAAGGTGTTATTTCACTTTAATTTTTAGTATTTTGCGAGAGAAATGATTTTTCGATCTTTCCGAATACACAATTATTCTTCCCTTAATTAAAACATTTTGATACAAGAAGTAGCACAAATAGAGTACAATACAGAGCGCCCAAAATTGATTATTCCAGAATACGGGCGACACATTCAAAAAATGGTAGATCAGGCCATTGCCACCGAAGACAAAGACGAACGCAATAAAATTGCCAAAAGCATAATTGCCGTAATGGGCAACTTAAACCCACACCTTCGCGATGTACCCGATTTTCAGCCCATGCTCTGGGATCAACTTTTTATAATTTCAGACTTTAAACTTGATGTGGATTCTCCTTTCCCCATACCCTCTCGCGAAGAACTTATGGAAAGGCCCGAACCGTTAAGCTATCCGCAAAACCATCCCAAATATCGTTTCTATGGGAACAATATCAAGCGTATGATTGATGTAGCAAACAGTTGGGAAGAGGGAGATAAAAAAGAAGGTCTTATCCTTACTATTGCAAACCACATGAAAAAATGCTTCTTGAACTGGAACAAGGATACTGTGGAAGATGAGGTTATTTTTGAACATCTTTTTGAACTTTCTGACGGAAAAATAAATCTTAAGAATAGCGATGAGGATTTGAGCGACGCGTCCAATTTACTCAAGAATAAAAAGCGTTTCAATACCAACTCTTCAGGAAAGAAAAACTACAAGCAGAGCAGTAACCGCAACCGCAAGCGTTATTAAAATTTCAACCACTATCTATGGGAACTTTTCAAATAGAGGGCGGGCATAAACTGAAGGGCGAAATCACACCTCAGGGAGCCAAAAATGAAGCCTTACAAATTCTATGTGCCGTATTGTTAACTCCGGAAAAGGTGATCATTGAGAACATTCCGGATATTCTTGACGTCAATAAACTCATAAAGATATTAGAAAATCTTGGTGTAAAAATCCAAAAACTCGGGAAGGGCAAATATGCCTTTATTGCGGATGAGATAAACTTGGATTACTTGGAATCTGAACTTTTTAAGCAGGAGGGAAGTTCCCTACGAGGCTCCATAATGATTGTGGGCCCGTTACTGGCAAGGTTTGGAAAAGGATACATTCCACGTCCCGGGGGCGATAAAATAGGACGAAGAAGACTCGATACCCACTTTGAGGGTTTTATCAATCTTGGGGCGAAATTTCGCTATAACAAAGAAGAGCGTTTTTATGGCGTGGAAGCTCCAAAGGGGCTGAAGGGAACCTATATGCTTTTGGACCAAGCCTCGGTTACCGGAACGGCAAACATAATTATGGCTGCCGTGCTTGCCAAAGGAACTACAACTATTTATAACGCCGCTTGTGAACCTTACATCCAGCAACTTTGCAAAATGCTGAATGCCATGGGCGCTAATATTTCTGGCGTTGGATCCAATTTATTGGTAATCGAAGGTGTAAAAAATCTAGGCGGCTGCACACATCGTATATTGCCCGATATGATTGAAATCGGTAGCTGGATAGGCCTTGCTGCGATGACGCGAAGTGAAATCACTATTAAAAATGTAAGTTGGGAAAATTTAGGGCTAATTCCCGAAACGTTCAGAAAACTTGGAATCAAGCTGAACAAAAAAGGAGATGATATTCACATTCCCTCACAAAAGGAATACGAGATTCAAGGTTATATAGATGGCTCTATACTTACGGTTGCAGATGCACCCTGGCCGGGCTTTACTCCAGATTTGTTGAGCATTGTGCTCGTGGTCTGCACCCAAGCAAAAGGAAGCGTATTGATTCACCAAAAAATGTTTGAGAGTCGCCTTTTCTTTGTAGATAAACTGATTGACATGGGAGCGAAAATCATTTTGTGCGATCCGCACCGCGCCACGGTAATAGGCCATAATTTTCAGTCGAACCTGAAGGCCACTACTATGGTCTCGCCAGATATTCGCGCGGGGATTTCACTGTTGATTGCGGCACTTTCGGCGCAGGGAACCAGCACCATCCACAACATTGAGCAGATAGATAGGGGCTATGAAAACATAGACGAGCGGCTTCGGGCTATCGGAGCTAAGATTACCCGTTCCGAATCTTAAAATTAGGCTTTTCGGTTTTTATTGATCTCGTCCTGCAGTTTTCTGCGTAGCTTTTGCTCGCGTTCCAAACTGTTTCTGCGGTAATCCTCGAGTTCAATTTCCATCTCGGCCATTTTTAGTTGGGCGGCGTTGGTAATTTTGTGGCTGTTCAAAAATCTGTAGAATAAAAAGCCGCTAATCAATAATAAAATTAGGATTATGCTCCACATAATAGTGTTGTATGTGGCTTTGGATGTTAGAATGCCGAAAATCTCAATCCCGTCTTCTTTTTCTTTGGAAGTGGCCAAATTTTGTTTGGTGTTTTGAAGATTTTGGCGAAGGGAATCAATTTCGTTTTTTTGTTGGCTTAATTCACTTTCCTGCAAATTTATTTTCTTTTCCAGGGAAGAAACTGAATCTAAAATATTTCGCTTTAAGGTAGCAAGCTCACTTTTCTTTATTACTTTGTATTCCTGATAACTGTTGCTCTTGTCGAAAGCATCTGTCATCTGTTCATTTAGGGTGTTTTTTCTAATTTGGATGGAATCCTGTGCGGTGGCGTTCAACGCCAATAAAAATAAGGGAAGGGCAAAAAATAAAATCTTCTTCATGTTTTCAGGTTTGTTGTAGTGCTTTATTTAACTGTGCAAGAGTAGCAAAATTGTGCTGATTAACATAAAATTCCTACCCATTTACATTTTTTTTAACAACAATCTAATTATAAAGAAATTAAAGATTTAGGAAACAGCGCTTTTATACACTTTCAAACAGCGTTCCCGAGCTTCTTTATGGTCCACCATTTTTTCTGGATAACGGTCGCTTCCGAATTCCGGAACATATTTTTTGATGTATTTATGGTTCTTATCGAACTTTTCAATCTGCGTAGTAGGGTTGAAAATTCTAAAATACGGAGCCGCGTCCACGCCACTGCCTGCCGCCCATTGCCAATTGCCCACGTTGCTGGACATTTCATAATCCAATAATTTTTCGGCAAAGTAGGCCTCGCCCCAGCGCCAATCAATCAAGAGGTGTTTACAGAGAAAACTCGCCACGAGCATCCGTACCCGGTTGTGCATATAGCCGGTTTGGTTAAGTTGTCGCATTCCGGCATCAACCAGCGGGTAACCGGTTTTGCCTTCTTTCCATTTTTTAAATTCGTCTTCATTGTTTCGCCATTCAATCCTGTCGTACTTTTTTTTGAAAGCATTGTCAACCGTTTCGGGGAAATGCCAGAGAATTTGCATAAAAAATTCCCGCCAAATAAGTTCCTGCCAGAAAACCTCGTTCTTTTCCGCAGTTGCCTTTTTCATCATTTTCCGAATGCTTACGGTGCCAAAGCGAAGGTGTGGGCCTAAATGCGACGTTGCATCTTCCGCCGGGAAATTTCTTCGTTTTTCGTACTCTTGGATTGTTGTGGGGGTAACATCATAATCGGGAATTTCTATTTTCGATTTTTTGAAACCAATATCGCTTAAAGTGAGATTTGGAAGCCGCGAATTTTGATATAGATTTTTTAAAAATTCGTTGGTATAATAAATTTTTTCATCATACTCTTTTTTGAATTTTGCCTTCCAGGTCTTCATAAAAGGGGTGTAAACCACATAAGGGTCGCCGTCATCTTTTACTACTTCATCTTTCTCAAAAATCACCTGATCTTTATATGTGTAAAAACCAATGTCTTTTCCTTCAAGAAGTTCCTGAATGGATTCGTCACGCTTTTTCGCATACGGTTCATAATCACGGTTGGTAATTACATTCTGGACTTCAAAATCAGAGATAACTTTTTTGAAAACTTCCTCCGGTTTGCCGTGGTAGATTGCGAGACTGCTGCCATGTTCCTGCAGTTCGTTTCGCATTTTTTGCAGAGTCTCAAAAATAAAGGTTACCCGCGCATCGTCTTCGGGCAGTTCGTTCAGTATTTCGGAATCGAAAATAAAAAGTGGCAATACCGGATATTTTCCGTGAAGTGCTTTGTAAAACCCTGCATTATCGTCCAAGCGCAGATCTCTTCGGAACCAAAATATATTTACTTTTTCCGCCAAAACTTAGTTTATGTTTAAAGTTGAAAGGCCTCCGTCCACGCCAAAAACCTGACCGGTAATCCACTGCGATTCATCGCTCAGCAGAAATGTAGCCATAGCTGCGATATCATCTGCCGTTCCGACTTTCTTCAGCGGATGCCGTTCTGCCATTTTTTCTTTTTTGGAATCACTGTTCAATAATTTTGAGGCTAAGGAAGTATCCGTGAGTGAAGGAGCGATTACATTTACTCTAAAATTGGGAGCGTACTCAGCTGCCAATGCTTTGGCGAAACCTTCAATAGCTCCTTTTGCAGCGGCCACACTGGTGTGGAAAGGCATTCCTACTTTCACCGCCACGGTGCTGAAAAATACTAGACTTGTAGCTTCTGCATTCTTTAACTTGGGCAATAGGCCATGCACCACGCGAACCAGGGCGTGGAAGTTGAGCTCCATGTCCTCGCTAAAGGTTTCGGGACTCATCATTTTAAAAGGTTTCAGATTAATGCTTCCGGGAAGATACACAAGGCCGTGGATTTCTTCAGGCAGGTCAAGTTCTGAAATGTCATCCTTTAAGACATCAAAGGCGTGATGTAAAATGCCTTCGGAAATATCCTCCTTGGTGCGGGAGGCGATAATAACATTGTGGTTTACTTTTAGTTTTTTCGCAATTGCCGCACCAATGCCGTAGGAACCGCCAATGAGAAGTATATTTTTTTGCATAAAATTATTTTTATGGAATTACATAGAGCCGAAAAGCTCCACCAATTTGTTCTTTCGATATTCAAAAATTTCGTCCAGTTTCGGTTTTACCAAAAAAGGGTGCGCTAGTTGGCCTAAATACCCGAAGGGTAATTTATAATGAAGCAAGTCTTCCATTTCCACACCGCCTTCAATTTCTTTTATAAAATGCTTGTGGTGCCACAGGGCGTACGGCCCAAAGCGTTGTTCATCCACGAAATATTCTTGGTCTACCACGTGGGTTATCTCTGTTACCCAGCGGTTTTTTATTCCTAAAATGGGAGTGACTATATATTCTATTATTTGCCCAGCGTACATGGTCCTATCAGCACCGGATTGAATGTTGAAACCCATATAATCTGGCGTTATAACTTTCAAATTTTTAGGATCAGATAAAAACTGCCATGCCTGTTCCCGGGATATGGGCAGGTTCTGTATGGCATGTAGCGTATAAATCTTCATCTACCGCCTATTATTTGCCTTGTTTGAACGAAAGTTTCCGATTCATGCGCAAGAGCCTGTAGGTATTGGTCTCTATCGCACTGTTGCGGAAGCGTATCCTAAATATTCTTTTAACTAACTTCAACATGATTTTTTAATTTTTGCTTAAAAATACTTTGTTTTACTATATCAAAAAAAGTTTAAACTAAATATTAACTATTCTACCGCATTTAAACTATAATCGTGGATTGCGCCATTTTCTTTTGTTGTAAATACTTTAGATTTTAGGTTTTCCTTAACGATTAAAAAATTTCCAAACAGTAACTTCGTGAAAATTATAATCACCTTAAAACCATTACAATGAAAAAGATTATTTTACTTTTTTCTGCTTTTATGTTAACATTTGGCGTACAGGCACAAATTGAAACTCCACAGCCCAGCCCCTTCCAAAAAATTGAACAAAAGGTGGGACTGACCGATGTTACCTTAGAATATTCCAGACCTTCCATGAAAGGTAGAACCATTTTTGGAGAGTTGGTACCTTATAACGCAATGTGGCGCACGGGCGCAAATGCCAACACAAAAATCACTTTTAGCAACGATGTTGAAATAGGAGGCAAAACCCTTAAGGCAGGATCGTACGCAATTTATACTAAACCAGGAGCCTCAAGCTGGGACGTTTATTTTTATGATGAAACCGACAATTGGGGAAATCCTGAAAAATGGGACGATAGCAAAGTTGCCGCCCAAGTATCGGTTCAGGCCTATCCAATGCCTATGAATATTGAAACTTTCACGATGAGTTTTGACGAGTTGAAAAACGATTCAGCTTTATTGGGAATGCTTTGGGAAAAAACATATGTTGGCGTGCCGATTAAATTCAATACGGATAAAACTGTTACGGCAAGCATTCAAAGGGTAATGAATGGCCCTTCAGCAAACGATTATTACGCAGCTGCAGTTTATTATTTGGAAGCTGGCAAGGATATCAACCAGGCTAAAACTTGGATCGATAAATCAATTGAAATGAACAAAGATCCAAAATTCTGGCAATTGCGTCAAAAATCGCTTATTTATGCGAAAGCGGGTGATAAAAAAGGAGCAATAGAAGCAGCTAAAAAATCTTTGGAACTAGCTGAAGATGCTGGAAACAAGGATTATGTGGCATTAAACCAAAAATCTTTAAAGGAATGGGGCGCAATGTAGATTGATAGACCCATCTAAAAAAGTCCCGAAAATTTCGGGACTTTTTTTATTTAGGACCTTTCGGGCCCTTTTCACCTTTTTCCCCTTTGCCGTGCCTGTAGCGATCTAAAAGCTCTCTCTTAAAATCATTTTCCGCTTTTTTAAGGGTGATTATCTTTTTTGGCGAAAGCACCTTTCGCAATTCTGCCGTCAACTGTTTCCGCAGTTCCAATTCACTGGTTTCAATGGATAGGTTTTTGTCAATCAATTCATTGGCCTCGGCATCGGAAAGATTTTCAAGACCATTGCGGAGCTTGTGGAAAATCTCGGTGCGCTCCTTTTTTCGCAACTCGTGAAATTTTTCATCGAAGTTGTTGTATATGGGCCAGAATTTTTCCGCCTCTGAAGATGTGAGCGAGAGTTTTTCGGTAATGTAGGCTGTTTTCCAAGCCTTTATTTTTTCGTGTTTTCCGTCCTGCGCCTGCACGGTTGCAGCCAAAAGGAAAAGTATCATAAATAATCTATTCATTGCTCATTAATTAAGGTTTCGGTATCTATATTTTCCAAAAGATATTCTTTTAGCGAACTGTCGCTAAAATACTTCGCATCCAAATCTATATTGGGAACGTCTTCATCTTCTATATAGGAAGTAAGATCGTAAAGGTCCATATTTAAATTGCCCTCTTCAATATAGGTATCAATAGCAGCCAGTTGAAGCGAATCAAGACTCGAAGTATTGCTCGTGGTATTGAAAAGTGAAAAGCCAATTACCAATGAAGCGGCAATGGCAGCGGCATAGCCAAAATATTTCCGCGGAAAGAGCGGGATAACTTTATTGGGGTTTTCTAAAGCTGAAACTTCTTTTAAAACTCGTGTTTCCAATTTTTCAAAATAATCTTCCGGCGTTTTAAAGCCAGCGGTTTTCGGGAAATTCTCTTCCGCCATTTTGCTGAAAAGTCGCTCCTCAAAAGTTTCGAAATAACCTTCGGGTATGCTAAAATTGGGTATATTTTTTTCTCTTTTCACTTTAAATCTTGAATACCGTTAAATTATAAGGTTTCATCTGTTTTTATAAATTCCGTGATTTTTTTCACGGCTATGTGATAGCTGCTTTTCAGTCCGCCCACCGAGGTTTCGAGTATTTCTGAAAGTTCCTCAAAGGTGTGGTCCTCAAAATATTTCATTGTAAAAATCAATCGTTGTCTCTCGGGCAGCGTTGCGATGGCCTTTTGAAATTGCAGTTGCAGTTGGTCGCCTTCAAAATATACGTCGGTTTCCAATTTGCGCACCGCATTGCTCTTTACATTGTCAATCGACACATTGTTGCGTTTCGCCTTTTTATTGAGAAATGTGATGGACTCATTGGCGGCGATGCGATACATCCACGTGTGCAATTTGCTTTCACCCTTAAACGAATTGATATTTCTAAAAATTTTTATAAAGGTGTTTTGAAGCACATCATCGGCATCATCGTGGTCCAAAACCATATTCCTGATTTGCCAATAGAGACGTTCCTTGTAATGCGCCACCAATTCCCGAAAGGCGGCTTCTTTGGCTCCTTCGGTCTGTAATGCGGTTACCAGTTCTTGTTCTTCAACCATTGTTTGCGCAATCGGTTATATGACGGAAATATTTCGGAAAGGTTTAATTTGGTACGGAATTTTTAATATCCGTTACGCCAACGACTGCATTTCCACCAAACTGTAATACACGCCTTTTTTTTCCAAAAGTTCTTGATGTTTGCCCTGTTCAACGATTTTTCCTTTGGAGAGTACCACGATATTATCGGCATTTTGAATGGTAGAGAGCCTGTGGGCAATAACGATGGAAGTTCGGTTTCTCATCATTTTTTCCAAGGCATCCTGCACCAAACGCTCGCTCTCGGTGTCCAATGCCGAAGTTGCCTCGTCCAAAATCATAATCGGCGGGTTTTTCAAAACCGCTCGGGCAATGCTCAACCGCTGCTTTTGGCCGCCGCTCAGTTTGTTACCGCTGTCGCCAATGTTGGTCTCAAAACCTTCGGGAAGGTCTTTTATAAATTCAAAAGAGTTGCTTATTTCCGCGGCTTCTTTTAATTCTTCATCGGTTGCGAGTGGTTTTCCAAGCTTTAAATTATTCGCCACCGTATCGTTAAAAAGAATGGAATCCTGCGAAACAATCCCCATTAGGCCCCGCAGCGATTGCTTCGAAATATTTTTTATATCCACCCCGTCAATCTCGATAGTGCCTTGGTTTACGTCGTAAAAACGTGTCAATAGGTTTGCAATCGTACTTTTCCCGCTACCGGATTGGCCCACGAGGGCAACGGTTTTCCCTTTTGGAATTTCAAGTGAAAAGTCCTTTAAAACGTACTGATCCTCGTATTTAAACGAAATATTTTTGATTGAAATAAGTCCGTCAAAACCTTCCTTTTGTATTGGGTTTTCAATATCGGTAATTGTGTTTTCGGCTTCCAGCAATTCTAAAATACGCTGGGCAGAACCGTCGGCACGTTTAACAGAATAACTTGCTTTAGCAATGGCCTTAGCGGGTGTTAAAATATTGTACGCCAACATTATGTAGCCAAGAAAGAAACTAGCGTCCAACGTTCTGTCGACAAACACCAAATAGCCCCCATAAATTAAGAGGATTCCAATGGTTATAATTCCCAATAACTCGCTTAAAGGCGAAGCGAGGTTCTGCCGGTTCATTACCTTATTTGAATGTCTGTAAAACCTTTGGTTGCTATCTTCAAATTTTTTCTGAAATAAGTTTTCAGCGTGAAAAGCTTTTATTATGCGCAGTCCACCCATAGTTTCTTCTAGAATTGAAAGGAAAACACCCTGCTCTTGCTGTACTTTTAACGAACCTCTTTTCAACGACTTTCCAACTTTCGATATCAAAAAACCTGAAATCGGCAAAAATAGAAACACGAAAAGTGTTAATTTGGGACTAATAAATAGCATAGTTGCCAATGAAAAAAGGATTGTCAATGGCTCGCGAACAATCATTTCCAAAACGGAAAGAACCGAGTTTTTCACCTCGTCCACATCGCCACTTAAGCGAGAAATGGTGTCTCCCTTTCTTTTTTCAGAATAAAAGGCTAACGGAAATTGAATTACTTTGCTGTACAGATCGTTTCGAAGGTCTCTTAGCACGCCATTCCGCAAAAAAGTGGAATAATACATTGCGAGATAATTGCTCAAGTTTTTAAGTAGAAAGATCGTAACTATCAATCCTATCATAAAAAGCAACACCTTAAAATCGCCGTATTCATTGATGTATTTCACCAAATGATAGTTAAGCGAATCTTGAATGTAAGTGGTTAATTTTGTGATGCCATTGTAAACCGGCTCTTGACCAACTTCACGCTGATCGCTAAAAATAACCTGCAACACCGGTATTAGCGCCAAAAAAGATAGGGTGCTGAATAGTGCGTAGAGCACATTAAAAAAGATATTTAAATACGCATACTTTTTATACGGAATAACATAGCGCAGTATTTTTCTGAAATAATTCATTAACTCACGTTTAGTTGTGCGGCGATAGCGTCAATTTTTTTCTGAAGTACCGCTTCAAATTTATCCTTTTCGGAAGTGTTCACGCTAATGTAGAACTTTATTTTCGGTTCGGTGCCGCTGGGTCGCGCTGCAATTTTGCTGCCGTCTTCGGTATAATAGATTAAAACGTTGCTTTTTGGTAGGTTTAATGCCAAGGTTTTTTGATTTGTGAAATCTGTGGTTTCACCTTTTAAAACATCATCCATCCGAATTACTTTGCTGCCCGCAATTTCCTTAAACGGATTTTCGCGCAGCTTTTTCATCATCGCCGAGATTTCGGCAGCGCCCTGTTTTCCTTTTTTCGTTATTGAAATCAAATGCTCTCGGTAGCTTCCGTATTCATTGTAAACTTCGTTTAAATATTGGAACATGTTGCTGCCAGCATTTTTTTTCTGTGCGGCAATCTCGCAGGCCAGTAGGGTAGCGGTTACGGCATCCTTATCGCGTACAAAATCGCCCACCAAATAGCCGAAACTTTCCTCGCCACCGCCAATAAACTCAAGTTCGGGATGGTCTTTTATCATTTTGGCAATCCACTTAAAACCCGTAAGCCCTTCCAGATATTTTACGTTGAAATGAACCGCAACCTTTTCAACCATTGGGGTTGAAACTATGGTGGAGGCCACAAATTGCTTTCCGTTCAACTTTCCAGCTTTTTTCCATTGTTCCAATAAAAAGTGCGTCATCAAAACCATCGTTTCGTTTCCGTTTAGCAAAACCATTTCATCGTTATCATTTCGCACGGCAACGCCCAATCGGTCACAGTCAGGATCGGTGCCAATTACGATGTCTGCATTTTCTTTTTCGGCGAGTTCCAAAGCCATTTTCAAGGCTGCTGGTTCTTCGGGATTTGGTGATTTTACCGTTGGGAAATCGCCGTTCGGTTCTGCCTGTTCTTCAACAATGGAAACATTTTTATAGCCAGCCTGTTCCAAAACCTTCGGAATCATGGTAATTGAAGTGCCGTGGAGCGAAGTGAAAACAATTTTTAAACCGTCTTTAGCTTCCTGGGAAGTGTTGAAAGTGCCGTTTTCAACCGACGCTTTTGCAAATGCTTCGTCAACTTCAGAATCAATAAATTGGATTAAATTTTCATTTGCTTCAAATTTTATGTCTTCGTAATTCAGCGAATTTATTTCAGCAATAATTTCACCATCCTGCGGCGGAACAAGCTGCCCGCCATCTTCCCAATACACTTTATAACCGTTGTATTCCGGCGGATTGTGCGAAGCTGTTAAAACAATTCCTGCTTGACAGTCTAAGTATTTAACAGCAAAAGACAGCTCTGGAGTAGGCCTTAATTCTGAAAAAAGGAAAACATTTATTCCGTTTGCCGAAAAAACATCGGCTACCACTTTCGCAAATTCCTTGCTGTTGTGGCGACAATCGTAAGCTATGGCTACCTTTATTTCTTGGTTTGGAAATTGTTTCTTTAAATAATTAGAAAGCCCTTGGGTGTTTTTTCCTAAAGTATATTTATTGATTCGGTTGTCGCCAAGCCCCATGATGCCTCGCATTCCACCGGTACCGAATTCCAGATTTTTATAAAAACTGTCTTCCAATCCCTCTGGATCGTAAGCGATCATTTCCTTGATTTCGTGCTGGGTTTTTTCGTCAAAAAAAGGGGTGAGCCACTGGTTAACGCGGTCTAAAATTTTCGGATCTACGTAAATCATTCGTTTCAATTAAAGTGCAAAAATAGCAATAAAATAAAGGAGAATTCAAGATTCCAGATTTAATGTTTGAGTCGTTAAGAGTGCTAATGTTTTGGATTCCGAAGCCCCAATTACTGATTGACAGTTTCTTTAATGATATAGTTTCGTGAATCTTTTTTGCTTCGAAGGATCAATTCACCCAAAAACCCAGCAAGAAAAAGCTGTGATCCCAGAACCATTGCTATCAGGGCAATAAAAAATTCAGGTCTGTCCGTAATAAGTCTTGCCGAAGGATTGATAAATAGCTTGTCGATTCCCAAAAACAGTGCGAAGGAAAAGCCCACAAAAAGCATAAATGCGCCCCAAGCGCCAAATAGGTGCATCGGTCTTTTTCCGAAACGTGACAAAAACCAAATGGTAATCAAGTCCAAAAATCCCCGGATAAAACGTTCGGCGCCAAATTTGGTCGTTCCGTATTTTCGGGCCTGGTGCAAAACAGGTTTTTCTGAAATTCTGCTGAAGCCAGCATTTTTGGCAAGCACCGGAATATAGCGGTGCATTTCGCCAGTGACCTCAATAGTTTTTACCACATCTTTTTTATAGGCTTTCAGCCCACAATTAAAGTCGTGCAATTTTACGCCAGAAGTTTTCCGTGCAGCATAATTGAACAGTTTTGAAGGCAGGTTTTTGCTCAATACGGAGTCGTATCGTTTCTTTTTCCAGCCCGAAACAAGGTCAAAACCTTCCTCGGTAATCATTTTGTAGAGTTCGGGAATTTCTTCGGGATTGTCCTGTAGATCGGCATCCATCGTAATAATCACATCGCCTTTGGCCATTGCAAAACCCGCGTGCAGCGCTTGCGATTTCCCGTAATTCTTCTGAAAACGGATTCCTTTTACCTCAGAATTTTCGTGGGATAATTTTTCAATAATTTTCCAGGAACCGTCTGTACTGCCATCGTCAATAAAAATGAGCTCGTATAAAAAACCATTGGATTGCATAACCTCTGCAATCCAACGGTACAATTCATTTAGCGATTCTTCTTCGTTGAGAAGGGGTATGACGATGGAAATATTCATCAATTAGTTTAACGGATTTGGATTTTTTGTCTTGAAAATAAGTGCAACAAGTAACCCAATAACACTCATAAAAGCAAGACTGAATACGTAATTTTTCAGTTGCGTGCCAATTGCAAAGTTATCCTGTTCGGCCATTTTTGCCATTTGCTTGTCTATTTCAGCTTGAGGAGTGCCTAGTTTTTGTAAGAATTCAGCAGTCATTTCCAGAGTTTTTTCCTGTAAAAAAGCTGCTAAATCTGGATCGATGATGTTGAAAATTAAAATTCCAACCAATGTGCTGATCAACAATCCAATGGCGACGGTTATAAAATAGACGGTAAACGCTTGTTTAAAATTCATTATTCCACCGAGCAAACCCTTTGCTTTTGCAACGGATACAATCCCCAAGGCGATAATTATAATGAAACTAATAATTCCCACCCACCATTTTGTGAAAAGGTCTGGATTTAAAACATACATTAGGGTAGTCATAAGCGCAAGTACTGCACCTAAAATAAGGCCGTAGTTGACCGCCGATTTTTTAATTGAAATAGGTTGGTTTTCCATTTTAACGTTGTTTTTTAAGTTCGGTTGGTTAGTAAACAAAGATAGCAAAACGTTACATTTGCGGGCTATTTAGTAACGAATTAAAAAAGTGGAAAATTTTGTTGCTAATTTCCAATTAATACTTAAATTTGCAAACTCAATTCCGAAAGGTCGGAAGAGCGTATTTTAAATTATAATATTACAGAGATGAAAAAAGGTATCCACCCAGAAAATTATAGAATAGTTGCTTTTAAGGATATGAGTAATGAAGACGTTTTCCTTACTAAATCAACTGCAGACACAAAGGAGACTATCGAGGTTGATGGTGTTGAATATCCTTTGGTGAAGATGGAGATTTCACGTTCTTCGCATCCTTTCTATACCGGAAAAGCAAAACTTATCGATACTGCGGGACGTATTGACAAATTCAAAAACAAATACGACAAGTTTAAAAAACCTGCAGCTAAAGAAGCTAAAACTGAAGAATAGTCTTCACTTTTTTTTAGTAAAACATAGAAAAGCCTTCGAGAAATCGAGGGCTTTTTGATTTTAGTCCCGATAGTTATCGGGAGACGATTGTTGATTGTAGATTTTTGAGTAATATTGAATTTGTATTTTTATAGCTACGATTTTTAGGAAATCGTAAATCTAAAATCTAAAATCGTAAATCAAAATGAATTACATCCTCTTCGACGGCAGCGTCCGCAACCAGCTTTTACCATTCACTTTTACACGCCCCGTCGCCGATATTCGTGTGGGTATTTTAACTATCCGCGAAAAGTGGGAACACTTGTTGGGTTTTACAACAACTACCGTTACCGAAGATTATCTTTCAGAAAAATATCCATTTTTGGAGCTTGAGAAGAATATTTTGATAAATGCGTCTTTCCTTCCTTCGGAAAATTTAGCGAATATTATTAAAGGATTGGAGGAAAACCAGGCGGTCTTTTTTGAGGAGGAACCAATAGCTTTTTTTACGACCGAAGGACAGGAAGTAGATTTTGAAACTTTCGATATAATCCAATATGCCCACAACGATGTGTTGAGAATAGAGCACACCTGGGATATTTTCTCAAAAAATGGCGAGGCAATAAAACGCGATTTTGAAATGCTCACCCGGGGTAGAAAATCGCAGCCTATTCCCGAAGGAGTTTGGACAAAAAATCCTCAAAATATTTTTATAGAAGAAGGTGCTAAAATTGAATTTTGCACTTTAAACGCTTCCGAAGGACCTATATATATAGGTAAAGATGCCGATATTATGGAAGGCGCATTGGTGCGCGGGCCGTTTGCGCTTTGCGAACATTCTACCTTAAAAATGGGTGCCAAGATTTATACAAATACCACCGTTGGCCCGCACAGCAAGGTTGGGGGGGAGGTTAACAACTCCGTGATTTTTGGGTACTCAAACAAAGGCCACGATGGGTTTTTGGGAAATTCCGTTGTGGGCGAATGGTGCAATTTGGGGGCAGATACCAACAATTCCAACCTAAAAAACAACTACGCCGAAGTGCGGCTCTGGGATTATGAAACCGAAGGTTTTGCAAGAACCGGATTACAGTTCTGCGGGCTGATGATGGGCGACCACAGCAAATGCGGCATCAACACCATGTTCAATACCGGAACGGTTGTGGGCGTGAGTGCCAATATCTTCGGAAGCGGTTTCCCGCGGAATTTTGTTCCCAGTTTCAGTTGGGGCGGAAGCGGTGGTTTTACCACTTATAAAACCGACAAGGCTTTTGAAGTGGCAAAAGTAGTGATGGGCCGAAGAAACATCGAGTTTTCAGAAATGGACGCCAAGATTTTGGAACATGTTTTTGAGGAAACGGCCAAATGGCGGAAAGCTTAATAAAAAAATAAAAGATAAATCAGGGCTGCAACAATCACTATCATAACGCTTCCAAAGACAATGGTTAGCCGTTTTTGTCGCTCTATTTCTTTTTGACGCAGTTTTTGTTTGAATGCCTCAAATTGTTCGGGGGACATTTTTTTGTAATCGATGATTTTTCCATAGCTACTATTTGAAGGTGTGATGTCCTTTTCAAAGTATTTATCACGTTTTACAAGTTGCTTTGCATTATTGCGAAGCGTTTGTGCCATTGCCAGAGCAGAACCTCCAAATCCCATTCTTTACTTTTTTGAAGTTTAAACTGTAATTTACAAATTATTCCGATTTTTTCACGTGTTTCAAAACCAAAAAATTCTGTGGGTTAATTCCCAAACCCGACACTTTTTTATTCACAAACCGAACCGCCATGTCATAAAATAATGGCACTACCGGGGCTTCTTCAACAATAATGGAATCCATTTTGGTATAAAGGATTTTCCGTTCTTCTATTTTTGAAATTGTAAGCGCCTTTTCATAAATACTGTCAAAAGTAGCATTGCGGAAGTGCATATAATTGGGGCCGTTGGGAGCGAAGTTGGGACTGTAAAACAGCGATAGATAGTTTTCAGCATCAGGATAATCGGCAATCCAGCTGGCGCGAAAAATATCGAGTTCGCCGCTGCTTTTCATCTGCCGAAGCGTGGAAGGCGGCATTACGTCTATGGTCACGGCAATCCCGAGTTTTTCGAGTTCGCGCTGTACATATTCACATAAATCCAAATACTGGCTGTTGGTGCCTATGGTAATTTCGGGTTTTGTGTCGCCGGTTTCGGTTTTATATTGTGCAATCAATTCCTTGGCTTTTTCAGGCTGATAGGTGTAACCGTCAATTTCAGCATAGCCGGGCAAGCCTTTCGGAATAAAACCGTGAATGGCCGGAATGCCCATGCCGTTGCGAAGATAGGTTACCATCTTTTGGCGGTCGAAACCGTAATTGATGGCCTTTCGCAAGGTCTTGCTTTTTATTTCGGGCGTATTTGTACCGAGGAAAAAACCAAGGTATTCCGTATTTAAATACGGTCCCGTAATCATATAAGCCAAGTTTTTGTACTTTGGTTGCAGCTTTCCGTGCGTGGTTAAAAGCTCGTCTTTGTAGCTGCCGTCCAAACCCGAGATAAAATCGAGCTTGCCCTGGGCAAACTGCAAAAATTCACTTTGCTTATCGGGTAAAAATGTTATTGCCACGGCCTCTAAATAGGGAAGCCTTTCTCCGTTTTCATCCCTTTCGAAATACAGCGGATTTTTTCTGAAAACCAGCTCTACGTTTTCCTCCCACATTTTAAACTGAAAAGGTCCCGTGCCCACAGGATTACTTCGGAATTCATTGCCGTAAAATTCCACTGCTTCCCTCGGCACCACCGAACAGTAGCGCATCGAGAGCAAGCCCAAAAATGCGGGAAAGGGCTGCTTCAATCTGATTGCAAAAGTATGGTCGTCTTCGGCCCAATATTTTTCAACATAATTCATCACCCAACTGCCGGAGGAGGCCACTTTTTCATCCGTCAAACGGTCAAAACTGTATACAAAATCTGATGCTATTACTTTTCGCGTGTAGCGGGGCAGAACGTCCGGGTTCATTTTGGCAAAAGCCACGTTTTGATGGAAATATACATCATTCCGCAGGGAAAAAGTGTAAGTGTTTGTGGAATCGTCAATGACCCAGCTTTGGGCGATATCCGGCTTAATATTCAACGAATCATCCAATTGCACCAAGCCGTTATAAAGTTGGTTATCTGGCCAAATGGCCTGGGGATTTCGGGCAAATGCGGGGTCTAATGTCGGGATGTTTCCGTGTTCGTTATAGCGGAAGACGAGGTGGTCGCGGTCTGATTCTGCCTTTTTGGTGCAGGATAGGAGCGTGAGGAGTACGGTGAAAATTGATAGAATTTTAATCATTTAAAAAATTTACCACGAATGCACGAATATATAGGTTTATTCGCTCTTTAAGGTTTAGAATAGTAAAATCTCAAAACAAATAATTCGTGTATTCGTGGTTTTTAGTTTGTACTTTTGCAATCGCAATTGCCAAAAATACAACAATGCATTCTTCAAAAAAAGTCGCCTTTTACACCCTCGGCTGCAAACTCAACTTCAGCGAAACTTCAACCATTGCAAGAAGTTTTGAGGGAGAAGGTTTTCAACGTGTAGATTTTTCCGAAAAAGCTGATATCTACGTAATTAACACGTGCAGCGTAACTGAAAATGCCGACAAGCGTTTTAAGACCATTGTAAAGCAGGCGCAAAAATCAAATCCAAAGGCCTTTGTCGCTGCCGTTGGTTGCTATGCCCAATTAAAGCCGCACGAACTGGCGGATGTGGATGGGGTTGACCTGGTTTTGGGCGCGACCGAAAAATTCAAAATAACCGATTATCTAAATGACCTTTCCAAAAATGATTTCGGGGAAGTGCATTCCTGCGAAATAGAGGAGGCAGATTTTTACGTGGGTTCCTATTCCATTGGCGATAGAACACGGGCTTTTCTTAAAGTGCAGGACGGCTGCGATTATAAATGTACCTATTGCACCATTCCTTTGGCGCGCGGTATTTCACGAAGCGATACATTGGAAAATGTGCTGCAGAACGCCGCCGATATTTCGGCGCAGGGGATAAAGGAAATTGTTTTAACAGGCGTAAACATTGGCGATTACGGAAAAGGGGAGTTCGGAAACAAAAAACACGAGCACACTTTTCTGGAATTGGTAAAAGCTTTGGATGAAGTGGAAGGTATAGAGCGGCTTCGCATTTCTTCCATAGAACCCAATTTGCTGAAAAACGAAACCATTGATTTTGTGGCAAAGTCGCGAACATTTGTACCGCATTTTCACATTCCGTTGCAAAGTGGGAGCAATGAAATTTTAAAATTGATGCGCCGCCGCTATATGCGCGAACTTTATGTGGAAAGGGTTGCAAAAATTCGGGAAGTAATGCCGCACGCCTGCATTGGCGTTGATGTTATCGTTGGGTTTCCGGGCGAAACGGATGAGCGGTTTTTGGAAACCTATCATTTTTTGAACGAGTTGGATATTTCCTATTTGCACGTTTTCACCTATTCCGAAAGGGACAATACGCCCGCCGCTGAATTGGAGGGGGTAGTGCCGATGAAGGTGCGAAACAAGCGCAGTAAAATGTTGCGCGGTCTTTCAGCAAAAAAAAGAAGGGCTTTTTATGAAAGTCAATTGGGCACGACCCGTACCGTTCTTTTTGAAGGCGAAAACAAAGAGGGCTATATCCACGGTTTCACGGAAAATTACGTAAAAGTGAAAGCGCCGTGGAATCCGGAATTGGTAAATACCTTACAGGAAATTACGCTTACAGAAATTGACGAGGATGGTTTGGTGAGGTTTGATCCTATAGTTCAGGCCTCCATTCCGGTTTAATTGGGAGGTGGGTTGGCACTGGTCTTTCCTCTTACCACTCCAAAAATATTATTTAAACTTAAGCCAACAAATGTTCGACCATCAGCCACTGACAGAGTTGGCCCTAAGGAAAGGCCGTAGCCTCTTGCCAATGGAAATTCAATCGCTGGAAATACCGTTATTTCTGCTGAATATTTGCTTTCTCGATCATACGAATAAGTAGTGCTGGAAAACCAGCCCGCTCCCGTACTGTGCTGTTGAAAGTCTGTAGCGATTCGAGACCAGCGCACTCCTATACCTCCGCGCAGGTTCAATCTAATGGTCTTTTTCGGGTTTAAGGTTATCACGTAACCCGAAGAAACTTTAAAAGAGTGGTGGATATCTTTTACTTCGTCTGAACCAAGCAGACCTCCAGAATAATCTACCGGTTTGTTTTTGGCTTCATCAGAAGGATTCGCATAATTTAGACCGAAATATAATTTTTCATACTTTATGTAATTGAAACCTGCTTCCACCCCAAGAAAATTGCCGGTTGAAATTCCCGCATTTGCATAAATAAAATTATTCTCCCAAAATTGCCCATAGCTTTGTTGGGCAAAAAGGAAAGCAAGAATGAATAACCTATATAGATATTTCATTTAAAGGGGCCTTTGGTGGATAAAAGGGAATTAAGGATTTATTTCTGCAAGATTTCGGAAACCTTGGAGAAACCTTCATTCTAAATATTGATGCCCACAGGAAGCAAATCTTTATATTTCCGACGGTTCTTTCGCATAAACCCTGCAATTTCTGGGCTTGTTGGCACCAAGCTAATGCCACGGTTCTTTACTTCCTCAAAAACGGCTTTGATGAAGATTTCACGAAAACCTTGTTCTTCCAGGTCCTCGGGCATTTCGTACTTAGTGAGAAAAATTTTTCGGTCCTGCAAAGCATATTCTATGCGGGCCATGTTGTCGCCAATTTCGAGTTCGAACTGTCTCAAAAACTCGTTGTCGATAATTTCTACATCTTCAATCATTGGGAGTCATTTTTATTTTGAAAAAAGGGTGTTCAGAATGCAGTGATATGGAACGGTCACTTTCAAGATACGGAATACGGTACCTTAAAAAGTTATTATTATATACGCTACTTTTCGGTGTTCGGTTTGTATTCAAAGCAAATTATGACTGAAATTTTCCAGTTGTTAAGAAACGGTTATATAATTCTATCTTTGTACCCGTAAATTTACGAATAATCTTTGGGCTTTGCCATTTTCTTCACAAAAGACTTATGAATTCTGAAAAAACACATATTTACTTCGTACCGGGGATGGCCGCGGGAGGAGAGATCTTCCGAAATATTAAGTTTCCTGAAAATTATAGAGTGCATATTTTGGAATGGTTGATTCCCGAAAAAAATGAAAGCTTAAAAGCCTATGCCGAAAGAATGGCAAGGCGCATACAGGAAAAGAATCCAATTCTTATTGGGGTTTCGTTCGGTGGGGTAGTGGCACAGGAAATGAATGATTTTCTGGAGGTGAAAAAATTAATTATTATTTCAAGTGTAAAAAGCAAGAGTGAGCTACCGCGAAGGATGAAATTGGCCAGCTTAACAAAGGCCTACAAATTGATACCCACCGGTCTGGTTTTAAGTGCCGACGATTTGACGAAATATTCCATCGGTCCCAAAACAAAAAAGCGCCTGTCGCTTTATCAGGAATACTTGCACGTTCGGGATAAGCAATATTTGGATTGGGCGCTCGAAAAGATGATAACTTGGGGTAAGAAAGAGAAACTTCAGGACGTAATCCACATTCATGGTGAGAAAGACGTCGTTTTTCCTATAAAATATATTGACCAATGTGAAGTTATTAAAGGCGGAACTCACATTATGATTCTAAATAGAGGGCGAGAAATTTCACAAAAGCTTTTGGATATTTTTGAAGAATAATGTATTCTTTACCACTTAAGAATTGATGAAATAAGTATCTTTATTAAAAATAAGACGATATGAAAATGATAGGTAAAATAGGGTTGGGCATATTGATAATTACAGCTAGTGCCCTTAGCATCCACGCGGTTCAGGATGCGCCCACAGATGAGAATTTTGAAAAAAAATTGGTCAATGACTATAATGTTTATGCTTTGCCATTGCCAGAAAAAATGGATTTTGCAGGAGAGCCCGTACCGCTCCACAATCCGGATATTCGCGAGCGGATGGATAGGGAATTGTTGGTGAACACCTATTGGCAATCCAACGGACTGCTGCTCTTTAAAAGGGCGAACAAATACTTTCCACAGATTGAACCTTTGCTGAAAAAATATGGCTTGCCAGACGATTTCAAATACCTTGCCGTAGCCGAAAGTGGCTTGGAGTACCAAAGTTCGCCAGCCGGGGCTTCGGGCATTTGGCATTTTATGAAGGGAACAGGGCTTGAATACGGCCTTGAAATAAACGATTACGTGGACGAACGCTACAATTTGGAAAAGGCCACCATGGTAGCGGCCGAATATTTGAAAAAATCAAAAGAGAAATTTGGGAGTTGGACTATGGCAGCGGCTTCCTATAATGCCGGTGTGGGCGGAATGAACAAGCAGATAAATCGACAAAAGGAAACCAGCTATTACGATTTACTGCTAAACACAGAAACCAGCAGATATGTCTTTAGGATTCTGGCCTTAAAGGAGATAATGAACAATCCCCAAAAATACGGCTTCAACTTTAGGGAAAAAGATTTGTACACAAATATCCCAACCTACACGGTAAAAGTGGATACGCCGGTGGACGATTGGTCGGAATGGGTAAAACCTTACGGAATAAATTACAAAATCTTAAAACTTCACAATCCTTGGTTGCGGGATACATATTTGAAAAATGCTTCTGGCAAGGAGTACTTTATTGAAATTCCCGAGAAGGGATATTATCAATAAATTGATGTCTAAGTGAAAATTACGACCCGTGAGAAGTGTTTCTCACGGGTTTTGTTTTGATGCCAAATGCTCTTTGTCGTCTTCTCCTAAATTTTTTAGAAGCGAAATTCCGTTTAGGAAAGAATTGTGGTTGAGCTCAAATGAAATTTCATATTTTTCATTATAGGGATGAAGTACACCGCGCCTTACATCTACAATGCGCCTGTTTTCATCAATAAAGAAAGAAGTGGGGAAACCGAGGCTATGCTTCATTATTTGAACAATGTGGTCGTTCTTGTTTTCCTTTTCGTCCACATACACAATATTTATTTTGTTTGAATATTCACGTGAGGATTTTCGAACGCTCTGTTTTGTGTCCCAAAAAAGAATTACAAAATCAATATCCTTATAATATTTTTCGGCTACCTCGTTAAGGGCGGGAATCTCCCCAACGCCCGGCGTGCACCAGGAGGCATAGGTCATCAGAAAAATGGGCTTTTCAAACTTATACAGCTCGATTTTTCTGCCGGAAAGCTTGCGTACCTTAAAATTGTCCAGATAGCTTCCGTTAATGACGTTGTTTATAAGCGAATCGAATAAAAACTCCGCACGTTCAAAATCGTGTTCGGCATAGGCCTTTTGTGAATTTTTCGTGTATTTTCTTATGTTTTTTCCAATGGCTTCAGAAAAATAATCTCCCTGCCCAATCTGTGATTGCGTTGTAAAGGAAAGCAATAAGAAGAGATAAAGTAGTTTTCTACCCATAAGCGAAAGCTTTGGGCAAAGATAGGTCATTTACTTGGTTGACAGGATGTTATTCGACGACAGGGTCTTTAATCTCGTTTAAAGACAGAATTCAAAAGATAGTATTTGGAAAAAATTAGAATCTCCTTCCTCCGCGACCACTGCGACCGAACTGCTGTCTGGGCTGTCCCATCTTTTTCATCTGCTGCTTCATCATCTTTATCTGTTCGTCCAGCATATTGTGCTTATCTAAACTTTTAGCCTCTGCCATGAGTTGTTCTGCCTCGCGTTTGCGGTTTTTGGTCATTGCAATTCCAGCAAGGTTCAACTTTGTCATTGCCATATCCGCAGACATATTCAAGCCCAATTTTTCGGCTTTCTTGAAATATTTTTCGGCTTCCACCATATTGGTCTGAGAAACCATCAGGCCGTTCAGATAATTGTAATAACCTTCTTGTTTTGGAACGAGTGCCGCACTGGGGTCCTTAATTTTATCCAACCATTTTTTGGCGCCGGGAAAATCTTGTTTGCGCAGGCGGAGAAAGGCGAGCAGGATGATTTCATTCTTAAAATACAAAAAAACGAAAATCAAAGAAAGCAAAATTAGCATGATACCGTTGCCGATATTAGTTTCGGTAAATTGCCACACCGCAGCCCCGAGCACCAAGGCAGCTAAAACTAGTTTTATATTTTTATTATACATGTATCGTCTTTATCAATGGGCTGCAAAGGTATAAAATCTAAACACTTTTATGAAGATTTTGTAACTTGCAGGTTAAATTATTTTGCACCAAGTAGCCCTTAAACTTGATGAGATTCTGAATCGAAAAAAATTCTATATATTTTTCAAAAAAGGTTTGTCTAAGTGAAAACTTGTTGTATTTTTGCACCCGACTTTGAGTAAAGGTCAACCGAACAAAGAATTTACAGAAGTTAAAGAATACTATAATGAGCAAAAGAACATTTCAGCCATCGAAAAGAAAAAGAAGAAACAAACACGGTTTTAGAGAGCGTATGGCTTCTGTAAACGGAAGAAAGGTTTTGGCTGCCCGCAGAGCGAAAGGCAGAAAGAGACTATCTGTATCTTCTGAAGCCCGTCACAAAAAGTAATGTTGATAAATTATATATAAAAGGTGTTGTTTAACTAAGCAACACCTTTTTTTTATACCCTAATGCGCCGTAAATTTGCGGCACCGAAAAAGAAACGAAAATGCCTAAAAATCCCTCCATTAAATCTGTTCTTATCATTGGCTCTGGGCCTATTGTTATTGGTCAAGCTTGTGAGTTTGACTATTCCGGTTCACAATCGCTGCGGTCATTGCGCGAAGATGGAATAGAAACCGTTTTGATAAACAGCAACCCGGCAACCATTATGACGGATCCGTCAATGGCCGATCATATTTACCTGCTTCCGCTTACCACAAAATCGATTGTTAAAATTTTGAAAGAACATCCGCAGATTGACGCGGTGCTTCCCACTATGGGCGGGCAAACGGCGCTCAATTTATGTATTGAGGCGGACGAAAAGGGAATTTGGAAAGACTTTGGGGTAAAGTTGATAGGTGTTGATATCAACGCAATAAATATTACAGAAGATAGGGAAGAATTTAGGGAATTGATGGAAAAAATAGGGGTGAAAATGGCACCCCAGGCCACGGCAAACTCCTATCTACAAGGAAAGGAAATCGCACAGGAATTTGGCTTTCCATTGGTTATCCGGGCATCCTTTACCTTAGGGGGCGCAGGTGCTTCCATCGTTTATAGAGAAGAAGATTTTGACGAGCTGCTATCGCACGGTTTGGAAATTTCACCCATACACGAAGTAATGATCGATAAGGCAATGATGGGGTGGAAGGAATATGAACTAGAGCTGCTGCGCGATAAAAATGACAATGTTGTTATTATCTGTACCATTGAAAATATGGACCCAATGGGCATCCACACGGGCGATTCCATTACCGTGGCCCCGGCAATGACACTCAACGACCGCACTTTCCAGCGAATGCGCGATATGGCCATACATATGATGCGCAGTATTGGCGATTTTGCCGGAGGCTGTAACGTTCAGTTTGCGGTAAGCCCCGACGAGGAGGAAGAAATAATTGCCATTGAAATCAATCCGCGGGTTTCCCGATCTTCGGCTTTGGCTTCAAAGGCAACGGGATATCCAATTGCCAAAATCGCTACCAAGCTGGCCATTGGTTATACTTTGGATGAATTGAAAAACCAAATTACAAAGTCAACTTCCGCGTTGTTTGAACCTACTTTGGATTACGTAATCGTAAAAATCCCACGTTGGAATTTTGACAAATTTGAAGGATCAGACCGTACTTTGGGGCTTCAAATGAAATCTGTTGGCGAAGTGATGGGCATTGGCCGTTCCTTTCAGGAAGCGCTTCACAAGGCCACCCAATCCTTGGAAATCAAAAGAAATGGAATTGGTGCCGACGGGAAAAGTTACACCAACTACGAGCAAATTCTCGACAAACTGAAAAACGCAAGCTGGGACCGTGTTTTTGTGATTTATGATGCAATCCAGATTGGCATTCCGCTCAGCAGGATTCACGAAATCACAAAGATTGATATGTGGTTCCTTCGTCAATATGAAGAATTGTTTCTATTGGAAAAGGAAATTTCAAAATATACCTTGGAAACCCTTCCGAGGGAATTATTGTTGGAAGCAAAACAAAAAGGCTACGGCGATCGTCAGATAGCGCACATGCTGAAATGTCTGGAGAGCCAAGTTTATAAAAAACGTGAAGAGATGAACATCCAGCGCGTTTATAAATTGGTTGATACCTGTGCTGCCGAATTTAAGGCGGAAACACCCTACTACTATTCAACCTTTGAGAACGAAATGCAGCTTGAGGGCGAAAAGCCGTATTCTGAAAACGATAGTATAGTAACCGAAAAGAAAAAAATCATCGTTCTCGGTTCCGGTCCCAACAGGATAGGGCAGGGCATCGAGTTTGATTATTGTTGCGTCCACGGAGTACTTGCAGCGGCGGAATGTGGTTATGAAACCATAATGATAAACTGTAACCCCGAAACGGTTTCAACAGATTTTGACGTGGCGGACAAATTATATTTTGAACCGGTTTTTTGGGAACACATATACGATATTATCCGCCACGAAAAGCCCGAGGGAGTTATCGTTCAGCTCGGGGGACAAACTGCCTTGAAGCTTGCCGAAAAACTTGATCGTTACGGTATCAATATTATCGGCACCACATATAAATCGCTGGATTTAGCCGAAGATCGAGGAAGTTTCTCAACACTTTTAAAAGAAAACAACATTCCTTACCCAGAATTTGGAACGGCAGAAACCACCGAAGAAGCACTTGCACTTGCAGACCAGCTTGACTTTCCGTTATTGATTCGTCCTTCCTATGTTTTGGGTGGACAAGGGATGAAAATCGTGATCAACAAAAAGGAATTGGAAGAGCACGTGGTTGATTTACTTCGAAAAATTCCGAATAACAAATTATTGCTGGACCATTATTTGGACGGCGCCATTGAAGCCGAAGCAGATGCAATCTGCGATGGTGAAAATGTATATATTATTGGCATAATGGAACATATTGAGCCCTGCGGAATCCATTCCGGAGACTCAAACGCAACCTTGCCACCTTTCAACATCGGGGAATTTGTAATGCAACAAATAAAGGACCATACCACGAAAATTGCCAAATCACTCAACACAGTTGGACTCATAAATGTCCAGTTCGCCATAAAAGACGATATAGTTTACATTATTGAGGCCAATCCGCGCGCCTCGCGAACAGTTCCCTTTATTGCGAAAGCCTACGGAGAACCTTATGTAAATTACGCCACAAAAGTAATGCTGGGCCACAATAAGGTTACCGATTTCGACTTCAATCCTAAGTTGGAAGGATTTGCGATAAAACAGCCAGTGTTTAGTTTCAATAAATTTCCAAATGTAAACAAACAGCTAGGTCCCGAAATGAAGAGCACAGGCGAAAGTATTCTTTTTATTGATAGTTTAAAGGACGATGCATTTTACGACCTCTACGCGAGAAGAAAGATGTACCTGAGCAAATAAATAATAAATTTTGTGTTATTTTTTTTCGTAAATTAGATTACTAACCTACTGAAATATTCGTTTATGAAAAAAATTACTTTGTTCTTATGTTTTATTGCAATGAACATTCTGACGGGTCAGAATGTTGTTGAAATTGCTTGGGGGCAAGGCGTAAATGAATCTGTTGCAAGCCCCACGATAGAAGTGGGAGATATTGTGATTTGGGTCTGGAAAGACAGTTCCCAAAAAAGCGTTACGAGTCTCCCGAACGGCAGTGAAAATTTCAGTAGCGGCGCTCTTGATGGTTTGAACAATGAATTCTCATACACTTTTCAAAAAAGAGGAGTTACGGAATATGAAAATGAATCAAATCCTCTAATGCGGGGAAAAGTAACCGTGGTCGGGAAGCTTTCCGTAGAAGAGAAATTTGTGAAAAACCTCAATTTCTATCCCAATCCGGTTAAAAATGATTTAATTATATCATCTATTTTTAAAATAGATAATTATCAAATCTATAACGTTCTTGGCACCTTGGTTTCAGAAGGAAAGGGTTCGGGCACTTTGACCCAAGTTGACATGAGCCGATTGAATAGTGGGCTGTATTTTGTGAAAGTGACATCCAATAATTTACAGACTACGCTGAAAATAGCAAAAAAATAACGCTCAGATCTATTCGCGGTTAAAATGCGGTGACTGTTCTTTTACCACATCGTTTATAAAATATTTGGTATCACCCCAAAAGAAGAAGGTCGTAAAACGTTCTACATAGCTTACCTTTACATAGCTGCCTTGATACTCCTTTAATTTTTCAATAACATCCTTTTCTTGGTCCAAAACCGAAAAGGAAAATATCTGTGCGCCGCTAATGCCCTGGCTAATCTCTCCTTCCCAAGTTTTTACAAGGACTCCTTTATGACTAAATTTTATAAGCTCGCCGGCTCTTGTTCCCTCACTATACGGTACAAAATACACGAAGGCGAAATATAACAGGTACAATGCCAAAAGGCTGCCAAGGATGATAACGAGGACTTTTTTCATAACTTTCTTATTGGTTGTCAAAGTTTTCCTCCGCTTTTTTCAGTAATTTTTCGTTTACCTGCTTACTCGCCTTGGAACCTAATTTTTTTAGACGCTCTACCTTGGATATCAAATTTCCTTTTCCGGTAAGTTTCACCATTGTGCTGTCGTAACTGCCTTTTACGGTATTTAACTGGTTGCCTACTTTTATCAAGTCTTCGGTTAGGTTTACAAATTGGTCATAAAGCCTGCCTGCCTGTGTAGCAATTTCAATAGCATTCTGTTGTTGTTTCTCGTTGGTCCACATACTGTCCACTGTTCGCAACGTTGCCAGTAGGGTAGAAGGAGTAACAATCACTATGTTTTTCTCAAAAGCCCAGTTGTAAATATTGTTGTCCCGATTAATGGCAACTGCAAATGCAGGCTCAATAGGAACAAATAGCAAAACAAAATCCGGACTTTCAATTTCGTAGAGCGTGTGATAATTTTTGCCGCTTAGTTGCTCAATATGCTTTTTCAGGGAGGTTACGTGCTCTTTTAAGAAACGGGCCCTTTGGTCTTCATCTTCCTCGTTTACAAAACGCTCATATGCCACTAGGGAAACTTTTGAATCTATAATCATTTTCTTGTTATCCGGAAGGTGCAGCACGACGTCGGGCAATACACGCCTCCCCTCATCAGTAGTGAAACTGTTTTGAACAAAATATTCACGGTCTTTTTCCAAACCACTCTTTTCGAGTACACGTTCCAAAACCAATTCGCCCCAATTTCCCTGTATTTTGCTATCCCCTTTCAAGGCTTTGGTCAAGTTTGTAGCCTCCTTGCTCATTTGCTCGTTCAGCTCTTTCAAACCAATAATTTGCTGTCGCAACATTGCGTGGCGGTCAATACTTTCCTTATGGGTGTCTTCCACGCGTTTTTCGAAATTTTTTATTTTCTCCTGAAGTGGATTCAGAATTATTTCCAGACTTTCCTTATTCTGTTTTGAAAATTTAGTGGATTTTTCATCCAGGATTTTATTGGCAAGATTTTCAAATTCCTTGGTAAATTTCTCCTGTAGTTTTTCAACCTCTGCTTTCTGTTCGCGGTTGCGGTTTTCAAGATTTTCAAATTCTGAATTGCGCCGCGTGAGCAACATATTAATCTGCTCCTTTTCCAGCCTGATTTCTTCTTTTTCGCGCAAGGCGGTCTCAAAACGCTCGTTCAGTTTTTCTGATTGCAGTTGCGCGTTTTCCAGGCGTTCTTCCAGTTTGCTGGTTTCGGTTTTACCCTTTAAACGGGCAAAATAATTACCCAAAAAAGCTCCGATTAATAAGCAAATGGCAGCAAGTAAGAGGAATAGAAAAGTTTCGTTCAATTTTTTAAGTTATTAGGTTAATGAGTAATTTGAAAAAAGACTATTTTTCAAAGTTTTGGTTTGATGATAAAGATAAGAAGTTATACTGAATCAATTAACTCAGTACCTGTATAACTAATTAACTTTTTATCTTAAACCGCCCCGTTTTTCCATCGAAATCAATAGTTTCTTTTGGAAATAATGTATCAAACCGTCCGGCCTCAATCAGTTGGCACGGGTCATCGAAATAGGTTTCATTCTTTGCCATCACCAGCATCTTGTCGGTAAGTTGGATGGCCAAATCTATTTCGTGGGTCGAAAAAAGAATTGTCTTTTGCGTTTCCGAGGCTAACTTTTTCAATAATTTCAGAATATAGGCACGGTGGTAAATATCCAAATGCGTTGTTGGTTCGTCTAGAATAATTAACGGCGTGTCCTGCGCCAATGCTCTCGCTATCGCCACCCGCTGCATTTGGCCATCGCTCAGTTCAAAACATTTTCTATTTGCAAGGGTTGCAGTTTCGGTTGCTTCCAGCGCAGCTTGAATTGCTTTTTTATCTGCTTCGGAAAGTGAACCCATCCAATTTGTGTAAGGCTGTCTGCCCAAGGAAACCAGCTCCAGCACCGACAGGTTTTTTGAGGCAGGGGCTTCGGTCAAAACAACGCTTAAACGGGTTGCGAGTTGGAAAGCGGAATAATCCGAGATATTCTTCCCATTTAAAAAAACGTCACCTTTTAAAGCAGCCTGCATACCCGTTAATGTGCGCAGCAAGGTGGATTTACCAATTCCATTAGCACCCACGAGTCCTACCAATTCCCCTTTTTTAATCGAAAAATTGATTCTATCGGCAATTATCAGATTGTCGCCTTTTTTCGAATAACCCACCGCAAGGTTTCGCGTTTGTAAAATACTATGTTTTTCTTCCAAAGCCATTAAAAGAAAAGTTTTCGTTTGCGTACCAACAGCCAAATTACCACCGGCGCGCCTACCAGCGAGGTGATGGCGTTTATGGGCAACGTAAATTCGCTAAAAGGCAATTGTGCTACCGTATCGCAAATTAACAATAATAAACTTCCGCAGAGCAGCACAGCAGGCAAAAGCACAAAATGATTTGATGTTTTAAAAAATTGGCGCACCAAATGCGGAACGGCCAATCCCACAAATGCAATTGGGCCCACAAATGCAGTAATGCTTCCCGCAAGAATACTGGTTGCGAGAATGATTATAAAAGTGGTTCTTTTAATGTGTAGTCCCATACTTTTGGCATAATTTTCACCTAAAAGTAAAGCGTATAAAGATTTACTGCTGAAAAAACTCAGCGCCAAACCAGCCAAAAAACAAAACGTCAGAATCAAAACGCCCTGCCACGACTGGTTTCCCAGACTTCCGAAAGACCAAAAAATGTACTGCTGCAATTGTTCCGCATTGCTGAAATAGGAAAGAACCGAAACCACCGCTGTTGTCACGCTCCCGAACATCAACCCAATAATCAAAATTGCCATAGTATCCTTTATTCTGAAGGTAACCGCCAACACGGCCAGCAACACCAAAAAACTTCCCAATGCCGAAGCTATTACAAGGCTCCATTGACTTAACAATAGGGTCCCAAAAATTCCTCCGAAGGCGCTGGCGCCCAAAATTAAAATAGCAACTCCCAAACTTGCTCCACTGCTCAGCCCTAACACAAAAGGTCCAGCCAGTGGATTGCGGAACAGCGTCTGCATCAGCAATCCCGACACGGCCAGTCCGCCCCCAGCGAGCATCGCCGTCAATGCCTTTGGGAGGCGATAGTCAAAAATTATATAACGCCAGGTTTCTTTTGAGGCGCCATTTCCTATAAATACTGAAATTATTTCGTTAAGCGGAATGGAAACCGACCCCATTCCCAAATTCATCAAGAATGCCGCGAGGAGAGCGACAAAGAGCACCGCAAATTGCAATCTGTATGTTTGGCTAACCTGCATTAATCGAGTTTGTTGAAAAAATAAAGTTGGTGCCCCGGGAACAGTTCAGGATGTAAGATTTTTATTAAATCCTTTAAAACCAAATCAGGTCTGTTGGGTGCCAATTCATAATAAATAACGCCGCCAGTTTGGCCTTTTTTCATGCTGTACGAATATACATTTCCAGTTTTATACGCCTTAAATTGCGTATAAACCTGACTCGCATTTTCCATTTCGTCCAGTGAAGTGAACTGGCCTGGCCCAATCCAAAAATCGGCGTCGTGGCCCTTTTCCAAAACCGATTCCAAATTTAAGGAAAGACTGCCGGTACCTGATGTGTCGCTCCAGAGATAATTGCCATTGGCGTCGGTTATAAACTGTGCGCCCCAGCTATTGCCCTGTGGCATATACCACACATCCTTATACATTGCACCACTGATTACGGAGGGTGTTGTCTTGGCTTCGGAAGCTATTTTTTTTGCGGAGAGATATTCGGTCTCAATATTTCTGAAAAGACTATCTGCTTCTTTTTCTTTGTTGAAAAGCGCTCCGAAAAATTTAATCCATTCGGCTTTTCCCAAGGGGGAAGTCTCTGTCCAATCTGAATTGTAGAGTACGGGAATGCCCGATTTTTGAAGCGTTGAAAAGGTAGAATTGTTTCCATCAACTGCAAATCCAATCACCGCATCGGGATTTAGGTCTATCAAAATTTCGGTGTTCAAATCTTCGTTTTTTCCCAGTTCGGCAATTTTTCCCTCGGCGATTTTTTGGCGCGTTTTTTCCGAAGAAATATAGTCTAGATTCGGAAAACCGATTAAGGCGTCCAGTTCGTTTAACATTTCCAAAGAAGGGATATGGGTAGTGGAGGTGACTACAATTTGCTTTACCGGAACTTCCACCACCGCATCGTAATCCTCAGGGTTTTGAAGGGTAGTGTTCTTTTCAATTAAAGCGTATTTAAATGTCCTGTCCGTTCCAGGCCAAGGGTTTTTCAATGTTATGGTTTTATAGCCTTCAAAAGTGCTTATTTCAAAACCTTTGGCGTAATTAATTTCCTTCTCTTTCGTGGGTATATAGGCAATTTCAGTAGTTTTTTCAGTTTCAGTTTTACAGGAAACAAAGGCTACGAAAAAAAGTAGGGTGAAGAAGTTCTTTTTGAAATAAAGCATTGTTGGGTGTTTTTTACACAAAGTTGCACAAAGGTATCACAAAGTTTCAGAAAGTGTTAATTGATTTCCTTTGCTATTATGAACGTTAAAAAACTAAAGGACAAACTTCGTTAAATATCCTTTCAGTCCTTCAAAAATTACCACTATCTTCGCGATGAATTTTGGTGAGCAATTTTCCACCACGGAAAAAGCTCTTAAAAGGGAATTCGGTTAAAATCCGAAGCTGTTCCCGCAACTGTAAGTCGTCCCGAAGTATTTTCGGGCGTGCATGCTTCAAAAACCACTGTTCGCATATAGCGGATGGGAAGGTTGCACAAAAAGACAAGCCAGGAGACCTGCCATATTCATAACATAAAACGTCAAACTTTCGGGATAAAGGTTGCAGTATGAAACTAAAGGGTTACCATATTTTTTTCACAATTTTTCTGTGCACGGCCTCGGCGTTTGCGCAGCTTGACAGTATTCAGCAGTTGCCCGAGGTGATGTTGACCGATTCCAAACTCGTACATTTTTCTAAAGGTTTCAAACTTGAAAAATTGGGTGATTCCCTAATTGAGCGAAATGCAACTTCAATTACCGAGACGCTACGTTACAATTCAAACATATATTTTAAGGAAAACGGTTTTGGAATGGTTTCCTCCCCGTCTTTCCGCGGAACCAATGCCGCTCAGACTGCCGTAATCTGGAATGGTATCAATATAAATTCGGTATTTACCGGACAGACCGATTTCAATGTAATTTCACCTTTAAATTATGAAGAAATCGCAATTAGAAGTGGCGGCGGCGGGGTGCAATACGGCAGCGGTGCCGTGGGCGGAAGTATTCACCTGAACAATACGTATTCATTCAAAAAAATACATAGTACTAAAGTTGGCCTGCTTTACGGGAGTTTTGCGACCCTTGGTGGAACGGCCAGTACAACTCAAACTTGGGGTGACCATTATTTGAACGTGGGCGTGGATTTTATCAGTTCCGATAATGATTATGAGTATGTGGGGAAGAATCAAAAAAATACACACGGTGAGTTTTTGCGCTTTTCGGCAAAAATTAATGAGGCCCGTAAACTAAAACGCGGGGTGGCCACCTGGAATTCTGAGTACAGTTACAACAATCGGAATTTTTCGGGCAGCTTAAACACCGTGGGAAAGGATGGCTACAATGATATTGCTACGCGGAACCTTTGGCAAATCCAGCAGGAAATGGGAATTTTCAAGACGAAAATAAGTGCGGCGCATCTATTTGAACAGTTTAAATATTTTCCCGATAGTGATAAACCACTCTATGACGAGGGGCGTGCAAATACCTTTATCAGCGGCCTTCAAACGGAAGTTTTGCTCTCTAAAAAATTTCGAATAAATAGCAAGATTGAATATACTTATGTTACAGCACAAGGCAGTAATGTGGGAGAAAACCACCGCAAAACACTGGCCGCCGTTTTGTTGTTCAACCATAAAATTTCAAGGGATTTTAGTTATGGCTTGAATCTTCGGAAAGAATTCCTGAACGGTTTTGACAACCCTTGGCTCTTTTCCGCAGATGCGAAATGGGATGTTTCAAAAAGTTATTCCCTGCGCGTGAATGGCTCAAAGAATTATCGCATTCCCACCTTTAACGATTTGTACTGGTATGGCGGCGGAAATAGTAATCTGCAACCTGAAACTTCCTATCAAGTGGAACTTGGGCAGGAAATAACCTTCGGCAATTTGAAGACTGACATAGCGGCTTACTATATTTCTTCCGAAGATTTAATAAAATGGGTGCCCATAAGCGGAAGTGTATGGGAGCCAATAAATATTCAAGAAACCCGAAATTATGGAATTGAGGCGACCCTGGGCTATTTTATAAAATTGGGTCCGCAACACTCGTTGGATTTTAGCGCGAATTATTCCTATACCAAGGCAGAGGATTTGGAAAAGAAAAAGCAGCTAATTTACGTGCCGTTCCAAAAGGCTGGGGGTACCGTGGCTTACGATTTTAGAAAACTTTCAATATACGCCCAAGGATTGTTCAATGGCGAAGCCTACACAACTACGGACAACAGCAGCAGTGTTGCAGGCTATACGGTTTTTAATTTTGGCGCTTCGGTCGCACTGCCATTTGAACCGAACCTTACCGTTGGCGGCAGACTCAAAAATGCCTTCAACACCTATTATGAAAATGTGGCGTACCGGCCTATGCCTTCACGAAATATTCAAATATTCTTAAACCTTAAAATATAATTAAAATGAAAATGATGAATAAAGTATTTTTTTTAGCAATTACAGCGCTATTTTTTGTGTCTTGTAGCAATGATGACGATAGCCAGCCAGAATACGTGCCGGCGGCGTTTGAAAAGGGAATTTTAGTAACCAACGAAGGTCCTTTTGGCAATGGAAGTGGCAACATTACCTTTATTTCTGAAGATTACAGTACGGTTACGCAAAATATTTACAGGACCGTGAACGGAACGGAGCTTGGGAACATTGTTCAATCCATGGGTTTTCAAGATGATAATGCATATATAGTGGTGAACAATTCAAACAAAATAATGATTGCCAATAGATATTCCTTTGAAGCGGTCGATTCAATTAAGACCGGTATTAACAATCCACGTTACTTTATGGGAACAGATGGTAACAGGGGATATGTAACCAATTGGGGCGACCCCAATGATAACGGCGACGATTTTGTGGCGGTAGTGGATTTGCGCAACAATACCATTGCTGCTACCATTCCTGTTGCCTTTGGACCAGAACGTATGGTAACTTACAATAATAAAATTTACGTGGCGCACCAGGGCGGTTACGGTCAAAATAATTTAATTTCTGTAATTTCGGGTACCAACCTGGAAAATACCATTACCGTGGGTGATGTTCCGAACTCAATGGTTGTTAAAGGTAGTTCACTGTTTGTACTTTGTGGCGGAAACCCAAGTTATACCGGCAACGAAACCGCAGGTTCGCTCGTTGAAATTGACCTTGCAAACGGACAGGTTTTAAATACATACACTTTTGGCACGACGGAGCACCCAACCAACCTAACGATGGACGGTAATAGCTTTTTCTATTCTTTGGATGGAAACGTTTATAAGTTAAACAGCAGTTCCATTTCCTTACCCGGAAATGATATTATAGCCGGTTTTTTCTACACTATGGTTGCGAAGGATGGCCTCCTATACGCAACGGACGCTGATGACTTTGCGAGCAGAGGTTCATTAAAAATTTATGATTTATCAACCAATCAACAAATCCAGGATTTTCAGGTAGGCATAGTACCCGGCGGCGTCTATTTTAACGAGTAATAATTTTTCATATATAAAATGAAGCTCCGTTAAACTATATAAATTTAACGGAGCTTCATTTTAATAATAACTAGTTTCCAATCATTTTTCCGAAAAGAGGAGAAGAGGCCTTACTGTCTGAAATTTCCTTTAAATGCGGACCTTCTTTTTGGGAAGTCATAGGTCTTCCTGCAATTTCGAATAAAGCCGCAGCCAGCAGTGGTTCATTTTCGTCACCCAATTGCCCTAGATTGAAATAATTTTCCTGCAATGGAATTTGAGGAAACAATCCTTCCGTGAAATCTGTATTTCCAGCTGCATTAGCCGTTTTAAAGACCAAGGGAAGCATGGCATAGGTATGGTTTGGGTTGGCCTGGCTTCTGCTAAATTGAGGCGCTGGAGCATCGTACAACAAAAAAGAAGCTTGAAATTTTCCAGTGGTAGTATCTCCTACTTGAACGGCATCTATATAAGGTTTTAGTCCGTTTAAAACCAATTCACTGGCAGAGGCACTTCTTCTGGTAGTAATAATGTAAACCTGCGAAAGGTTCAAACTGTTAATAGTACTTCCATTACTGATGGTATTATCAAAAAGACCGTTTTCAGCATAATCGGCCTGTCTGTCTGCATTCCAAAATTCTTGATAAAATACCTGCCCATTAAACTGTCCGGTAATCATACTTGCAAGGTCTGTCGCTGTTTCAACGGAACCACCCCCGTTATATCTAAGATCCAAAACCAGGTTACTCACTCCCTCTGTCTTAAACTGCGCAAAGGCATTGTTTAGTTCGGTATCATAATCTTTTATGAATCCATTATACATTAAATAGCCAATTTTAGTTCCGTTGACGGTAAGTGTTTCCGCCTTATAAACTGGATTCTCGTTGTATTGGGTTTTGTTCAAGAGTGCTGTTTCGCCCGTTAAGGTAAAATCAGTTCCGTCAAAAGTTGCTAATCCTACAGTATAGCTGTCTGGGGAAAGTAGCTCATTGTAATTGTTTTCGTTCAATTGCTGGCCGTCAATAGTCGTAAAAATATCACCGCGTTCCAATCCTTGGGTTTGGGCATCGGTATTAGGCAGCACGTAGCGTACATATCCAAAAACATTTCTGCTGTTATCGGGATAATAAACCAGGCCGAATTCCATACCGTTACTAAGGGTTATGCCGCTCAGCGCATTCTCTATAAGCGTATAATCACTATATAGATTGCTGAACCGATCCTGTGGGGACAGTAAATAATCAAATAGTGTTTCAGGGGTGTCGTAATTGTCCAGGAAGTTATTTAGTTCTTCTTGGGTAGCAAATGCATCGTTTGCTAGTTCGGGGGTGTCTGCTTTATATAGATAGAAATAATTCAGACCGCGGTAGATGAAATTCTGAATATCTATGGTAGAGGCCGGCTGGAAATTATCATCGGCGTCCTCAAAACACGAAACGAAAAGTGCGGAAACAACTAAAAGGGAAATGAAAATCTTTCTATTCATAAATAGGTTTATTTAGGTATTCTTTTTAAACAGGTAATTTAGGGATTATATTGTAGTGGTAAAAATATGCTTTTTTAGTCGAAATTATTTTGAGACTTTTCATATCATTTTAAATCGTCGAGAAACCATCGGCAAAATAAATAAGACTTTCTCTACGAAGGAGATAAAGTATCAAAAAAACTACGCGGGAGATTTGTATTGGACTCTCTCTCGTAGTACTAATATTTCAGCCTTATTTAGACGGTCAATGCCCAACGAAAATTTCAATGTAACAAAAATAGCACCCATTCGTCATTTAAATAGACGGCACCAAACCAAGAACCAACCAAAAAATGGAAAAGACCGAGTTTATTACTGTAATAATGCCTTTTAAGGATAAGTTATACCGTTTGGCGAAACGAATTTTGGTGTCAAAAGATGAAGCAGAGGATGCCGTGCAGGAAGTATTTTTAAAATTGTGGAACGGAAAACAGAACATTGAAAACTATAAAAACCCTGAGGCCTTTGCCATCACAATGACAAAGAATTATTGTTTGGACCGTTTAAAATCGAAGCAGGCCTCGAATTTAAAAATCGTTCATAGCAATTATCAGACTTCAGAGAATATTGAAAAAAGGATTGAGGCAAATGATGGGGTGGAAATGGTTTTCAGGATAATGGAAACCTTGCCAGAACAGCAACGGATCGTGCTTCAACTGCGGGATGTAGAACAATTTGAGTTTTCAGAAATAGCACAGATGCTCGACAGTAACGAAACCGCGATACGCGTGGCGCTTTCCCGGGCCCGTAAAGCTGTAAGGGACGAAATGATAAAAAATTATAAATATGGAATCGGTTAAAGTAAAACAATTATTGGATGCCTATTTTGAAGGCAAAACCAGTCTTTCTGAAGAAAAAATGCTTCAGGATTATTTCAACAATAAAACGGTTGCCGATGATTTGGTTCAATACAAGCCAATCTTCGCAGGTTTGAAAGCTGCCAGAGCAGAAAAGTCTTCGAAGGTCTTTGTATTACCAGATACAAAATCAAGAACCATAAAAAGTTGGTGGTACGCTGTAGCGGCAATGGTGGTAGTAGCTTTTGGAGTGGGCAGCTTTTACTTTTCGCAACCTAATTATTCCCAGGAAGAAAAAGAGGCACTCGCCGCCTTTGAAAAAAGCAAGGAAGCAATGTTGCTCCTTTCCGAGAATTTCAACAAAGGGACGGAACAGCTTTCTTTTGTGGGTCAATTTGGAAAAACTAAAGATAAAATTTTTGAATAGTTCATCAAATAGAAGAATTCAGAAAAAAGCATTGTTTCAGTTTAAAAAACATCTTAATTAAATACCTTATAAAATACATTTGAACCCAATAAAATAGAACAAACAATAAATAATAAAATGATGAAAAAAATAGCAATACTAATAGCACTGGCAATAGCGCCAATGGTTTCTTGGGCACAGAACGCCTTTGATTCCTTTGAAAACGAAAAAGATGTAACCTCTGTTGTGGTAACCAAAAATATGTTCAAACTTTTGAGCAAGATGGACCTTAACTCTACCGATCCAGAGGCACAGGCATATTTAAAAATGGTAAACGATCTGGACAATATTAAAATTTTCACTACCGACAATCCCGGCGTTTCGCAAAAAATGGATGCCGCAGTGGCAAAATACATTGCTGGTTCCAAGAATTTAGGTGAATTGATGCGCGTAAAGGAAGATGGTAGAAATATTAAATTTTACAGCAAGGAAGGTAAAAACGAAAATTACGTAAGTGAACTGTTGATGCATATGGATGGCATTGTGGAAGGAAAACCTATGACGGTTATTATGAGCATTACGGGAAATATAGATTTAAAACAAATTTCAAAACTTACAGAAGAACTAAAAGTGCCCGGCAGCGAGGAATTGAAGAATATCGACAAAAAGAAAAAACAATAAGTTATGACAACACTACTAAAATATTTTATGGCTTTAATTCTCGGATTAGTAGCGTTGACCTCCTGTAGCGACAAGTCCTTGCAAAAGTATTTGGTTGAAAAGCAAGACGATGATAAGTTTGTAAAAATGGATATTGCCGCCAGCTTGCTCCAAGGAAACACCAGCAATTTTACGCAGGAAGAAAAGGATATATTAAATACCATTAAAAAAGTGAATGTTGTAGCCTATCCTATTATTGAGGGCGATACTGCTGATTATGAAAAGGAGCGTCAAGAATTGAAGAATATATTAGATCAGGAACAGTACAAAGAACTTACCCGGATAAAAAGCAATGATTGGAACGCCACCTTAAAATACACAGGCGAAGAGGACGCGATTGATGAGGTTATCGTTTTTGCAAGTGATGACAATCGGGGCTTTGCAGTTTTCAGGCTATTGGGCGAAAATATGCGTCCCGATCAAATGCTGAAACTTATGAAATCTGCAGAACGGGGCGATTTGGATGTTTCAAAACTTGAAGGTTTTGGAGAGATTTTTAAGGATTAAATTAGTTGATTAATAGTTGAAATGGGCTTCTTCCTAATTTTGGTTGAAGCCTTTTTTTGATAGATACATTTAAATACCTGTATAATTTGCGGGAGTTATACTGCGCATTTCCTGTTTTACGCTTTCGGGCACTTCCAAAGTTTCAATAAAATTTGCGATGGAAGTTTGGTTGATGCGTTCATTGGTTCGGGTCAATCCCTTTAAGGCTTCATAAGGGTTTGGGTATCCTTCTCGACGCAGAATGGTTTGGATTGCCTCCGCTACAACAGCCCAATTATTTTCAAGATCCTCGGCAAATTTGGGTTCGTTTAAAAGCAACTTATTCAATCCTTTCAACGTTGCGTGAAAGGCAATTAGCGTATGCCCGATTGGTACGCCTATATTGCGTAAAACCGTACTGTCGGTTAAATCACGTTGCAATCTACTTATCGGAAGTTTTGCCGAAAGATGCTCAAAGAGTGCATTCGCAATGCCCAGGTTTCCTTCACTGTTTTCAAAATCAATAGGGTTCACTTTATGCGGCATAGCGCTGGAGCCAACTTCTCCTTTCTTTATCTTTTGTTTGAAATAATCCATGGAAACGTACGTCCAAATATCACGATCCAGATCGATCAAAATATTGTTGATTCTTTTCAAACAATCAAAAAGTGCGGCCATATGGTCGTAATGTTCAATCTGCGTGGTAGGGAAGGAGTGATGCAACCCTAGCCTATCCTGCACGAATTTCTTTCCGAAGGCTCGCCAATCAATCTCTGGATAAGCTACTTTGTGCGCGTTAAAGTTGCCTGTTGCGCCTCCAAATTTTGCCGCGCTCTTAATATCGTTCATCAAGTCAAATTGCTCCTCGATGCGCACAACAAACACCTCAATTTCCTTACCTAAACGTGTGGGTGAGGCTGGCTGGCCGTGGGTACGTGCAAGCATGGAAACTTCGGCCCATTCATCGGAAAGCTCCTTTAATTTATTTTTCACGTCCATTAAAAGTGGAACGTAAACATTGTTCACGGCATCTTTCAGCGAAAGTGGAATGGCGGTATTGTTGATGTCCTGCGACGTAAGCCCAAAATGTATAAATTCTTTATATTTCTGAAGATTTAATGCGTCAAATTTTTCTTTTATGAAATATTCTACTGCCTTAACATCGTGATTGGTCACCTTTTCGGTTTCCTTAATTTTCCCTGCGTCCTGCACGGTAAATTCAAGATAAAGCTCCCGAAGTTTTGAAAACTGGGTTTTGTCAAAATCTGCTAATTGCGGAAGATCCAATTCCACCAGAGCAATGAAATATTCAATTTCTACCTGCACGCGATAGCGAATGAGCGCTTCTTCAGAGAAATAGGGAATAAGGCTACTGGTTTTTGAGGCGTATCTACCGTCTATCGGTGAAATTGCTTGCAATGCATTGGTGTACATGGTTCAAATTTTAAAAGCGCAAAGATACAAAACGCCAATGAGTTATGATGAAAGGGTTTTGGTATTAAATTTTAAGCTACATTTTTAAGCACATCGCTTAACGAAAAGCCAACGAAATCGATTTTTAAGATAATAGATAGTTAAAAATTGTTCCGAATTGAAAATTTTAAGAATTTATTGTGCTGAAGGTAGTTGTGGCAGGATTAATTTTAATAGTGAAAAAGAAAACCACATTATTAATTTAAAAAAAATTGTTATGAGCACACAAAATCAAAATCAGCAAAGGAATCCTCAAAATCAACAGACTAATCAGCAGAGGAATCCACAAAACAGACCTCAAAACCAACGCCGTCCTGAAGAGGAGGAAGAGTAGAGTAAGAAAATCTAAGTAATTTTTGATCCGATACACGGACAATGCGAAACCCCTTGATCAACACAATGAGAAAGGGGTTTCTAATTGTGGGGATATAAAAATTGTATAGATTGGTAAATATATCTAAAATTTATGATGAATGGATTAAATTTTAGAATATATGCGTTAATTTTTAATAAGAATGTTTAATAATTTAGCATATTAGCATAAAATCAAAAGATTATGAGCAAAAAAAATAGTCCAAAGCACAGCGTAGGGAAGGGTGCACAAAGTGAACATCACAATGAGCCTGATGAAAAAAGCTATGTAAAGCATCCCGATGATGATAATGAAGAAAAGGAGAAGGATGATGAAGATTACTTAAAACAGAAGTGGGAGCAGGTGGCTTCAGATTTTAACAAGCACTACGGCTTAAGTGTCGATGCCTCTGAAATAAAGGATGAATCGTTTTCTGACACCTTGAAACGATTGGAAAATAAAACAGGCAAGTCCAGAGCCGATTTGAAAGATGAAATTCAACACTGGAAAAAATAGTTGCATCTTTTGATCAACTATTAAAACCCTTTCCAACCTCGCTGCAGGGAAGGGTTTTTTTATTTATCCATAAGTAATTAAAAAAGAATATTTTGGGTTAATGAAAGATTCTTTTGAGCTAATGAATTTTAATAAACTACCCTATTTTAGCAAGAGCAAAAAATTTGCTATGAAAAAGAGGAAACCCCAGTTATCATTATTTTGACTGGGGTTTTTTATTTATCGCGCTGTTTCTTTCGGAAGTCTGACGGGGAAATATTATATTTTTCCTTAAATATTTTTGAAAAATAACTTTTACTGCTCAGTCCTATGGCATTTACTATTTCAGAAATACTAAGATCGGTTTTTGTTAAAAGACTGTATGCCGCATCCAGTCTGGTTTTCTGGACATAATTGTTTACTGTGGTACCATAAAGCTTCTTAAAACCCTCCTGCAGTTTGTTTATATTGAGCCCAGCTTGCCGGGCCAAGTTTTCCACTGTGGGCACATCAGAGATATTTCCTTCAATAAGACTTGAAATGGAGTTGATTTGTTTCAGTTCAGTAGAACGAAGCAGCGTGCGGTTTCCCTCTTCCTTTTTATCGTCTTGGTATTGCAGAATTTGATGGGTCAAAATTTGGTAAGCCATTCCTTCCAAAAATAATTTGCGCGTAAAATTTTCAGCTTGGAATTCTAACATAGTATTTAAGATGTCTGAAATTGCCAAACTATAGTTTCCACTGTAATAAAAGGCGCCGCTCGCTTTGATATCCTTAAAGAGTTGTTCCAGTTCATCATCCAGACTGTTAATATCGCACTCCATTTTTATCTGGAATTTTTCCCTTTCTATCTCCAAACTGTTCACGGTAGTGTGGCGTTTGCTTTTAAACAAAAGAACATGGCCGTTATGCTTACTACTGGCCACTATGGCGTTTTGGTACTGCTCAATGGTCCGCAGTTTATCTTCATTTTCAAACCTGTGTTCCAAAATTCCTTCCACGGTGTAGAGAAATTTTAAGGGATGAATATGATTTACCACAAAATGAATTTCCATATCCTCATTGAACATACAATCATACTGAATAAGTCCTAGGCCGCCTTCAAAATTGATGCCTCTAATGGTGCCTTCACCCACTGATGGCGGAATTTTCAATAAATACTCTCCACAATTTTCGGAATAGGAAATATTAAATACGTTGGCAATGTCCCGTATTACATCCTTGAGGGGAAGCGAATTGACTTGTATAGAATTCATTAAAAGGTTGTTTGGTTGTGCCAAAATACTATTATCAAATAAAAAGTTTTAACACAAATAACTTTTTTATTTAACTCAATTACATTGGCTTGGGTAAGATATTGCATAATAATCGATTGTGCAATGGTATTAAATGAAAAAATCGCAAGTGGTAGATAGTTGCGATTTTCTTAGAAGCGTGTTTATTCTATTCGTAATATTTTTTCCGTTTTTTGCGTTTTTCCAGAAAAAACGAAATCACCAAAAAGGTTCCCAAAACAAAAAATATAATTTTGGCAGGTTCAATCGGTCCAAATCCTAAGCCTAAAAAACCCAGGACACAAGCTACCACCGTAAGGAAAAGAAGAAGGGTTGTCCAAATCATAATGGGGAGCATTAGAAGTTTGTAATTGATTAATTATCAGAATTCTAAAGATATTCAATTCCCTTGGTTGAACCTAATCCATTTCAATTTATTTTTGACGTATTTCAATTGATGGTACTTATTCGGGAAATTATTCGTGAGAATAGGAAAAAAATGCTTCAAAAAAATCACAACCAATGAAGCAATGTTTCCAGAATATGAAAAAAGCCAAGTACTGGAGGTTTTATTGAAAACGTTACGGAAATAAAAAATTTCGCTTAAATGGCTCCGTCAATAATATCTTGAACCACCTCAGGATCTAGTAGCGTGGAGATATCGCCTAAATTACTGGTGTCATTTTCTGCAATCTTTCTGAGAATACGGCGCATAATTTTACCACTTCGGGTTTTTGGCAAGCCCGTGGTAAACTGTATTTTATCCAACTTGGCAATAGGGCCAATATGTTCCGTGATAATCTGGTTAATTTCCTTGCGAAGATTTTCGTGCAATCTGCTTTCGCCTATTTCTTTTAATATAACAAAACCATAGAGTGCATTTCCTTTTACATCGTGTGGGAAGCCCACAATAGCACTTTCCGCCACGGCCGGATGTTCATTTATTGCGTCTTCAATAGGCGCGGTACCCAAGTTATGACCTGAAACAATAACAACATCATCTACACGGCCCGTTATTCGATAATAACCCGTGCTGTCACGCAAAGCGCCGTCGCCTGTAAAGTATTTGTTTTCAAAGGTTGAAAAGTAAGTTTCGCGATACCGTTCGTGATTACCCCAAATAGTCCTCGCCATTCCGGGCCATGGGAATTTAATACACAAGCGGCCACTCACTAAATTTCCTTTTAGCTCTTCCCCATTTTCATCCATCAATGCCGGTTGCACACCGGGCAATGGCAATGTGGCATAAGTAGGAATGGTGGGCGTGGAGTAAGGAATAGGAGAAATCATGATGCCGCCTGTTTCTGTTTGCCACCAAGTATCTACAATTGGGCAATTTTTCTTTCCGATGTTTTCGTCATACCAATGCCAAGCCTCTTCATTAATAGGTTCGCCCACACTGCCCAAAATTTTAAGTGAGGAAAGATCATAATTTTCGGAAAAATCAAGTCGTTCCTTAGCCAATGCACGGATGGCAGTTGGTGCCGTATAAAACTGGGTTACTTTATGTTTTTCCACTACCTGCCAAAAGCGCCCAAAATCTGGGTAGGAGGGAACACCTTCAAACATTAAAGTGGTTGCGCCATTAGCCAAAGGCCCATAAACGATGTAACTATGGCCGGTAATCCAGCCAATATCTGCTGTACACCAAAACACATCATTTTCGCGGTATTGAAACACATTTTTAAAGGTATATGCCGTATAGACCATATAGCCTGCCGTGGTATGTACCATTCCTTTTGGTTTTCCGGTGCTTCCGGAAGTGTAAAGAATAAATAACGGGTCCTCGGCATCCATAACCACCGGCACACAGTCGTGATATGCTTCGTCCAAAAGGGGTTGTAGCCATTTATCGCGGTTTTCCTTCATCGCTATTTCAGAATGGATGCGTTTTACTACCAAAACTGTTTTTACGCCTTCGCAGTTTTCCAACGCCTCGTCAACGATGCCTTTTAAATCAATTGTTTTTCCGCCCCGGTATGAGCCATCACTGGTAATGACTATTTTGCAATCAGAATCATTAATCCGGGTAGAGAGCGCTGTGGAAGAAAATCCCGCAAAAACCACGGAATGTATGGCGCCAATACGTGCGCAGGCTAACAATGAAACCGCCAGCTCAGGAATCATAGGTAGATAGATACAAACCCGGTCGCCTTTCTTTACCCCATGATCAAGCAGCACGTTTGCAAGCCTACATACCCGTTCATGCAGTTGTTTGTAAGTTATATGTTCCGCTTTTTCGGAAGGGTCATTCGGTTCAAAAATTATTGCTGTTTTGTCGCCTCGGGTGTAGATATGTCGGTCTATGCAGTTTTCGGTAATGTTCAGTTTAGCACCTTTGTACCAAGAAACCTCAGGTTTAGCTAGATCATACTCCAACACTTTATTCCATCGATGGCGCCAAAGAAAGTTTTCCTCTGCAATTTCCTCCCAAAAGTTTTCCGGATCACGGACCGATTTTCTATAAACCTGAAAATATTCTTCTAAATTTTTGATGTGGTAGTTGCTCATTGTTTTAAGATTTTACGCAGTAACTCTGAAATAATTGAAAAGGATTCAGAAATATATTTAATTATGGCGAGCCTTAAAAATGAAAGAGGTAATTTATTTTAGAAAAATAGCTGTGCTATCTTTTGCTTATTTTGTTTCCGGAAATGGCTTTTTGCCGTGAGCATTTAAAACGGCTTATTCCAGAACTTCTTTTTTTGAGGTGCTTCTGGCTTACGCCACTATTAACGCGTTTGCGCCAAAGCCTGAAACTACTTTCTTTTAGATGGCCACGCATTATTTTTATAACTTCCTTCTCGGGGAATCCAAACTGAAATTCTATGGCTTCAAAAGGCGTGCGGTCCTCCCAGGCCATTTCGATGATTCGATCCAATTGTCTATCTGTTAAATCTCCGCCAATCATAGTTTAACCACTTTTTCCCAGGTTTGATCGACGTTCAGATAAAAGCTGCCAAGGTGATTAAAATTACATTGATCGGGCGCAATGAGTGAAAGAAAATTTTTTCCATTTTCCCTTTTATAAAGATGATAAACTTCGCCAATAACAGGTTCAAAACTAAAATGCGAATTGAAAATAAGACTGTTATACTCAAACTCCCTCGTCATTTTTTCATATTCTGCCTTCAGTTCCAAGTATTTGGCGTTTAATTTATGATTGGTTTTGTTGATGCTCCTATTTTTCCAAGCGGTGGTATCGGTACTTGTAATCACCGGCGCACCCACGGAAGTTGCATAAGGTTTTAATGCAGCATCGTAACGATTTGTATCTGTATTGAAAACTACGTTATCGGGTTTTTTCTCTTCGGTCATTATTCAGCTATTTGAGTTTTTCCAATTTCTTCATCACTTCTTCGGCCTCAAATGCTTTTTGATCGCTCAATTTTCTATTGGTTGTTGAGAGTTTAAAGGATTCACTTTGGAATTTTTGATATTCTTCCTGCAATTTTTCCTTTTCTGATTTCTTTTTAAACATTCCAAACATAGTATCGTTTTTAGTAGGGTCGTAACCATTTTATATTGTGTGAAGATACAAAACGTTTAATAGATTGATAAAACTGTTAAACAAAAAGTTTAGTTAATTTTAATGGACTATTTGAAATGGAAAGGGTAGTTGAAAAATAAAAAAGCCCGTGAACAACTTGTTCACGGGCTTTTGGCGGAGAAAGAGGAACTATCTTTAAATAATTAAGTTATTGAAAATCAAACAATTAAAATAATATATTTCTAATTACGCACCGAATTACGCACCTGATTTATAATTCATTATATTTAAGTAAAGCTGTAAGGAGTTTTTTTATTTGGAATTTCAATTTTAAAAGTTTTAAATAACAAATCGGACTAATCCAATTGAAATTATAACTATTAATCCGGCTATAATAAACGGATAGTAAAAACTATCTGCAATCAGCCAAGTACCTACAACAGGACCTAAAATCTGACCTACGCTACCTGTTGAGCTTTGTATGGATATATTTCTACCTGTATTTTCTTTAGATGTCAATGATACTGCTGATAACAAGTTTGGCGTTACCAAAGCACCACCAGCAGCAAACATAATGATTAATCCATATACCAAGAATTCACTTGTAAAAAAAGGAAAAGCAATCAAGGATACTCCGGCTATTAGGAACCCAATGGCAATTTGCTTTTTAGGCGATAAAAACTTCTCACCATAACTAGCAAATACAGGCTGTAAAACGGTCATCACAGAACCACACAGCATAAAACCTAAACCCAACTGTTTGCTGTTAAACCCTAATTCATCTTTTCCATAGATTGAAAAAACAGTTTCAAACAAGGTCACAATAAATTGGGCTACAAAGGATAGTATGAGTAATACAATAAAATATTTGGTAAATGTGAATCGCAAGCTCACTTTTTGTGTCGTTAACCTATGTACACGAGCGGTGTTTTTTAGCCATTTCATCACAACGAATAACACAATCAATCCTAATAGGGCAACGAATAAAAAGGGCACTGAAAATCGGTCTAAATGTAGCAGACCTATAGAATATTTTATATGAATATCAGTTTGGGATAGAAAGCCACCAATGACAGGGCCAAAAATAACCCCAGAGCTAATGGCAACGCCTGACCAGGCCATTATTTTTGTTCTCCGTTTTTCAGAAGTAATGTCGCTTAAATATGCGTTGCTAACTGGAATAACTGCTGATGTGAAAATACCACCAAAAATTCGAGCAACATAAAGCATTGTTAGAGATGTGGCAAGACCAGTGAGCAATTGCATAATTACAAAACCGATTAGTCCACAAATGATTATAGGTTTTCGACCATATTTATCTGAAAGCTTTCCCCAAACCACTACGAATAGTAATTGAAAAAATGGATAGATGCTCGTAAGCAATCCAATATGGAAGTTGATAAGGTCGGTGTCGAGATTGCCCTTTATTGCTAGCCTTTCGGTATAGTAAGGAAGGGTTGGCAATAATATACCATAGCCCAACATCACTACAAATAAACTCAACAGAATTAAAAATATCCTGTTGAGTTTTTCTTTTCTTTCCATTTATTTTTTACCGATTTTTCGCTTTAATAATTGCGCATTAATGGCCACTATAATTGTACTCAAACTCATAAATACAGCTCCTACCGCAGGTCCTAAAACAAATCCTGAAGAATACAGAACTCCAGCGGCTAATGGTATTGCAACAACGTTATAACCCGTTGCCCATATTAAGTTCTGTATCATTTTATTGTAGGTAGCCTTTCCAAATAAAATTAAGTTCGCAATATCCTGTGGATTACTGTTTACCAAAATAATGTCTGCTGTTTCTGCTGCCACATCGGTTCCCGAACCTACGGCAATACCCACGTTTGCTTGTGCCAAAGCGGGTGCATCATTAACGCCATCTCCCGTCATAGCCACAAATTCTCCTTTACCTTGCAATTCTTTTACGATTTCCACTTTTTGGTGTGGCAATACTTCGGCATAATATCCATCCAATCCAAGTTTATCGCTTACGGCTTTGGCGGTTTTTTCGTTATCGCCAGTTGCCATCAAGACTTTTATGTTGTTCTCTTTAAAGACCCTTATGGCTTCGGCAGATTCAGGTCTTATTTCATCAGCAAGAGCAATGTATCCTGCTAACGCACCTTCAATTAACACAAATACGACTGTTTCGGCAGCGTCACTATACGCATCTTCAGGAATGGTGATTTTTTCATCCCTCAAATAACCAGGGCTCACTACTTTCACCTGCTTGCCTTCTACATTTGCCTCTACACCTTTTCCTGTAATCGCATTAAAGTTTTCAGGATTGGGAATAGCAACCTTATCTTCCTTAACCCTTTTTATAATACCAACGGCAATAGGATGTTCCGAGCTTTGCTCCAAGGCACTTGCAAGTCTTAATACTTCATCTGATGTATATTTTTTATCTACCGATTCAATTCGGGTAACGCCAAAATCCCCTTTAGTCAATGTTCCTGTTTTGTCAAAGAGCAGAGTGGATATTTTGCGTGATTCCTCAAATGCGGTTCTATTACGAATCAATAGCCCATTTTGAGCAGATACTGCGGTAGAAATCGCAACTACAAGTGGAATGGCAAGGCCAAGTGCGTGTGGACAAGCGATGACCATAACGGTAACCATTCTTTCTAATGCATAAACGAAAGGGAACCCTAGAATTAACCAAACTGCCAACGTACCAAATCCTATAGACAAGGCAATATAAGTCAACCACTTTGCTGCTCTATCCGATAGATTTTGCATTTTGGACTTGGTCTTTTGTGCTTCCTCAACCATTGTGATAACCTTGTTGAGATAACTGTCTTTTCCTGTATGTACCACTTTTACCTTTATGCTGCCATTGCCGTTTACAGAACCTCCAATTACTTTATCCTTTTCTTCTTTTTTTACTGGTTTTGATTCTCCAGTTAACATAGATTCGTTCAGATAACTAGACCCTTCGATTATGATACCATCGGCAGGAACTTTCTCGCCGGGCTTTACCAATATCACATCATCTTTCAATAAATCTTCCAATGAAATATCTTCAATTGTATCGCCTTTTACTTTGTGAGCTTCGGCAGGCATCATACTTACTAGAAGCTGTAAGGCTTTTGAGGCACCCAAGACACTTTTCATTTCTATCCAATGGCCCACAAGCATAATAGCGATTAGAGTTGCCAGTTCCCAGAAAAAATCGACACCCTGCAATCCGAAGACTGTTGCGGAACTATAAAAATAGGCCACACTAATGGCCATTGCTATTAAGGTCATCATTCCTGGTGCACCTTTTTTTACTTCAGACCAAAATCCTGTTAAAAATGGCCAACCACCGTAAAAATAAACTACGGATGAAAGTGCAAAAAGGATATATTGGTTTCCGGTAAGCAAAAACTCATATCCAAAAAAGTCCTGAATCATCGGCGAGAAGAACAGTATGGGAATAGTAAGTACAAGGGTTACCCAAAACCGTTTCCTAAAATCGGCAATCATCATCTTATGATGGTCGTGGCCTGCCATACCCATGGGTATGCTTCCGTGGTCGTGTTTCATCTTTGAATGGTCCATTTTACTGTGGTCCATCTTGCTATGGTCGTCCGATTTTGGGTCTTCCATTTTTGAGTGGTCCATCTTTGAGTGGTCCATTTTTGAATGGTCGATGTTATCTTCATTCATTTTAGAATGGTCCATCTTCGAATGGTCCATTTTTTTGTCCTTGTGATTTTTGTTATTGTCCATATAGTTCTATTTAAGTGTTATCGTAATTTTTTCCGCATTGCTTCAGAAATGTTTTCGGCATATACGCCGTAGGCATCCACCAAAAGACCCTTAATTCCGTTTTTTGATGAAATGGCGTATAAAATGCTATTATCATCGGTACTGCTCATACCTTCAAAACGATAGGTTTTATCTACTTTGAAATCCTCTGGATGAATCTCAATTTCCAGTGAATCACATTCCAGGCATTCAGGTTTTAAGTTAAAATCATAAGGATATTCACTTGCCTGTAAATCGTTAATAGCTTCTGATAGTGTATCGTAATTTTTCATTTGTTTTTAGTTATAAGTCATTGTGAAATAACTGTTATCTTCTTCTGTAAATTTCTGAAAGGTCAATAAACCGTTTCCATTTAATTTTTCGTAAACATTATAATTGAGTTGCTTAATGCGAATTCCCAAAGCATAGGCCTTAATGTTGATTTTTGAATTAATTTTTTTTTTGTTACTATCTAATTTTCGGTCGTAAATCTTTATCGTGCTTTTTGAACCGAAAAAATTTAATAAGCCCGAATCAAAACTCATTTCAAGTTCTATATCTTCCAAGTTTTCCAAGTCATACAACTCTTTAAAATTTGCAGAAATGGTATTGATTTCGGTTTCCTTTGATTTTGGGTTTGAAAACGGAAACGCCATTACCATTACACTGGCTTCATCTGGCTTACATCGATAGGTCGTTGTATATTTATCGGTGGATTTTTTGTCTTTGTCAAATAATTCTGTGATTACATCAATTTCAAAATATCCATTTTTCTCCATTGTTTTACCAGCTTCAAAAGTTTGTTTGTTGAGAAAAGCACCTTTTTCATCAAAATTCTCCCGAATGACAAATCTTCCTGAAATCTGCCCAATGAGCATTTCAGTTTGTCCATTCATTGTAATATTGAATAAGATGAATAGTAATATGAAGCCTTTTTTTCTCATATATGATGCATCAATTTCGTAACTTCTTTTGCCATTACATCACTTAAATCAATGCCATTTGATGGATGTGGAATAGTATTACAAGTGACTATTTTTTCTACCCCCGAATCCAATAAATCTTGATAGGCATTTCCTGAAAAAACTGCGTGAATACCCACACATATAGGTGGTTTCATTTCTGCTTTTTTCAAATGTTGTACGGTTTCAATCATTGTTCGCGCTGTGGAAATAATATCATCTACCAAAATAGGTGTGGCATCCTTGTATTTGTCCACATCTGGAACAGAGACTTCTACATCACGGTCGCCGTGACGCACTTTTTGCAATACCGTAAATGGTGCTCCCGCTTTTTTAGCAACTTCGGAAACCCATTGTTCACTTTCTGAATCTGGACCTATAAGTACAGGGTTTTCGACATTTTCTTTTATCCAATCTGAAATAGCATCGGCAGCGTGAATTACTTTATTTGGAATATGATACACTTCTCCCAACGAACTAATTCTATGTAAGTGTGGGTCAACCGTGGTAATGCTATCGGCAAAACCTGAAATCAATTTTCCGAAGAAACCAGAAGTTACACCTTCGCCTTCATTAAATACTTTGTCCTGACGCATATATGCGAGATATGGTGCGACTAAACAGGTGCACATTGCTCCCAATGATTTGGCCGTGTGGCTTAAAAAATAAAGGGGCAATAGTTTTTCGTCTGGTTCGTGCAATGTGCATACCAGTACTACACATTTGTCTTTAACATCAGATATTATACGTGTGTAAGATTCCCCATCTGGAAACTTGCGTAAGGTTGCTTTTCCTATTTCTGCATCCATCTTTTTTGCCAAAAGCTCTGTGAGTTCTTCATTTCCGGGAAGGCTGAATAATATTGTTTTCATAGTTTTTAAATTATGGTTATGATGTCGTCGTGGTTATTTTTATATTCCAAAGCATAATTAAGTTCGCCTTGAGATTCTGCATATATTGTATATAACAATTGGTCTATTTTAATTTTTTCGTCTAAATGGACATTTAAAAGAATCCCTGCCGACTTTGAGTTTGGTGCCCCCGAAAGCTTGGCGAGTTTTGCAATCTTTCGGTTATCAATTCTTTTTAAAACTCCTAACTTTTCGGCTTTAATTTCGATTTTATAAGGTGCTAAAACAGGTTTTGAAAAGCGACCTTGTGCTTTGCAAATGGCCACAAATTTTTCATAAGCTTTTCCAGATTTGAGAAGTTGATTTGCGGTTACTAATCCTTTCCCTTTTTCTACTTTACCAGAAAGCTCTATTAGTTCAGCGGCTAAAAGCAATGCTCTTTCTGTTAGGTCTTTGGGTGCATCTGCTTCATTTTTCAAAACTTTTAAAATATCAATGGCTTCTAAAGTGGGGCCGATACCCCTTCCGACAGGCTGTGTACCATCTGTTATAACAACTTTTACATTCAGCCCAACAGCCGTTCCAACGGTTTCCATACGGATTTTTAGTTTTTGAGCCATTTCTGTACTACGTACCTTGGCGGTTTCACCCACGGGAATATCAATGACGACGTGCGTTGAACCTGCCGCAGCTTTTTTTGAAAGTACCGAAGCAATGAGCTGTCCTTCGCTATCAATATCCAAGGCTTTTTCAATTTTAATAAGAATATCGTCCGCAGGACTCAATTGCGCTGTACCACCCCAAACAAAACAACCTCCTTCTTTTTCTACCACAGCCGTTATTTCTTCAGAAGAGAGCGTAACATTGGTCAGAACTTCCATAGTATCTGCTGTACCTGCGGGCGAAGTAATGGCTCGCGAGGACGTTTTTGGCATTATAAGTCCATAAGCAGCTACAATGGCCACTACCAAGGGTGTGGTTCTATTACCGGGTAATCCGCCAATGCAATGTTTATCGACAACGATTTCTTTGTTCCAATTCAATTGTTTTCCAGAAGCAATCATAGCTTTTGTGAGGTCGGATATTTCATCAATATCCATTCGGTCTCCTGCACAGGCCGTAATGAATGCTGAAAGGTGTATATTGGAATAGTCGCCTTCAACGATGTCGGTTATGATTTGGTTGTAGGCATTGTAATCCAGTTTTTGGTTATAGATTTTAGCCCTGACGTGGCTTAACGACTCTATAGGTTCTAAATGGGAAACATACAGGGTGTCATTGTCGGATACATTCAACTTTTTTGCAGCAGCATCCGATAGTCCTATTTCGTTGGGCAGCAGGATATCATAATTTAAGACATTTAGACTTGCAACGATTGAGGTGCTTGCATTGGATATCCTTATTCGTGTTAATGCTTCAAAACCTTCTGAAATACAGACGTGGCAGTCTTCACGCATATACACCACATTTTCGTTTTGGGTGTAGATTCCAAGATGTTTGTATTTTAATATATTTGAATGTTGTTCCATAGTTTATTTTATTTCTTCAATGCTATATAATTGCGGGATTTCAGCATTCCACCCATAGGTCTCCTTGATACCTTTTTGTAGTGCTTCTGCACTTTCTTTTTCACCGTGTACAATGAAAATCCGCTCTGGTTTATTTTTTATTTTGCTCATCCAATCCATAAGCTCTGTGTGGTCTGCGTGTGCCGAGAGCCCTTCAATTTCGGCTACTTCCATATGAAACGGCACCCATTTTCCATACACCTTGAGTTCTTTTTCGCCTTCCAATAATTTTCTTCCACGAGTGCCTTCAGCTTGATAGCCTACAAAAAGTAAGGTATTATTCGGATTTTGTGTTTGTGTTTCGAGATAGTTGAGCATTCTTCCACCAGTAAGCATTCCACTTCCTGCAATCACGATTTTTGGTTTGTTGTCGGTCCGTAATTCCATTGTTTCACGATAACTGCTTACGACCGTGAAATGTGAGCACATTTCATCACATTCATTGTCCTCTAATCTGTGCCAATCCCTTGTACGGTGAAAGAGTTCGAGTACATTCGCTCCCATTGGACTGTCCATTATCATTTGTACTTTCGGTATTTTGTTCTCTTTTAATAATCTCCAAAAAATGAGCATCATCAATTGGGCACGTTCTACCGAAAAGCTTGGAATAAACAGGCTGCCACCTCTATTGATGGTATCGTTGACCAATTTTTCAATCTGTGGCAGTGCTTCTACTTCATCTGGATGAAATCTTCCGCCATAAGTGGATTCAATGAAAAGCACATCCGCTTTTTTTGGTTTTAGTGGTGGGTAGAGCAATAAATCATTGGTTCTTCCAATATCTCCCGAAAAGACAAAACGTTTTCCGTGTATATCCAACTCGATGTAAGTGGCACCGAGAATATGACCATTGTATTGAAATCTGGCCTTTATATTTTTCATCAATGGCATCCATTGAGCAGGTGGTACTCCCTTGAAATGTGGAAGGGTTTTTTCAACATCGTTTAAATCGTAAAGCGGTTCTGCCGGACTATGTTTGGAATAGCCTTCTTTGTTGGCGCGTTCGGCTTCCTGCTCTTGGATTTTTGCACTATCGTTCAAAATGATTTTTGCAATGTCCAAAGTGGGATTAGTGCCGTAAATCGGGCCTTTAAACCCTTGTTTTACCAATCGAGGTAAATACCCTGTGTGGTCCATATGGCCGTGGGTAAGCAAGACCATATCAATTTCTGAAACTTCAACGGGTGGATATTCCCAGTTTTTAAGGCGCAATTCCTTCAACCCTTGAAATAGTCCGCAGTCTATCAATATCTTTCTTTCTCCCGTATCCACTAAATATTTTGAGCCGGTTACTGTACCAGCTGCGCCCAGAAAGTGAATGTTTATTTTAGTGTTATTCATCTTTGTACTATTTATTTAAAGTCCACCACAGCAAGAAGGTGTATTCCCTTTATCTTGGTTAGATTTACTCAATTCTACTATTTCTTTATATAGGTTTCGTGAATCCTCTTTGATATAGAGTGCTACCTTTTTTATGGATTTAGGTTCAAAGTCTACCATATCCAATATTATTTCCAAGGCCTCTTCAAGTAGTTTCGGGTCATTCTCCAATGCTTCGTAAAAAGGCTCAAAATCTATGTTATTCTGTGGTTTTGTTTCTTTAGTTTTCATATAATTATTTTTAAGATTATATTTTTTAATGGTTTTTGCATAATGCTTCAGAATCTTCCAAAATCTTTTTATGTCTTGTTTTATCAATTCCAATTTGTTTTAATAAAGTAGGTTTTTCGTGAAGCTCTTTGCAGAGTACAATTCCTTTATCCAATAATTTTGTTTTTTCGGATTTGGTCAGAGTTGTTAATGCTGTTAAGGGATGAAATCCAGACTTGTCTATTCTGTCTTTTAAACCATTTTCCATAGGATAATCCCAGCTTGTCAATAACAATCCAACACATTTACCATATTGCACCGCATCGGTTGTAAATCGTGTATTGGTGTACACACCGCCTTTATGTAGTTTGGCCTCGTGACCTTTTTGATGTTCCCATTGTTTTTCAACATCCAAAAACCTTGAATGGATGTACAAGGGAATCTTGACATTGCAAAACCGTCCTTGGTCGCTATGGTATTTGCACTCAATCATATAATGGTAATTATTCTTTTGGGCTATAACATCTACTTCGTGTTGCACGCAATTGCCCTGTACAATCACACCAACCTTTGTTTCAAACCCTTCGTGTGCCAATAGTTTCCCCACTAATTTTTCAAATGGAAAACCGGAAGGCCCTAATTCCATCAAGGCTTTTTTGAGTTTGTACTTTGAGGCACTTACACGTGATTTACCTTTAAGCATTTTAAATGCCATTTGGTAGATTTTTTTTGTAGTAATACCATCGTAAATTGTAGACTCAATTTGTGCTACTATTTGCTTAATCACGGTATCGTTTGCCTGTGCCCGTTTTAGTGAATTGATGAGTTTGTCCACATCAAATTCAACTACATCTCCAGAGTGTTTCACTATTTTAATTGAGTTTTCCATTTTTTAAATATGTATTGTCATTACGGGTAATGTGGAATGATTGGTAACACCTTCAGCGATGCTTTTAGAGAATAGACTTAAAAACCCTGTCTTGCCGTGTGTAACCATTGCAATTAAATCTGTTGGCTGCTGTTCTACAAACGTGTTGATTCCCGTTTCTACCGAAGGTTCATTGTAAACAGCCATCCCATAGTTTTTCACTGATGGAAATTTTTGCAGAAACTCTTTTATTGGGTTTAATCCTTGCTCGATGCTATTGAAGTCAGTTTCTGTATTAATCCGTAACAGATGGATTTTTGCATCACATTTTTCAGCAATGGATTGCACTTCTTGAAACGGTCGACTGACATCTTCCTTAAAGTCTGAAACAAATACAATGTCTTTGAACGGAAACGATACTAGTTCATCCTTTACCACAATAACAGGAGCATTTGCTTTTCGAACAATCTCTTCGACATTACTACCATTTATTTCTCGGATGACCCCCTTGGTGCCACTGCTTCCTGTTATGATGAAATCGTGGTGATAATGATTTGAATGGTCTAAAATATCGCCTTGTCCAGCATCAAATTGTAGAAACCTGCGACATTTTAATCCTTCACGTTCTGCGGTTCTTTCCAGTTCTCGTAAAGCTGCTCTGGCAATGCCAATTTTTTTTAATGTCTCTGGATATCTGTTTTCCTTTTGCTTATCCAATTTCACCCAATCTACAGGGGTTTTCAATAGGTGTAAAAAGTGTATTTCGGCCTTATACAGTTTGGCCACTTTAATGCCTAAATGTGCAGCTTTGATACAGTTTTCAGAGAAATCGGTGGGTACGAGTATGTTTTTCATTTTATTTAAATTTTAATTATTAGGTTTCCATTTAAAATCACAAAGTTTTGCTCCACCTGCAATACTATTTGTGCGTTCCAATTTAGCATTCCACATTTCGGCCAATGGAAAGTCTAATGCACACCAAGTATTTACACAGAACTCGGACAGTCCTTTGGTTTCAAAATATTCGGCAACGGGACATTTGGTGCAATTAAAGCAAACAGAACTATCGGGTTGAAGAATGTTTTCCCATTTATAGGAAGGGCTGCTGAAGGGAAATGCCCTAAACAGTTCGGTGGCATATTTTAGCCTTTTAGCATTACTTTGATACTTTAGTCGAGTAATATTCCAAGATAGCTTACCCATTATTTTATAGACCTTCCAAGCGATATCGTAAAAGTATTTTGTGGTTTTGGCATTACTTATCCCTCTTTGTGTCAATTCTTGATAAAAAGCCGTAGACATTGCTGCAAGATGAACCATAAGTGTTCCTCCAAAAGTTGGTTCTTTTTTAATCTCCCTTTTCAACGCATTGTAGCGTAGCCAATAGCCCTTGAGGATTGCCTTAATTTCAATATCTTCAAAATTGGGCGTCAGCACTTCTGTTGCGGCTTTTGCTGCAACTGTTTTATACCATAGAAGGATTATTTTTAACATTGTTATTTTTGGTTATTGTTAATTTTCCGAAAAGACTTCGTTTCCAGAACGCACTTGCTTTTCAAAACAGTCCAGATTATATATGGTTGTTTCAGCAATATTGGTCATAGCTGTTTCGGTTAAAAATGCTTGATGGCTTGTGATTAATACATTGTTGAAGGTCATTAATCGTGCAATCACATCGTCTTGCAAAATATCTTCAGAATGGTCTTCAAAGAACAACCCTTCTTCTTCCTCGTAAACATCTATTCCGAAATAGCCAATTTTTTTGGTTTTCAATCCTTCAATAACCGCCTTGGTATCTACCAATCCGCCACGACTGGTATTGATGAGCATTACTCCAGGTTTCATAAGTGCAATATGTTCTTTGTCAATCAAGTGTTTTGTTGAAACTTTTAATGGTATGTGCAGGCTTATTATATCGGAGTGTTTACAGAGCGTTGCACAATCCGTATAGATTACACCATATTTATCTATCATATTTTGGTCTTCATTAATATCTTGAGCAAGAATATTGCAACCAAATCCGTGTAGAATTTTTATGAGCACAGACCCAATTTTCCCTGTTCCAATCACACCCACGGTTTTTCCATTGAGGTCGAAACCAGTCAGGCCGTTCAATGAAAAGTTTTGTTCGCGAACCCTATTGTGCGCTTTAATTAATTTTCGATTTAATGCAAGTATCAGCGCCATTGTATGTTCGGCAATTGCATACGGGGAATATGCTGGCACACGAGCCACTTTTATACCCAGTTCTGATGCTTTTTTTAAATCGACGTGATTAAAACCTGCCGAGCGTAAAGCGATGAATTTTATGCCCTGCTTGTGTAAAATCTTCAACACTTCCGAAGAGGCGTCATCACTGGAAAAAAGTGCTATGGCCTTTGAGTCTTCTGCCAATAAGGCGGTTTCCTTTGTTAGTCGAAATTCTAAAAAATTCAGTTGATGCTTTCCATTATTGGCATTTACAATGGAAGGTTTATCGAATTTATGTGTGCTGTATATGGTTGTTTTCATTTCTTTTTATTTTACTTCCCAAATAGTTCTAAAAGTTCATATAATTCAGTATTTACCTGATGTTGTTTGACTACCTCTTTAAAAGGGGTTAGGTGCAATTGATTATTCAAAATTCCAACCATCGCGTTCTTTTTACCTTCTGAAAGGACGTTTACACTTGCCACTCCAAGTCTAATTCCCAACATTCTATCTAAAGCAGAAGGATTTCCGCCTCGCTGTACGTGGCCAAGTTTGGTGATTCGTAAATCGACATCGGGATTAACCTCCTTTATTTTTGAGGAAACAAGTTCAGCACCTATTTCATCACCTTCAGAAACCACGACAAGGAAGGCATCTTCGCTATCGTAGTTTTTAACCTTGTCCAATAGGTATATAAAGTCTTTCCCGCTTTCTGGAATTAGGATGGCATCTGCACCGACCATCAAACCCGAATGAATAGCGATATAGCCTGAATCCCTTCCCATTACTTCTACAATGAACACACGGTTGTGGGATTCAGCGGTATCTCGTATTTTATCAATATTTTCAATGGCTGTATTTACTGCGGAATCAAAACCGAGGGTGTAATCTGTACCGGAAATATCGTTGTCGATAGTTCCTGGAATACCTATAAATGGGATATCGCATATTTCTGAAAAAGCCAATAGACCTTTAAATGTGCCATCGCCGCCAATAGCAATTAGGGCATCTACGTTGTTCGCTTTTATGGTTTGCAATGCTTTTTTTCGACCCTCCAGTTCCAGAAATCGCTTGCTCCGTGCTGTTTTTAGGACAGTGCCACCTTGGTGTAATGACTTTTGTAATTCGTGTGATTTTAAGGATATTAAATCCCCATCTATCAACCCTTCATACCCTTTTCGAAAACCACTAGTTTTTATACTCTTTGCTTCAGCGGATTTGGCAATGGCGTACAGAGCAGCGTTCATACCAGGGCTATCACCTCCAGATGTAAATACGCCTATATGTTTAATTTTAATAGTGTTCATTAGATATGGTTTTTTGTAACTTTTTTTCTGAAATAGTAAAACCTTGGATTGTGTTCCAAACAAATTCTGCTTCTTTCAAAAAGAATTGATGGTCTCCTTCCGATGAAGTAATCAGGTGTGCATTTTTAAATTCCCTTGATAATTTTAAGGCATTCTCTAAAGGCGCCGTGGTGTCTTTTTCTCCGTGGATAAAAAGCACGTCTTTATCCTTAATTTTCCTTGCCATCACATATAAATCTGTTTTCAAGATGACTTCAGTGAGCGAATAATAATAACTCATCCAATGATGCTTTTTTGCATCTTCATAAACTTCATCCGTTAGGTTATCGGGTTTGAATGCACGTGACATAAATATGGGATGAATCATACAGATGTATTTTGAGAATTTACTTGACGAAATCCTATCCACAAGGGAATGTGTGGACATTACTTTCTTAAATTCATCTGCATCTTTATAAACAGGTATGCCGATAAAAACTCCTGCCTTGAACCAATGAGCATATTTCTCTAAAAGTGCTAATGAAATTATCGCTCCCATTGAATGTCCCGCAATAGTTGTTTTTCCATCATTGAACCCTTCTTTTTTTAAAATCAATTCTAACGCTTGCAGTTGTACCGATAAGGAATAATCACTTTTTGGTTTTGGCGAATCACCAAAGCCTAGAAGGTCTATCAAAAGCAAGGAATGTGTTTTAGTTATGCTTTCTAATTCACGTTTCCAATAATTCAACGAGCCTGTTAAACCGTGCAGCAAAACGAGTTTGTTTATTCCAGAACCTATTATTTCATAATTCAAGAGCGTTTCGTTGGCATCATAAGCTGGTTGCGTAACAATCTTGTAATGCTGATAGCCTGCAATAGCTACTACAGGTAAAATGAACACTATTGAAATGAATAGTAACGTCATTATTAAAAGATGAATCAATTTTTTTATGTCCTCGTTTAGTGATTATGCAATATTTATTTTTTCATCTAAATAGATGCTTTGCACAGCATTGATTAATTTAACCCCTTCACCAAAGGGTTTTTGAAATGCCTTTCGACCCATTATCAACCCAGAACCGCCTGCCCTTTTATTGATTACGGCTGTTGTAACCGCTTCCACTATATCGGACGCTCCTTTAGAGCCGCCACCGGAATTAATTAATCCTATTTTACCCATATAACAATTGGCTACTTGTAACCTACAAAGGTCAATAGGATGATCTGTTGTCAACGTATCATACATTTCATCATCATATTTTCCAAACCCTATCTCTTTAAAGCCAAAATTGTTTGTAGGCAATTTTTGTTTAATAATATCTGCCTGAATAGTAACACCCAAGTGATTGGCCTGTCCAGTTACATCGGTAGCAGCGTGGTAATCTTCTTTTTTAGTTTTAAAGGCTTCGTTTCGGGTATAGCACCATAAAATGGTAGCCATACCTAAATTGTGAGCTTCTTCAAAAGCCTCCGAAATTTCCTTTAGCTGTCTATTACTTTCTTCAGAACCAAAATAGATGGTAGCACCTACTGCAGCCGCTCCCATATCCCAAGCCGCTTTGACCTTTCCAAATAATGTTTGGTCATATTTGTTGGGATAGGTAAGCAGTTCATTGTGGTTAATCTTCACTATAAATGGAATTTTATGGGCATATTTTCTTGCATTTAATCCCAAAACACCAAAGGTTGAAGCCACTCCATTGCATCCTGCTTCTATTGCCAATTTGATGATATTCTCTGGGTCAAAATAATCTGGGTTTTTATAGAATGAGAAAGCAGCACTATGCTCAATACCTTGGTCAACAGGAAGAATACTCAAGTAACCTGTGCCACCTATGTTTCCGTGATTGTACAATTGGGCAAGACTGCGCAATACTTGCGGATTTCTGTTACTATTGGTAAATACTTTGTCGAGACTGTTTTTGCTTGGTGTTTGCAATTCATCCTTTGTTATTTTTTCACAAACGTGGTCCAAATAGTAGGATGCTTTTTCTCCTAAAATCTTTGTTATGTTTTCATCTGTTTTCATAAGTCAATTTTATTTGATTCCTAAACTTTCATTGGTTTTGGAAATGGATTTTGCGCCATCTGTTTCAATTCCAGTTAATGCTCTAATGGCATCGATTGTTTCAGGAATTACAATGGCTTGGTTATCGACTACGTAGGCGTAGAAAAGTTCATCTCCCACTACCTTCAACATATCTTTCCAAAGGGCAACTTCGTACATATCGCCCCAAGGTCTTCCCATATCCAAAAACATTTCCTTAATAGTGTTGTTGGACACCAACCCTTGGTCATATCGAATCAATTTAATCCGGCTTGACGTTTTAAATGCATTTAGCACTTCTTTTTTAGATGCTTGTTTTTTTAACTTCACGTTCCAGTAGTGCATATGGCTTAAGGTTTGGGGGACCTTTACTGCGGCAGTGATGACATCCAAATCGGGGTCTACACTTTTAGCATCCGGACCTTGGTGGCTCGGGATGTTTTTTTCTGGGACCATTGTATTCATAATACCACCTAAATGGCTCTCCCAAGGATCTGTGGCTCTTCTTAAAAGTGTGCCTCTGGCATAATCCAATAAATCCGCTCTTTTTAGAGCTGTCAATGTTCTTAAAATAGAGGTGGTGTTGCAGGAAACAACCCTTGTGGCATCTAAATTTAATGCCGATTTATAGTTGTTTTCGGCACTAAAGGAATGACCTGTGGTTTCGTGTTTTTCGCCTCCGTGCAAAATAAATTTGATATTTTGTTTTTTATAAATTGCTACATTTTGAGCCGCAATCTTTTTAGGTGTACAATCCACGACGAGGTCTGATTTTTCTAAAAGCCCCTGCATATTGCCTTTTACTGAAATACCTTCGGATTTCATTTTGTTTTCTGCTTCTTCAGTTGCTGCGTAGATATTGTACTCTTTTCTTACGGCATTTTGAATGCGCCAATCGCTTATGATATCACATACTCCGGAAAGCTCCATATCGTCTTGTAGATTGATAGCATCGGCCACCCTTTTTCCAATGACTCCGTATCCTATAACTGCTATTTTTTTCATTTGAATTGTTTTTAAATTATTCTTCTGTTTCATTTACTAATGATTTGGGTTTAAAATTTCTAATAATCAGGCGGTTGCTCTTTTCATATGTGAAATAGCTTACCGCCCAATTAAAACCAACCATCAATCTATTTCTAAATCCGCTTATGGATAATAAGTGTACAATTGACCATAGCAACCAAGCGAAATAACCTGCAAATTTGAATTTCCCCAAATCGGCTACTGCCTTGCGTTTTCCTACTGTGGCCAATGAACCTTTGTCTTTATATTCGAAAGGTTTTACAGGCTTATCTTTAATAATTTTTAGTAATGAATTACCCAACCATTTGCCTTGTTGAATTGCTGCCTGTGCTACTTGTGGATGTCCTTTTGGAGTGTCTTTTGAAATAAGTGCTGCGATATCGCCTATGGCAAAAATGTTTTTGTAGCCTTCTACCATTAAAAAAAAGTTGGTTTTTAAGCGATTGCCCCTAACCACGTGTTTTTCATCAATCCCTTTTGGGAACTGTCCTTTAACACCCGCCGTCCAGATTAGGTTTTTGGCTAAAATGGTTTTTCCACTTTTGGTTGTGACTAAAGAGCCGTCATAATCACTTACCGATTCATTGAATAGTACCTTTACTTTTAAGTCCTTCAAGTATTTTAGAGTTTTAGAAGAGGCTTTGTCAGACATTGCACCCAACAATTCTCCAACAGCCTCAATTAAATAAATATTCATAATGGAAGAAGGGTATTCTGGATAATCCTTGGGGAGAATGTATTTACAGAATTCAGCCAAAGCGCCTGCCATCTCTACGCCAGCAGGGCCGCCGCCAACGATGACAAAATTTGTCAGGGCATCACGTTCTTTATCATCACAAGTGATTGCAGCTTGTTCCAGATTTTGAAGCATCATATGGCGAATATTTAGAGAATCGCGAATGTCTTTCATCCCAAGACTATGGGACTCGACACTGTCCATACCAAAAAAATTGGTAGTTGTTCCAGTTGCCAATACGAGATAGTCGAAATGAACATTTCCCTTATTGGTTATAATGGTGTTTGTAGAAGGTTGGATTTCCTCGACTTCAGCCAAACGAAACAATACGTTTTTATAGCCATTGATTTGTTTTCTAAATGGAAAAACAATACTGTCAGGCTCCAAAGCACTTGTTGCCACCTGATAAAATAATGGCTGAAACTGGTGGAAGTTGTTTTTGTCAATCAGTACCACCTGCACTTCTTTGTGTTTCAGTTTTTCAACCAATGCCAAACCTGCAAACCCGCCACCTATAACAACAACACGAGGTAAATAAGTATCTGGCAAGCAGATTTCATCTGCTATCTTGCAAGCAGATTCTGTAATAGTAATATTTGAATGGTTGACGTTCATATTTAGTTTTTATACCATTGATGTTGGCCGTAGTTTACTTTGCATCCTTGTCTTTCACAATCATTACTGAACATTTGGCGTGTGTTGCTAAATATTGTGATACAGAACCCAATAAAAGACGTGAAAATGCGCCTTGCCCTTGTGAGCCGACCACGATTAAATCGGCATCGAAGGATTCTGCTTTTTCTAAAATTTCTTTTTTTGGAAGACCGCTTACAACACTTGATGTTATAGTAAGCGAGCCATTCTTTTCTTTTAAAACCTTGACAGCTTCGGAAATGATTTTTTCTCCTAACTTTTGTGCATTGGATATAAACTCTTGGTAATAGACATCAAGTGTTACTGTAGTTGAAATGAGCTCTGGCGTTGACAGAGCAGGATGCTCATAAACGTTTATGATGCAAACTTCACTATCCTTTGGTAATGGAAATTTTGCAAGTTCCTTAATGGCAACCTTGCTAAAATCCGAACCATCTATTGCTAATACTATTTTCATAATCTGAATGTTTTATTAATTACGGGCTTTATTTAAGTGTATAAGCTTTCTCCAATACAGGTGTTCGTATAACCCAGACCAGTACATCCCAAATGTGAAGGCAAAAAGCAATTCTTCAATTGGGATTCCCAGGATAAGAATATGGGTCAGGTTGTCAAGATTCCAGTATAGCTCCACGTATTGGGGATAGAACGGAAGGATGCTTCCGAAATAAATGAAGTACAATACCGTAAATAAGATTCCCCCGACCCATATTTTTCCTTTTAAATCTGGTCGACAGTACAGTGTCGCCAATCCACCGATGAACAAAGCGATGATGCCACAATAAATATGATTAAGTGAGGTGAAAAGCGCCAGAATGATGAAGACGATTGCTGGTATAAAAAGTATGTAAATATGCAACCGATGCCTGTTGTGGTTTCGTTCGCTATGAGATATTTCGGCAAAGCCTCTTTTAAAAATAAAGTTGTAGAGTACATTTCCGATTCCGCCTATGGCGAAAGAAAAAATTAAACTTTCTATATCAAAGCCAGTTTTTTCGGCCAAATCAAATAACGATGGGGGAAACCAATATTCAGGCACAAACAAGGGTTCTGTTAAGCCAAAGGGCATAGTAATTAGGCTCATTTTAAGCATTTCTTTCCTATACCCCTTTTTTGACAAATGGATGATTGCCCAAAGTGCGAGAATAATTAGCGACCATATAAACCAGACATACTGCATAAATCCTATTTTACCTTCTTATTTTTTAACTTTTATTTGCGCATTATAAAAAGCGCCAATGCAGGCACCTATAAGCCATCCTAAAATGAAAGTTTGTATTATGCCAAAGAACGCTTCTAGCAATGGCACGTCCATTCTAATAATACTTGTGGTATCCAAACCGTGTAATAAACTGTTAAAAAAGCTTATTGTTTCTTCTTGTCCTGCTGTTGTCATTACTATCATACAACCCAAGTAAATTATTGCTCCTGTAAGACCAAAAGCAAATCCGAGTTTTTTTACGTTTAATCGATACATAATTTTAAAGTTTTGAGTTAGTTGTCTGATTTTAAAACCTTTTTTGATTCCTCAAATTCTTCCTTGGATATTTCGCCTTTGGCAAAGCGGTTTTTAAGAATATCCAGTGGGCTGTCCTTCTTTGTTTTTTGATAAGGGATATCTGCCGGGATAAAAAATATCCACGCAAGTAAGATGACCCATATAATCCACCATATTAGGTGCATTCCTCCAAAATGTCCGTCGTAATAATGCATATTTTTAAATTTTAGATTGTTATTGGTTTATTTCTATAATTGTATATCCATTGAGTCTGTCAAGTTGCTTTTGTAAGTCGGCAACTGAAAGTGCTTCATCCATTGTGATAAGTGCAGCACCTTTTGGTGCCAAGAAAATCTCTGCTTTTTCTATATTGGGATGTTCTTCCAAAGTCTTTTTTACTCTTGCAATACATCCGCCACAACTAATTCCGTTTATTTGAAATTTTTGTTTCATTATTTAGTATTTAATGGTGATGGTGTTCTTTGCCTTCATCTTTTCGTTCTGTTTTAGACACTTCATTACTGTGTTCGTGTTCTTTTTGTCTATTCTGTGAATGATAATGTCCACCGTGACGATGCGAACCGTGAGGCATAAATAAGTGACAAGCAAACATAAATAGGATGAATATGAAGAGAGAAGAACTGCTTCCGATACCTATTGATGGTGCGAAAAAGATGAACAGAAGTGGTAATCCACAACCGATGACCATCCATATCCAGTGATTATTTTTCATTGTTTTTGTTTTTAATGGTTAAACATTAATGATGGTCATTATGGTCTTCTTTGATTGAGCTATCCATATTCATTCTTTGCATATCCATTCCTTTTTCGCCCATCATATTTTTACAGGATTCCATACAATCCTCGCTCATCATCCCTTTTTCGTGCATCATTTTCATCATTGTTCCCATCATTTTGCCGTCATTCATCATTCCGTTCATCATTGAGTGCATCATCGTACTGTCTTTCATCATCATTTGCATTCCTTCTCCTTGCATCATAGTGCCCATCATTTTTTTATTGCCCTGTATCATTTGCATTGCGTGTTGGTTGCCGTGCATACTTTCCATAAACTCGGTCATATAGTCGTGATTTTTAGTAATGGCATTAAAAACTTCTGTGCGGGTTTCAGGATTTTCCATTAATGCTAATGGGTCTGTTTCTTGTTTGCAACTGTTTAAGCTTAAAAGCCCAATTGCCGATAAAACAATTAGTAGTGTTTTCATAATTTATTATTTTATTGAGTTAAACATTTATTTTAATTTTTATAAACCCATTCCCAACAATCTAGATGACTATAGTTGAGGGAATGGATTATCAGCTATTAATTGACAGATTTTAAAAAAAGCATCAATCTTTTTGAATTTTTTATGTATTGTGTACATTTTCATTATTGCTCTATTTTTTTAACACGCCATTTCTTATTACTGTCTTTAACTGCTACTAGATTCTCCGAAATCATTTTTGAGGTAATAGCAGGTGGATTTTTATCATTCTTATCTTTGGGCGAGACATGAATGGCCAATTGAGTTAAATGGTCAGCGGTTTTTCCTGCTTCATCTATAACCACCTCAAAATAATGGTAGTTTACCACGTCCTTTTTGAAAATATCGTTATAGCCTATGGTTTCTTTTTCAACCTTTAGAGCCAATACCTTACCAAATTCAAAGATGGTGGCATTCAGGTATTGCGGTGTAATGACAGTTTCTCCAGTTTTATCTATATAGCCATAGTAGAGCACACCATCTTTATGATGTGCAATCAGACATCTTTCGTTACTGAATATGGGATAAGTTCCGTTGTCTGTTTTGGTAAGTATCAAATCATTTCGAAAATCAACGATTATCTTACCATCTTGGTCAATAAAGCCCCATTCGTTTCCTTTTTTAATTGCAGCTACACTATTGTTAAAAGGTGAGATATATTCTAAATCTTCCAATGTTTGAGCAATTCCGAAAAAGGGAATTAATACTAATGTGATAAGTAAATTTTTCATTTTTGTTTGAGTTAATTTTGATTCATTTGATAAAATTAATGATTGCTTTAAGTTGTCATCTGCACAACTTTCGTTGATATTTATATAATTTCATCATAAAAATTCCGTTTCCAGTTTTCTGTATTTTTATAGTCTGTCATACTCATACCCACTACTTCTTTAAACTGTCTGGACAAATGGTTGACGCTACTGTAATCCAAAATATAGCCTATATCGGAAAACGAATACTGTTTGAGCTGAATGAGTTCCTTTACCTTTTCAATCTTTAGTTTTATAAAGTATTTCTCTATGGTGGTTTTTTCATTGGCAGAAAAAAGCTTGCTCAATGCCTTGTAATCCTTATGAAGATTTGATGCCAATAGTTCGGATGTCTTTAACTTTAAATGTAATGGCAACTCTTGCAATTGTTCAATTAGAATAATCTTGATTCTTTCCACAAGCATTTCTTCTCCGTTTTCAACAATTTCAAAATCATTTGCGTGGAGTACTGTTGTTACAGCATTCACAATCTCATTGTTGTTTTTTTTTGGTGCTTCTACCAATAATCTTCCCAATTCCAATGAAAGTACCGTTACACCAAGTTGCTGTAATTCCTGTTGAATTACTTTTAAGCAGCGATTACAGACCATATTTTTAATCCAAAATTCCTTTGGTTTGCTCATAGTATATAATGTATTGTCATTGGTTTTGACTCAATGATTTGAAAGGTTAAAACCTAACAGGGTTAGCGATGTGTGGTTTTGTTCAATGGTGTACAATGTTATGGAAAACAGGGTACAAAAATGTTAGCCAGAAGTGAAACCTTGGCTATGGAAGCAATGCAGATAAAATTTAATCTGCGATGAAGAAATTCAAATTAAAAAAGTCTCGTTGAGAATAATTATATCTGTAGATAGAAGTGGCGGCCGATAGGTTTCAAAGAAAATTACTTTATCATCCAACCCTTCAAAAAGATTGATATAGCTATAAAAGAAAGTATTTAGGAAAACCAGCGTTTCAGGTTCTGGTACAATATTGGCCTTTTTAATGGTTTCGTCTCCTGTTTTTACAAAAGATTGATTACTACAGCAATCTTTTTCTTGTAGCGTAGTGCATTGTTTTGAAGGTTCCTTTTTCTTTTGAACCTTCTCTGCGCAGACTTTTGCTTTGCCTATCAAAGACATATCGACCAGTTTATTGCAGCAAAAGTGCATATCTACCGTAAAAGAAGAAGTAGAAAGCAGTATTAAAGCTGCTAAAAAGAAGGATATTATTTTAGAAAAAAAAGACTTCACAGTATAAAATTAATAAATTTTGTCTAACATTGATAATTTTTTATAGATTATATGCTACGGCTTAATAAGCTTAATATCAAATTTTTATGAATTAACGGCAAAATTAATTAATGCGAAGATACTTTTAAAGATTCGACAGAAATATGATTTTTATCATATAAAGGAAACTATAAAAGAATTTTTTTTGCAAACAATATTTAGCTATCTTAACAGGCAATTTAAAACTTGAAGATTCCAAAAGAATTGTTAAATATGCAAAATGAGATAAGTTTTTTATAACTTTGCAACATTAATGAAAAAAGTTTTTCATAAAATATCATCCGTTTGCTTGGCACTTATCGTGTTATTGTCAACAGTTTCTTTTACTGTTGATAGTCATTATTGTGGAGATACTTTAGTGGATTCTTCCTTATTTGGACACGTTGAAACTTGTGGGATGGAAGTTCAACAAAACAATGCGTTTTCATCAGAATGTAATATCTCAAAAAAAGATTGCTGTAGTGATGAGCAAGTGACCATTAAAGGTCAGGATACTTTAAAAACATCGTTTGACAAGTTAGAAAGAGGACAACAGTTATTTGTTGCTGCTTTTGTCCACACCTATATACTTCTGTTTGTTGAACCTCAAGCGGAACTTAATTCCTATAAAGATTATACGCCTCCTCCCTTGGTCAGGGATATTCAAGTTTTAGACCAGACTTTCCTTATTTGATTTTTAAGTAATTAATACTGTAGTCCTGCATTAAATTGTTTAGGACATTACAGCTTGTTTATCTCTTTTTCACAAGATTTATAATTACTTAATAATCAATTCTATGCTGAATAAAAGCATCAAATTTCTTATAGAAAACAAACTCGTTGCCGCCCTTATACTTATTGCTTTTGTGGGTTTTGGGACGGTTTACGCACCTTTTAATTGGAATACTGGATTTTTGCCCAGTGACCCTGTGGCCGTGGATGCCATCCCGGACATTGGCGAAAACCAACAAATTGTGTTTACCAAATGGGACGGCCGCTCACCACAGGATATTGAAGACCAGATTACATATCCATTGACCACCACATTATTGGGCATTCCAGGCGTGAAAACTATCCGCAGTTCCTCAATGTTCGGTTTTTCGAGCATCTACATCATTTTTGAAGAGGACATCGAATTCTACTGGAGCCGAAGCCGAATCCTCGAAAAACTCAATTCCCTCCCAAGTGGTCTTTTGCCAGATGGCGTTAATCCAGCTTTGGGTCCAGATGCCACAGGCTTGGGGCAAATATTTTGGTACACGCTAGAAGGGCGGGACAAAGATGGCAACGTTACAGGTGGTTGGGATTTACAAGAATTGCGGAGTATTCAGGATTATTATGTGAAATATGCCTTGGCATCTGCCAGTGGTGTTTCAGAAGTGGCATCTATCGGTGGTTACGTCAAGGAATACCAAATAGACGTCAATCCAGAATTGATGCGCCAATACAACATCGGGCTTGCCCAAGTCGTAAAAGCGGTAAAGGAAAGCAACAGGGATATTGGCGCACAGACCTTGGAAATAAACCAGGCCGAATATCTCGTGCGTGGTCTGGGTTATGTAAAATCTGTGGCCGATATTGAAAACGCCGTTGTAACCTCTGAAAATTACACATCTATAAAGATTAGTGACATTGCCAATGTTACGCTTGGTCCTGCCACCCGCCGTGGCATTTTGGATAAGGAAGGGGCAGAAGTTGTGGGAGCGGTCGTTGTGGCGCGCTATGGCGCAAACCCGATGGCAGTCATCACTAATGTAAAGGAAAAGATTGCGGAATTGAGCAAAGGATTACCTTCAAAAGTACTGGCCGATGGTAGAACTTCACAAATAACCATTGTTCCTTTCTATGACCGTACCGAACTGATTCAGGAAACCCTTGGAACGCTCAACGAAGCATTGACTTTGGAAATCCTCATTACCATTTTGGTCATCATCGTAATGGTTTTCAACCTTCGGGCGTCCATTTTAATATCGGGACTTTTGCCCGTTGCAGTGCTGATGGTTTTTATTGCAATGAAATTCTTTGGTGTAGATGCAAATATCGTGGCACTTTCGGGTATTGCCATCGCCATTGGCACAATGGTGGACGTGGGTATTATTCTGGCAGAGAATATCATCAGGCATCTGGATGAGGATGATAAAAAATTGCCGATAAACACTGTTGTTTACAACGCCACGGCAGAAGTTTCGGGAGCTATCGTGACTGCCGTAATGACCACAATAATCAGTTTTATCCCTGTATTTACGATGATTGGTGCCGAAGGTAAATTGTTCCGTCCCTTGGCTTTTACAAAAACATTTGCCCTTACAGCATCCATAATCATAGCGCTTTTTATAATTCCGCCATTCGCAGCGATTTTCTTTAAAAACAGGAACATTCATAAAAACACCTATTACGGTATCAATAGCCTTTTGATTCTGGCTGGGTTTATAGCAGTAATTTTCGCACATTGGATAGGTGTTATATTGATTGCATTTGGTCTTGTGGCATTTGCAAAGCAGCGCGACAAAGTGTCCCACAAACGCTCAAACCTTATTAATATCTACCTTTCCGTAGCTGCTATTGTTTTTCTTCTGGCAGAATATTGGCGACCTTTAGGAGTCGATAAAAGCGTGTTTTGGAATCTACTTTTTGTAGGCATTATCTGCTTTGGTCTTTTAGGTGTTTTTTCCATTTTCCAAAAATATTATACCCGAATTTTAAAATGGGCACTCGCAAACAGACTTTTGTTCTTGACCATTCCAACAGCCTTGTTGATTTTTGGTTTTATCATTTTCAAGAATACGGGCAAGGAGTTTATGCCCTCACTCAATGAAGGCTCATTTTTGTTGATGCCAACTTCTATGCCCCACGCAGGCGTTGAAGAGAACAAACGTGTAGTACAGCAACTGGATATGGCCGTGGCAAGCATACCCGAAATCGAAACTGTAGTCGGAAAATCGGGCCGGACGGAATCCGCACTCGACCCTGCACCTTTGTCAATGTACGAAAATGTCATTCAATATAAAAAGGAATATATGTTGAAAGAAGGGAAGCGACAACGCTTTAGGGTAGATGACGATGGGTTTTTTATAAAGAAGGATAGTAGTCTAATTGAAAACCCTAATAATCCCGTGGGCCCTAAAAAAACAGAAAATGCACGAAGGAATGGCAAGAAAGTGTCTGTTACTGTCGATGTATCTTCAGAAAAATTGATTCCAGATGACGACGGCGAGTTCTTCCGAAACTGGCGACCAGAAATTACTTCTCCAGATGATATTTGGAACGAAATCGTAAGGGTTACGAAATTGCCAGGCGTTACGTCAGCCCCAAAATTGCAACCCATCGAAACTCGTTTGGTAATGTTGCAAACCGGAATGCGCGCACCAATGGGCATAAAGGTTAAAGGTCAGGATTTAAAACAGATTGAAGCCTTTGGGGTACAATTGGAAGATATACTGAAACAGGCCGAAGGCGTAAAACAGGAAGCCGTTTTTGCAGACCGCATCGTGGGCAAACCTTATTTGCTCATAGATATTGATAGAACAAAATTAGCACGCTACGGAATTACCATCGAGGACGTTCAAAATGTGCTGAAAGTAGCCGTTGGCGGAATGGTACTGACCCAAACCGTGGAAGGCAGGGAACGTTATGGCGTTCGGGTGCGCTATCCAAGGGAACTACGTGGCGACCCGTCAGATTTGAAAGATATCTATGTTCCTGTTGAAAAAGGTAGTCCTGTCCCTTTGAGTGAGTTGGCGACCATTAAATACGAACAAGGCCCACAAGTCATCAAAAGTGAAGATACTTTTTTGGTGGGCTATGTGCTGTTTGACAAATTGGACGGTTTTGCCGAAGTGAATGTCGTGGAAAATGCACAGGCACTTATTCAGAAAAAAATTGATAGTGGCGAGTTGGTAATGCCAAAAGGCATCAGTTATAAATTTACTGGAACTTATGAGAATCAATTACGTGCAGAAAAAACACTATCCATCATTGTGCCTTTGGCACTTGCAGTCATCTTTTTGATATTGTATTTCCAGTTCCGTTCGGTTTCTACCACCTTAATGGTGTTTACAGGGATTACCGTCGCCTTTGCAGGTGGTTTTGTAATGATTTGGTTCTATGGCCAGGATTGGTTCTTGAATTTTAACTTTTTTGGCGAAAACCTACGAGACCTTTTCAATATAAAAACCATCAATTTGAGTGTGGCAGTTTGGGTAGGTTTTATTGCGCTTTTCGGAATCGCTACTGATGACGGTGTGGTAATGGCAACCTATCTTACACAAACCTTCGATAAAAACGACCCAACGGATAAGGCGGAAATAAGAAAATCCACGTTGGAAGCGGCTTCAAAACGGATCCGTCCGTGCTTGATGACAACGGTCACGACCATTTTGGCACTCTTGCCAGTTTTGACTTCCACAGGAAAAGGAAGTGATATTATGATACCGATGTCCATTCCCATCTTCGGCGGAATGCTACTCGATACCACATCGTATTTCCTTGTGCCCGTGCTTTATAGCTGGAAAAAGGAACGGATGGCGAAGAAGAGGCTGAAAAACGAATCAAAACCTATAACTATTGAATAATGAAAAAAGGTAAAATACATATAAAATTCGTCTTGTTTTTCGGAATATGTCTTTCGGCTCTCAATAGCTACAGTCAAGATTTAAAGACCTATATTGACGAAGCCATTGCCAACAGCCCCGAAATTCAAAAAGTTCAGTTTCAATATGGCATTGCTGCCGAAAAAGTGAATGAGGCCAATTGGTTGCCGAACACAGAGGTAAGTGCAGGCTATTTTGTGAGCGAACCAGAAACAAGGGTCGGGGCCCAACGTGCAAGATTTTCATTGAAACAGATGATTCCCTGGTTTGGCACCATTACGGCAAGGGAAAATTATATGAATTCTATGGCAGCTGCACAATACGAAGAACTGGTCATTGCCAAACGTAAACTCGTCCTATCGGTTTCTCAATCTTATTACAACTTAATGGCGAACAAGGCTAAACAGGAAGTGTTGGAAAAGAACGTTCAATTGTTGGAAACTTACGAACGTTTGGCATTGACGTCTCTGGAAGTGGGCAAGGCATCGGCAGTTTCCGTATTGCGATTGCAGATTAGGCAGAATGAATTGGAGCAGTCCAAGGAAGTCCTGCAACAGCAGTTTTTGGCTGAACAGGCTGTATTCAACAATCTCTTGAATAGAGAAAGTGATATGACTGTGGTAGTAGTTTCAGAACCCAAAATGCCTTTAGGAACCGAAATGATTTCCGAGGAAAACCTAAAAGTACATCCAGAACTTACCAAATATGATAAGCTCTACGAATCCGTCTCAAAGTCGGAACTGTTAAATAAAAAAGAAAGCAGCCCAATGATCGGTTTTGGGTTGGACTATATCCCAGTTTCAGAACGAACCGATATGAATCCTATAGATAACGGCAAGGATATACTGATGCCGATGGTAACGCTTTCCATACCTATTTTCAACAATAAATACAAGAGCCAGACCAAGCAGAACCAGTTGAAACAGCAAGAAATCACTTCACAAAAAGAAGAACGGTTAAATGCCTTGCAAACTATGCTTTCAAAAGCAATTTATGATAGAAATTCCGCAAGAATAAGTTACGATACACAATCCAAAAACCTAAAACAAGCCAAAGATGCCGAAGAAATTCTTATCAAAAATTATGAAACAGGAACGATTGATTTCAATGATGTTTTGGACATTCAAGAGTTGCAACTGAAATTTCAGATTAACCAAATAGAATCGGTCAAGACTTATTATGTTCAATCAACAATCATAAATTACTTAACCAATTAAAACTTTGATTTAAAGAGATAAGAGGTTTGAGAGATTTAGATTAATTATAAAAAAAATATTTAAAAATGAAACAATTAAAATACATATTACTTCTAATGTTAATGGGATGTCAAACTGTTTTTAGCCAAAACATTTTTGAACCTTCCAAAGAAGGAAATGCTGAAAACCGTCCTATTCGCGAATATACCTTGACCATCAGGGAAGAAATGGTTAATAAAGCTGGAAAAGATGTAAAAGGAATGACGGTAAATGGAAGCATTCCAGGCCCAATTCTGGAATTTACAGAAGGCGAATACGCCGTCATTTATGTGAAAAACGAAATGGATGAAGAAACTTCCGTCCATTGGCACGGAATAATCATCCCAAATTTTTTCGATGGTGTTCCCTATTTGACCACACCGCCCATTCGCCCAGGCGAAACTTTCAAATATGAATTTCCAATAGCACAGGCTGGTACCTATTGGTACCATTCGCACACGATGTTGCAGGAACAAAGCGGTGTTTTTGGTTCTATTGTTATTAATCCAAAAGAAAAAATCTTGGATTATGAAACAGATTTGGTCTTAATGCTTTCCGATTGGACAAACGAAAAACCGATGAATGTACTACGAAACCTAAAGCGTGGCAACGAATGGTACGGAATGAAAAAAGGAACGTCAACACCATTGAACCAAGTAATAGGCCGTGGAGCGTTTGGTGCACAGCTCGATTTTTGGCGACAACGGATGGAAGGTGCCGATATAGCGGATATTTATTATCCTGCCTTTTTGGTAAACGGTCAGCAAAATCCCGAATATCCCGATTTTAAGACAGGCGAAAAAGTGAGGTTGCGCATCATCAACGGTTCGGCCTCTACCCAGTTTTGGATGACTTTTGGTGGTGAAATGCCCACATTGGTTGCTGCGGATGGACTGGATGTAACACCTATCCAAAAAAATAAAACCTTCATTGCCATCGCTGAAACCTATGACTTTATAGTCACCATCCCCGAAAATGGCAAAATTGAGTTCCGTGCAATGGCACAGGATGGGTCGGGCACGGCAACTGCCTTTATTGGAAATGGTAAAGTGATACCTGCGGAAGTAGTTCCGCGGCCAGACAAGATAAAAATGATGCAGCAAATGGCAAAGATGGATATGAAAATGGGAGCACACGCCTTAAAATTCCAGCCAAAGAAAGATGAACGCTATGAGATGAAAGAGGAATATGGGATGCAAATGGACGGAATGTCAATGGACCATTCCAAAATGGACCACTCAAAGATGGCAATGAAAGATGAAAAAATGGATATGAATATGTCCAAAGATTCCATAAGTAAGAAGAAAATGGACCATTCCAAAATGGATTTGGATGAAAAAGAAATGGATGATATGGAGGGAATGCAAATGTTTTCAGAATATAATTACGATTACCTAAAATCGCCCGAAAAAACAACCTATCCTAAAGATATTCCAGTAAAGGAAATCCTATTGAACCTTACCGGAAATATGAACCGCTATATCTGGAGTATGAACGGAGTACCCCTTTCGGAAACCGACCAGATTAAAATAAACCATAAGGAAGTTACCAGGATTACACTTAACAACCTCACGATGATGCACCACCCAATGCACCTTCACGGCCACTTTTTTAGGGTCATCAACAAGAATGGAGAATATTCGCCATTAAAACATACGGTCAACGTTCCTCCAATGGGCGAAGTGACCATTGAGTTCTACGGTAACGAGTACGGCGATTGGTTCTTCCATTGCCACATCCTGTATCATATGATGAGCGGGATGGCAAGGGTTATGAGCTATGACACGCCGAGGGATGACCGTTTGAACGGATATCCCATAAGCGGTTTGATTACCGAGGCAGATAAATATTACACTTGGGCAATGGTGGATGCGGCATCGCATATGACGGAATTTAACTTTGTAACTTCAAACATTCGCAACCAGTTCAATATAATGGCCGAGTATGGTTGGAATCAAAATTTGGAAGCAGAAATAACCTACGAACGTTATCTGCACGATTATTTAAGGGTGTTTGGTGGTGTAAATATCGAGAATGAAATGGAAGACAGTTTGGATGAACTTTCTACTACAGCCATTGCTGGAGTCCGATTTTTGACGCCCTATCTATTCAATCTCGATGTGCGTATTGACAACAAGTTGCGTCCACAGATAAGTTTGAGCCGTGAAATCCTCATTTTCCCAAGAACGGCCATTTTTGGCAGTTATGAATACCAAGCAGATTTTGGGTGGGTAAATGACCTTCCAGCTGACGACAATTTTACAAAGGAAGTTGTTTGGAACGCAGGTATCGAATATTTCCTATCACGAAACTTCTCATTGATGGCGAGCTACGACAACCGTTTTGGTGCAGGTGGTGGTTTATCCGTGAGATTTTAATAGTTAAAAACTAAAGTTATGATGTACGCGTGGATGATTGTTTTGGGAGTAATTGTCTTGGGGATTATCCTATATGCAGATAAAAAGGGAAGCAAAATCCTCAAGAGAGAAAGTCCAGAGGAAATTTTGAACAGACGGTTTGCCAAAGGCGAAATATCCAAGGAAGAATATGAAGAGAGAAAACAAGGAATTAATTTAAAAAAATAAAAATATGAACTATTATTTTAATAAGACAATCAATGGAACTTTTGAAGAGGTCATCAAGAAAGTGACACAAGGATTAAAGGAAGAAGGTTTTGGAATCCTAACAGAAATTGATGTAACAGAAACACTAAAGAAAAAGCTGGGTATTGACTTTAAAAAATATAGGATACTTGGAGCTTGTAATCCTCCCTATGCCCACAAAGCTTTACAGGCAGAAGATAAGATTGGAACGATGTTGCCCTGTAATGTTATAGTACAGGAAATCGAAACAGGTATCATTGAAGTTGCGGCCGTAAACCCAATGGCATCAATGCAGGCTGTAAAAAATGAAAGATTGAACGAGGTTGCCAGTGAAATAACTGCAATGCTTGAAAACGTCATTGAGAAATTATAAGACCCTTGTCAAAAAGCAGTAATAATAATTAATAAACACAAACTTAAATTAAAACAAAATGAGCAAATTAAAATCAACATTAGGTATAATTGCGATAGCATTTATAACCGTAACAGTAATGTCTTGTAAAGACAACAACAAAGAACAAAATAGCACTGATGAAGACCATTCAGAAATGAATCACGATAACAGTGATGGTCATCACGATGACGATAAAAAAGAAATGGCTATGACCGGAGATGGCAATTCGCAAATGGTATTAAATGACTATTTCAATCTTAAGGATGCTCTGGTAGCAGATGATAATGCTAAAGCAAAAGAGCTTGGTGCCACGCTAGCAAAAAGTTTCGGCAATCTTGACATTTCAAAATATGCAGACCCCAAAAAATCCGATTTAAAAGATATCATTGAGGATGCTGTAGAGCACGCAGAACATATTTCTGAAAGTGACATTGACCATCAGCGAGAGCATTTTAAAATATTGAGTAAAGATGTAACCGATATGGTTGCCATTACTGGAACAGAAAACACTTTATACCAGCAGTTTTGTCCAATGTACGATGGTGGTAGTGCTTGGTTAAGCACCAGTAAAGATGTAATGAATCCTTATTATGGAAGTAGGATGTTGAATTGTGGAAAAGTTCAAAAGGAAATCAATTAAATGAGGATAGTAAAAATCATAGCAATAATAGTATTGTTAGCGTTTGTAGGGATTCAATTTGTTCCCACTACACGCAACCATAGTGACATTGTTCCATCAACCGATTTTATGCTGGTCAATAATGTCCCAGAAACTATTCAAAATAAGTTACAGACATCCTGCTATGATTGCCACAGTAATAACACACAATATCCTTGGTATAATAAAATTCAACCTGTTGCCTGGTTTTTGGAAGACCATATTAAAGAAGGAAAAGCTGAACTTAACTTCAACGAATGGGATTCATTGTCAAGCCGGAGAAAGGCAAGTAAGTTGAGGTCTATTATCAAGCAGATTGAAAGCGGAGAAATGCCTTTGAATTCTTACGTTTTGATACATAAAGACGCAAAGTTTTCAGAAGCAGAAACAGAAGAATTAATCAGTTTTATAACACAATTAAAAGATAGTTTATAATTAATTTAAAATAAAAAAAGATGAAAAATTTAAAAATGAGTATAGCAGCAATGCTATTGTTAGCAGTTTCTTTTACCAACGCACAGGAAAAAGAAAAAAAGAGCCACGAGCACGGCGATATGAAAATGGACCATAGTTCGATGAAAATGGACAAAATGAATCCAGCGGCTGAAGCAGTTCTTACCGATTATTTTATGCTGAAAGATGCATTGGTAGGCGATGATACAAAAAAAGCAGCTCAAGCTGGAACTAAACTAATGGCCTCACTAAAGGCTTTTGATACGAAAAGTTATACCAAAGAAGAACAAAAAGAACTTGCCGATATTATAGAAGATGCCACCGAACACGCAGAACATATTTCTGAAAGTCCCATAGACCATCAACGTGAGCATTTCAAAACCTTGAGCAAAGATATTACAGATATGGTTGCTATTACAGGGACAAAAAATACGCTTTATGAGCAATTCTGTCCAATGTATGATAAAGGAAGTGCTTGGTTAAGTACAAGTAACGAAGTTAGAAACCCTTACTACGGCAGTAAAATGCTAAAATGTGGGAAAGTTCAAAAAACTATTCAATAGATATTCCTTGTTAAAAAAATCTTTTCAATGTTCTGGTTTTTAGTTAACAGAAGGTTGTATGATGATATTGGCATATGAATGGTTTTCAAGTCCTGTCGTGGGAAGGAAAATAAGTTTAATAGTTAGTGAAATTCTTCCCGCGTGCAGGCATAATGAGAAATATGAAGAAGAGAAGTGTGCTTGATTTTGAGGGGTAAACATATTGGTTGGTGTATTAGTTAATAGAAGTTTGCCTCTCATTTTCAAGTATTGTTAATAGAATTTTAAAAAAAAAAATTTAACATTGAAAGAATGTTGCAAAGACGATTGTCAAAACACAACTGAAAAGTCGTTGTTAAAAAATGGCTCAATTATATAATATGCACCATACTAATCTTAATAGTTGGTGGTGCGTTGGCACTTCAATTATTTAGATAAGAAAATAAGTAAAAATGGCTATAGAGAACACGATAGAAACATCTAAAAATACAGGATTTTATGAACAACTGTTTAAAAAGGTATTACTTACTGCAAGTATAGTCATTGTATTATCCTTAAGTTATACTCTATGGGCTGGTGAGGATTCCGACAGCTTATTTCTGTCTCTTTTAATTGTGGCTTTGGCCTTGTTCAAGACCATTTTTATAGTTCGGCTCACGTTCATACAGTTGGCTAAAATTATAGACGAAAGCCACCAGCTTGCGCACGTCTTAACATTATTTGCTGTGTTAATTGTTTTGATTATTTTTTCTTTCACGGCAGATTATCACGCTTTGTATATTTTGAATCCTGAAAATTACAAGTCGAGTACAACGCTAAATGGTTCATTTTTGGTTCAGTTTTTTGAATTTATCTATTTCAGTTTGATAACTTTTTCCTCGGTTGGCTATGGAGATATTGTGCCGATTTCAATCTCGGGGAAAATTTTAGTGATGATGGAAATTTTCTTGAGCTTTTTGGTCCTTGTCTTTGGCATTGCTAACATTAATAGAATACACGTTGACAATAAATAACCAACCTTCAAAACTAAAATTATGAAAGTACTAAAAGTAATAACCATTAGTCTATGAACGATTTTCTAAAACAGTGGGCAGAAGCAGCCTTTACAACAACAGGATTTTTCTGGATGGCACTTTGGGCGTTTGCACTTGGCTATATTATAAGCAGTATGATTCAGGTTTTTGTAACCGAAAAAAAGATGCAAGAAACGATGGGTGAAAATGAAGGTAAAGGTGTTTTACTCGGAACATTTTTCGGCTTTATCAGCAGTTCGTGCAGCTTTTCGGCCTTGGCATCAACTAAATCCCTTTTTAAAAAAGGCGCAAGTTTTGTGTCGTCAATTGCCTTTTTATTGGCTTCCACCAACTTGGTTATTGAACTGGGTATCATCATTTCCATCTTTCTTGGTTGGCAATTTATAGTGGGCGAATATGTCGGCGGAATTTTATTGATTCTCATTTCGTGGCTATTGATACGAGTGATAAACCCAAAAAAACTCATAGAAAACGCCCGAAAAAATCTAAAGGATAAGGACGACGATGATATGGACGAATCAAAGTCGTGGAAAAAGAAAATTCAATCTGAAAAAGGTTGGGCAAAAGTTTCCAAACAATACGGAATGGAATGGAAAATGGTATGGAAGGACGTAACCGTTGGCTTTACTATTGCAGGAATCGTAGCGGCTTTCGTCCCCGATTCGTTCTTTCAAACCTTATTCATCAATAGTGGGAATGGCAACACCGATTTTACATTTTTTGAAATTTTAGAACATATAATAGTTGGGCCTATTGCAGCATTTTTGACGTTTATTGGTTCTATGGGAAATATTCCATTAGCAGCGTTGCTGTTTGGTAAAGGTGTAAGTTTTGCAGGTGTTATGGCATTCATATTTAGTGACTTGGTCGTTTTTCCAATATTGCGTATCAATGCCAAATATTATGGTTGGAAAATGTCGCTCTTCATCCTGTTTTTACTGTTTATGGCATTGATTGGCGCATCACTTATTCTGCATTATTCATTCGATTTTTTGAGCCTTCTTCCAGACCCATCACAAGTAAAAATTCAAAATAGCGAATACTTTAAATTAGATTATACCTTCTATTTAAACATAGCCTTTTTGGCACTTTCAGGTTTTTTAATATATCTCGGATTTTTCAAAAGGAAAGATGTAAAACAAATGAAGGAAATGGCACCCAAAAGTCAACTTTTGGAAAATATACTTAAATATGCTGCATTGGTAAGCTACGTTTGGCTTGCTGGAGGATTGATAGTTAAATTTTTTGTGAACTAAATGATTTTAATTAAACAAAACTAATTTATGACTATGGTCAACAGAAAAACAGCAATCAAAATACGAAAGACCCACAGATATTTGGGGCTCTTTTTGGGGATTCAATTCTTGTTTTGGACCATCAGCGGAATGTACTTCAGTTGGACGAATATAGACGACATCCACGGCGACGAATTTCGCAACCTGGATTATGTGCCAAAAACATTCAACAATCTAATAAGTCCTTCAGAAATGCATAATGCCGAAGGCATAAGAAGTATCGAAATTAGGGACATCAACAACGAGCCTTATTATTGGGTTAACAATAAACAATTGTATAGTGCAAAAACTGGGGAAGCAAAACAAGATATTTCGGAAGAAGAAGCCTTGTCGGTAGCCAAAAATTATATGAAAGAAGGTTTAAAAGTGGCAAACATCAAAAAAATAACCGAAGTGGACGACTATCACGAATATCGGGAAAAACTATTGCCAGCTTACGTTATTTCGTATGATACAGATGAGGCATTGAAGGCTTATATATCGGTAACCGACGGAAAATTCCAGACGGTAAGGCATCGAGCGTGGCGTTGGTTCGATTTTTTATGGATGACCCACACAATGGACTATGACACGCGCGACAACTTTAATACTATTGTATTAAGGGCATTTTCGCTTCTGGGATTGATTACTGTGTTAAGCGGATTCCTGCTATGGTACATATCATCGCCAACAATCAGAAAAATAAAGAAGAAGAAAATAAGTAAATAATAACTAAAAACCCGAAAACAATGGAACATTCAAATCAACACGAAAGCAAAGGCAATTACACAAAATTCATTTTGATGCTTGCCGCCTCATTTATTGCAATGTACATTACAATGTACCTTAACACTTATTCAATTGACCACGTTTATTTTAGCCTAACACGGTTCTATATGAGTTGCTTGGGTATTGCGGCAATGGCAATCATAATGTGGTTTTTTACGCGTAAAATGTATCAAAACAAGAAAAAGAACATCGCTATTTTATTGGGAAGTTTAATCTTGTTTGTCGGCGCACTTGGCTTGGTTAGAGCTCAAAGCCCAATCATTGGCGACATACTCTGGATGAAAGCAATGATTCCCCATCATTCCATCGCAATTTTAACAAGTGAAAGAGCAGATATCAAAGACCCAGAAGTCAGAAAGTTGGCAGATGATATTATCGAGGCACAGCGTAAAGAAATAGGGGAAATGAAAGATATGATAAAGCGTTTGCAAGCAGCAAAATAATGTTGAATATCCAACCTAATAGTCCCGAAACTTCGGGATAAAACCTATTAGGTTCGTACAGATAAATTGTCTGGTCGAGCGTAGTCGAGACCTACTTAATTATAACTATTATGAAAAAATACATCATTTACATCGCAATTTTGGCCATAGGCTTGGTCTTGGGCTACGTCTTTTTTGGCCGTTCAGCAGAAGGTTCAGCAAACACCAAAAACGTTTCTGATATGACCGAGAATTCCACAATGGAAAAACAAATGTGGACCTGTTCAATGCACCCACAGATTATGCAACCCGAACCAGGCGACTGCCCAATTTGCGGAATGGATTTAATTCCCGCCGAAACTGGCGCAGAAGGACTCGCAATGAACGAAATAAAAATGAGCGACAATGCAATGGCATTGGCGAATATCCAAACCACCATTGTTGGAAATGTTTCAGGAACAGATGAAAATACAATACAACTTTCAGGAAAGATTATGGCGAACGAAGAGGCCAATGCAGTTCAAGCAAGTTATTTTGAAGGCCGTATTGAAAAACTTAACGTCAATTTCACAGGCGAGGAAGTGCGAAGAGGGCAATTATTGGCAACTATTTATGCACCAACACTTGTTGCCGCACAGCAGGAATTGTTGACAGCAGCAAGTATGAAGGAATCACAACCTGCATTGTATAAAGCTGTCCGCAACAAATTGAAACTATGGAAACTTTCTGAAACCCAAATCAATCAAATTGAAAGCTCTGGCAAAGTGCGGGAAAATTTTCCAATATATGCCACGGTTTCGGGTACAGTTTCCCAAAAAATAGCAGAAGAAGGCGACTATGTAAAGCAAGGCCAGCCCATTGTAAAAGTAAGCGATTTGGGAACCGTTTGGGCGATGTTTGATGCCTACGAACGTCAAATTTCACAATTAAAGGAAGGAGAGAAAATAACTGTTACTACCAACGCTTATCCCAACAAGGAATTTGAGGCAACTGTTTCGTTTATTGACCCAGTTTTAAATACGAAATCCAGAACAGTTTCGGTTCGGACCACATTGAACAATAAAGAAGATATTTTAAAGCCAGGAATGTTTGTAACTGCAAAAGTGGCAATGACAAAAGGTAGTGATAACATGGAAACACAAATAACCCTTCCGGCTACTGCGGTAATGTGGACAGGCGAACGCTCATTAGTGTATGTAAAAACCAATCCCAACGAACCCGTTTTTGAAATGCGAGCAGTAACCTTGGGAAATAAAAACGGCGATGTTTATACTATTACAGAAGGCCTTACCAACGGCGAAGAGGTAGTTACAAACGGAACATTTACAGTTGATGCTGCTGCACAACTACAAGGTAAAAAAAGTATGATGAATGCAACAGGCGGCAAAACAATGACAGGCCACGAAGGACATTTGGGAATGGAGGGAGATAAAAATAATACTGGAGATAAAATGAATAAAACCAATCATACAGAAATGAACGAAAGAATTGAAGTATCAAACAAATTTCAAAATCAGTTAAAACAGGTTTTTGATGATTATATCCTTTTAAAAGATGCATTGGTAAATGATGATGCCAAAAATGCACAAGAAGCAGGAAACCAAATAAACCAATCCTTGAAAAAAGTA
>TARA_R110000751_G_scaffold24144_3_pt1 | contig 189762 bp, 183 predicted proteins | sample TARA_R110000751 | Tara Oceans TARA_R110000751 (sample SAMEA4398001) | marine metagenome | biome: Polar Biome; feature: [MES] marine water layer (ENVO:01000295) within the mesopelagic zone...; material: water (ENVO:00002006), including particulate matter (ENVO:01000060) such... | reverse complement strand
ATACAAGCGCGTGCTCCTGAAACTGTCCGGCGAGGCCCTGATGGGGCCCGGCCAATTCGGCATCGACATCCCCACCGTGGAGAAATTTGCAAAGGCTATCGCGAATGCGCGCGCGGCTGGTGCTGAAATCTGCCTTGTTATCGGTGGTGGAAACATCTTCCGGGGCATGGCGGGTGCTGCCAAGGGCATGGAGCGGGCCCAGGCTGACAGCATGGGCATGCTCGCGACCGTCATGAACGCGCTGGCCATGCAGAGTGTATTGGAGAGCCAGGGTGTGCCGACCCGGGTCCAGTCTGCCATCACAATGGATCAGATTTGCGAGCCCTACATTCGTCGGCGGGCCCAGCGGCACATGGAAAAGGGCCGCGTCGTCATTTTCGCAGCCGGAATCGGCAACCCCTTCTTCACGACCGATACCGGGGCCGCCCTGCGCGCAATCGAGATGAATTGCGATGCGCTGCTCAAGGGTACGCAGGTGGATGGCGTCTACACGGCCGATCCCAAGGTCGACAAGGATGCCATGCGGTATGACGAGATTGCCTATCAGGAATTGCTGGTGAAGGATCTCCGCGTCATGGATTCGTCTGCGGTCAGCCTGATGCGTGACAACAATGTTCCGATTGTGGTCTTCTCGCTCAAGGAAGAAGGGTCGCTGTTGAACGTGCTGCACGGTCGGGGCACCTCAACCACGATTTCCAATAAGGGAGGGGTCGCGAAATGACCTATAGCAAGAAAGATCTCGAACGCCGGATGGAAGGCGCGCTGACGTCGCTCTCCACGGAATTCAGCGGACTTCGTACCGGACGCGCATCTGTGAACCTGCTCGATGCGATCCAGGTGCCCGCCTACGGCTCAACCGTGCCGCTGTCACAGGTTGCCTCGGTTTCGGTCACCGATATGCGCATGTTGTCCGTCAACGTATGGGACAAGACTGTCGTTGGCGCCACAGACCGTGCGATTCGTGAGTCGGGCCTTGGCTTGAACCCGATCATGGATGGCCAGACCCTGCGGATCCCGATCCCGCCGCTGAATGAAGAACGCCGTCTTGAGCTGACCAAGGTCGCTGGCAAATATGCCGAAGCCGCGAAAGTTGCCGTGCGCAACATCCGCCGCGACGGCATGGACAGCCTGAAAAAAATGGAAAAAGACGGCGAGATCAGTGAGGACAAGCTGCACGGCTTGTCCGACGAAGTGCAGAAGCTGACAGATGCGTTCGTTGGCCGTGTCGACGATGCGTTGAAAGCCAAAGAAGCGGAGATCATGCAAGTCTGATGTCTGCTGCGTCCGCCTCTGATGTCACAAGTATTGTGTCGGGGCAGCAGCCGGGACTTTCGCATGTCGCTATCATCATGGATGGCAACGGACGGTGGGCGAAAGCGCGCGGTCTTCCACGCGCAGCTGGCCATGAACGAGGCGTCGAGGCGCTTCGGCGCACGGTCGAGGCCGCAGGTGAACTGGGCATCCGGTATCTGACCGTATTCTCATTCTCCACCGAAAACTGGCGGCGCCCAGCCGCTGAAGTCAGTGCGTTGTTCGGCCTGCTGAAGGCCTATGTGCAGCGTGACCTGTCGCGTTTGAAACAGGAAGGCGTTCGCATCCGTATTATCGGCCTCCGGGACGGATTGCCGGACGATGTAGCCGCGCTGGTCGACAAGGCGGAGCGGGAAACGGCTACAAATGACAAGTTCTTCCTGACAATTGCGTTCAATTATGGCGGTCGAGAAGAGATTGCGCGGGCAGCGCGCAGCATGGCGGAAGCCGTGGCGGATGGCCGGCTGAAGGCCGACGAGATTGATGAAGCCTCGTTTGGCTCTTTCCTCGACACTGGCACGATGCCTGATCCAGACCTCTTGATTCGTACGAGCGGCGAGTGTCGCCTCAGTAATTTCCTGCTTTGGCAGTGCGCCTATTCCGAATTGATTTTCATGGATGTCCTTTGGCCCGACTTTGACCGGGCCTGTCTGGAAGAGGCATTGGCGAAATATCAAGAGCGCGAGCGTCGGTTCGGCGCTGTTTCGCCTGGGGCAGTTTAATGGGAGATTGGACCCCGCGCGATCGTCGGTTCTCCGAACTGGGACTTCGGCTGATGTCAGCCCTGGTGCTGATACCAGTCGCGGTTGGCATGGTTTGGGCTGGCGGCTGGTGGCTGGCGATCGGGTGCGCCGTGTTTGCCGCCGCGATGGCCCTGGAGTGGAGCCAGATCAGCGCTTATCCCCATGGCCGTGCGATGGCCTTCGCGACGGCCGCGTTCTGCATAACATTGCCGGTCGGTCTGGTTTGGCTAAGTACACTTGTGATTGTCGCGGGCATGGCGTTTTGCGCAATGACGGCTGTCGGCGGGTTGCGTGTGCGATGGACCGCTGCCTTTGGTCTGTTCTACGTCACTGCCATGGCTTCCGGACTGTATTTCCTGCGTGAAGGCCCTTGGGATGGCCGCGCCGCCGCTCTGTTTTTCATGTCGTTCGTCTGGGCGTCCGACGCGGCTGCCTACTTTACCGGGCGCGGCCTGGGGGGGCCTCGACTCTTGCCCAGCGAAAGCCCGAACAAGACCTGGAGCGGTGCCCTTGGCGCGGTCACGGCCTGCGCGCTCTGCGGCCTGGCCGGGGCGGATATCGAAATGGCATCCTTTCCGGTGTGGATCGCGACCGGCATTGCGATTTCGGTGGTGGCGCAAAGCGGCGACCTGTTTGAAAGTGGTCTGAAGAGGCGTTTCAAGGTCAAGGATGCCGGAACGCTTTTGCCCGGTCATGGCGGTGTTCTGGACCGTGTGGATGGGTTGGGGGCGGTGTGTATTTTCGGCTCGCTGGCCCTTTACCTGCTTCCCGGCTTTTCAGGCGCGCTCGGGTTCTGAGGCATGACCGTTCGTCGTATCTCCATCATGGGCTCGACCGGCTCAATTGGCACGTCTGCACTCGACGTAGTGGCTCAGGCCAACGCGGCTGGGCAAACTCCCTTTGAAATCATCGCCCTTGCCGCAGGCAGCGATTCTGAAACTCTCGCGCAGCAGGCCATCGCGTTCAGGCCGCAAATTGCCGTGATCGCGGATGAGGCCAAATTGGCCGACCTCAGAGAACGGCTGGCGGGCACTGGAATCGAAACCGCAGGCGGGGTGGATGCGGTGACAGAAGCGGCGACACGTTCGTGTGACCGCGTTCTGGCAGCCATTGTCGGCGCGGCTGGGCTTTCCTCAACTCTTGCCGCGGTGCGGCAAGGCACCGACGTTGCGATCGCCAACAAGGAAAGCATCGTGTGTGGGGGAAGGCTGATCCTCGCAGAGGCCATGAGGACGGGCGCGCGTGTACTGCCCGTTGATTCCGAGCATAGTGGCATCTTCCAGGCGTTGGGGGATGGAAAATCACTTGAAAAGCTGACGATTACGGCTTCTGGCGGTCCGTTCAGGACGGCCTCTCTGGAACAGATGGGGGTTGCAACGCCAGCTGAAGCGGCGGCGCATCCCAACTGGGACATGGGCATCAAGAATTCCATCGACAGCGCGACCCTGATGAACAAGGCGCTCGAATTCATCGAAGCGGCTTATCTGTTCGATGTCGCGGCGGACCGGATCGACGTTCTCGTGCATCCGCAGTCGATCATTCATGGCATGGCGCATTTCAATGATGGATCCGTGATCGCGCAGTTGAGTGCGCCGGATATGCGCGCACCGATTGCCTATGCGCTGGGCTGGCCGGACCGGGTGGCGACGAATGTGGCCCGTCTGGACCTGGCGGCTTTGGGGCGACTGGACTTTGCAGAAGTCGATGCGGAGCGGTTTCCGGCGATAGAACTCGCGCGCCGCGCGATTGCGATGGGTTCTGCTGGCACAACCGTATTAAATTGCGCTAATGAAGCGGCTGTATCTGCATTTATTGCGGGCCAATGCGGTTTTCTGGACATAAGCTGGGCCGTAGACGAAGTATTGAGTCGCTTTTCATCTGGTAATTTGGCCTCAATGGCCTGTGACACACTGGAAGAAATAGCTTATCTGGACCGGTTCGGACGCGAAATGGCGACCGAGTTGCTGAAGAAAGCCCCGAGCCGGGCAGGAGGTTAAGTCGTTTGGGTCAGGTTCTGAGCCAGGGTCCACTATTCATTGCGTGCCTCATTTTCATGATGGGCATTGTCGTGATCGTGCATGAACTGGGTCACTATCTGGTGGGCCGTTTCTATGGCGCTGCGGTCGAGTCGTTCTCGATTGGCTTTGGCAAACCTCTGTACGAGCGCAAGGACCGGGTCGGAACGCGCTGGCGTGTCAATTGGATACCCCTCGGCGGATTCGTGAAATTTGTTGGCGAGAGCCAACTCGCCGGAGATGTTGGCAAAGTCGAAGAGGGTCCCCAAGGAAAGGCCTATAATGATCTGGCGGTGTGGCAGCGCTCGCTGGTTAGCATCGCCGGCCCCGTTGCGAATTTTGTCCTGGCGAGCCTTATTTTTTCATTGATCCTGGGTGTTCACGGAAAGGCCAATTATTCCGTGGGCGTTGCGAGCGTGGTTGAGGGATCACCTGCCGAGCAGGGCGGTCTGGTTGCGGGCGATGTTTTTGTTGCAATTAACGGCAAGCCGGTCACCGACGCGCAGACAGTGACAATTCCAATTTTGCTGAACCCCAACCAGGAAATGACGTTCGACGTGTTGCGGGACGGCGAAGCGATGAGCTTCCAGGTCACGCCCACAGAGGTCGTGCGGGCGAACGAGTTCGGTCAGATGGTGCCTCAAAGCACGGCCGGGATCGCCCTTGCCGGTATCGCGATGGGCGAGCGAACCAAATACAACCCAATCGAGGCGTTGGGCGCCGGAGTTGTGGAAACCGGCGCGACGATCGACCGGACTGTGACCATGCTTTCACGAATCGTTACCGGCAAGATGTCCTTCAATGCCATGACGGGCCCGGTCGGCATTGGCGATATTTCCCGCCGCGTCGTCAACAAGGTCTGGAGCCAGCCGGAGCTGACAACGGGGCAGCGGCTGGACCAATTGTTCTGGATGCTTCTCAGCATCTGTGCCGCGATCTCAGTCGGTGTCGGCTTTTTCAACCTTCTGCCGCTGCCCGTGCTGGATGGCGGTCACCTTGTCTTTCATGCTTATGAAGCCGTAATGGGCAAGGAACTGCCCGAAAAAGTGCAGGAGATGAGCCTGACATTCGGGCTGATCCTGTTATTGGGAATGGTGGTGGTGATCACGTGGGGTGATATCATCGAGACCGGCTTGTTCGGGGGAATGGGCGGCTAACCCGGCCGACCCAAGTCTAATCAGAGAGATAATTCCACGATGCGTAAGTTTCTTGCAGCAACCCTTGTGGCGACCAGTGTTTTTGCATCGGTGTCGCTGCCGGGCCTGAATAATTCCGCAGAGGCGCAGGAAGACAACCGCTATGGTGGTACGATCCGGTCGATCCTTGTGGAGGGGAACCAGCGGATCGAAGCGCGGACTGTTCAGTCCTACCTGCTGGTCGAGCCGGGCGATGCATTCGATGCTGAGCGTATCGACCTGTCGCTGAAAACGCTGTTTGCCACAAACCTGTTCGCAGACGTGTCGATTGACCGGAATGGCGACGACCTGCTGGTGCGTGTTGTCGAGAATCCGATCATCAACCGCGTGATCTTTGAGGGCAACCGCGCGCTTAAAGACGACAAGTTCAAGGAAGAAATCCAGGCGGCGCCGCGCGGTATTTTCACCGCAGCGCGTGTACAGGCCGATGTCCAGCGCATTCTGGAGCTGTATCGCCAGTCGGGCCGTTTCGCCGCCAAGGTGGAGCCGCAATACAAGCCGCTTGAACAGAACCGCGTCGATCTTGTGTTTGAAATCACTGAGGGTCCAGTCACGGGCGTCCGCTCAATCAACTTCATTGGAAACAAGGAATATTCGGACTCGCGCCTTCGCAGCGAGATCGTGACCCGCCAGTCGCGCCTGTGGCGCTTCTTCAGCTCAAACGACAACTATGACCCCGGCCGCCTTGAATATGACCGCGAGAAGCTGCGCGAGTTCTACCAGAACAATGGTTATTACGATTTCCGTGTGACGTCCGCGGTTGCAGAGCTGACGCCGGACCAGAAAGACTTTTACATCACGATGACGATCGATGAGGGGCGTCAGTATGATTTCGGTGAAGTCAAAGTGGAAACTGCTCTTGAAAAACTGGATGCCGTGGCGCTGCGAAGCGCCGTGCCGATCCAGGAAGGCGATCTCTTCAAGGGCAATCTGATCGAAACGACAATTGATACACTGACCTATGCGGCGGGGATCGCCGGCTATGCCTTCGTGGATATCCGCCCCCAACTGGACGTGAACCCCGATACGGGCCGGATCGACGTGACGTTCGCCGTGGATGAAGGTCCGCGTGTGTATATCGAACGCATCAACATTGTCGGGAACACGCAGACGCTTGACCGCGTGATCCGTCGCGAACTGCGTATTTCTGAAGGTGATGCCTTCAACCGCATCCTGCTCGACCGTTCGAAGAACCGCGTGCGGGCACTCGGTTACTTCAAGGACGTTGAAATCATTGAAACGCCAGGCGATGGGGCGGACAAGAGCATCGTGGATGTGAAGGTCACCGAGCAGCCGACCGGTGAACTGTCGTTTGCGGCAGGTTTCTCCTCGGTCGATTCCTACCTGTTCGACCTCAGCGCGTCGCAGCGCAACCTGCGCGGCCGTGGCCAGTCGGTTGTGGCGCGTGTTTCGACGTCCAGCCGCCAGCAGGTGGTGGATCTTCGCTTCACCGAGCCTCGGTTCCTGGACCGCAACCTTTCGGCTGGCGTCGACCTGTACGCGACCAAGCAGGACTTCGAGGATTACGGCAGCTATACCGCTGAAACCATCGGTGCTGGCTTGCGGGTCGGCTTCCCGTTGACCGAGCGGATGCAACTCGGCCTCAGCTACAAGCTGCAGTCGGATGATGTCCAGATTCCAGACTTTGATATCCTGCTGGACACGACGACGCGGTTTACCTCGACCCGAACCATCCAGACGGCGGGTGCAGACACGCCGGGTGATACAAGTGATGATCTCTTCCGTGTCGCCCGTGCAGCCGATGGCGCTGTCGCGGGCGAAGTCATCGTCGATCAGTGCGATCCGCTCTACGTGCTACGCGATTCAAACTGCCGCTCCGAGCGAAGCGAGATTTCAAGCATTGTCGGCTACAGTTTCTATTGGGATCGCACCAATGACCCAATTCGCCCGACGCGGGGATTTGACTTCCGGTGGAGCCAGGAAGCGGCCGGTCTTGGCGGTGATGTGAAATACCTGCGCACTGAAACCAGCGCATCCATGTATCGCGGCATCTGGAAAGATGTCGTGGCCAGTGCGCGTCTTTCGGCTGGGTATGTTTTCCCGCTCGAAGATGGTCAGGGTATCCGGATCAACAACCGCTTCTTCCGCGGAGGCAGCACATTCCGCGGCTTTGACGTCGCTGGCCTCGGCCCGCGTGAAGTCGTGCGGGTTGTCGATCCGACAACAGGTGAGATCGTGGCGACACGGCGCCTGAACTCGCAAGGGGGCAACACCTACTACCAGGGCACGTTCGAACTCAGCATGCCAAACTTCTTCCCTGAAGAGTATGGCATCAAGAGCGCCTTGTTCGCTGATGTGGGTGGCCTCGGTACCCTACGGGGACCTGACATCAGCCCTACGGTTTACTTCACTGATCCGCAAACCGGCTTGCCGGCAGTGCGTATTACCAAGGATGCAACCGCCTTGCGCGCATCTGCAGGTCTGAGCGTTTTCTGGGACTCGCCATTCGGCCCCATTCGCTTCGACTTCTCGCAGATCCTGCGCAGGGAAGATTACGACCGAACCGAAACTTTCCGGTTCTCAACCTCTACACGTTTCTGATCCAGAATCGCCAAACAGGAGACGGACAATGTCCCCAATCAAACACATGCTAGTCGCCCTTTCGCTCATGGTTACAGGTGCAGCCGTCGCTGTGCCGGCAGCCGCAGCACAAGGCACGACAGTCGTCATGATTGACGAAGCTCGCTTGCTGACTGAATCCAAGGCCGGCAAAGATATCCAGACAAAACTCAGCAGCCTGGAAACCCAGATGAAGAATGAGCTGGAGCCAACGCGCGCCACGCTCGAAACGGATGGCAAGGCGCTGCAGACGAAAATTGAAGGCAAGACCCGTGAAGCCGTTGCTGCAGACACGGCACTCGTGGCTCAACTGACAGCCTACCAGAAGCGCGCCAATGATTTCGCCCAGAAGCGGCAGGTTGTGAGCCAGGAGTTCCAGCTTACGGAACGCAAGGCTCTGGTTGACTTCAATCGGGCCATCGAGCCAGCGCTCATGGAAGTCGTCAACGAGAAGAAAGCGCAGATTGTCATGTCCAAGGGGCAGGTGATCTACAGTGCAGATACAGTCGACGTGACAGCCCTGGTGATCAGCAAGCTCGATGCCAAGACACCGACCATTGCTGTCTCTCGCCAACGCGTACCTGCGCAACCTGCTCAGTAGGAACTCCCACTGTGACGATCGATCCTCGTTTCTACGCGCCCCTTGGGGCCACGACGCTCGGAAAGATTGCGGAACTGACTGGCGCCACTCTCCACGGGGATGCGTCAGTTGAGATCAAAGGGGTCTCCGCTTCGGCTACTGGCCGGATCGGAGACCTTTCCTTTTTGGATGGGGATGGCAAGTCCGCGGTATCGGTCAGTGATGACGTATCCGCGTTGATGGTCAATCAAGCCAACGTCAAGCATGTGCCGGCTGGTCTGCCTTACCTGCTGACGGAAATGCCCCGCCACTATCATGGGGTCGCGTCTTTTTCCCTGTTCCAACCAAGGCATCTTGTCTGGGGTGGTGATGTTCGTATTTCACCCGATGCAAAGGTGCATCCGGATGTCGTCATGGGGCCGGGCGCGGTTATCGGACCAGGCGCGACGATCGGCGAAGGCTGTGTGATCGGCGCAAATGCCGTGATTGGACCGGGCGTTCAGGTGGGGCGCAAGTGCCGTATCGGGGCGAATGCTTCGGCCTTCTGCGCCCTTGTAGGGGACCATGTAACGCTCCTGTCCGGTGTCCGCATCGGAGAAGCAGGTTTTGGTGTCACGGGCGGACCGACCGGGATGGAAGATGCCCCACATTTTGGCCGGGTCATCCTGCAGGACCATGTCACGATCGGCGCGAACACATGCATTGACCGCGGCGTGTTTGATGACACGATTATCGGCGAGCGGACGAAACTCGATAATCTCTGCCAGGTTGCCCACAATGTTGTTTTCGGGCGCGGTGTCGTGATGGCGGCGTTTGGCGGCATTTCAGGCTCTGTGAATGTTGGCGATGGGACCCGTATGGGCGGTCGTGTCGGAATTGCGGATCACGTCAAGATCGGCGAAGGTGTCAGCTTGGCTGCTGCGTCCGGTGTTTTCAGGGATATTGACGCTGGCGAGATTTGGGGCGGCACGCCCGCCAAGCCGCACCTTCAGTTCTTGCGCGAAGTCGCATGGTTGCAGAAACAGGCAAATCCGAAGAAAACGTCCTGATCAGCGGACCACTTCGCTAGTATACCTTCATTGCAGTGCCTGGACCGATCGATGCCCGTTGAAATTCATCCTACCGCTTATGTAGAGTCCGGCGCCGATCTCGGTGAAGGCGTACGTATCGGTCCGTTCTGTCATGTCGGACCGCGTGCCGTTCTGGGCAAAGAGACCGAGTTGCGCTCGCATGCCGTTGTCACAGGCCACACGACGCTTGGGGATAACTGCGTGGTGCACCCGCATGCGGTCATCGGTGGACCGCCCCAGGTGATCGGGTTTCAGGAGACATTTGAATCCCGCCTTGTGGTGGGCAACAATTGCACGTTCCGCGAATTTACAACCGCGCATACGGGCATTCCAAAATTTGGCGGACAGACGCACATAGGCAATGATTGCTTCGTCATGGTCGGGGGCCACATCGCCCATGATAACCATATCGGCAACAGTGTCGTGATGGCGAATGGTGTCGCGCTGGCGGGCCACGTCACCGTGGGGGACAATGTGTGGTTTGGCGGCCTCGCCGCTGTGCACCAGTTCACGCGGATTGGACGGAATGCGTTTGTCGGCGGTGGCGCCATCCTGGTTGAAGATGTCATCCCGTTCGGATCTGTTGTGGGTAATCATGCCAAGCTTTCGGGGCTGAACATGGTCGGCCTGAAGCGTCGCGGTTTCGACAAGACTCAGCTGCAGGAAGTGCGTGGCGCGTACAAGGCCGTGTTCATGGGCGACGGTTTGTTCAAGGACCGGCTTGCTGCGGCGGCTGTGACGTTCAAGGACAAGCCGCTGGCCATGGAGATGATTGATTTCATCCGTACAGGCGGTGACCGTCCGATCTGCAAGCCGGGGTGATGTTCGCATGACCGCTCCCCTGGGACTAATCGCTGGATTGGGCGACCTGCCGGTCGCAATCGCGGAGAATGCCGTGGCGACGGGGCAGGGCGTATATGTCCTGCGCCTCAAGGGGTTTGAGGAACCGCGACTGGAAAATTATCCCGGCACGGTGATCGGTCTCGGTGAGATTGGAAAACTGTATGCGAGCCTGAAGACTGCAGGCTGTCGTGATGTATTGTTTGCCGGTATCGTGAAGCGTCCGAATTTCAAGGATCTGAAGCTCGACATGCGCGGCGCGGCGCTGTTGCCTAAAGTATTGGCTGAGGCCGGCAAGGGCGACGATGCCTTGCTCAGGCTGCTCGTCGCCGAAATGGAGAAGCAGGGTTTTAATGTGATTGGCTCGGATGCCGCGCATGCGGCCCTACGGGCACCGTCAGGCCATTTGGCGGGTCCCGCGCCGTCGGACACTGCGATGGACGATATCGCGCGTGGTGCGAGTGTTGTGGCGGCCCTGGGTGATCTTGATATCGGACAAGGTTGCGTGGTCTGTGAAGGCCTCGTGCTCGCTGTCGAGGCGCAGGAAGGCACTGACGCCATGCTGGAGCGATGCGCGGCCCTACCCGAAACCATTCGCGGGACAGTAAACCGGCGACGCGGCGTGTTGGTCAAGCGTCCCAAGCCCGCGCAGGAGCGTCGGATCGACTTGCCAACAGTCGGTGTGTCCACCGTAAAAAAAGTTGCTGCGGCAGGGCTTGCCGGTCTCGCAGTCGAAGCTGGCGGCGCACTGATGCTTGGCCGGGCGGAAATGCAGGCAACGGCTGACAGGCTGGGCGTTTTCATCGTTGGGTTTGAACCTGGTAAAGGCACATGACTTCACCGCGCCTCTATTTCGTTGCCGCGGAATCGTCGGGTGACCTGCTGGCGCGGGAAGTGATCGACAGGATCAAGACCAAACAACCGGATGTCCATGTTTCGGGCATAGGTGGTGGTGAGATGGCCTCTGTCGGCATCATTTCGCCGATCGATATTTCGCCCCTGTCTGTCCTCGGCTTGTTTGAGGGCCTGAAGGCCTATGGAACGGTCGTCAAGCTTGCCGACATAGCTGCTGACGCCATCATTGCCGATGCGCCGGATGTTGTCATCCTGGTGGATTCGTGGGGTTTCATGTTGCGCGTGGCGCAGCGGTTGCGCGAACGGGCACCGCATATCAGGCTGGTGAAACTGATCGGTCCACAAGTCTGGGCGACACGACCGGGACGGGCCAAGACACTGGCCGCAACGGTCGATCACCTGTTGTGCATGCACGAGATTGAGGCCCCCTTTTACGAGCCTTACGGTTTGAAGACGACAGTTGTCGGCAACCCGGCCCTGTCGCGCCATCAATGGGGCAAGCCAGATGCGTTTCGCAGTGCGCATGGCATATCGCCGGATGCGCAGACGATCCTCGTCTTGCCCGGCAGCCGCCGCAGTGAAATCAAACGCGTGGCACCGGCTCTGGTGGAGGCGGCGCGGATTCTGAAGGATTCCGATCCTGACCGCAAAATCATCATGGCCCCTGCAGCGAGTGTCGCAGCGGAGTTTGAAGAGGCCTTTCCGGATGTTTCGAATTGGGCAACGATTTCGACGGACCCGTCAGAGCGTTATGACGCGATGGCGGCGGCAGATCTCGCGCTCGCCTGTTCGGGCACGGTGACGAGCGAAGTGGCGATGCAGGGCACACCCATGATCGTCGCTTACAAGACTGGCTGGATAACCTGGTCACTGGCGCGCGGGTTTCTGTATCAGAAGCAGCATATTACATTGCTGAACATCATCAGTGACGATCAGGAGATCGTTCCTGAATTCATTCAGACGCAGCAGAAGCCTGACCTGATTGCAGCGCGCGCGCTATATTGGCTGACGAACCCTGACGTTCTGGCGGAGCAGAGGGCCGCACAGCAAATCGCCCTCTCCCGGATGAAAGAGGGCGATCGGGACGCGGCTGAAATCGCAGCCGACGTGATCCTCGAGGAAGCGGGCGTCTAGCGGTTGCCCATCGGCACGTAGTCGCGCTGGGCTGCGCCTGTATAGATCTGGCGCGGGCGGCCAATGCGCTGTGTCGGATCTTCGATCATCTCGTTGAGCTGAGCGACCCAGCCGACCGTGCGGGCAAGTGCAAACAAGACCGTAAACATCTGCTTCGGGAAGCCCATCGCATCGAGAATGATGCCCGAATAAAAGTCGACATTCGGGTAAAGTTTCTTTTCGACAAAATATTCGTCTTCGAGTGCGATGCGCTCAAGCTCCATAGCCACTTTCAGGATCGGCTGATCCTTGAGGCCGAGCAGGTCGAGTACTTCATGAGCGGATTCACGCATGACCGTCGCGCGCGGATCGTAGTTCTTGTAGACGCGGTGGCCGAAGCCCATCAGGCGGAAGCCGCTGGTCTTGTCCTTGGCCTTTTCGACGAATTCCGGAATGCGGTCGACCGAGCCGATCTCGTGAAGCATGTTCAGGCAGGCCTCGTTGGCACCGCCATGGCTTGGGCCCCAAAGGCAAGCGACACCGGCGGCAACAGCCGCGAATGGGTGGGCGCCTGATGAGCCAGCCAGACGCACGGTTGACGTTGACGCGTTCTGTTCGTGATCGGCATGCAGGATGAAGAACCGGTCCATCGCCTTGGCGATTGCCGGGTCGACCTTGTGGTCTTCGGCTGAGACCGAGAAGCACATGTTCAGGAAGTTTTCCGCATAGGAGAATTCGTTGCGCGGATCGACGAATTTCTGGCCCATGTTGTATTTCAGGATGCGGGCACAGAGGGTCGGCATCTTGGCCAGGAGGCGGACCGAGCTGAGGTGACGCTCGTCAGGGTCTTCACTGTCCATCGCACCCGGGTAAAAGGACGCCATTGCGCCGACGGCACCGGTCAGCATCGCCATTGGATGGCTGTCTCGGCGGAAGCCTTCGAAAAAACGGTCCATCTGGGTGTGGATCAGCGTGTGTTGCTTGATCTCGGCATTGAACTCGTCGAGTTCGCTTTTGTTCGGCAGTTCACCCTTCAGGATGAGATGGCACACTTCCGGGAAAGTGGATTTTTCGGCGAGCTGTCCGATCGGATATCCGCGGTGGAGCAGGACACCTTCGTCACCGTCAATAAAGGTGATCTGGCTCTCGCAGCTTGCGGTGGATGTGAAGCCGGGATCAAAGGTGAAATTTCCCGATTCTGCATAGAACTTGCGGACATCGACCACGTTAGGGCCGTGCGTACCTGATAAAACAGGCAGATCATACGACTTACCGTCAATCTCCAGCTTCGCGGTTCCGGCACTCTTCGTCTTGTTTTCCATCAGCTCTTGCCCTTCTTGTTCATGTTCGGCCCGGCTGACTTCATTGGTCAGCCTGGGCGAGTTGATCATCAATCCTTCCGAGCGCTTCTTCCTGTCCAAGCCATTCGAGCACCGGTGCAATATCGGGTGCAGGAAGGCCGCCAGTCAGTGCGGCGCGGAGTGGTTGTCCTACCTGGCCCATAGATAGGTCTTTTGTGGCGCAATACGAAGTGATCGTTTCTGAAATTCGATCCGACGTCCATTGTGATACCAACCGCAGTTCGTCGCGCAGTCCGGCCAGTCGGTCAAGTCCCTCCGCAGAAAGCGCCTTTCTGGCGTTCTTGTTGAGATCGAGCGGGCGATTGACCTTTAGGAATGCAAAAGCGGATGCCAGCTCTGCCAAAGTGGTCCCGCGGTCTTTCAAATGGGGGAGCGCGCGCTTGATGCGCGTCAGTTCCGCATCGGACAGGGGAGATTCAGACTCAAGAATGGGCCGCAGAAGGCGGAGAAGGCGGTCATCATCAGCCATGCGCATGAAATGCGAGTTGATCTGACCGAGTTTTTCGAGGTCCAGCCGAGCCGGCGCCTTGCCGATGCCGTCCAGATCAAACGCCGCGACGGCTTCTTCGCGCGTGAAGATTTCCTGGTCGCCATGGCTCCAGCCGAGACGCAGCAGGTAGGCGTTCAGCGCTTCGGGCAGGTAGCCCATCTCGCGATAGGCGAGCGTCGAGAGCGCGCCGTGGCGCTTTGACAGTTTTGCGCCGTCATTGCCGTGGATCATCGAGACGTGCGCGAAGTTCGGAATAGGCCATCCCATGGCTTCATAGATCGGTATCTGGCGGAACGTGTTGCGCAAGTGATCGTCGCCGCGGATGACATGGGTGATGTTCATGTCGTGATCGTCGACGACAACGGCCAGCATATAGGTGGGCGAGCCATCGGCGCGCAGCATGATCAGGTCATCGATCTCGCTTGCCTGAATTTTCACACTGCCCTGGACGGCGTCCTCGACCACGCGTTCGCCGTCATCAGGTGCCCGCAGGCGCACTGTGAAGGGGGCATCAGGCGAAGGCGCAGGGGCGCCATCGCGCCATGGTGAGCGATAGGGCGCGAGCAGGGCGTTGGCCTCATCCAGCAGCGCTGCGCGCTCGGCCTCAGACAGACTGTCGGCCTTGGCCGCCTGCCGTTTTTCCTCGCCGAGGTCACGGCGGGCCTGAAGCTCTTCTGGGGTCGCGTAACACTTGAATGCTGTGCCACGGGCCAGCATTTCGTTGGCGACTTCTGCGTGGCGCGCATCGCGCGTCGACTGCATCAGCGGTGGCTCGTCTGCTTCCAGTCCGAGCCAGGCCATGCCCTCGAGTATGGCGGCTGTGGCTTCCTCCGTGGAGCGGGCTTTGTCTGTATCTTCGATGCGCAGGAGGAAGCGGCCGCCATGGCGGCGCGCAAACAAGTAGTTGAAAAGTGCGGTCCTTGCCCCTCCAATGTGCAACATGCCGGTGGGAGAGGGGGCAAATCGCGTGACAACGGTCATCAGGGTGGCAGGCTCCTCGTAAATGCAGGCAGAAATCTCTTCTGCGGTGCACAAACACAAGGTTGCGCCTGAAGGCAAGGGGGCAGGCCGCGACCTGCGCAGCGCGTGGGCCGGGATGTCGTCGCTTGCCTCGCTTGACCCGCGGCCATTGCGCATTGATGTACGGACCTTGCACCCGAGAAACTGTCACTGCCAGCGGCGATGCCGGGCGCATCGTGTTGAGTGGATTGGCTATTCCGCCGGCAATCTGGCTTTGGACAGTTAGTCCGCAGCTGCTGGTTCACTGGTCTGCATCAGGCGACGTGTTCGTCCAGACCATGCCGGGGGGGATGGAGCGCGTGGAATTGGTTGACGGCGGTGGCCTCGCGCCGCTTCGCTACAGCGCTCTGGAAGCGTCAGATTGCGGCGCGTTGCCGTGTAGGCTGGACACGCCAGCTGGAGCTGTTCTTTTGAGGGAGCAGCCGGGCTGCAGCGCGGATCGCGATGTCATTATGACCCTGTCACCATCCGATTTGGCAAGCGGTTGCCCGAACAGTTATCTTTGGTCGGATGTCGTCGAGGCTGGCGGACTAACCGCCTATCTGGGCAAGTCGGGCGTGGATATCCGGGTCGGTGCGGTTTGCCGCAACCGACCCTGGAAGCCGTGTTAGTCGTAGCGGCGCACGAGGGCGACGAGACGGCCTTGTACCTGAACGCGGTCGGGCCCGAAAATGCGGGTTTCATAGGCCGGGTTTGCCGCTTCGAGCGCGACAGAAGCGCCTTTCCGGCGCAGGCGTTTGAGGGTGGCTTCTTCGCCGTCGATCAATGCCACGACGATATCGCCCGTATTGGCGGCTTCGGTGCGGCGCAGGATAACGAGATCCCCTTCAAGGATGCCGGCTTCGATCATCGAGTCGCCTTTGACTTCGAGCGCGAAGTGCTCCTCGCCCTCCGCAAGGTCATCCGGGGCGGTGATGTGGCCATTGTCCTGCTGGATCGCCGAAATCGGCACACCTGCAGCGATACGGCCCAGAATAGGGATCGCACGCGGGGAGCGTGCTTCTGCGGGCAGGCCCGTTGCGACAAGCGCGGGCTTGAAGTCTTTCCGGCCCCGCATGTTTGGCGTCGGGATCGCGGATTCGGGCATTTTCAACACTTCAAGCGCCCGGGCACGGTGCGCGAGACGACGAATGAAGCCGCGTTCCTCGAGTGCCGAGATAAGGCGGTGAATACCGGACTTGGAGGCGAGATTGAGCGCTTCCTTCATTTCATCGAACGAGGGAGAGACACCGGTCTCCTTGATCCGCTCATTGATGAAGAGCAGCAGCTCTTTCTGTTTACTGGTCAGCACGGGTAGGTTCCTTCCGTCCGAATCTATGTTCACTTATGTTCTACATGCGTTCATGGTTCGGGTCAATTAGAACGGGCTTTTCTTAACCCTGTCACGGAAGACTCGCGCAGTTGGTTCATTTTCATGAGACTTTCGCCTATCAGGAAGCGTCGGGCGCCTGTCTCGCGGAGTCGGACGATGTGATCTGTAGACGATATTCCGCTTTCCGCGACCACGTGCCTGTCAGGCGGAACCATCGGGGCGAGGCGCTCGGTGGTTGAGAGGTCGGTGACCATGCGCTTCAGGTCGCGATTATTGATGCCGATGAGGGATGAAGCGAGCTTCAGTGCCCGTTCGAGCTCGGATTCGTCGTGGGTTTCGATGAGAACGTCCATTGCAAAGTCATCTGCAGCTGCGTGGAGTTCGCCTGCAAGCTGGTCGTCGACAGCCGACAGGATGATCAGGATGCAGTCAGCGCCATGCGCGCGGGATTCGGCGACCTGGATCGGGTCGATCAGGAAGTCCTTGCGCAGCATTGGAAGGCTGACGGCGCCGCGGATCGCGGCAAAGTCGGCCAGAGAGCCGCCGAAGCTGGGGCCATCGGTCAGAATTGACAGGCAGGCCGCGCCGCCGGCCTCGTATTCCGAGGCAATCGCGACGGGATCGGCTCCGGGCAGGATTTCACCCGCTGACGGGCTCTTGCGCTTTAGTTCGCAGATCAGGGCATTTTCGTCTGACGCTGCAATGGCGCTCATTGCAGCAGCGAAGCCGCGAACGGGGCTGGTTTCACTCGCTGCACGGGCAAGGCTTGCAAAGCTCTCGGCGCGCTTGAGCGCAGCGACTTCGTCGCGTTTGTAGTCGATGATCAGATCAAGGGCGGTGCTCATGCCGGTGCCTGTCCGTTCGAGAGTGCAGCCAGCTTGCGAAGCGTATCTTTCGCCTGGCCGCTATCAATGGCGTCGGCGGCCATGGCGGCCCCCTCTTTCAGGTCAGATGCCTTGCCAAAAACGTGAAGTCCTGCGGCGGCGTTCAATAGCACTGCGTCGCGGAAGGGGCCTTCCTGACTGTCGAGCAGATCGGTGATGGCCATGGCATTGTCATGCACGCTGCTGCCTTCGAGGCGCGACAACGGGCTGGTGTCGAGACCGGCATCTGATGGATGGATTTCGAATTCGCGGATGGCACCGTTCTGGACTTCGCAAACGTGGGACGCCCCGGCGATGGACAGTTCGTCGATGCCGTCACGCCCATGCACGACCCAGGCCTTGGTCGTGCCAAGCTGGACGAGCGCTTCGGCCATCGGTCGCGTCCATTCGGGTGCGAACACGCCGAGCACCTGGAATTGCGCGCCAGCGGGATTGGAGAGGGGGCCGAGCAGGTTGAAGACTGTGCGGATGCCGAGTTTCGCGCGGATCGGCGCGACGTGGCGCATGGCGCTGTGATGGCTGCGCGCGAACAGGAAGGCGACGCCCGCGTCATCGAGACAGGTGCGGAACTCGTGTTCGTCTGTTTCAAGATTGACGCCCAGCGCCTCCAGCACGTCTGCTGAGCCCGACTTGGGCGGCACGGAGCGGTTGCCGTGTTTGGCTACGCGTCCACCAGCCGCAGCAATCACGATGGCGCTGGCGGTAGACGTGTTGAGGCTTTTCCACGGAAGGCCGCCCGTGCCGCATGTATCGAGCACGGGGCCATCTATCGAAATCGTGCGGGCATGCTGGCGCATGATGCGCGCACCGGCGGTGAGCTCGGTGGCGGTTTCGCCGCGCACGGCGAGGCCGGTCAGGAAGGCGCCGATTTCCTCCGGCGCGGCTTCGCCGGTGAGCAGCAGATCGAACGCCGCTTCGAGCGTGGCAGGGTCCAGCGTTTCGCGGCGGGCAATCGCCTTGATGGCGGTGGTCAGGGCTGTGTCAGTCATCAGGCAGTATCCGGAATGCAATCGTCACCGATAGCGGCCCTGTGGCCGGGGTTCAATGTGTGAAGTCGGACTCAGTAGCCGAGAAAGGTGGTGATTTCAGACAGGATGCGCGGATCAAGGGCGATGTCGCGATGGCTGAGCGTGTCGTCTTCGACGAGTTTTGCAGAGGCAAGGCCATTCGCCAACTCTCGGATCAGGGGGAGCGGGCTGCTTTTATCCGCCTGTGATCCGACTAAAAGGATGGCGCCCTTATAATCAGCCAGGGCTTCACGGAAATCGACACGCGACATGATTTCGCCACCGCGTTCGGCGAGCAGTTCGCGGGCGCGAGTGATGGTTTCGTCGTCATGGCCCTTGAGATGTTGATAGTCAGCCCAATCCAGCAGGGGCGGTGCGATCAGGACAAGGTAGTCAGCGTGAGCGCCTGCTGCGATGGCGCGAACGGTGGCCTCGCACCCAAAGGAATGCGCGATGATCGTGTCGATAGGTCCTTCGGCGGCGCAGGTTTCAGCGACGGAGACACTGGCGGTTTCCGGGGTGCAGTATTCCACTTTTGAAGCGCCGTGCGACGGCAGGTCCATCAACAGAACGGGGCGTGTGTTCTGAAGGAAGTCTTGCGCAAAATGGCGCCAAATGCGGTGCGTATCATCCCAGCCATGCACGAAAAGCGCGGCTGGGCCTTCGCCGGCGCGCCAGATGGGCGTGGACCCGTATTGCCCCGGAACATCGCGGCGGGTGTGGGGCGGCAGGAAGTTCTGGCCGGGTGCCGCGCTGGGACTGGTCGGCTTCAGGTCAGCGAGGAGAGCCTCGGCCTTGGTGTCCAGATCGCTCATCGGGCAGTGCCTTCTTGTCAGACCCTGTTCAGGAAGTTCTTCAGCAGGGCGTGGCCGTGTTCGGTCTTGATCGATTCCGGATGGAACTGGACGCCATAGATCGGCCGGGTCTTGTGATGGAGGGCCATGATCTCGCCGTCATCGGTGAACGCATCTGCAACGAGGCAGTCTGGCAGATCGGCATCACGGACGGAGAGTGAGTGATAGCGGACCACGGAATAGGTTTCCGGAAGGCCCTCGAACAGGTCTCCGCCGGTCTGGTGGATATCTGACAGTTTGCCGTGGCGGATTTCCCTAGCCGTGATGACCGCGCCGCCAAAGGCTTGTCCGATGGCCTGGTGGCCAAGACAGACACCGAGGATGGGCATGTCATCCGGGGCGGCCTTGATCAGGTCTACGCAGATGCCTGCTTCATTCGGTGTGCAGGGGCCAGGGGAGAGCAGGATGCCGTTGGGCTTGAGGGCGAGCGCCTGCTCGACCGTCAGCTCGTCATTGCGGACGACCTTCGTGCTGGCACCAAGCTCTTCCAGATAGTGGACGAGGTTCCAGGTGAAACTGTCATAATTGTCGACGACGAGGATCATTGGTCGAACTCATATGTGGCGGACAGTTCGACGGCGCGCCGCAGGGCGCCCGCCTTGTGAAGCGTCTCGTCATACTCGTATTGCGGATCGGAATCGAGCACCACGCCACCGCCGGCCTGAATGTGCAATTGCCCCTCCTTGATGACGGCAGTGCGCAGGGCGATGCAGGTGTCGAGATCGCCATTCCAGCCGAAATAGCCGACGGCGCCGCCATATATTCCGCGGCTTGCCGTTTCCATTTCGTCGATGATCTGCATGGCGCGGATCTTGGGTGCGCCGGAGACTGTGCCTGCCGGAAATCCTGCGAACAGCACGTCAACAGCATCGAGCCCCTCGCGCAAGTTGCCTTCGACATGACTGACAATGTGCATGACGTGGCTGTAGCGTTCGACGATGAATTGTTCGGTGACTTCGACACTGCCATAGGCGGCAACGCGGCCAACATCATTGCGACCCAGATCAAGCAGCATGAGGTGTTCGGCCATTTCTTTCGGATCAGCGAGCAGGCCTTCGGCGCGGCGCGCATCTTCGAGCGCATCTCCGGAAACCGGGCGTGTGCCGGCGATCGGACGAATGGCGACGCGGCCATCGCGCAGGCGGACCAGGATTTCGGGGCTGGAGCCAACGAGGCGGACGTCTCCAAGGTTCATGTGGAACATGAAGGCGGACGGGTTCAGGCGCCGCAGCGCGCGGTAGAAGCTGATCGACTTGCGGTTAAACGGCGTCGACAGGCGCTGGCTGGGCACAACCTGAAAAATGTCACCGGCGCGGATATAATCGCGGCACTGTTCGACAATTTCGAAATAGCGCTCTTTGGACGTGTTGGACGTTAGGGTCACGTCGACAGGCGGCTGGTCTTTTGGCGGTGTTTCCGGGAGGCGTTCGAGCCGGGCTTCGACATCATCCAGCAGGGCGTTGATCGCTGCGTCATTGTCGTTCTGGACCCGGCCGATGAGAAGGATTTCCTGAAAGATGTGATCGAACACGATCACGACTTTCGGAATGACCAGTAGCGCTTCGGGAACATTGAGCTTGTCTTCGGCGGTGATGGTGACCGGCTCGATGTGCTGGATCATGTCATAGCCGACATAACCGAACGCACCTGACGCCATCGGAGGCAGGGTCGTATCCGTCTCTGCCTGGGCGAAGCTGACAAACTCACGCAGCGCCTTGACGGGATCATCAGATGTACTGAGCGGTCCGGAGAAATCACTGGCTTTCGACACGGTGGCCACGCCGTCCTGGATGCGGAACCAATGGTCGGGTTCAAGGCCGATGAAGGAATACCGGCCGAGGCGTTCGCCACCTGCAATGGATTCGAAAAGGAAGCTTCCCGATGCATCTGCGCCGAGTTTCAGCAGCGCGCCGACGGGTGTTTCAATATCCCCGATGCGCCTGCGAACGATCAGACGGGCTGGCTTCATTGTTCAGTGGCAATCGATTTCTTGTAGGCGGCCAGGCCGTTGTCATTCACCTTCAGCTTGATCGCAGCGCCGATCTCTGCGTCTGCCGCGAAGCGGATATCATCACGCAGGGACTGGCTCAGCGAAGCGGTCGCCTGCGTGCCCAGCACGTTCAACGCCGCGTCGGAAGGCGGCGCAATCGTATTGAGCTGCACGATCATGAACTTGTCGCCAGTCCGGTTCGGATAGCTGAATACATCGCCTTCACGGCCAGCGAAGATGGCACTGATGGCCGGTGTGGGCAGGCCGCTCTCTTCAGCGGTGATGCGTGTCACAGGAACGGTTGGCGACTCGACAACCGTGCCTGCCGCTGTCGCCGCCGAGGTGAGGTTGGTCTCGCCGGATTTCAGCTTGTCGACGACGCTGTCGGAATAAGCCTGCATGGCGTTCGCTGCGCGGTCGGCAATGAGTGATTGGCGAATGTCGTCCTTGATCGTTTCAAACTCTGGTATGCTTGGCGCGATGATGGAGCGCGTAGATGTGAGATAAACCGCCTCGTCGCCGTCATACCGGGCCGAGACATCTCCTGCATTGATGCGGAACGCGTCGCTGAAGGCATCGCGGGCCGCTGTCAGGCCGGTCATCGAAATTCCGTCCTCTGTGATGCCGTTCTGGTCGACAGGGGCAAAGCTCATGACCGGGACGGTGAGTTCCGAGGCGATCTGTGACAGCGGATATCCCGCGCCGATCGAGCGGTCGAGCGTATCGAGCTTTTCGTAGAACAGGACCTGCGCACGTTCGCGCGCCAGTTCATCGCGGATTTCTTCTGTGACGGTTTCAATCGGATAGACGGCACCGGGTTGAACGGAAACGAGACGGGCGACCAGCCACTGATCATTGACTTCGCGTGGGCCGAACAGGGCGCCGCTCTGCTTGCCGGGACCGAACATCGCGTCGGCAAGTGCAGTGTCAGCAACGCTTTCGCGATTGCCTGTCTTGGTTTCACTCGAAAGGACGCCGGGCAGAGTCGCAGGATCGGCACCGCCAGCGAGAAGGCCGAAAGCGGAACGTGCCGTGTCGCGGTCAGCGAAGTAGAGCTCGATATATGTGCGTTGGTCCGGCTCGGAGAAGCGTTCGGACTTGGTCGCCTCATAAATCGTGGCGATTTCCTGCTCCGTTACGGTGACGTTTGCCAGGAAGTCTTCGGAAGAAATGCGCAACAGGTCGATGGAACGACGTTCCGGCTGTTCGAGTGCCGCCAGGTTTTCATCGTAGAAGGCGCGGACTTCCTCATCGGTCGGTGCGTCTGGCGTTGGCGCCTTCGTTGCATCGAGGATGAACCAGGAGACGTCGCGTGTTTCGCCAATATAGAGAGCCTGAATGCTGGCGAGGATTTGTGGCGGGTAGATCGCGGCCGTGGCCGCTTCGTCAAGCGTCTTCAGTGTCAGGTCATCTGAGACCTGCTGCTCGTATTGTTCCTTGGTGAAGCGGTTCTGATAGAGGACTTCACGATAAGTGTTGAGATCAAGCTCACCGGTCAGCGGATTCTTGAACGCCTCTACCGTCTTGAGTTGTTCGACAACGGCATTGGTCGATGGTGTGACGCCGATTGTGCTGGCATAGCCAAGACTGATGATTTTTGACTTTTCTAACTGGAAAACCTGATCGACAATCCCCTGATCGGCGGCTTCCGATTTGGTGATGGGCTTTTCGGCATTGGCGTTGAGGTTACGCAACAGGTTTTCGACGCGGCTGTCGAACGTAGTCATGTCTATATTGCGGGGGCCGGCAGCGGCCAGATTGCTGCCAAGGCCGCCGTTCATGGTGGTCCATGCCTGGTCGGCGCCCCAGAAGGCCATACCCGCAATGATAATCATGACGACGATCTTGCCGAAGATCGAATTCATCAGTCTTTTCATCAAGGCTAGCATTGTGATGCGGTCTCTCAGGCGATTTGCGGGATGGCTCAGTGCTTGCTAGGCGACACGATCAAGTCTTGCAAGATAGGGATGGCTGCATGTCACGCACACTGATCGCCGGAAACTGGAAAATGAATGGCCTGAAAGCGAGTCTTTCTCAGCTTGAGGCCGTAGCTGCTGCAGTTGGCGGCGGTGACGCTGATGTGACTGCACTGCTTTGCCTGCCAGCAACTCTGGTTGCGCTGGGCAGCGCCCGCGCAGACGGATCGGCGCTGCGAATCGGGGGCGAAACCTGCCATCACAACGTCAAAGGCGCCCATACAGGCGATATTTCGGCTGAAATGCTGGCAGATGCCGGGGCCAGCCATGTGATTGTCGGCCATTCGGAGCGGCGGGCCGATCATGCCGAGACAGACGCTGTGGTTTCAGCGCAAGCATCGGCGGCGCTCGGCGCGGGGCTGGTGCCGATCATTTGCGTCGGAGAAAGCCTGGACGAACGCGAAGCCGGACGGACGCTTGAACGGATTGAAAACCAGCTCGCCGGATCGATTCCTGACGCCGTCGACGCAGCAGAATTCGTGATTGCCTATGAGCCAATTTGGGCCATCGGCACGGGGAAAGTGGCCAGTACCCAGCAGATTGCCGAAGTTCATGGCGCCATCCGGGCCTGGCTGATGGGTCGATTTGGCTCGTCCGGCAGCGCAACACGTATCCTTTATGGCGGCAGCATGAACCCCGGAAATGCGGCTGAAATCCTTGCGGTTCCTGAGGTGAATGGCGGGTTGATCGGTGGCGCGAGCTTGAAGGCGGACGATTTCCTCTCCATTTACAGGGCAGCAATTTAGCGCAGACTGAAGCGAGAGGCTTGGCGTTAGCCATTATAGGCGATATGCGGACCCCTTGATTTCAGGAAACCCGGACGCACCATGCAGAATGTAATCCTCGTCGTACACATCATCGCCTGTATCGTCATGACAGGGCTGGTGCTGATCCAGAAGTCCGAAGGCGGTGGCCTGGGCATGGGTGGCGGCGGTGGCGGCAACTCGCTGATGTCCGGTCGCGGTGCGGCTGGCGCGCTGGTGCGCACGACGATCATCATTGGCGGTCTGTTCTTTATTACCAGCCTGACGCTGACTTCGATCGCCAACCGCGACAATGACACCCGTTCCGATGTCGAGCGGGCACTGGGCGCGGATGATACCGGCGCGATCGTCAATCCGGTTGACCTGTTCGATCCTTCGGCTCCGCTGCTGGATGGTCAGGATGGCGGCGCCGGTGGCCTGTCGACGACGCCGCCGGCCACGAATGACGCGGTTGCGCCGGTTGAGACAGATACGTCCGCGCCGACAGGCGATGTGGCAACAGAGGAAGCGCCTGCGCCGGCTGAGCCGGATTCGGGCAATCCCCAGTAAATTTGCGGCCTGGGCATTTTGCCCGCGCCATTCATCAACGAATCACGGCATCGGGATAATCCCATGATCCGCTATATTTTCATTACGGGCGGCGTGGTGTCATCCCTGGGCAAGGGAATCGCGTCCGCCGCACTCGGCGCTTTGTTGCAGGCCAGGGGCTACAAGGTCCGCCTGCGCAAGCTGGACCCCTACCTCAATGTCGATCCGGGCACGATGAGCCCGCGCCAGCATGGCGAGGTCTATGTCACCGATGATGGTGCAGAGACCGATCTAGACCTGGGTCATTATGAGCGCTTTACCGGCGTGTCGGCGCGCCAGTCGGACAACATCACGACAGGACGCATCTACCAGCGCATCATCGAGAAGGAACGGCGCGGGGATTATCTCGGTGCGACGATCCAGGTCATCCCGCACGTTACCAATGATATCAAGGAATTCGTCCTGTCCGATCCGGGCGATGATGTGGAATTCGTGCTGTGTGAGATCGGCGGCACGGTCGGCGATATCGAAGGCCTGCCCTTCTTTGAGGCGATCCGTCAGCTCGGCCAGGAACTGGGGCCGGAGCGCGCCTGCTTCATCCACCTGACCCTGCTGCCCTATATTCCGGCGGCTGGTGAAATGAAGACCAAGCCGACACAGCACTCGGTGAAGGAACTTCGTTCCATTGGTATTCAACCGCAAATCCTGCTGTGCCGCTGTGACCGGCCGATCCCGGAGACGGAAAAAGGCAAGATTGCCAGCTTCTGTAATGTACGCCCGTCAAGCGTGATCGAAGCGCGCGACGTGGGCCATATCTATGACGTGCCTGCGGCCTATCATGGCGAAGGCCTGGACACGGAAGTGCTCGCTCATTTCCGGATTGGGGATGCGCCGGAGCCTGACCTGACGGCGTGGAACAAGATCGCCAAGACCATCCGCAATCCGGACGGCAATGTGTGCATCGGGCTGGTCGGAAAATACACGGACGTGCCTGACGCCTACAAGTCGGTGATGGAAGCGCTGGTGCATGGCGGGCTGGCCAACCAGGTGAAGGTGGACGTGCGCCTGATCGATTCCGAGCAGTTTGATGACGAGCATGCGCCGCTGGACATTCTCGAAGGCGTGCACGGCGTGATCCTGCCGGGCGGGTTTGGCGAGCGCGGCGCACATGGCAAGATGCGAGCCGCGCGGTTTGCCCGTGAGCGCAAGGTGCCGTGCTTTGGTATCTGTTACGGTATGCAGCTGTCGGTCGTGGAAGCCGCACGCCACATGGCGGGCATCAAGGATGCGTCGACCAGCGAATTTGGCCCGACCAAGTCGCCGCTCGTCGGCCTGATGGAAGAATGGACCAAGGGCAACGAGAAGGTCGTGCGCGACGACAAGACCGACAAGGGCGGTACGATGCGCCTTGGCGCCTATCCCGCGCGCCTGAAAGCAGGCAGCCGGGTCGCGGAAATCTATGGCAGCCTCGACATTTCCGAACGTCACCGTCACCGCTACGAGGTCAACGCCAGCTATATTCCAAAGCTGGAGAAAGCAGGCGTGCTGTTCTCGGGCATGTCGCCGGACGGCAAGTTGCCGGAGATTTTCGAACTGCCGGACCATCCGTGGTTTATCGGCGTTCAGTTCCACCCGGAACTCAAATCCCGCCCGTTCGAACCGCACCCGCTGTTCGCGAGCTTTATCGGCGCGGCGGTGAAGCAAAGCCGGTTGGTCTAGGCGAGGACTTCCTTGCCAGCCCAGTCGACGCACTTGCCGGTGTCGGCGGGCGTTAGGTTTTCGATCACATCCAAGAGATAGGCGGCGGATTGTTCCGGCGTGAACAGCTGCGCATCAGGCACATTTGACTGGAAGGGCTGTGACAGGTCCGTATCGACCGTGCCGGGATGGAGCGTGACGGCGATGAACTGGTTGTTCACGCGGGCCTGCTCGATGGCATAGTTGCGCACCAGCATGTTGAGGGCCGCCTTGGACGCGCGATAGGCGTGCCAGCCGCCAAGGCGGTTGTCGCTGATCGAGCCAACGCGGGCCGAGAGAGCGGCGAACACGGCGCGGCCCCTGCGCGGCATCAGCGGCAGGACGTGCTTTGCGACCAGCGCCGGACCGAACGTATTGACGCGAAAGACCTGTTCGAATGCCTCCAGCGATTGGTGGCGATACGATTTTTCCGGCTTGAGGTTCTGATCGTTCGAGAGGAGCCCGGTGGCGACAAGGACGAGGTCAATTTGTCCTTCGGTTTTAAGCGTTGCCGCAAGCGCAGCGAGGTCTGATTCATTCGTGATGTCTGCTATGTGCGGCACGATCTTCGGACCGGACGGTGCGGATGAGCGTGACGCGGCATGCACACGCGTGATGTCTGGCCGCGCAGCCAGCTGGAGGGTGAGCGCGCGGCCAATGCCGCCCGATGCGCCGAAGATGACTGCCTGCATGGTGCGCTCCTTCAGGGGAGGAGGTAAGGCGACGGGACCGGAGGAAAAGAGCCCAGCACATTTGGCGCCACATGTTTCAGACATGTCGCGCGGACTGGGCTGTCATTCGAGGCAGGGTCAGGATGAAGTGAGGTGCAGGGTCAGGCCAGCCGCTTCCATGTGAAGCTGGCAAGCAGTGTCACGATCAGCAGTGCCCAGGGACCGGGATTTGAGCCCCGGTGGAAGTTGCTGGCGGATCGGTGGGGCCGGTTCGGCCAGTTGTCGTTGCATCGCCTTGATGGAATAGGCCGGATTATCGAACACGTCTTGTCGTGCGCGCAGGCGCTGAATTAGCGCGCGGACAGGCAGGATGTCGGTTTTGCGGGCCGGGAAGTCGAACGGGTCGGGCAGGGCCAGCGGCATATCGAGCACGCGGATCCGTGGGCCATTGACGGCGGCGCGGGTGGGCGTCTTGCCGTGGCCCGTGCGGAACGGTGCTTCGTTGATGCGGAAACGGGGGGTGCGGAGGTGGCGGCGAACATGCTGTTGGGTGGGTGCGCAGTGTGGCGTGGATGCGGGGTCGCGCGGGCGCGGGTTTGGTGGAACCAGCCTGCCTTTCCCAACGGCCATGATGATCAGGATGCGGCGCACCAGAGGTTTGAACCGCGCGAGGCTGGCAGCAAGACGTAAGCGAGCCGGGCGCAGCAGGAAAGGCTTGCAGCCCGTCAGGCCAAGACCGAGCGCTTTGACCCATTCGCTCACGAAGTAGGCCGTCTGGTCCCACGTGAAGAGGACCATGCTGCGAATGAGGCGGGAGGGTTCGTATGCCATGCGGGAAAGGATAGGGTGGCCGCGTGTGCGGTCGGAAAGCCTCCCCGCCGAATGATTCCGATGGGCGGACGTTGTTGAGTTCGCGCGCGGGGCAATTGTGGGACAGCCATCTCGCTGTCCCGATCGTCAGGCTTTGGAAACCTGGAACTGGCCAACATTTATGCGGCCGTCGGCGAAACCCGCTTCGCAATAGGACAGATAGAAGTTCCACATGCGCTTGAAGGGTTCGTCGAAACCGAGCGGGGCGATCTCCCCCCATTTCTCGTTGAAGGCCTTGGCCCACTCGTTACAGGTGTGGGCATAGTCCTGTCCGAAATAATGGACGCCATCATGGCGCAGGCCGGCCTTGGCGAACTGTTCCTTCAAAGCGGTTTCGCCTGGCAGCATGCCACCCGGGAAGATGTAACGCTGGATGAAGTCCACGCGCTTGCGATAACTGGCGAAGAGATCGTCATCAATGGTGATGATCTGAAGCGCAGCCTTGCCGCCCTGTTTGAGACTATCGAAGATCTTGGCGAAATAGCTCGGCCAGTAGGATTCGCCGACGGCTTCGAACATTTCGATCGAGGCGACGCCGTCATAGCTGCCCTTGTGGTCGCGATAGTCTTCAAGGCGGATTTCAACGCGCTCTGACAAGCCTTCACGCTGCATGCGCTGCATGGCGTAGTCGCGCTGTGACGGCGAGATGGTCAGGCAAGTGACCTGGCTGCCGCGATGCTTGGCGGCGTATTCTGCAAAGCCGCCCCAGCCGCAGCCTATTTCTAGAATGCTGCTGGATGGCCCGGCATCGATACGGTCGCAGATGTTCCGATATTTTGCTTGCTGGGCCTGTTCGAGCGACTGATTGGGGCTTTCATAAATGGCTGAGGAATAGGTCATGCTCGGGTCGAGCCAGAGGCTGTAGAAGTCATTACCCAGATCATAGTGAGCCATGATGTTTCGCCGCGCACCTGACTTGGAGTTCCGGTTGAACAGGTGGCGCACCATGTTGGCCCAGCGCACAACCACGCCGCCGCGCGCAAGCTGACCAGCCGCTTCAAAGTTGGCGGAGAAAAATTGCAGCACCTTGGTCAGGTTGGGTGTGGACCACTGGCTGTCCATATAGGCCTCGGCAAAGCCGACGTCGCCGCCTGCGAGGGCGAGTTTCACGAAATTGTAGTCGTGGATGATGATTTCGGCCGAGGGGCCGCTTTCGGCATTCCGGTAAATGATCTTGCGGTGATCGGGCAGGGTGAACTGAAGGGTTCCCCGTTGGGTGCGCAGCAGGGCGAGCGCGGCAAGGCGGAACGAGGCGGGGATGCCCTTGAGGCGCCGGATGGATTGTGCGGTAGCGAGGATGGGATCACTCATGCGGCGTCTTTCTTGATTTGGGGCGCGTTGTCTGCGGGTGCAACGGCAAGGGTGGCCGCGTGTTCCGGTGGTGTGGGGCGTGAGCGGTATTTTGCGCCGCGCAGCCAAATTTTGAGGGCCTGCCAGTGGATGCCGAGTGTGACACCCAGTGTGGAGAAGGGGCGGTAGAGGGTGGTGGCAAGGAGGGTGCGCGTGGTGGCGGGCTGGCGCCTGGCGGTGATATTGGCCATGTGCAGGCGTGTGCCGTCCTTCAGGCTTTCGACAACGACGCCGAGCCGGTCATCGGGGGCGCGCAGCGTGAAGCGGTAGGTGCCGGTGACGTCGAAGAAGGGCGACACGTGGAACGCCTTGTCGGATTCGTGCCGGGAGCGATTACCCGAGACGGCGGCGACATAGGAATGCGTGTCGCCGAAGGTGTTGTTGACCTCGTAGATGATGCCGCGCAGGTCGCCTGCCGGGCCATAGCCGTACCAGAGCGAAATGGGTGAGAATTTATAGAACAGGTGGCGCGGAAGCGTGACGAGCCGGATGGCGCCGCCGTCAAGTTTCACGCCTGCTTTTGACAGCGTGTCCTCCGCCCATGGGCGGAGCGGGATGTCAGCGCGCGCGCCATGATCCTTGCGGGAAAAGGAAAACAGGTTGGGGCGGTCGACCGAGAAAAAGGCTGACTGCCTGCCCGCTTCTTCCAGCCGGTCGATGTCTATGTCTATCAGCGCGAGGTCGTAGGCAAAGCGCCGCTCGAACGGCACATAGCGTGCGTGAACCGTTTGGCCTTTCCACAAATTGAGCGCCGGAACCGTCAAACGGACACCTCTGCTGCAATTTCCATGAGTGGAGTTTTGCGCGATGGGGTGTGGATGTCCACGCCTTTCGCGTCCCACGGGACGTGCCCGCCAAGTGAGAGTGCCGCCGACAGACCGGATTTCAGACCATCTTCATGGAAGCCGCGGCCCATCCAGGCGCCTGCGAACCAGAGGCCATTCTGACCTTGAATGCGTTTGAGTCCGCGTACGGCGGCTTCGGCGGCGGCGTCAAACTGGGGATGGTCGAATTCATATGCGTGAAAGGTCAGTTCATCGCGAGGGGCGACCTCTGGATTGAGCGTGATGAAGAGCGGGCGCGCATCGTCCAGTCCCTGAAGACGGTTCATCCAGTAGGACAGGCAGATGTCGCCATTATCCTGTTTGATGACATTCCAGCTGGCCCAGGCGTTACGGCGTGCCGGCATGAGGGCGGGATCGCGGTGCAGGTAGATCGTGTTCGGACGGTAGTGGACCGAGCGCAGGAGGAAGGACTGATCTTCGTAGCTATTCTCAACAAGGCGGAGCGCTTGATCCGAATGGGTGGCCAGAATCACATCATCGAAAATGTGGGAGCGATTGTCGGCGGTGATCACGGTCACCTTGTCGCCGAAAGGAAAGACACGAATGGCGGGCGTGTTGGTGTGTACGCGGTCACCAAGTTCTTTCGCGGCGGCGCGGACATAGGTCTGGCTGCCACCAGTGACGGTGCGCCATTGGGGGCGCTCGCGATGCATGAGGCGGTGGTTCTCGAAGAACTGGAAGAAGCTGCGGGCCGGATAGTCGAGCATCTCGGCTTCAGGTGTCGACCAGATGGCCGCGCCCATGGGGAGAATGTAGTTGCAGCGGAATGGTTGGTCGAAACCGTGACGGTCGAGCCATGCGCCAAGGGTAGTGTCTTCGATCTTACCTTCGGCCAGCTCGGCGCGGGCGAGATCATTAAACTTCAGGATTGTGCGCCAGAAGCGGTGGAAGGACGGGCTCAGCAGGTTGCGCTTCTGGGCAAACATGCCACGGGCGGTCGATGCCCATTCCCAGCCGTCGCGATCCGATACGGCGAAGCTCATGTCCGATTTCTGTGTCTCCACGCCAAGCGCATCGAAGAAGCCGATCAGGTTCGGATAGTTCAAGCCATTGTAGACGATGAAGCCCAGGTCGACGGCGGTTTGGTGGCCGTCATAGTCGAACGCATGGGTGCAGGCGTGCCCGCCGAGCCGGTCGTCGGCTTCAAACAGGGTAACGTCGGCTGTGTCTTTCAGCGCGTAGGCGGCTCCGATACCGGAAATGCCGGATCCTATGACTGCGATGCGTTTCATGCGGCGTCTCGTCTTTCTTTCAGGGTAGCATAAGCGTCGAGGGCGCGCTCGCGCGCGGTCTTGTGATCGACAATGGGCTTTGGATAAGTCGTGCCGAGTGTAACGCCGGCGGCGGAAAGGGTGGCAGCGTCAGCCTCCCAGGGGGCGTGCAGATACTTGTCGGGCATGTCAGCCAGTTCCGGGCACCATTGGCGGACGTATTCGCCCGTAGCGTCGAACTTCTGACCTTGCGTGATCGGATTGAATACGCGGAAATACGGAGCAGCATCTGCGCCGCTTCCGGCCGTCCACTGCCAGCTGGCTGAATTAGAAGCTGGATCGGCATCAACCAGTGTGTCCCAGAACCAGTCTTCGCCATCCTGCCACGGCAGGAGCAGGTGCTTGGTAAGGAAGGAGGCCACGATCATCCGCACACGATTGTGCATGAATCCCGTGTGCCAGAGCTGGCGCATGCCTGCATCGACCATGGGGTAGCCAGTACGGCCTTCGCACCATGCGGCATAGGCGGCGTCGTCGCTGCGCCACGGCATATGGTCAAATGATTCATTGTAGTTTTCACTTGCGAGCGCTGGATTGTGGAAGAGAAGCACATAGGAAAATTCACGCCAGGCTATTTCCGAAAGGAAGGTCATCGCGCTGGATTCATCGAGCTGTCCGGCGCTGATGCCGTGCTGAACGGCGCGCCAGACCTGTGCCGGACCGATCTCGCCGAAGCGCAGGTGGGGCGAGAGGCCCGACGTTGAATTCGCGATATCCGGACGGTTGCGCGCCTCGGCATAATTGTTGACCGGTCCATCCAGAAAATCAGTCAGGCGCTGAATGGCGCCCGCTTCGCCCGGCGTCCAGGTCTCTGCCAGGCCGCCAGCCCAGTCAGGGGCCGTCGGGTGAAGATTCCAGTTGGAGAGGGCGTTGGATGCGAGTTTGGGACCTGCGAGGCTGGAGGGTGCGGGGCAGGGGTCTGGCGCGCGGTAGTCGGCACGGACAGATTTCCAATAGGGGGTGAAAACCTTGTAGTAGCCTCCGCTGCCTGTTTTCACGGTCCACGGCTCGGTCAGGAGACGCGAATTGAAGCTGGAAACGGCGATTCCGTCCTGCTTGAGCGACTCCATGATCTCGCTATCGAGATCACGCTCTGCCAGTGTGTAGCGGCGATTCCAGAACACGCTGTCGGCGCCGGTTTCGGCGATAATGTCTTTGATGACTGCGGCTGAAGCTCCTGAACGCAATGTCAAATGGCCGCCTGTTTTCCTGATATCGCCAGAGAGCGCTGCGAGAGACTTGTCGAGCCACCATTTCGAGGCCCCACCGTGTGCCCGTGGTCCAGATGTTTGCTCGTCATGAATAAACAGCAAAATCAGGGGTTTGCCTGTCGAAACGGCAGCATTCAGGGCCCGGTTGTCGGATAGCCTGAGGTCTTCACGGAACCAGAAGAGGGCGGGGGCAGGCTTTGGCAGGAAAATGGCTCCGGGTCCGTTCAGTCGACTGTATGCTTGTCTTACGGAGGTGGGTGGCATCTGGATCAGTCAGTGATGCGGTGGGTTTCACCCCGGACGCCGCGGGGCTATATCCGATGATCAAATGGAGTCGCCTGATGGACACGCAAACACTGATCGAGCTGATCTGGGCCGCCGAAGGCAAACGGGTCGTCTGCGTGGGCGACGTCATGCTCGACCGCTTTGTTTACGGCCAGGTCAGCCGGATTTCGCCTGAAGCGCCCGTGCCGATCATGCGGCGCACGCGCGAAGCCGCCATGCCGGGCGGGGCAGGGAATGTCGGGCGCAACCTGTCGACACTCGGCCTGCGAACGGCGCTGATTGGCGTGGTCGGCGACGATGCCGAGGGACGCAAACTCGCAGAATTGCTGGGCCAGATCGACGGCGTGGAGGCCGATCTGATCGTGATGCGTGATCGGCCGACAACGTTGAAAACCCGTTTCGTCGCCGGCGGGCAGCAATTGCTGCGCGTGGATGCCGAAGATGCGCGCGCAATCGACCTGTCGGCAGAAGCGGATATCGTGGTGTCACTCGAAGATGCGGCCAAGGATGCGTGCCTCATCATTCTGTCTGACTATGCCAAGGGCACCATCACCAAGAATGTGATTGAAGCCGCCATCGCATCGGGCCGCGCGCATGGTATCCCCGTGATTGCCGATCCGAAGGGTCTGGACTTTGTTCGTTACGGGGCCGTCGATTTGCTCAAGCCAAACGCCGTGGAACTGGGCCAAGCGATGGGCCTGCCGGTGGAGACCGACCGAGACGCCGCAGAGGCGCTGGCGCAGGCCATGAGTATGCTGCCTGCCAAAGGCATCGTTGTGACGCGGGCGGCCAAGGGCATGTCGTTCGTGGAAAAGGATGGCAGTGTCATGCACAGGGCTGGCGAGGCGCGGGAAGTGTATGACGTGTCAGGCGCAGGCGACACGAGCATTGCGGCATTGGCGCTGGGCCTTGCGGGAGGCGGCAGTCTGGCGGACGCCGTTGAGCTGGCGATTGCGGCATCAGGCATAGCGGTTGGCAAGTCGGGAACGGCCACAGTTTCTGCAAGCGAGTTGAAGACGGCGATGCAGATGGGTTTGCGCAATGGCGGCGTATCGCATGTGCCAATCGAGACGCTGGTCGATCAGATCGAAGTCTGGCGGGACGCGAACCTGACCGTCGGCTTTACGAATGGCTGCTTCGACATCCTGCATCCGGGCCATCTCAAGGTGCTCGAGGAAGCCAAGGCCCGGTGTGGACGACTTGTCGTGGGATTGAATTCTGACGCTTCGGTGAAGCGCCTGAAAGGGCCGAGCCGGCCGGTGAATGACGAATCATCGCGGGCCCGCGTTCTGTCGGGGCTGAGCGCTGTCGACGCCGTGGTCGTGTTTGATGAAGATACGCCGGGCGCCCTGATTGCGGCGCTGCAGCCAGACCTGCTGGTCAAGGGCGGTGATTATTCAATGGAGACCATCGTTGGGGCCGATATCGTGATGGCGCGAGGCGGCACAGTGCATATCGTGCCGCTGGTGGAAGGGCAGTCAACAACAGCAGCAATCGAGCGTGCGAACGCTCAGGCCGAATGAGCGAGACAGCCGTCAGCGTTGCCGGGCAATTGCTTCGCCAATATGGCGATGATGCCGCCGTGATCGCAACTTTGCGGGCAGCGGAAGTGGCCGCGCAGGGCGACGTCGATGCGCTGGTCCACTGGGACGCGGTGATTGCGATTCTGGAAGGCGCTGACACAGGCTCTGCCAACTGAAAAGAAATGCCTTCGGGCAGGCAACGCGGACGCGACTTGGACGTTGACCCGAACGCTTTCGATTTCAGGGTTCAATATCCATGCAGGCTTTCGTGTCCGACCATGCGGCGGTGATCTCGCTTTTCATCCTCGCGATCATGTTTGTCGGCTTTTTCATGGAGCGGTTGCCGCCTGCAGCGATTGCCATGATCGGCGCGGGCGCATTTCTATTACTTGGCTACCTTGATGAGCCTGATGCACTGTCGGCGTTCTCGAACAGCGCGCCCATTACGATTGGGGCCATGTTCATCCTGGCAGCCGCGCTGAAACGGACGGGTGTGCTGGACGCGCTGGCCGCATCGGTATTGCAGGTGGCAGACCGGTCGGCAGTGGGCGCGCTGGTGCTTTTGGGGGCGACGGTGTCGGTCGCCTCCGCGTTCGTGAACAATACTGCTGTCGTGGTGATCCTGCTGCCAATCGTCATCGAACTCTCAGAGCGACTGAAAGTATCTGAGAAGAAGCTGTTGATCCCGCTATCCTACATTTCGATCCTGGCCGGGACATGTACGCTGATCGGAACCTCAACCAATCTGCTGGTCGCGGGTGTGGCGCAGGATGCCGGCATGGCGCCGTTCAGTATTTTCGAGATTACGCCGGTCGGCCTGGTCACGTTCGCCACCGGTCTGGCAATCCTTCTGGGCTTTGGCTGGCTGCTGTTGCCGCGGTCAGACGGCAGCGTGTCGACGCCAAGGGCGTCAACGCTGTACCTGACCGATGCAGTGGTGCGGGAAGGCTCGCCCATCATTGGGCGACTGGTGTCGGAAGTACCGGAATTGTCGAAGAAGGGTATCAGCCTTGTGTCCCACAGCCGGGGAAACCGGCGGCTGTCAGGCGCAAATATGGACGAACTGTTCAAAGCCGGCGACAGGGTGACCTTGCGGGCCGAACTGACAGAGCTTCTGACCCTTGTGAGTTCGGACATGTTCCGCGTGGGTGTCAGGAAGCGGCAGACCGATTCAGCACCGGAGGAGCGCGCCCAGGCAACTGTGGCGGCGAATGACCCCAATATCGGGCTGCGGATCGCCGAGATTTCCTACTTGTCGCACCATGCTGTGACTGTTCGCGGACTTATGCGGTTTGGGAACCCGCCGGGTCCTGATCTTGCCAATACGCGGTTGAAGGCGGGAGACCGGCTGATTGTTGATGGCTCCCAGAGCGAGTTGCGCGAACTGGCCGCCTCCGGCGCGTTGGTCGTTGACCGGGCCTTCAAGGCTGAACCCTTCCGTCGCAAGCGCGGGCCGCTGGCCGTCGCAATTCTCGCTGCTGTCGTGCTGTCGTCTGCTATTGCCGGTGTTCCGCTCGTGATGGCAGCGCTGATCGGGGTGGGGGCTGTGCTCGCGGTTGGGTGCCTGTCGCTGAATGATGCCTTCGAGGCGATGGATGCCGGAGTGCTGGCATTGATCTTCGCCATGCTGATGGTCGGCAAAGGCCTCGAAGCGGCTGGCGGTGTAAACCTGCTGGTGGATGGCATGACGCCCTTGCTGGCGTCAGCATCTCCCTTCTGGCTGGTGCTCATGGTCTATCTGCTAACATCGGTCTTGACCGAAGTGGTGACCAATGCCGCCGTCGCGGTGATTATGACGCCGCTTGTTATCGTGCTGGGCACGCAGCTTGGGATCGAACCCCGGGCGCTGGTGATTGCCGTGATGTTCGGGGCGAGCGCGAGCTTTGCCTCGCCCATCGGGTATCAAACCAACACCATCGTGCATGCCGCGGGCAATTACAGGTTCTCGGACTTCCTGAAGATTGGCGTGCCGATGAACCTGATTGTCGGGGTCGCGACCAGCATCGCGATCTATCTGTTCTACCTGGCTTGACGGCTTCCCAACACACGCGTGCTAGTTGGCGACGCCCTTCTTGAGCTGGTAGGTGCCGCCGCCGGTCAGATTGAACCAGTCAAGTATATCCGGGTGGGTGAGCGGCGTGTCGGATTCGTCCGGTAGCAGGTTCTGCTCCGACACATAGGCGACGTAGTGCGTGCGCTCATTTTCCGCGAACAGGTGATAAAACGGCTGATCCTTGCGGGGGCGCACTTCTTCCGGGATGGATTCATACCATTCGGCTGTGTTCGCAAATTGCGGATCCACGTCGAATATTACACCCCTGAATGGAAACATGCGGTGGCGTACAACCTGACCGATCTGGAACTTTGCTACATGCGTAGACATGGCATTGTAGCTGCGATTTTCATCAATCGGATGGGTCAATAGCAAGGCCCTCTTCGCCGCATGACGGCGACGTCGACCAAGAAGGGTTCTCAACCACCCGTTGCGTTTGCGTCCACTAGCCATTTCCAGCTCCTGTGATAACAATGCCTCAAGTCATCAATTTGGGCCACACCATGGCTGAAAAAAAGGCGCCCGGTGCCCGCAACAAGCGGAGCGCCCCGCGCAATGGAAGAACGGCACCGCTTTTTGCGGCCGTTGACCTTGGAACGAACAATTGTCGCCTGCTGGTTGCTGAACCTCGCGGGAAGACATTTCGTGTGGTCGATTCCCACTCCCAGATTGCCCGGTTGGGCGAGGGCCTGCACGAGACAGGTCGCCTGTCAGAGGCCGCTATCGAACGAGCGCTCGACGCTTTGCAGAACATCCGCAAGAAGCTGAAGCAGCATGGTGTAGGCCGAGTGCGCTGTATCGCCACCGAGGCCTGCCGCAAGGCCGAAAACGGAACTGAGTTCATTCGACGGGTTCACGCGGAAACGGGGCTTACATTCAAGATCATCGGCGCCAAGGAAGAAGCGCGTCTGGCGACAATTGGCTGTCATGACCTGATCGAGCCAGAGGCCAAGTCCGTGCTGGTGGTGGATATCGGTGGTGGATCGACCGAACTGTCATGGGTCAACGCAGAAGCTGCGCGGGACAACGGGTTCAAAGGCCTGCTGGAGAAAGCGCCCATACTCGGCTGGACCAGCCTGCCATTGGGTGTTGTGACGCTGTCGGAAGCGTTTTCCCATCTTAATGAAGTCGAATCCTATCCGATGATGCTCGATCATGCCCGGAAGACGATCAACACCTGGGACGGGATTGAAGACGTGCGGGCCGCCATGGGCGGGGACGCGGCGCACATGATCGGAACATCGGGCACAGTGACATGTCTGGCAGGCGTGCACCTGAAACTGGATCGCTATCGGCGTGACAAGGTGGATGGGACCTGGCTGAGCCGGGAAGAAAGCGCCGCGGCCATCCAGTTGTTACGTGATGTTGGCCTGGAAGGTCGGATGAAGCTGCCGACGATTGGCGATGAGCGGGCCGGGCTGATGCTGTCAGGCTGCGCCATCGTTGAAGCCGTGTGGGAGGCCTTTCCGGCAGGCCGCCTGCGCGTCGCCGATAGAGGACTGCGCGAAGGCCTGCTATTGTCCATGATGTACGGCCCCAAAAAACCCAAAGCCCGGCGCCGTGGCCGGCGCGCCCGCAGCGGATCAGATAATCAGGCGGGCAGCCAGAAGGATGCGTCAGATGTCGGATGAAGAGAAGCGCCGCTGGAAAGGCCCGACGGGCGACAAGGGATCGTCAGGACGGCAGATGAATGAGCGCAAGATACGCGCGCATCACGCAAAGTCGGACAGTTCAAAGCAATGGCTGGAGCGCCAGATGGCGGATCCGTATGTCCGCAAAGCGAAGTTGGAGGGTTTCCGGGCACGGGCCGCATACAAGCTGTTGGAAATTGACGAAAAAGTGGGCCTGCTGAAGCGCGGCCAGCGGGTGGTTGACCTTGGGTGCGCGCCAGGCGGCTGGTTGCAGGTGGCCGTGGCCAAGGGTGCGAAAGAGGTGGTAGGTATCGACTTGCTGCCGGTCGAGCCGGTTGTTGGCGCCCATATCATTATGGGTGACGTCAACGAACCCGCCGACGTGTCGCGCATGATGAAGGGCCTTACGGGAAAGCCTGACCTTGTCCTGTCCGACATGGCGGCCAACACGACCGGCCATAAGCAGACCGATCACCTGCGTACGGTGTCACTTGTTGAAATGGCTGTTGCGTTTGCTGTAGAGCATCTGGCGCCGGGTGGAGCCTTCTGCTCCAAGGTGTTTCAGGGCGGTGCGACCAAGGACGTTCTGGAAATGCTAAAAGCGAACTTCGACAGTGTGAAACATATCAAACCGCCGGCGAGCCGGGCCGGCAGCCCGGAAATATTTGTCATCGCCAAAGGCTTCAAAGGCTGAGCGATGCGAACTCTTGTGCTCGAACGCGAGCTTGAGTTCGACCTGATAAATCTGGACGTTTCCATCAATGGTGTAGCCCCTCGCGGATACGACATCGAACCAGTCCGGTTCGCGCATGCTGCGTTTGGCGATAACCAGCGCGCGTTGAATCGCATCGTCTACGGATACTTCTGAAGTGGCGACAACATTACGTGTTGCGAAACAGTCTCTCGACATGTTCTTGCCTTTCCTTCTCTCCGTACAAAGCCTCGGTCCGGTGAGCATACGCCGTTCACCCGGATTCGTTCCGGCGCTTTAGCCCTCGTATTTGAACCCGAGTTCGATCGTCACCTGATAATACTTGACCTTGCCGTCCTTGATGAATCCGCGCGTCGACGTGACTTCAAACCAGTCGAGGCTGCGGAGCGTTTTGCTGGCAGTGGCGAGCGCGCCATCGATTGCATCTTCAATTGACTTCTCGGACGTGCCGACGATCTTGCTGATGGCATAGGTATCTGCTGACATAGTGTTCTCCTTATTTCTTCTGCCCAACGGGCGTGGAACCCATCGGTTCCATCCTGATCGCGCCTTGCGCCCAGAGGCTAACGCGACCAGACTGAGGGCTCATGCAAGGGAGCAGGAATATGAATGCAACGGGTGGATGTTATTGCGGCGCTGTGCGCTACGAAGTCGACGGCGAACCGCTGATGAAGGCCCAATGCCATTGCAGGGAATGCCAATATTTCACTGGCGGCCAACCCAATGACTTCATCGCGGTACCCGATGCCAGGTTCAACGTGACCAAAGGCGCGATGAAAGCCTATTCCCGTGCTGGGCTGGAAGGCGCAGCCACGCGTGAATTCTGTGCTGGTTGCGGCACACAAGTTCTGACCCGCTCGCCGGCTTTGCCTGGCGCGGTTATTCTCAAGGTCGGGACGCTGGATGATCCGTCGGTTTTCGGGCAGCCGCAGATGGTGATGCAGACCGATGACGCGCAGAGTTTCCATCACATTCCGGACGGCGTCCCGGCATTCGGAAGGTTCCCCGGATGATCAGATACAGCTTTACCATCGCTTTTGGGTTCTTCGTCTTGTCAGCGTGCGCGTATTTGAGCGACACCAAGACACCTGACACGGACGTACCCGTAACGTCAGGCGCTTACGAGAAAATCAAGTTCGCAGACGAGCGGGCCACGAGTGCCGAAAAAGCCCGGTGCGAAGCGATGGGTGGATCTGTGGAGCGGGGCGGGATGCTGGGGTTTGACCAGTGCGTGCAGACTTATGCGGATGCCGGTATCTCGTGCCAGACAGAAACAGACTGCATGGGCCTCTGCTTGTTGTCTCCCGAATCCGATGACGACGTGGACCAGCCAACCGACGATGGCATTTGCCAAGCGACTGACAGCCCGTTCGGCTGCTACGCCGAAGTCCGAGAGGGCAAGGTGCATTGGGCGATCTGCGTCGACTGACGGGCAGGCTGACAGGAATTGACTGAGGGGGCTTCACAAGCCCCCGCGACTCCCTTACTAGGCCAAAAAGGGAGCTCCCCACATGAAAATCCGACAAGCCATCACCTTTGACGACGTGCTGCTGCAGCCCGGCGCGAGCGAGGTTTTACCTGCTGATGTGAACGTTTCGACGTTTCTGACCAAGTCCATCAGCCTGAACATACCGCTGATCTCTGCGGCAATGGACACTGTTACCGAAGCGAAGCTGGCCATTGCGATGGCCCAGTCGGGCGGCATTGGCGTCATTCACCGCAACCTGTCCATCGAGGAACAGGCCGGCGAAGTGGCCATGGTGAAGAAGTATGAGAGCGGCGTGGTGATGAACCCCGTGACGATCGCGCCGACCGCGACGCTGGGTGACCTGCGGGAATTGAAGTCACGTACGGGCTTCTCCGGCATTCCGGTGGTGGAGACTGACGGCAAGGTGGTGGGCATCATCACCAATCGCGACACCCGCTTTGCCGAAGACCTGAACCAGACCGTGGCCAGCATGATGACGCGTGAAGTCGTCACAGTGAAAATGGATGCCGACCCTGCAGAGGCCCGCGGCCTGTTGCACAAGCACCGGATCGAGCGGCTGGTCATCGTCGATAATGACGGCAAGTGCATTGGCCTGCTGACGGTCAAGGATATGGACAAGGCGGCAGTGAACCCGAATGCGGCCAAGGATGCCGCCGGACGCCTGCGCGTTGCCGCTGCTTCGACCGTGGGCGATGCAGGCTATGACCGCACGATGGCGCTGATCGAAGCCGGTGTGGACGCGGTGGTCATTGATACCGCGCACGGGCACTCGATCAGCGTGGCAGATGCCGTGCGGCGGGCGAAGAAAATTTCGAATTCCGTTCAGATCATCGCCGGCAATGTGGCGACAGCCGAAGCCACCAAGGCGCTGATTGATGCCGGGGCCGATGCCGTGAAGGTGGGGATCGGGCCGGGCTCGATCTGTACGACGCGGATCGTGGCGGGCGTCGGCGTGCCACAACTGACGGCCATCGAGCAGTGCGCGAACGTGGCGCAGAAAACCGGCATTCCGATCATCGCCGATGGCGGTATCAAGTTCTCGGGTGACTTTGCCAAGGCGCTGGCCGCCGGGGCAGCAACGGCCATGATGGGCAGCATGTTTGCTGGCACGGAAGAAGCGCCGGGCGAAGTGTTCCTGTATCAGGGGCGCAGCTACAAGGCATATCGCGGCATGGGCAGCCTCGGCGCGATGGCGCGCGGATCAGCCGACCGCTATTTTCAGAAGGATGCGGCGGCTGAGAAGCTGGTGCCGGAAGGCATCGAGGGCCAGGTGCCGTTCAAGGGACCGATCGGGCCGATCGTGCACCAGATGGTTGGCGGCCTGCGGGCAGCGATGGGCTATGTTGGCGCCAAGGATATCGACGAGCTGCACAAGAAGGCAGAGTTCGTTCAGATCACCGGCGCGGGCCTGAGCGAAAGCCATGTGCACGATGTGATGATGACGCGTGAAGCACCGAACTATTCGGTGAGCCGGGGATAGGCTCTATTTAGGCTTCCGCCACATTGCTTCCAGCGGGGGTGAGCCTTCGCCGACATGGAAGAGCTTCATGCGTTCGAATCCGTGGCTCATGTAGAAGCCGGTATTGGCGGGGTTCGAGTTTTCCAGATAGGCGGGCAGGCCTTCGCGGTCGCAGGCAGCGAGCATGGGGCGGATGAGGGCCTTGCCGAGGCCCTGACCGCGAGCAGCCTTCCGTGTGCCGATGGTAAACAGGTACATGTGGGGTTCGTGCGGGTGGTTGGCGTCCATGACCTCACCCGCTGCGACGGCCCGCGAGACAGCGCCCTTGGTGCCCCAACGGGCAACGCCGGTGGCAAGGGCCAGCATGGGCAGGGTGGACAGGTTGCGATTGGCATCCGACGCGCACCACATGGCCGCGCCGCCATCACCTGCGAGGAAGCACTGGCCGCGCTTTGCGTAGACGTCTCGCGCGAGCACGGTGAAGGCTGATCGGATGGCGCGCGGTGTACCGAATATCCACTCGTTCACCGGATCTTCAAAAAAGGCCTCGGCGGTTATGTCGCCCAATTGACGCCAGTCAGTACGAATTGCTGTGCGCACGCCTTCGGGTAGTTCAACGTCCATGTTTCCCACCTCTTGCCCTCATTTATCTGGCTTCAGGTTAGGCTAACACGCGGAAAAGTAGCCTGAAAGCGGGACATCCGTCGATCGTGCCCTAGGTGAAGAAGTGAAGTGGGACGCGGAGGGAACATGCAGAGCAGAGTGGCAATTGTTGGCGCAGGACTGGCGGGCCTGACGGCAGCGCGCAGGCTGGCGGAGGCGGGGTGTGATGTTGTCGTGTTTGAAAAGAGCCGGGGATTGGGTGGCCGATTGGCGACGCGCCGGACTGATTTCGGGCCGATAGACCATGGCGCGCCCGGTGTTCCGTCGGAACTGGGGCTTGCGCTTGGTGGGGTATTCTGGCCCGACGGGCGGGACAATGGACGCGGGGTGGGCGTGCCGGGCATGAGCGCTTTGGCCCGCGCCCTTGCGACTGGAATTGATGTCCGTCACGGCGTGACCGTCGCCGCGCTCACAGACCTGCCTGACGGATGGCGATTGACGGATGCTGATGGTCTCGATTGCGGTGTGTTTGATGCGGTGATTCTGGCCATTCCGTCGCCACAGGCCGAAACCCTGCTCGCACCATTCCCGGAGGTGGCCGCAGATCTCGCGACTGTCGAGATGATGCCGATGTGGACGCTTCTTCTGGGTTTTGATGCCCCAACCGGCTTGCCGCAAGCCATTCAGGACTTCAGCGCGCCTTTGCTGGCAGCGATCCCGATGTTGGCTAAGCTCGGACAGGGGGGTGCGGAACGCTGGACGATTCATGCGCAGCCGGAATGGTCGTCGGCGAACCTCGAGATCGAGAAGGAGGAGGCCGCCGAGATTCTTCTGCTGGCTTTCAGGGATGCGATGAAATTGGCGACAGAGCCGGCCTATATTGCCGTTCACCGCTGGCGCTATGCGCGGGTGGGACGACCATTGGGGCGGCCATTCGTGGCAAATGCTGCCGGGACACTATTGGCGGGTGGTGACTGGGCGCTCGGATCGCTTGCCACCGACGCCGTTGCCAGCGGTGAAGCCATGGCAGCGCGCATTCTGAAAAAACGATGAGCACGCGATTGATCCCATCAGGCAGGAACGCCTGGAAAGCCTTCAAGCACGGCTATCTTGCTGGTTGAGCCCTTGTGGCGATAGGGGGCGAGCGCCTGGTATTCAGCGCAATTATACCAGGCCAGCGCAATTTCCTTGCTGGGAAACTCGGCGAGCACTGTGCGTGTGCAGCTCCAGTCGCCTTCCAAAACGTGCGCATTTTCTTCCACAGACAACAGGCGTCCATCGTAGCGGGTGAACACGTCCATGAAGCCAGCCTCGTACTTTCCATAGATTTGACGGTCTGTAATCGTGATCTGGGCGACGATATAAGCAGCCACAGTGGCCTCCATCCTGCAAATCCAGACTGTAGGATTACACAATATGCAGTGTCTATTGGTTTCCTTGGGTGAAAAGCGCGCGTAAAGCGTGGCTCACAAGATGAACGAGGTAGTAGAATGCGAAACGGCGGGCGGATTAGCGCAGCAATTGAGGTTTTGACGGACGTGCTGGAACGCCACCAGCCGGTCAAGACGGCCATGCGCGACTGGGGCAAGAGCGCGCGCTATGCTGGCAGCAAGGACAGGGCCATGGTGTCCGGCCTGGTGCTGGACGCGCTACGCAAGAAGAATTCGTCAGCTTATCGCATGGATGATTCCAGTCCGAGGGCGCTGGTGCTGGGTACGCTGGCCTTTGCCTGGGGCTGGGACTTGGACCAGTTCGATGCCGCAATGGGCGACGAGCATGGCCCTGAGCCGCTGACACCTGACGAACGCGCGCGGCTTTCTGGCGAACCAGACCCTACCTCACCCGCGCATGTTCAGGGTGATTTCCCTGAATGGATGACGCCGATGATGGAACGTGTGTTCGGGTCGGACGTGGCGGCAGAAACACAGGCCATGGCCATGCGGGCGGATGTCGACCTGCGGGTCAACACGCTGAAAGTGGATGCGGAGAAAGCTGCCTTCCCGCTGAAGAGCGCCAATGCAGAGCCTTCGCGCTTGCTGCACAATGCCTTTCATATTCCGGCCAAGGACCCGAGCGAACGCGAAGCGAGCCTTGAAAGCATTCCAGCCTATTCCAAGGGATGGGTGGAAGTGCAGGATGCAGGCAGCCAGATTGCGGCGGCGGCGGCGAACGCGCAGCCGGGCGAGCAGGTGCTGGACTATTGCTCCGGCGGGGGCGGCAAGACGATTGCGCTGGCATCGCAGATGAAGGGCAAGGGACAGATCTTTGCCTATGACATTGATGGCAAGCGGCTGAGCGCATTGATCCCGCGCCTGAAACGGTCTGGCGCAACCAATGTGCAGCTGGTTCATCCAAGCGAGCCAGTGCAACTGGATACGCTGACCGGTCTGATGGATTGCGTGTTCGTCGATGCGCCGTGCACGGGAACCGGCACATGGCGGCGTCGGCCAGATTCGAAATGGCGGATCAAGCAGGGCCAACTTGAAAAGCGGATGTCCGAGCAGACGGAGATTTTGGACGCCGCAGCCGCGTTCGTGAAGCCAGGCGGGCGGATGGTCTATGCGACCTGTTCTTTCCTGATGGAAGAGGACGAGGACCGCGTTGCGGAGTTTCTGGAATCGCACCCGGAGTTCACCGAAGAAGACGCCGCTGCGGCAGCGATTGCATCGGGCCTTCTGACGGACGAGGGCGCGAATATCGTTCAGCGTTTCCGTATGCCGACAGGCAGTGTTCGCCTGACGCCGCACCGCGCCAGAACGGACGGGTTTTTCTTTGCGGTGCTGCGCAGGGCCTAGTTACCGCTGACGACTGCTTCGCCAGAATATTGCGCAATGGCGCCAAGGAGTTTGGTGACTTCCTCGCGCTCCTGAAGCGAGAGTTCCGGCCGCCAGATATCGAAGAGGAGGACGACGCGGGTCTCGCTCGCTTCGTTCTTTGCCTCGTGCTCGATACTGTCATCAAAGATGACGAGTTCGCCTTCGGTCCAATGATGCGTCTGGTTGCCGACACGCAGCCATGCGGGGCCGGGCACAAGGAGGGGCAGGTGGCAGATAAGGCGTGTGTTGATGAGGCCGTGATGCGGCGGAATGGCAGCGCCGGGCTTGAGCAATGAGAACAGGACCGATGGCGCCTGCCCGGGCAAATAGTCTAGGGGCAGGTTTTCGAAGGCGGCGGCCGTGACCGGGCAGCGGGTGCAGTTTTCCTCGACGCGCGCCCCGTCTTTCCAGAGATAGAATGCGCTCCAGTCATCATTGCCGACCAGTTCGTGGCTTTTGACGTGAGGCTGATTTTCATCGCGCTCCAGATAGGGGCGGAAGGCGGCATGGTCTGCGAGAACGGCCCGCAATTCCTGCTGGATGGCCGGAGTTTTCGCTTCGAGGGCAGGAGCCCAGTCAAAGGTGGCGCGGTCGTAGAACTGAATTTGGGGCAGTTCAGGGAAATAGTACTTTGTCGGCTGTTGCAGGTGGATGGCGGACTTGCCGAGCAGGATGCCGACAGACTGGTCGAAGCGCGGCGAGCGGCCTTCTGGCGGAATTTCTGATGCAATGAAGTCTTCGTACTGGCCCGCATATTCGCCGAGGCGTGTCGCGGCGCGCTGGAGGCCGGGTTTGAAAACGTCCGGCAGGGTGCCGCCCTGCATCTGGGCGACCTGCATGGCGCCGCTATAGGCGCGGCTGGCATTTTGTGTCTTGCCAGCGGCGTGCTGGACATCACCCAGCAGAAGAAGGGCGCCGAGATCGCGCGGGACTTCGCGCAGGACAGATTGCAGTGTCGCTTCGGCGTCGGCCAGCCGGCCATTGCGGGCGTGATTGAAAGCGTCCTGCTTGCGGACATCAAGTGTGGGCGTGTTGGTCATGGTGTGACTTGGCCGGATGCGGCGGGTAAGGTCAATATGTGGGTGCGCGCAGGGATGTGGACGAATCCCTCCGGTTCGGCTAAGCGGCGCCATGACAGAGCAAAGACACGAACGCGCCCTTATCGTCGACTTCGGCAGCCAGGTGACGCAACTCATCGCCCGGCGGCTGCGCGAAAGCGGCGTCTATTGCGAAATCCACCCGTTCAACAAGGTCGATAAGACCTTCCTTGAAACGTACGACCCGCAGGCCGTGATCCTGTCTGGCGGGCCATCAAGCGTCTATTGGGACGATGCCCCGATGGCCGACAAGGCGATCTTTGAGGCTGGAATCCCCGTGCTCGGAATCTGCTATGGCCAGCAGGTGATGATGCACCAACTGGGCGGGACGGTAGAAGGCGGCACCAGCCGCGAATTCGGCCGGGCCTTCATCGAGAAAGTTGCCGATGATCCGTTCCTGGATGGCCTGCTGGAGAGCGGCGAGCACGAACAGGTTTGGATGAGTCACGGCGACCATGTGGCGAAGATGGCGCCAGGCTTCGGCGTGATCGCCAAATCGCCGGGCGCGCCCTATGCGATAATCGCCGATCCCGAGCGGCATTTTTACGGGACGCAATTCCACCCCGAAGTGGTGCACACGACCAATGGGCGCCAGATTTTGCGCAACTTCACTCACGCCGTGGCGGGCATGAAGGGCGACTGGACAATGGCCGCCTATCGGGCTGAAGCCATTGAGAAAATCAGGGCGCAGGTCGGTAAAGGCAAGGTGATCTGTGGCCTGTCAGGCGGCGTTGATTCGTCCGTGGCGGCGGTGCTGATCCATGAGGCCATCGGCGAGCAGTTGACGTGCGTTTATGTTGATCATGGCCTGATGCGCGCCAATGAGAGCGAAGAGGTGGTGAGCCTGTTTCGCGAGCATTACAATATTCCGCTGGTGCATGTGGATGCCTCCGAACTGTTCCTCGGCAAGCTGGCGGGTGTGTCTGACCCGGAAAAGAAACGGAAGATCATTGGCGGCCTGTTCATCGATGTGTTCGAGGCTGAGGCGAAGAAGATCGGCGGCGCTGACTTCCTGGCGCAGGGCACGCTGTATCCTGACGTGATCGAGAGCGTTTCGGCGCTGGGCGGCCCCAGCGTGACGATCAAGAGCCACCACAATGTTGGTGGCTTGCCGGAACGCATGAACATGAAACTGGTCGAGCCGCTGCGCGAGCTATTCAAGGACGAAGTCCGTGCGCTGGGCCGGGAGCTTGGCTTGCCCGAAGCATTTGTCGGTAGGCATCCGTTCCCGGGACCGGGGCTTGCGATCCGCATTCCTGGCGAGATCACGCGCGAGAAGGCCGATACGCTGCGCAAGGCGGACCTGATCTATATCGACGAGATCAAGAAGGCCGGTCTCTATGACGAGATCTGGCAGGCATTCAGCGTACTGCTGCCGGTAAACACAGTGGGCGTGATGGGGGACGTGCGGACGTATGAGGCGGTGCTGGCGCTGCGTGCGGTAACCTCCACGGACGGCATGACGGCAGACTATTATCCGTTCGAGCATGCCTTCCTTGGCCGCGTGGCCACTCGCATCATCAACGAAGTTCAAGGCGTCAATCGTGTCGTCTATGACGTGACGAGCAAACCGCCCGGCACGATCGAGTGGGAATGAGATTGAATATCATTCGTATTTCGATCGGTCATTTTCGCTTGATGCCAGAAAGCGGCAGCACGAAGGCCATCGCAAGGTATAGGACGATTGTGAAAACAATCCCCACGGCTGTTCCCTGTCAGACCGCGCTGCTGGGAGGGGCCGCAATGGAATTGATCTCCGCTTCCAGCGCTGTGATCGTTTCCAGAATGGCGTCGAATGGCTCGGGCGCATCGAACAGCATTTCAGCCATTTGCACATAGTCAGATCGAAGTGCGGACGCGAGTTCCGGCGCTGGAGCGAGTCTGAGCGTTGGCGGCCGGGCCGTCTCATAATTTGCCCAAGCCGCCCGGAAGAAGACGGATTTGTGGAGCGCTACAGCTTCAAGAAGCGCCAGGTCGCTCAGGGCCTGAGGCTTTGTTTCGGATCGGGCAAGTTGCGCGAGATCGTAATAGTGGCGTGACATCCTCTCACCGAGCGGCCTGGCCGCATCCCGGTGCGCAAGCATATGAAGGATGGTTGCCTTTTCCCAGAAGGTCCGGGCAGCTGACAAGGTCTTCACCGATACGCCCGGTTCTGGGAGCAGGCCCGGAAACTGTTCGTGCACGAAGGGAAAGATGTCCCGCTGTTCTGCCGGCAGGTGATCCGAGCGTGCGCCGAATTCGAGGCGAACGGACGAACGCACATAGGGCAGGCCGGCCGTCGCAGGCAGGCTTGCTGGATAGGTAAAGTTCAGCGTTTGCGGGTCATCATCTGAAGTTTCCAGAAGGACCGGTTCGCGTAGCGCTTCGCTCATCGCCTCTGAAAGGGCGGCTTTGACCGATCCGCCGACTGCCTCAATGGCGCAGGCCTCAAGTTCATCGAGCAACGCCTTTCGTGCTTTGTTGCTCGGCGCAGATGCCGGGTCGCGCTCGCCGGTGAAGCCGAGATCATGGCGGTCGAGGCTGAGATCAATGTCTTCGGAGAAGCGGCGGATCAGTCCATAGGCTTTCGAAAGAGACGTGCCGCCTTTGAAGATCAGGCCGGGTATTCTGTCCCCGAGTGAGAAAGCGCGCTGGATCGTCCAGCAGACCCAGAAGTCTTTCTCGATGATGGCAGGTTGCACGCCCATCCGCGCAGCCGTCTCCTGAAAGACCTCCGCGCGGATGTCTGCGGTTTCTCGCGCGAAACCATCCACCGTCAGGCCGCCGCAATCTGCTGAACCACCGGGCGCATCCATCCTGGTGCCTGAAGGGCATCCTTGACGAGGGCGCGGCGCGTGTCGGCGTCAATCGTCTTGGAGAGGCGCGCTACGACGCTTGCATCCACCCCATCCTTCCCGAGATAGCGCAGCGCCTGGAATACTGCGCCGGTCGGTTTGCCAGCGCCGACAAGGTTCTTGGCGGCGGCGTTGCGCATGAAGATGGTCTGCGCCCCGATCTGCTTCGTGCGGCTAGGCCCATCCGTCAGATAGACAGCCTTTGCCGGAACCTGTGTGGTCAGGCCGAGCATGTTCGCCGCGCGCGCCGGCGAGACCTGGACGACGCGTCCATCCTTTCGGGCGATGGCGGCGGCGACAGCATCAGGATCGGGAGACAGACGGCCCAGACGAGGGCTCGTCTTCGGGTAGTCATAAATGCCCCGGGCGAGCCGACGGATCACGCCCTGATCGGTCAGTCGCGACAGCGTCTTATCGACAGAGGCGCGCAAGCCGAGATCAAGGAAATCCGCGGGGGTAAAGACAGCCCCGCGTCCCTTGCCGATAATGCGGCGCTTGATTCTGTCGATGGCCATGGCCTGCTCCTTTGTGTCAGAAAATAGGGTAAGTATTTCTGACAGTCAAGGGGGCTGAATGGTGTGCCGTTCGCCAGATGACAAGGCTGGTTTGGGGCGCGTGAAAGCTCAACGGCGAGAGGACCGCGATCCGGCGAGTGCGTCGGTCTAGGGGTTGGTAGCGCTTATGAATGTTTCAAAACCTCGGACAAGGCTCGCTTTTGTCCGATGAAATGTAACTTGCCGAACTTTGTGTTGAGCGTCCCGCTACATCAGCTCAGACAGGTAATGCTGACGTCAGCGTGAACTGGTGTCGCGACCGGAATTCGGCTATCGTCCGTTCGTGCATCGGAATCGTGTCAACTGTAACGACGCGCCATGCGTGCATCATTCAATTTGCCTACGGAACGAAGTTGCCGGGATCGGCGACGGTAGTTTTCCACAAGTTTTTTGCAAAGCATTGATTCAAAACAATAATTTCAGCTCTTTCGTCATCGAGTGGGAATGACCCTTAAACGGACCAGCTTTTGAATGTGGACCTTACGGAAGGGGTGAGCAGGTATTTCATCGTCGGAATGGCTCGTTATTGTGGCGGTTCGCGCAATCATCGGACCGGAGCGATACATGGAACAGGCAAAAGACTTTCTGGAGGAGAGCACGGCGCTTCATGCGTTGCTGGCAGAACGGCCGGATGTCGCGTTTGAATTGGTGACCCAGTTCAAGAGCTGGACGATCAATGATGTGATCCGGCACCTCCACTACTGGAACTGGATGGCCTGGCTGCAGCTGAATGACGAGGCTTTGCTTGTATCTCAAATGGAAGAGATTGCGCGGGCTGGTGGCATGCGGCCCGTCGAACGCGCCCATGTCGAAGGCGTTGGCGGTCAAGCCTTGCTGGCGATCTGGAAGACGCAAGCGGAGGCCACAGCAGGAGCTTTCGACAAAGCAGAGCCGAAAGCGCGCCTTAAATGGGCTGGTCCGGACATGAGTGCCAGGTCATCGATTACGGCGCGCCTGATGGAGACCTGGGCACACGGGCAGGAGGTCTATGACCGGCTTGGAGCGAAGCGGGTCGAAGCGGACCGGATTCGCAATATTGTCGTGCTTGGGATCAACACGTTCGGCTGGACGTTCCGCAACCGCAAGCTGGACGTGCCGGACCCGATGCCATTCGTGCGCCTGACTGCGCCCTCGGGAGACGTATGGACCTATGGAGACGACTCTACGCCCGATCGTATCGAGGGCCACGCGGAAGAATTTTGCCAGGTGGTCACGCAGACACGCAACATTGGCGATACCCAGCTCAAGGTAACCGGTGACACGGCCAAAACATGGATGGCGTATGCCCAATGCTTCGCAGGCAAACCGGAAACGCCGCCAGCTGTTGGCGATCGCGCGCCGCATGTAATCTAGCGTCCGGAGTGGACAAACCGGTCTGCGCCTGACAGCAGGGTAGCCATATTCCAACATTCAGGGACAAGAAACATGTCGATCCTCCTTCTCGAAAAGCGCGGCCCCATAGCGATCATGACGCTGAACCGGCCGGACATGATGAATGCGCTGGGGCAGGCGGGTGACGGCCCGGCCGTGGCAGCAGTGTGCGCCGAAGTCGTGGCCGACAAGTCGATCCGCTGTGCGGTGCTGACCGGGGCAGGGCGTGCGTTCTCTGCAGGCGGAGACGTCAAGGCGATGAAAGAGCGTTCGGGCGCGTTCGGCGGCAAGCCGTATGACGTGCGTGGCGGATACCGGGACAATATCCATGTCATCGTGCGGTCGCTGTACAATATGGAAGTGCCGCTGATTTCGGCCATTAATGGTCCCGCGATCGGCCTTGGCTGTGACGTTGCCTGTATGGCGGATATCAGGCTGGCGGCGGACCATGCGAAACTGGGCGTGACCTTCCTGAAACTGGGCCTGATCCCCGGGGATGGCGGCGCCTGGCTGTTGCCGCGCCTGATCGGCGCCTCGCGCGCGGCGCAGCTGTTGTTCACCGGCGACGTGATCGATGCGGCGACGGCGAAGGAATGGGGCCTTGTGTCCGAGATCTATCCGGCGGACGAGCTGATGGGCGAAGCGATGAAGCTGGCCGAACGCATCGCCGGCCAGCCGCCACAGGCCCTGCGCCTCGCCAAGACGCTGATGCGTCAGGCGAATACCGCGTCCTATGACACGATCATGGAAATGTCGGCGGCCGCGCAGGCGCTGATGCACGAGACCGAGGACCATATCGAGGGCGTCAATGCGATCCTGGAAAAGCGCAAGCCCGAGTTCAAAGGCCGCTAGAGCTCGCCGCGCACGTCCTTGATGACGCCTGAGAAATCGAGACCGCCGAAACCTTTTTCATCCAGCTTGGCATAGATGGTTTCAGCCATTTCGCCGAGGCGAATGTCGGCGCCTGACGCCTTGGCCGCTTCGGCGGCGAGGTGGAGGTCCTTCAGCATCATGGCGACAGCAAAACCGGGTTTGTAGTCGCGATTGGCGGGCGAGGTCGGCACCGGGCCTGGGGCAGGGCAGTAGGAGGTCATGGACCAGCACTGGCCGGACGCCGTGGACGAAATGTCGAAGAATGTCTGTGCGTCGAGACCGAGCTTGTCAGCGAGATTGAACGCCTCGGCGGTGCCGATCATGGAGATGCCCAGCAGCATATTGTTGGCGATCTTGGCGGCCTGACCGTTTCCGCTGCCACCGGCATGGAAGATGTTTTTGCCCATTTTTTCGAGCAGCGGCTTGGCGCGGGCGAAGCCATCATCAGGACCACCGCACATGAAGGTGAGCGTGCCAGCCTCAGCACCTGCCGTGCCGCCGGAAACAGGGGCGTCGACCATGCTGAATCCCGCAGCTTCGGCCTGACGGGCCGCTTCGCGGGCATCCTCGACTGCGATTGTGGAGCAATCGAGGAAGAGCGTGTCTTTGGGGGCGTGCGCGGCAACGCCATCGGCGCCGAAATAGACGCTGAGGACGTGTTTGCCGGCGGGGAGCATGGAGACAACGACTTGCGCATCGCTGACGGCTTCGGCCACGCTCGCTGCGCCTTTCGCCCCTGATGACTCTGCATTGGCAACAGCGTCCTTGCTCAAGTCGAAAGCACGGACCTGATGGCCCGCCCTGGCGAGATTGGCGCACATGCCGGCACCCATATTGCCGAGGCCGATGAAAGCGATGCGTGTCATGTGTAGCTCCTAGCGATCCTTGAAGTCGGGCGCGCGTTTTGTGGTGAAGGCCTCCATGCCTTCTTTCTGATCGTGCGTTCCAAACAGGCCCTGGAACAGGCGGCGTTCGAAGCGGACACCTTCGGTGGTTGGCAGTTCGAGGGCGCGGCCGACCATTTCCTTGGCGGCCATGAGGGAGGGCAGGGAGTAGGAAGCGATTTCATTCGCGGCCTTCATCGCCTCTTCCATCAGCGTGTCATGGGGCACGACACGGGAGACGAGGCCGATGCGGTCCGCCTCAGCGCCATCGATCATGCGGCCGGTGAGGACCATGTCCATGGCTTTGGCCTTGCCGACGGCCTTGGTGAGGCGGATGGAGCCACCCATGCCGGGCGTGACGCCGAGCTTGATTTCCGGCTGGCCGAACTTCGCCTTGTCCGATGCGATGACCAGGTCGCACATCATGGCGAGTTCGCACCCACCACCAAGGGCGAAGCCGTTGACTGCCGCGATGACGGGCTTGCGGGATGCCGCGAAGCGGTCCCAGCCAGCAAAATAATCTTCGACATACATGTCGGAGAAGCCCTGCGGCTGCATCTCCTTGATGTCGGCGCCGGCGGCGAAGGCGCGGCCTTCGCCGGTAAGGACGGTGACCGCTATTTCGGGGTTGCGATCGATCTCTGCGAACAGGGCCGCGATCTCTGCCATTGTTTCGGCGTTCAGAGCATTGAGGCTATCGGGCCGGTTCAGCGTAACGAGCGCGACGCGATTTCCATGTTCGAAAGTGATCGTGTTGTAATTTGCCATGTTGCTTAACCCATAGTTGGAATGATGAAGGCCTGATCGCCAATCTCGTCGCCTTCGGGCCAGCGCTGGGTGACCGTTTTGATCTTCGTCCAGAACCGCACGCCTTCAGGGCCGTGCTGGTTGGTATCGCCAAACGCCGAGCGCTTCCAGCCACCGAACGTGTGATAAGAGACCGGCACAGGGATGGGCACATTGACGCCGACCATGCCGACATTGACCTGCGCGGCGAACTCGCGCGCGGCGCGGCCATTGCTTGTGAAGATGGCGCAGCCATTGCCATACTGGTGATCGGAGGCGAGTCCGGCAGCTTCTTCAAGCGTTTCGGCGCGCACGACCTGAAGCACGGGGCCGAAGATCTCTTCCTTGTAGGACTGCATGTGCGGTTTCACATTGTCAAACAGGGACGGGCCGACGAAGAAGCCCCTCTCGTGCCCCTGCAGCGTGTGGCCCCGGCCATCCATCAACAGGTCGGCGCCTTCGTCGACGCCCATCTGGATGTAGGATTCGATCTTGGCCTTGTGGGCGGCAGAAACGACAGGGCCGTAATGCGCCTCGGTGTCGGTCGAGATGCCAACCTTGAGACCGCGGGCGGCTTCCAGCATGCGCTCGACGAATTCATCGCCGGTTTTCTTGCCGACCGTGACCGCGACAGGCAGCGCCATGCAGCGTTCGCCAGCCGAGCCGTAAGCCGCGCCGACGATATCCTTGACAGCCTGCTCCATGTTGCAATCCGGCATGATGATGCCGTGGTTTTTCGCGCCGCCCATGGCCTGGACACGTTTGCCGTGTGCCGTGCCGGTGGCATAGACATATTGTGCGATATCGGAGGACCCAACGAAGCTGACCGCCTTGATATCAGGATGTTTGAGAATGGCGTCGACCGACACCTTGTCGCCATGGACGCAGTTGAGAACCCCTGCAGGGGCGCCCGCTTCCATGAAGAGTTCGGCGAGGCGCAGCGGGACAGACGGATCCTTCTCGCTCGGCTTCAGGATGAACGTGTTGCCACACGCAATGGCGACAGCGGACATCCAGCAGGGGATCATGGCGGGAAAGTTGAAGGGCGTGATGCCGGCAACGACACCGAGCGGCTGACGCATGGAATAGACGTCGATACCGGGGCCGGCGCCTTCGGTGTATTCGCCTTTTTGTAGGTGAGGAATACCGCAGGCGAACTCGACGACATCGATGCCGCGCTGAACGTCGCCCTTGGAGTCAGCAACGACCTTGCCGTGCTCGGCCGAGAGCAGTTCGGCGAGATCATTGATGTTCGCTTCAAGCAGGCGCTTGAATTCGAACATGACGCGGGCGCGTCGTTGAGGGTTCATCATCGACCAGGCCGGGAACGCGGCCTTGGCGCTATCTACGGCGGCGCCCAGTTCGGCGTCGGTCGCGAGCTGGACGCGCGCCTGAACCTCTCCCGTATTGGGGTTGTAGATGTCGCCGAACCGTCCGGACTTGCCGGTAAGCTGTTTGCCGTCGATGAAATGATGCACGTCACGCATGGGCGTTGATCCCTCTGATTGCCACTTTCCTGCAGTTTAAGACCCGTGTTTCTTCTGGTAAATGCATATAAATGCAGCTTATAACTGCATTTTTGCAGGTAATGAGCCCGATGAACTGGGATGATCTCAAACTTTTCCTGGTGGTGAGCCGGCAACAGAAACTGGATCTGGCCGGGGCCGTCCTGCATCAGGATCCGACCACGTTGAGCCGTCGTCTCAGGCGGTTGGAGACGGATGTTGGCCAGACCCTGTTCGAGCGAACCCGGCGTGGTCATGTGCTGACGCCGGAGGGTGAGGCGTTGGCGGAAAGGGCCGAGGCCATGGAAGCGATCACGCTGGGCATTGGCGATACTGGAGATGGCGAACGATCGCTGGTGGGGAAGGTGCGCCTGGGAGTGACGGAAGGGTTTGGCACGGCCTTTATTGCACCTTCGCTATCCGACTTTGTCAGCGAGTGGCCGGGAATCGAGATAGACCTCATTTCGTTGTCGGGCCTTGTCAGCGTGCCAAAGCGCGAAGCTGACATGTCGGTGCTGCTGACGCGTCCCAAGGCGGGTCGCATGAAGATTCGCAAGCTGACCGACTATTCGTTGCACCTGTATGCCAGCAGGACCTACCTTGCCGCCCGCGGGCCCATCGACACCGTGCAGGCGCTCGGCGAGCACAAGCTGATCGGTTATGTCGATGACCTGATCTATTCACCGCAATTGCGCTATTTCGACGAAGTGCTGCCGGGCCTGCATCCCGGATTGTCGAGCCCCAGCATTATCGCCCAGATGGAGATGACACGGGCCGGTTCCGGACTCTGCATCCTGCCTCGTTTCATTGCCAACCGTCACCGAGACCTCGTGCCGATCCTGCAGGCAGAGATTGATGTGAAGCGGTCATTCTGGCTGGCGACGCACGAGGATGTAGCCGGTCTGGCGCGCATCAGGGTTCTCTCGGACTACCTGTCGAAACTGGTGAGGGCGCACCAAAAGGAATTCTGAGGTGCAGCGTTCAGGCGACGACGGACGCGGCGTACATTTCCGCAATGTCTTTTTCCGACAGTCCGAGCGCAGCCAGGACCTCTTTCGTATGCTCGCCCATTTTTGGCGACGGTCCCTTGGGGCCATCATCTGCGCCCGGAAACCGGACGGGCGAGGCGGGCGCGGGATAGGTCGATCCGTCACCTTTGGCGCTAGGCGTCTGCACGATGGCACCAGAGGCAAAAGCCTGCGGGTCCTGGGCAACATCGGCCAGCGTCTGAACCGGCGCCCAGGCAATGGCGTTGTCATCAAGACGCGCCGATATTTCCTCTCGTGTGTATTTGGCAAAGCCCTCGTCGATAATGGCAACGACCTCTTCCATGTGCTTGCGACGCCCTTTTGCCGTGACGTAGCGGGGGTCCTCGGCGAGGTCCTCACGATCAATGACCTTGCACATGGGCACCCAATCGACATCGCCCTGCCGGGCCACGATGCAAATCCAGTGATCGTCGCTCGTCTTGTAGAAGTTTGAAATCGGGACGATCTGTTCGGTGCGCCCCTTGGTGGACGCGATGCGACCGAAGAAAAGCTGGATCGCGAAATCAGAGCCCATTGCATAGAGACCGGTGCGGAAAAGAGAAGCCTCTACGAGGCGGCCCTTGCCGGTGCGCTGGGCTTCGACAAGCGCGGCACAGATGCCCGCTGCGGCGGACATGGAGGTTGTGTGATCGCCAAAGGCGGTGCGAAGCGCGAAAGGATCCTGACCTTTTGGAATGGTCAGTCGAGCAACGCCTGTGCGGCTCCAGAAACTGGCAATATCGAATCCCGGACGATCAGCATCCGGGCCCTCAAGGCCGTAGCCGGTGAGCGAACAATACACCAGTTTCGGGTTCAGACTGCGTAGACTCTCATGATCCATGCCGGACCGCGTCAGGCCGCCGGGACGCACATTGGTGAGAAACACATCGGCCTCGGACGCCAGTTTGCGCACAATTTCCTGACCTTCCGGCGTCGTTGTATCGACGACGATTGATTTTTTTCCACGATTGTCAAAATCGAAGACAGGGTTGTCCTGGTAGTCCGTGCCAATGGTGCGGAAAAAATTGCGGATCGGGTCACCACCGGGCGGCTCGATTTTGATCACTTCGGCGCCCCAGTCGGCAAGAATACACCCTGCGCCTGGCGCAGCCATGTAAGTGGCGTATTCAATGACTTTCAGACCTTCCAGCATGCCTCAATCCCTAAGCAAATTTCGATTTTCGTGAGCCAAGGTTGGACGCTGCGCAGGCAAAAGGGAAGGGGGCGTCCACGCCCATTTCAAACCTGACGCAGGGACAAGAGACCGAAATCCTCTTGTTTTCTCAGGTTCAGAAATTGAAATCGGGAAGTTCGTCGATGGCGGCCTTGAGCGCGTCTCCCCATGCAGACGAAGTCGCTCGGAAGTAAGCATCATCCGAAGGTATGCGACGCTGAATGCCGGTCTTGAAAGTGTTGGTTTCGTAAGCGTGCAGGTCCAGAGGCATGCCCACGGCCAGGTTGGCTTTTAGCGTTGAGTCAAAGGACACATAGAGCAGCTTGATCGCGTCTTCAAAGCTCATCGCAGGATCGAAGGCGCGTAGGATTATCGGCCGACCATATTTGGTCTCGCCAGCCTGGAAAAACGGAGTTTCATTGCTCGCCTCAATAAAATTGCCCTCCGGATAAATCAGAAAGAGGCGTGGCTCCATGCCCTTTATCTGACCGCCCACGATAATTGTGGCGCCGAAAGCGCTTTCCGCCGTCTGGCCTTCTTCTGCCTGCGTTCTGATGACTTCCTTCAATGTGTCGCCGATAAGCCGGGCAACCTGGAACAGGGTGGGCGCAGCGAGCAGAGTCTGCTTGCGTTCGGCCGGGATCACGGATCGCTCGTCCAGCAGACTGATCACGGCCTGTGTCGTGGCCAGGTTGCCAGCTGTCATGATTGTGATGACCCGGTCACCTTCAACCGACCATGTGAACATCTTGCGAAATGTCGAAATATTGTCGACACCCGCATTGGTTCGGGTGTCCGACATGAACAGAAGCCCCTGATTCAGGCGTAGCGCGACACAGTAAGTCATGCGGTTTCGGTGGCTTTCCCAGTTGAGTCCACAAGCGTTACTGCTGGACCTGCAAGGATACAAGCATCGATTCTTCGCTGTCTCCGAAGACGATGCCGGAGATAGGCGCGGCTTCGTCATAGTCTAATCCGGTCGCGATTCGGGCGTAGCGCTCATCTGGCGAGATGACGTTTGAAACATCGAAACCGACCCAGCCGAGATCAGGCACATAGGCTTCGGCCCATGCGTGGCTCGCTTCCTGATAGACTCGGTCATCCATCATCAGGTAGCCGCTGACATAACGCGCGGGATAATCTAGAAGGCGCGCAGCGCTGACGAATGCATGTGCGTGATCCTGGCAGACGCCGTGTCCGGCGCGAAGCGCCTCTTCCGCCGTCGTACCGGAATCTGTTCGATCCGTTTCATAAACGATCGCCTGCCTGATCGAGGCCGAGAGCTCATGCAGCCTTGCGATGGGATCGACATTCTCTCCCAGATCGTTGGCGAGCTTTCGGATCAATTTTCCAGGCTTGGTGAGCGGTGTCTGGCGCTTGAAGTACCACAGCGGTGCGAAGCCACTGTGAGGCCCCGTAATGCCTGCGGTCGCGATTGTGTCGATATCGCCTGAGCACGTGATCGCTATTTCGGTCTGGCCGGCCTCCAGGCTGATCAAGTGAACCACATTGCAGTGGTGATCCTCGAACGTGCACTCTATGCGGCCGCCCTCAATCTCGATTTTCCAATTGTCGACGGTTTGGCATTGGCCGGATTTGGGCGTCAGGCGCACCTGCTGCAGCGCATAGGGAACTGGCTGGTCGTAGGAGTAGTGCGTCTTGTGGTTGATGTGCAGTCGCATGATTAGTCGTAGAACCTGTAATCAGTTTCTATTTGCATGGCGAGCGCGGCGTTGGCCCGCAGGAATTCGCGAATGAATTCATGAAGGCCGAAATCCATGATGTTCTCGATTGACCGGCCAGTGAGGCTCGCTTCGAGACCCGCCGCAAGATCATGACATGTCCTGTGATCGCCATACGCAGCTTCAAGCGCGCCGAGGTGTACGATCAATTCGTCATAACAATAGGCCAGTGAACGGGGCATGCGCGCATCCAGGATAAGGAATTCAGCGATGGCCTTGGGATTGGCGTTTCCGGGATGAAGCCAGTGAAAGGATCTCTCTGCTGAAGCAGAACGCAGGATCATCTCCCACTGCACATTATCGAGCGAAGAACCAACGGACGCGCCTGTAGGCAGCAGGACATAATACTTTACGTCAAGAATGCGGGCGGTGTTGTCAGCCCGCTCAATGAGAGACCCAATGCGCGAAAAACTGAATATGTCGTTGCGCAGCATTGTGCCCTGAAGGGCGCCGCGGACCAAGGCACTCTGTTGACGGACGGCAGTCAGGACACCCGGAAGTTCTGCCTGCGAGACTGGTTTCTTGAGCATTTCCTTTAGCAGCATCCAGCCGTCATTCACGGCTTCCCATACCTCTCGCGTGAGGGCCGTCCGCGTAGCGCGTGCATTATCACGCGCAGCGCGCATGACGGAATAGACACTCAATGGATTGGTTTTCTCCCGAAGAAGAAAGTCCACTGCAGAGTTGGGAGACATCGTCTCGTGCCGCGCGAAATAGGCGTCAAGGCAGCCCACTGTCGTCAGAACCGAAGCCCATTCATCCTCACCCGCCGCCGCGCGGGTCAACGCCATGCGAAACCCTGCTTCAACCAGGCGCGCGGTATTTTCACTTCGCTCAAGGTATCTGGACAACCAGAATAGCCCACCTGCTGTCTTGCCTAGCATAGCGTCATTCCTCCAGCACCCAGGTGTCCTTGGTGCCTCCGCCCTGACTGGAGTTTACAACAAGTGAGCCCGCCTTCATGGCAACGCGCGTCAGACCACCGGGTGTTATGTCAATGCTGTCGGGTGAAACCAGTACGTAAGGTCTCAGATCAACGTGGCGTGGGGCCAGCCCACTATTTGTCAGGACCGGAACTGTCGAAAGCGCGAGCGTGGGTTGGGCAATATAATTAGAAGGATTGGATTCCAGTTTGGCGCGGAACGCAGCCAGTTCCCGTTTACTGGCAGCGGGGCCGACGAGCATGCCATAACCGCCGGAGCCGTGAACTTCCTTCACCACGAGTTCTTGCAGGTTTTCCAGGACGTACTTCAATGCATCCGGCTCCGAGCACCGGTGCGTTGGGACATTTTTAAGGATGGATGCCTGGCCAGTATAAAACTCAACAATGTCCGGCATGTATGAGTAGATGGCCTTGTCATCAGCAATGCCGGTGCCCGGCGCGTTGGCGAGTGTGATGCCCCCTGATCGATAGACGTCCATGATCCCCGGCACACCGAGAAGTGACTGACGATTGAAATTCAGCGGGTCAATGAATTCGTCATCTATGCGTCGGTACAGGACATCAACCGGCTGGTACCCTTGTGTCGTGCGCATGGCGACACGGCCGTCAACGACACGCAAGTCATGTCCTTCGACCAGCTCTGCGCCCATTTGATCTGCCAGAAATGCGTGTTCGAAATATGCCGAATTATGCAGGCCGGGCGTGAGCACCGCGACAGTCGGGCTGCCCGTACAGCGAGCGGGCGCGCATTTTCCGAGAGAGCGCCGCAAAAGCGACGGGTAATTGCTGACCGGCTGAACCTTTATCTGCGAGAAGAGTTCAGGGAACATCTTCAGCATCGTTTCCCGGTTTTCGAGCATGTAGGAGACGCCGGATGGCGTCCTGGCGTTGTCTTCGAGAACGAAGAATTCGTTGGCGCCTGTCCGAACCAGATCTGTTCCCACAATGTGAGTGTATACGCCACCTGGGGGCGTTACGCCGATCATCTGTGGAAGGAAGGCCGCATTTTGGGCGATGAGGTGTTCGGGAATTCGCCCGGCGCGCACGATTTCCTGACGGTGATAGATGTCGTGGAGGAAGGCGTTTATGGCGCGAACACGTTGTTCGATTCCACGCGCAAGTAAGCGCCACTCCTTGCCGTCAATGATGCGAGGCACCAGGTCGAATGGAATCAGTCGCTCGTCAGCGTCCTTCTGACCGTAGACGTTGAACGTAATCCCTGTTCGGCGAAAAAAGGTTTCAGCCTCACGAGACTTCTTTCTCAGGTCGCCAACTTTTACTGTATCCAGCCATTCGCAATAGTCGGTGTAGGGGCTCCGCGCCTTACCGTCGGCACGTTTCATTTCATCAAAGAAAACTCGCTGCTCATCCATGAGTTTGACGTCGCACTAATTTTTACAGACTTGCAAGGGGTCGCTTACTGTCGACTTTGGGCGATACGGCGATGCTCAAGCTTTCAGCACACGAGCGCAAACCAGCTTGAAAAATCAACAAACGGGCGCTTTGCGGCCAGTGTTTCTGCTACGTTACCTTGGGGCAAGGTTCCGGCTGAATGGTTTCGCGACCTTATCGGAATGCGTTGCCGGGGCTCAATCCAAGCGCCTTGAAAACCATCGCGGCTGGGCAGATGCCGGTAAAGGCAGCCTGAAACATGTTGAGACCGGCAAAGGCGGGCAACAGGAACCACAAGGGCGATACAAAATAGCCGAGTCCAAGCCCAGCGAGCACGACGAAGCCTGCGAAAGCGAATACTGCGCGATCTATGTTCATGGTGATTTTCCTCTTTTAAATAGGTGGTTGGGTTCAGGCGGTAGACATCGCGGATTCAATCCAGCGATTAAGGGCAGCGCCGGTTTGTGCGCCGGATTGGTGCGCCACTTGTCGCCCGCCATTATAGGCAATCAGCGTCGGGACGCCTCTTATCCCCAGTCCGGCGGCGGCAGGCTGATTGTCGTCGGAGTTCAGTTTGAACAGGCGCGCATTGTCGACGAAATGCGCTGCTGCGGCGTCGTAGGCGGGCGCCATCATGCGACATGGACCACACCATGGTGCCCAGACATCGATCACGAATGCGCCCTGATCATGTGCCTGAAGGCGCCCGAGTTGGGCACCGTTAATTTCAACCGGGCGAGTGGTGGCGAGAGATGCCGAACATTTTCCGCATTTCCCCGCTGACAGGGTCCGCCCGACAGGCGTGCGATTGAGTGCGCCACACTGGTGGCACATGATCGTTGTGGAATGGCTGACGGATGTCGACATTACTCAGGTTCTCAGTGTTTGATCTTGTGGGTTTTCAACAAGCCCAAGGCGGCATTTTCGTAGAAGGTTTCAGCATGGCCTGTTCGGACCTTGCGCAGAAAGTATTTTTCGAAGGCAACCTTGGCTGTGTGAACCCATCCGCCCGATACTGACCAGTTGACGTTACGCGGTGGAATTTGCGGCTGAGCGATGAACGCGACGCCTCCATCGCCGAAATCTGCAATACAGATCGCGTTCCAGGTCGCTTCGTGCGTGGGTTCCTGTCCCTTGCGCAGGGATGCAATATTCTCAGCAACGGCGTCGACCATGGATTCAATCATGAATCCCGTTTTGGGTACACCGACCGGGACCGGGGTCTTTCCAACCGGAGGAATGGCAATACAGACACCAATGCCGAATATTTCGGGATAGGTTGGGTTGCGTTGATGTTTGTCAGTCAGGATAAAGCCCTTGGGGTTTACGAGGCCGTCAATATCCCGAACGGCCGCGACACCGCGAAATGCCGGAAGCATCATCGAGAACTTCATAGGCAAATCATGTTCAGTCTTGATCGAACCGTCTTCATTCAGTTCTTCGACGATCATTCGGGTCGCTTCGACCTTCTTCACCCGGGCGTTCGTAATCCATTTGATGTGCCGCTCGCGCATTTCGCTTTCGAGAAGGCCTTTCGTGTCGCCTACGCCATCGAGGCCGAGATGGCCGACATAGGGTTCTGATGTAACGAAGGTCATCGGGACGCGGTCACGAATCTTGCGTTTCCGCAGTTCGGTTTCGATGATCATCGCAGTTTCATATGCCGGGCCGAAACATGAGGCCCCCTGAACTGCGCCTACAATGACAGGACCGGGGTCCTCACACAGCGCTTCGAATGCGGCATGGCCGGCCTGAGCATGGTCAATGTGACAAACCGATTGGGTATATCCATTGGGGCCCAAGCCTTCGATGTCGTCGAAAGCGAGTTCCGGGCCCGTTGCAATGACAAGATAATCGTAGGGGACACTTGTGCCATCCCCCATCAGCACGGCCTTCGCCTTGGGGTCGACCTTCTTTGCTTCGCCGACAATGAACTCCACACGGCGTTTTTTCATAGGTTTTGCGAGGTCGACCAGAATATCCTCTCGCTCGCGCCAACCGACAAGAATCCAGGGGTTCGACGGCACAAACTGATAGAAGTCATTCTCATTGATCATGATGACTTCGTCTTGCCGGGGGATTGTCTTGCGGATGTTGTACGCCGCAATGACGCCGCCCAGACCCGCTCCAAGAATAACCACTCTTGCCATTGACCTCTCCTTTGTCTTGTACGAAAGGTCCAATACTTTAGAGTATTCTAAAATACGCAATAGTACGGATAGGGGCCAACCAGGGATGACACTATCTTTTCCACTGTTGCGCAGCCTGTGCGAAATCATTACCGGAAGAGGGGCGAACATGACCGACTCACGAGATATTGCACCAGCCGCTATATTTGATGATCTCAAGGCGGGGCGGGTCCTGCTTGTTGATGTCAGGGAGCCTGCCGAGTTCGCGAACCAGCGTATCCATGGTGCAGTGTTGATGCCGCTTTCAACGTTCGAGCCGAAGGCGCTGCCGACCGATGGGTCTCGCCGGATCATTTTTCAGTGTGGATCTGGCAAACGCTCACGAAGTGCGCTCGACACCTATTGCGCCGCGACGGGAGTTGATGCGGCTCATATGGCGGGCGGCATCGCGGCTTGGAAGCAGCAGGGTTTGCCATGTGCCCAAATCGATCCAGCAACCGGTCGGGTGGTTGATAATGGGCATTACTAGTCTGGTGACCACCGTCAGGATTTCAGTAGCCAGCGTCGTTTTTGCTTTGCAGGCCTCTGCGCAGGTGATGACGGTGGAAGAGTCCGTGATCGTTGATTTTCGACCAGTGGTCGCGCGCGTAGAGGCGGGTGATACAGCCACCGCGCGATCGCGGTTGCAAGGCGTTGTGACGCGGCTGTTGGTTGACGAAGGCAGCGTGGTCAAGACCGGCGATCTTGTCGCATTGGTGACAGACGCCACGCTGGACCCTCAGCTTGCGGCGCTGGATTCCCGGATTACGGGAATGAAGTCCCAGATCAAACAGAGCCAGGATGATCTCGCGCGTGCTGAGGCGCTGGAGAAGCAAGGATTCTATCCAAAAGCCCGACTGGAAGGCGAACGAACGGCGCTCGACGTGATGCAGCGCAGTGCGGTTTCGGCGGAAGCGGAACGCCGTGCGCTCGCTGCGCGAAAGGCAGAGGGGCGTATTCTGGCCCCCGCTGATGCGAAAGTGACATCGGTCAAAGTCGTTGCCGGTTCAGTTGTTTCGCCTGGCGAAGTGATCGCCCATTTTGCTACGCTCGAGGGGGTCGTACGGCTTTCGTTGCCTGAGCGCCATGCTGCCGAAATGAACGAGGGCGAGACGGTCACATTGCGTCTTCCAACACGCGATGGCGAGGTGCGCACCGCGACGATTATCAAAGTTTATCCGGAACTCAGAGATGGCGCCGTAGTGGCGGACGCAACCGTTCAAGGCGGTTTGGAAGCATTGGTTGGTGAACGCGTGGATGTGCTCGCACCCGTCGGAGAACGCCGGGCCATGCTTGTTCCGGCAGATTTCGTGTCGACCCGTTACGGCGTGGACTTCATCCGGGTGAAGGTTGGAGACCGTTTCGTTGACGCGCCTGTGGCGCTATCAGCGCCGCTTCCTAATGACGCCGGCCAATACGAGGTTCTTTCGGGACTGAAGAGCGGCGATCATATAGAAAAGCCGGAGTAGGGACATGAAACCCGATCTTTCCGGTTCGATTACCCGGGCGACGATCCGTTCGCCGCTAACACCCTTATTCCTGTTGACGGCTTTGGCGGTGGGTTTGATCGCGCTATTGACCATCCCGCGCGAAGAAGAACCACAGATATCCGTGCCCATGGTCGACATGATCATCTCTGCACCGGGATTGCGTGCCGCGGATGTTGTTGAGCAAGTAACGGAACCGCTTGAGGAAATCATCAAAGCGATACCGGACGTCGAGCATGTCTATTCGCAAAGCCGGGACGATGGGGCGTTGGTCACCGCGCGCTTCGATGTGGGCACGGATGCTGACGATGCCATTCTGCGTGTGCATGAAAAGATCCGGGCAAACCTTGATCGAATTCCGACGGGTGTTCCGATGCCTCTGGTGGTGGGACGGGGTATCAATGATGTGCCGATCGTCACTCTTACGCTTTCCCCAGAACCCTGGACCGGCGACGTCTGGAACGACACATCGTTGCGGATGTTGGCCGAGGAACTCCAGAAGGAACTGATAAAGGTCGACGATGTCGGCCTGACGAGCCTTGTTGGTGGTCGTCCGCTCGAGATGCGTGTCGAACCCGACATTCACGCCATGGCGGCGTATGGTGTGCCACTGCAGACACTGGTCGAAACGGTGAGTCAGGCTGCGAATGTCAATCCCGTTGGTATCGCGCGCCGTGACGGAGAGTCTTTGGTGGTCCAGGCTGGCGACAGGATTAACGCGCTTAGCGAACTGGAGCGGCTTGAGCTTCGCGGCGGCGATGGCCGTATCGTCTATCTGTCTGATGTGGCTACGATACGTGTGACGGGCGCTGAAACGGAATCCCGTGTGTGGACACTTGATCGTCAGGTCGATGGGTTCGTTGCGGTTCCTGCCGTAACTGTTTCTCTGGCCAAGCGCCCCGGTGCCAATGCTGTCAAGGTGGCAGAAGCCATCCTCGCACGCGCAGAGCATCTGCAAGGCGACCTTGTTCCAGAAGGCGTCAGACTAGAAGCGACACGCAATTATGGCGAAACCGCCAATCACAAGGCCAATGAACTGCTCTACCATTTGGGCTTGGCGACCGTTTCAATCGTTATCCTCATCGCCTTTGCGATTGGCTGGCGTGAGGCATTGGTCACGCTCATCGTCATTCCTACGACGATCCTGTTGACGCTCTTTGCGTCGATGATGATGGGCTACACGATCAACCGTGTCAGCCTCTTCGCGTTGATATTCTCTATCGGCATTCTGGTCGACGATGCGATCGTCATGATTGAAAATATAGCCCGTCATTGGGCAATGAATGACGGGCGCACGCGGGTAGAAGCAGCAATCAACGCCGTCTCGGAAGTCGGGAACCCGACGGTGATCGCCACGCTGACCGTGATTGCCGCGCTATTGCCGATGATGTTCGTGTCCGGATTAATGGGGCCGTACATGGCGCCAATACCTGCCAATGCGTCGGCTGCAATGCTGTTTTCATTCTTTGTAGCGGTTGGGATTGCTCCGTGGTTGTTGATGCGCATAGCGGGTGGCGCAAAAATCAAAGAACATGCGGCGGGCAACCATGATGGCGAAACGCGGCTGAGCCGGTTCTATCGCCGGGTCGCTGCGCCAATTGTGGCGTCCCGGCGGAACGCCTGGTTATTCCTTGGCGGAGTCGGTGTTGCGACCCTGCTGTCCGTCAGCCTTTTTGCGACCAAGGCCGTGACGGTGAAACTGCTGCCATTTGATAACAAGTCCGAAATCCAGATCGTTCTGGACTTGCCTGAAGGGTCTTCGGTGGAGGATACAGAACGAACGCTTTTCGCAATCGCTGACCTGATCCGTGACGTGCCGGAAGTCGAAACGCTGCAAGCCTATGCTGGCACTTCAGCACCGTTCAACTTCAACGGTCTCGTGCGCCATTATTTTCTCAGAAGCGCGCCAGAACTTGGTGACTTGCAGGTCAACCTGTCAGAAAAATCGCATCGCAAACGCTCCAGCCATGCAATTGCGCTCGACATTCGAAACCGCTTGCAGGCTCTAGCGCTTCCTAACGGATCGAGCGCCAAAGTCGTCGAAGTCCCACCAGGGCCGCCAGTTATTGCGACGCTGATGGCCGAGATTTATGGACCCGATCCTGAAACCCGCAGGCAAACAGCGGGGATTGTGCGCCAGTTGTTTGAGGAAGCTGACTTCATCGTCGATGTTGACGATTCAATTGGCGATCCGCAGCCGAGAATGACAATTGCGATCAATGAACCACAAGCCGCCGATTATGGCGTGGCGCAGCAGGACATTCTCGACACGATCGCGCTGACGTTCGCCGGGCAAACCGTCGGCGTGAGCCCGCGGGGCGAGGGCCGCAATCCGCTGGACATTCGCATTCGTTTGCCAAAATCAGAACGAATCTGGTCGCAGGATACCGCTGCTATTCCGGTTCCGCGTCGGCTTTCCGGGACAGGTGCTTTGCCTGTCGAGCTCGGTGCACTTGTGAATGTCTCGGAAGAGCAGGGATCTCCGGTCGTGTTTCGCAGAGACGGGCATTTCACCGACATGGTGATGGGCGAATTGGCCGGCCGGTATGAAGCGCCCATCTATGGAATGTTCGATGTTCAGGATCGGGTCGATGCCTTCGATTGGGCGGGCGCTGGGTTGATCAAGCCCGATATCCGGATGTATGGCCAGCCTGAGGACGAGACACGTCCGACACTGCTTTGGGATGGCGAATGGGAGATCACCTATGTGACCTTCCGCGATATGGGCCTCGCTTTCGGTGTGGCGCTCGTGGGCATCTATATACTTGTCGTTGCGCAGTTCAGAACATTCCGCGTTCCGTTGATAATCCTGACGCCGGTGCCGCTAACTTTGATCGGGATCATGATCGGGCACTGGATATTCGGTGCGGCATTCACCGCGACATCCATGATTGGATTCATTGCGTTGGCAGGTATTATTGTCCGCAATTCTATCCTGCTGGTCGACTTTGTGCGCCACCGGCAAGATGCTGAGACACCGCTGAAAGACGTATTGCTGGATGCCGGTGCCATCCGGTTCAAGCCAATCGTGTTGACAGCCCTTGCAGCGATGATTGGCGCCTCCGTTATTCTGACTGATCCGATTTTCCAAGGGCTGGCAATCTCTCTCCTCTTCGGATTGGCCTCATCCACGGCGCTGACTGTTCTGGTCATCCCGGCGATCTATGTGGCCTTGAGAGGACCAGACTGGATTCCCGGTGATCAGACACCACCTATGGACGACCAAGCCACACCTATGAAGGAAGCTACGATTTGATGTCGCGTACAAAACCAACGACGCCCGAAGCGTTCAATCTTATGTCTGAAAGAGTTACGGAGGCTGCAGGCATTCTGAAAGCCATGGCTAGCGACACGCGGTTGAAAGTTCTGTGCGCACTCAATGGAACCGAAATGCCGGTGAACCAGTTGGCTGAACTTACAAATCAATCCTCATCAGCTGTATCCCAGCATCTTGCGAAGCTGCGCGCAGCCGGGTTGGTCGAGTCGCGACGCGATGCTCAGACAATTTATTATCGGTGCAGCGGCGGCATTGGCAGTGCGCTCGTAAACACGCTTTGTGATTTCTATAGGTAGTCTGCCATTCAGATCGTGAGCAATTCTGCGCTGAGGCGGTCACGAAGTTCGCGCTTGAGGAACTTGCCGCTGGCATTCCGGGGCAGGGCGTCTTCCAGAAACCACACGTAGCGAGGCGCTTTGTGTTTTGCCATGATTGCTTCGCAATGGTCACGAAGGGCTTGCTCGGAGAGGGATTCGCCGGGCTGAAGCACGATCGCGATTCCGACTTCTTCGCCGAGACGCTGATCGGGCACGCCGAACACGCAGCATTCCGCCACGGCCTCATGTCGGTAAACGGTTGCCTCGACCTCGGCACAATAGATGTTCTCGCCGCCGCGCAGGACCATATCCTTCTTGCGGTCGACGATGAAGATAAAGCCATCGTCATCGATGCGTGCGATGTCGCCAGTATGAAGCCAGCCGTCGGTAATCGACTCGGCAGTGGCTTCGGGACGGTTGATGTAACCTTTGATCACGGAAGAACCCTTGATCCACAATTCGCCAATCTGTCCGGGTTCTACCGAGTTGCCATCGTCATCGACACATTTTGCTTCAAAGTTTGGCATGGCGGGACCAGCGCTGTCTGGCTTGTCCACAAAGAAATCCGCAGCGATCGATGTGATGATTCCGCAGGTCTCGGTCATGCCGTAGCCTGTGCTTGGTCGCGCAGTGGCCACTTGGGACTCAATCTTTGCCACCAGGTCTGGAGGCACTTGGGCCCCGCCGCCCGACAGCGAGGTCAGGCTCGAAGTGTCGGTGGAGAGGAAGTCGGGATGGCTTATCAGCTCGCGCGCCATAACCGGCGCGCCGCTCATTGATGTCACACGCTCCCTGGCGACCAACCGTAGCGCCTCTCCGGCATCCCAACGGTACATCAGAACCAAAGCTCCGCCGGCAGCCGTGGTCGCGTAGGCTCCACAATTGTTGGCGGTCACGTGGAATAGTGGCGTTGTGATTAATGTCGTGGGGATGGGAGGTGTTTCGGGTGGCTCCACGCCAGTTGCCTTTTGGGTGGCAAGCGCGGAGGAAGCAGCTGCATACATCAGGTTAAACAAGTTCGAAACGCACCCCCGGTGAGTGAGTTGAGCTCCTTTTGGGTTTCCTGTGGTGCCTGAAGTGTAGAAAATGCAAGCATCGGCTTCCGGATCAACCGACACATCGGGCAGTGTGCCGCCGTGCGCAATGACCTCAGACCAGGGTGTCACCGTGCTTGGCGCTTTCGGAATTCGGATGCCCACCAGATTCAGATTATTCATCAAATCAGGACGTTCCTGCAGCCGGGCAAGGCGTTCTTCATCCAGAAACACGACTTTTGGATCAGAGTCCGTTATCGCATAAGCCATCTCTTCCGTGGTCCACCACGCGTTCATGCCAACTACGGCGATCCCGGTAGATACACACGCCCAGTAGATCAACATCCACTCGGGGTAGTTGCGCATGGCAATCGCGACGCGATCTCCCGGTTTCACACCTTGCGCGAATAGCCACGACGCAACTGCGTTCACCTGTTCATGGGACTCGCCATAGGTCAGACGTTCTTCGCCATAGATAAGATAGGGGCGATCGGAGAACTGAATTGTAGAGAGCCAGACATCCCGCACATTGAGCGGGGCGTTCTTGTAAATGCGGACGCGATTACCGAGCACTTCAGTTTCGGTAATCTCGAATGCGCCATCGGTGCCTGTAAGCTCATCACGAGCCTTAAGCAGTTCTTTGTAATGCATGGCTCTCTCGTTCTCCCTGAAGCGATATTTTTGAAACCACACATACAGACGGAAGGGGGGGCTACAAGCTTTCCGCGACGTCGCTTTGCGTCACAAAGTGGTGAATCTCGGTGTGGGATTGAGCCACTGCCCGCTTGAGAACACGACTCATTGATCGGCTGGCCAGAGGTGCCACCAGGCCAATCGCGTATCATTGAAATGGGCTGGTTTCCATTAGGGTTGAGCTGATTTGTTCTCCGGTTTTGGCATCAGCAAGATAAACGCAAGCACGATCGCAAATCCACATGAGCAAACCAGGAAGCAATCGCGAAATGCCAGCACCATGGCTTCGCGGCGCACCGCTTCAGCGATAGGGCCAAATGCGCTCATATGGGCCTGCTGGAAGGGTTCTCCATTCGCCATTGCGACCCACATATTCTGTTGATGCTGATAGAGGAGTTCAGGATTGCTTTCCGTCATTGCCGATGAAATGTGCTCGCCATGAAACACATTTCGCCTCTGCAGCAGGATGGCAAGCATGGATACGCCAAAGGCACCGCCCACCTGCATCAGGAACGATGCCGCTCCAGCAGCGCTGGCGAGCAAGTTTGCGGGCACGCCTCGGATGGCCGTGGTGTTTGCCGGAGGCATGCAAAAGCTGATGCCGACGCGACTGAGGATGATCCAGGCAATGAGTGTCCAATACGGAGTGGCAGCAGCAACACCGGCCATTAGATACATCGACAAGCCAAAACACGTGACGCCAAACGCCAGAAGCAATCGCGCGTCAAATCGGTCGCTGAGGCGACCGGCAATCGGAAAGCCGACAACCATGGCCAAGCCGGCGGGGATCATCATAACGCCTGCGGCTGTCGGTGAATAATATTGAACAATCTGAACGAATATCGGGATCAGGTATGTCGAACCGTAGATGGCGGTGCCGGTGAAAGCAATTACGACTCCAGCGGATGCGAATTGCCAGTGCTTGAAGACGTTCAGATTGAGCGCTGGGAATGGATGGCGTTTCTCCCACCAGAAGAACAACGCCACGGCCGCAATCGATACAGCCAGCCTGATAAGTGCCTTGTCGGAATACCAGCCATCACGGTCACCATTCGCGATGGTTGATAACAAGCCGACAACGGCGACAGCAATCAACAGGAGTCCCAGCCAATCAAGGGGCGGCGCCTTCGTGCCTCGAATGCTGTCTCGCTCTGGCATGAGGACGGCAGCGAGTGGCAGGGCAAGCAATGCGATCGGCACGGTCGCTATGAACACCAGTCGCCAGCTTGACAGATCCACTGCAATTCCGCCCAGAGCGGGTCCAAATGCTGGCGCTAGAACGACGCCAATTGAGAAAATGCCAATCGCGCTCCCGCGCATCTTGTCCTGGAACGTCTGGAAGATGAGGAACATGGACATCGGCTGGAGTAAGCCAGCGGCCACCCCTTGCATTGCACGAGCGATGATCAAGAATTCGAACGTCGAACTAATCGCTCCGAGTGCGGAGCCGCTAATGAACAATGACAGAGCCACCAGACAGGTCGCGCGGGCACCAAATGCGCTCATTGCCCAGGCATTGGCTAACATCGCAATCGTCGAAGCGGCGAGAAATGCCGTGGACATCCACTGGGCCTTGTCCTGCCCGAGACCGAATGCCCCTATAATGGAGGGTAAGGCGACATTGATCGTTGTGGCTGCCAGCATGGTCGATAGTGAGCCGCAGAGCAGGCTGAACAAAAGCAGCCAGCGATAGGGTCGCCCGAACTTGTGGAATCGCTCCCGTACAGCTGCGCCAGCGGTGTCGGGGATGTCGAGTGCGTGAGAGTGAGACAGTTGGCTATGCTCTTCGTCAATGAGAATATCCTTTTCCGCCGGGGTCACTTCTTCGCCCTGCGTCGCTCGATTGAGACGCGCACCATTGATCCGGGACGCAGGTGCGTATCTCTAGAATCAAGTTCGATCCGTACGGGGATGCGCTGCGTTATCTTTGTGAAAACGCCGGTCGCATTTGGATTGGGCATCAGCGCCGCTTCGGCGACTGTCAGGTCGCGAATGACCGTAACACGCCCCGTCACGCTTGCATCAGGCGCGCTGTCGACTTTTATATTTGCAAGCGCGCCGACTTCGACATGGCGCACCTGTGTTTCCTTGATGTTGGCCGCTACCCAGACCTTACTGGGATCGTGCAGAAGTGCGACGCGAAATCCGGCCAGGGTCCTCTCTCCTGCGTCAAAAAATGTCTCGTCCACAATGCCGTCAATTGGGCTGCGTATCTGGTGTTTTTGGATGATGACCTTTTGCCCTTCTGTCTGGGCTCGGGCGCGCTGGAGGGCAGCTTCCAGTATCGCCAAATCATGTTCGACAAGCGAAGTGTCGCTTTTGGAAATAACGGCTTCACGCTCTTTGGCTGAAGAAGATGATAGACGGGCTTCGGCGCCACGTAGATTCTGTTGTGCCGCTTGCAACTTGTTCAGGGCCTGATCCCAGACATTTTGTGTCACCAGGCCCGTTTCTCTGAGACGCAGTTCACGATCATAATCTCGTTGGGCGGCCGTCAGATCAGCTTTGGCTGCCTCCACAGCAGCGCGCGCTGATTGTACATCAGCCCTGCTTGCATCGATCTGAGTTCCTGAACGCGATCCAACAAGGCCAAGTCGGGTCCGCTCGCGCTGGATTTGCGCTGCAAGGCCATCTTCTTCGGCAAGATACTCAGTCAGCAGATGCCGGGCCTCCCGGTCGTCAATCTGGAAGAGAAGATCTCCGGTTCGTACCCGGTCTCCGGAGGCCACATATGCGGCCGTAATGTTTCCTGAAACGTCAGCGGACACGGACAGGATGTCCGCTGCAATGCGCGCATCAGACGTGGAGATGTAGTGAGAACGATCAATTACCCAGCCACCGGCCAGCACGACAACGAATAGCAGCGACAGAGTCGCGAAAATCGAGCGTGGGGATAGGAGACGGCTGCGCCAGTCGCGGGTCAGGGCCAGCTTGAACTTGTCCTCTTTGCCGACCGTTTTCTGGTCCATATCTCCTCCCAAGCGACGCTGAAACTTTATCTCATTCCTTTTGAAACACGCGTGGCAAAACAATTTGCCGCCCGCGTTTCACAAAAGGCAAGATTGACGTTGGGGCGGCATTGTCATTGGAGAACGTCGGAGCGGGTTGGGGAACGCTCTGAAAAAACAAGGCATTTGACTGGCGGAGGAGGAGGGATTCGAACCCCCGGAGCCCGCGAAGGCTCAACGGTTTTCAAGACCGCCGCATTCAACCACTCTGCCACTCCTCCGGCGGGCTGTGTGTATATAATGAACGCCGGTTTGCAAGTGCCGATGTGCGAACCGAACATACGGGGCAACCTGAAAAAGTGTTAACGTGTTCTTGCCGAGACTCGCCAATCCTGAACTCCCGGTTCACCGGCTGTGCATTTCGCTGTGGTAACCATACTCACTGAAGACGGCAGAACAGCCGTTGTGGAGCGACCTGAAGGTCGATTCCGAGACCACAGAATGAGGTTCACGTAACGACATGCGTTTCCCGACACAGCGCCAATCCGTCCAGTATCGCTATTTTCTCGCCGTCGGCGTCATCGCGCTCTCCGCGGGCTCTGCCCATGCCGGTAAGCAGAATCCAGCACCGATCATTTTTGCGGGGCAGAGTGCCCGTGTGTCCCAGAGCGATTCGATGGCCGTGGCGTCCAGTCAACGGATGACGGCACCGGCACCAGGCGAAGAGGGCAAACGTATTGCGTTCCGCTACCCGGGGCAGGGTGCTTTGGCAGCGCCTGCGCCAGCATCACCCCGCGATTATGCGAGCGCGAACGCGCCGGAGATGTCAGCGCCTACAAGCGCGGCAACTCAGATGATGACGCCCAATAGTTTTGACGCGCGAGCGACCGCGGCCCAGGTCGCAGAAAATCGCCAGGCGGTAACGGTGGAGTCCGAATCCCTGGCACCGATGGCGCTTGTTGTTCAACCGGAAGAGCAGGGGGCTATCGCGTCGCAGCAAGTAGTTGCAGCACCTTCAAGCGCCTTCATTTTGGCCCCTGAGTCCGCGCCTGTGTTCGATGAGACAGGCGTGGCGGTCACATATGGTGATGAGTTTGCGGGCCTGCCGACAGCCAATGGCGAGGTTTTCGATCAGGATGGACTGACCGCGGCGCACCCGACCTTGCCGCTGCCCAGTCTGATCCAGGTCATCAATCTCGATACCCAGAAAGAGGTGGTTGTACGTGTCAATGACCGGGGACCGTTCGAGGATGGGGCGTCGCTTCAACTCTCCAAGCGCGCGGCCAGCGCATTGTCATTTGGGGCCGACGGCCGCGCCAATATCCGCGTCCGCTACCTTGGCGCCGCACCAGTGAGCGGCCAGATGGTCGCATTCCAGCCGTCTATGGAGCCTGCTCGTATCCTGCCAGCGACCTATGATGTCGGCTCTCAGCAAGTGGTGCAGCCTCCGGTTCAGTATGCTTCTGCCAGTCAGCCTGGCGTCGCAAGATACGCGCCTCCGGCCCGAACGGGGCAGGGCAGCTATTTCGTTCAGGTCGGCTCGTTTTCCGATATTGGCAACGCGCAGAGCTTCCAGAAATCCCTTGGAAGCGACCTGCCTGTGCTGATCGTTCCAGCGCGCGTGAACGGCGCGGACTACTTTCGGGTGCGTGTCGGGCCATTCGACGACCGGCATTCTGCTTCGGAAATGCGCGATGAGCTGACATATCGAGGTCTCGCGAATGGCCGGGTTGTGTCAGCTGACTAAGGCCCCGCTACAGAACACCCCATTGACGACGACCACAAACCGGCCCTTTTTCCCTATTAAACGGGAAAGAGGGCCGGTCTTCGTGAGGCTCTCATCTTTTGCAATGGAGGCCCTCTGAACATGAAGCGCCGAACCCCTATTCTGGCCGCCGCGGCCCTGCTCTCGATATTGATCTCGCCCGCTGGCGCCCAGATTATCGATACGCCGGCGCAACATGCCGTCATCATGGACCATACAACGGGTGAAATCCTTTATTCGAAGGATGGAGCGCAGCCGATGATCCCCGCGTCCATGACCAAGATGATGACTGCCTACCTGGTCTTTGACATGGTAAAGCGCGGCGAACTAAAAATGACGGATCGCCTTACCGTCAGCGCTGACGCCTGGCGGCGTGGCGGTTTTCCTTCCGGGACGTCCACGATGGGCCTCGTCCCTAAGGACACTCCGACGATCGAAGAACTATTGCATGGCGTCATCATCATGTCGGGCAACGATGCCTGCATCGTGCTGGCGGAAGGTATTTCAGGTTCAGAGGAAGCCTTTGCAAAGCGCATGACCCAACTGGCGCACGAGAAAGGGCTGAGTTCGGCAAATTTTCTCAATTCGACTGGCCTTGAAGATGTTGGGCATGTGATCTCGGCCGAAGATCTCGCACGCCTTGCTAAGCTCACGATCGACGACTTTCCTGAATACTATAAGTGGTATGAACTGCCCGCCTATTCCTGGCGGGAATATACACAGCCTAACCGTAATCCGCTTCTCGGTGTTGAAGGGGCGGATGGTCTGAAGACGGGCCATCTTGAAGCCTCCGGTTATGGGCTTACCGGCTCGGCTGTCCGCGATGGTGTACGCCGCACGATCGTCATCAATGGCATGGAATCCATGGCCGCGCGTGCCTCGGAAGGTGAGCGGATGCTACGCTTGGCGTTCCAGAGCTTTGAACTTAAAACTGTTGCGCCGGAAAACGTGGTTCTGCCGGACCAAAAAGTGTGGCTGGGCCAGGAGCGTGTTGTCCCGGTTTCGCTGGCTGAGCCAATGCTGATTGCTGGCCATAAAGCTGCGTTCGACAAGGCGAAGACCGAGATCGTACTCGACCGGGCATTGCAGGCACCGATCGCCAAAGGTGACCGGGTCGGGCGACTCGTGGTGACTCTCGAGGGGCGCGATCCTGTGGACGCGCCAATCATTGCTGAAGCGACCGTCAAGAAACTTGGTTTCTTTGGTCGGGCAATCGATGGGTTGAGCGCGCTGATTTCGGGCGACGATGGCTGATACGAAGCGCGGATGCTTTATCACACTTGAGGGTGGCGAAGGTGTCGGTAAGTCGACGCTGCAGCGCGCGTTGGCCAAACGCCTCGAAGCTGTGGATGTAGAGGTTGTCACGACTCGCGAACCAGGCGGTTCGCCACTGGCGGAATTGGTGCGAGCGCTCGCGCTGCATCCGCCGGATGGTGAGCATTGGTCGCCATTGGCCGAAGCATTGTTGATGAATGCTGCGCGAAGCGACCATCTCGATAGAGTCATCCGACCAGCGCTTCAGAGCGGGAAATGGGTGATCTGTGATCGGTTCCTGGATTCCACGCGTGTGTATCAAAGCGTGAAAGGTGGCGTGTCACTTGATCTGCTGAAAACTTTCGAAACACCTGTCATTGGTGAGACTTGGCCTGACCTCACATTTGTGCTCGATGCGCCACCATCCGCGACAGAAGCGAGAAGGCAAAGCCGAGGAGGCGCACTGGATTCATTTGAAGCCCGTTCAATTGCGTTCCACACGGAAGTACGAGCGACGTTCCTCGATCTCGCCAGATCGGAACCAGACAGATGCCGGCTGCTCGACGCTTCCAAAGATCCTGAAACAGTCGCCGATGCAGCTTGGTTGGACATGCAAGCCATCATGTCGAAGCAGATGAGTGCACCATGACCGTGGCGCTACCGTTCGTCGGTCATGGTGAGGCTGAACAGGCTTTCCTTTCCGCACATGCGAGCGGCAAACTTCACCATGCCTGGCTGATCGAAGGGCCGGCAGGAGTAGGAAAATCACGCTTGGCTTTTCGACTCGCAGCCTTCATCCTCGGTGCACGTGGACCGGTCGCCGCCCCGCTAGATGCCGCAAGGACCGACCCGGTAATGCAGAAATTCCTGGCGGGTGGGCACCCTGATTGTCGCGTCGTCCAGATCGAACTCAATGACAAAGGCAAACCAAGGCAAGACATTACCGTCGAACAGGTGCGCGGCCTGAATCACTTCTTCACGCTCAAGCCTGCGCTTGGCGGGTGGCGTGTCGGCATCATCGACTCACTGGACGAATTGAACCGGAACGCTTCAAACGCCTTGCTCAAGACGCTGGAAGAACCTCCGGGTTCGAGCATCATGTTTCTAATCAATCACGGCTCAAAGCCTATTCTTCCAACCATACGGTCACGCTGCAGGACGCTACGGCTCAAAGCTTTGTCAGGTGATGAGACTGCTGAAGTGTTGAACATGGTGGACGCGCCAAAAGAAGCCATTGGTCTTGCGCGGGGGCGTCCTGGATTGGGGCTGAAGCTGGCCACACCAAGCGGACTGCAAGCCTCGAACGCAGCACGCGCTTTGCTCAGATCCATGCCGAAGCCGAACGATGCTTTGCTCACAGCTGCTGTTCAGGCTGCGAACGTCGACGCGACTGCGCTGGAAGCCTTTAGTCAGGAAGTGCTGAATTGGCTGGCCGGGCGAGCCAGTGAAAATCCAGCTGCGGCTGATGCCTGGTTGAAGACATCGCGCCTGTTAGGCGAAGCAGGCGCCCTTAACATGGAAGCATCGCAGACCAGCGCGAAGCTCATCGCCGGGCTTTATTCCTCCGTCGGACGAGGCTAAGGCGACTTCATGTTTGATACACATGTAAACCTGCATGGCGATGCATTCGCTGAAGACCTTGATGACGTTCTACAGCGTGCACGCGAGGCCGGTATTAGCCGGTTCCTGGCGATTTGCGACCGCTTTGACAATTTCGAAACAGTGCATGCGATCGCGTCGGCGCACGATGATATCTGGTGTTCAGTTGGTGTGCATCCACATCACAGCAAGGACTTTCCTGATATCACAATCGACGATCTCGTCACGGCCTCGGAACGTCCGGAAGTCGTTGCGATTGGTGAATCAGGACTCGATTTTCATTACGGCTACAGCGCGGAAGATGACCAACTCGACAGCTTACGCAAACATATCGCTGCGTCGCGCATCACGGGCCTGCCATTGATTCTGCACACGCGTGAGGCCGATGATCTCATGGGCGACGTCCTAGAGGACGAGTATGCCAAGGGCGCGTTCCAACCTCTTCTGCACTGCTATACGGGCGGCTCACGGTTAGCCCAGCGCGGGCTGGCGCTGGGGGCTTATGTATCGGTCTCCGGGATCTTGTCGTTCAAGAGCGCGAGCGAGGTGCGCGACGTCATCGCTGACGTTCCAATGGAGCGGATCATACTTGAAACGGATTGCCCCTTTTTGGCGCCTATGCCGATGAGGGGGCGTCGGAATGAACCGGCTTTCCTCGTCCACGTGGCTGAAGCGCTTGCCAAGCTCAAGGGGCTGGATATCGGCGAGGTGAAACGGATTACGGAAGCCAATGCCAGAAAGCTCTTCGCGAAGGTGGATAGGTGACCGAAACCAACTGTCGGCTTACCCTGCTCGGAACCGGTTCGTCCGGGGGCGTCCCGCGCGTGGGAGGAGACTGGGGGGCGTGTGATCCCGGAGAGCTGCGCAATCGTCGGACGCGCTGTTCGGCTTTGATTGATCGCATTGGCGCCGATGGCTCGATGACGCGCATCCTGGTCGATACGTCACCAGATATGCGGGAGCAATTGTTGTCAGTCGATGTCCGTCATCTGGATGCAATCGTCTATTCGCACGATCACGCGGACCAAACGCATGGCATTGACGATGTTCGGCCATTGGTGATTGCCATGCGGCGTCCCATACCGACTTTCATGGATGCCGCCACCCGTAAATCCTTACACAACAGGTTCCGGTACTGTTTCGAGGGAATGGGCGGATACCCGCCGATTCTCGACAGCATGCCCGACATCATTCCGGGCATCCCGTTTACGGTGGATGGCTCGGGCGGCAAAATCGAACTTATGCCGGTTGATATGGAGCACGGTAGGATACGTTGTCTGGGTTTCCGGATGGGCAGCTTGGCATATTGCAACGATGTGAATGCGCTGCCTGAAGCAACGCTCGATCGGTTGAGGGGGCTCGATACGCTTGTCGTGGACGCGCTGCGCTACACACCGCATCCGACGCACGCAAACCTGGAGCAGGCTCTAGCCTGGGTCGCTGAATTGAAACCAAGGCGAGCCATCCTGACCAATATGCATGTCGATATGGATTATCGAACATTGCAGGGCGAGCTGCCTGATGGGGTCGAGCCCGGCTATGATGGTATGGAACTGCAGTTTTCAGTATAGTGGCGCGCATCATTATTTCCCATAATGATGATTATGCGACTCATGGCTTTAGATCATCGACCGCCACACGGACCTTATCGACCGATTGTATTTGATTGTATCCGATCCAGTGCACGCGACGTGCAAACCGCCTGAACGCATATGCGGCCGCCCACACGGCTCGCGCTTACGCCGACGATGTGTGCAATCTCTTGTTAAGGTTTCAAATCGCGGGGCAAACCGCCCCCTTCCCCCACCAAATGCGTGATATCAGTGCGCCAGGATTTGATCGAGGGCTGCCACCAACTTATCGTCTAACATCGGCTTGTAGATGAGATCTTCGAATCCTGCGCCTCGTGCGAGTTCTTCGATATCTTTCGACTCCCAGCCGGTAATCATGATCGCGGGTGTTGCCACGCCGAGCTCTCTCATTTCGCGCAGCAGTTCAAGTCCGTCATGTGGGGCCATTTTGAAGTCGATGAGCACGCAATCGAAAACTGTGTCTGTCTGTCTGTTGAGAAACGCCAGACCGCTGTCATACACAGATACGTCGTACCCTTTTGAACGCAGAAGCAATGACAATGACCGGCACACGGCCTCATTGTCATCGACGATCGCGATATGGGCATGTTTTTCCGGTTTGATGTCCTGATTCATGCTCGACCGCGCACAGTTGGGGGAGCAAACAGTCTGAAATACCGTGCCAGCCAAGTCTGTAAGTAGAAGCCCCTATCGCGAGCTTTCCATTCCAATTCCGGCTGCAAATGCAATCCTCAGAACACTTGAGAGGCTTGGTGCATCCAGCTTTTCCATCAAGTTGGCCCGATGTATTTCCACCGTACGCGGCGATATATCAAGAGTCTCGGCAATCATCTTGTTGGTGAAACCGTCGACCAACCCGACGAGGACGTCTTTTTCACGGGGCGTCAGGCGCTCGACTCGGCCTTTTGCTTCATCTGCCAGCACATCTTTCATGTTGCGAGCGTCCATACGGTCAAACGCGCGAGAAATCGCGTCTACAAGTGTTTGTTTTTCATATGGTTTTTCGACGAAATCCACTGCGCCTGCTTTCATCGCCTTCACCGCGACTTCGACATCGCCGTGGCCGGTGAGTACGATTACTGGAAAGGCCAAACCGATGTCGTTCAGGCGTTCCTGCACCTCAAGTCCATCCATGTGAGGCATCTGAACGTCGAGAAGTATGCATCCAGGATCTGCATTTTGGGCACTCTCCAGGAAAGTGACGCCGTCGGCATAGGTTTTTACCAGAAATCCTGCATGGCGCAGCATGAAGCTGGCCGAGTGTCGGACTGCTTCATCATCATCTACCAAATGTATCAGGCGCTGTTCACTCATTCCGCATTGATAGCCGGATCGGAGCGAAGAGTGAACCGGAAACACGTGCCTCCATCGGGGGCCAAATCAGCGCAGATAGAGCCGCCATGGGCCTCTACGATTGTCTGGCAGATCGAGAGGCCAAGCCCCATGCCGCCCGACTTTGACGTGGTGAATGGTTTGAAAAGGGTCTTTTTCACGTCATCGTCCAAGCCGGCACCATTGTCGCAGATCGACACTTTGACCAAACCATTCTCTCCCCGCTCGGCTATGATGCGGATCTTGGGGTTTGGTGTATCCAGCAATGCCTCCTGGGCATTGCGCACGAGGTTGATAACGACTTGCTGAACCTGAATGGGGTCGGCGAAGACACTGCCGACATTCGACGCTACGCTCAAGGTGACTGGAATATCGTTGGAACGCGTTGATAGCCGCGCCAGCGCGGCTGCGTCATTCAGGAGAGGCGCCAGCTCGACTGAGCGCGCGTCAATTTCTCCGCGGGAGACGTAGCCCCGCAATTTCCGGACAATGTCGCCCGCTCGCACGGCCTGTCGTGCGCCTTCATCCAATGCTTCGCGCAGCAGCTCGCGTTTGTCTTCCTCTGGACTGTCCAGAATATCTCGGCCTGCTTCCAAATAGTTGGCCACCGCCGTAAGAGGCTGGTTGAGTTCGTGGGCCAAGGCAGACGCCATCGTCCCAACGGCGCTCAAGCGTGAAAAGTGAACGAGTTCGGACTGCATCTCCCGCATTCTCATCTCAGCTCGCCTTTGCTCGGTCAGGTCCCGAATGAACGCGGTGAAGAGCCAGTGATCGCCGATTTTAGCCTCGCCGATCTTGAGATCAATTGTAAACAGAGTGCCGTCGGAGCGACGCGCAGTCACAACCCGGCCCACACCAATAATTTGACGATCCCCGGTGTTCAGATAATTGTTGATGTATTGATCGTGGTTCGCTTCGTCACGACCCGCCATTAGCTCGCTGACATTTCGACCAATGATATCTGATGCCGCATAGCCAAACAGGGTCTCCGCCGCTTTGCTGAAGGCGAGAATTTGCCCTGTCTCGTCGATGACGATCATGCCGTCAGGTACAGATTCCAGAATGGATTTCAGATGGGATTGAAGCGTCGCGATATCAGAAGTGGACAAAGACACTGTAGCTGATCCATCAGCTGGTTTTGTCATTCTGTGCTTCCTTCGATTTGTTCGCGCATCACACGCGTAGCGCGTCTGGAGAACCGCGCAAGAATTCTGACTAATCGTCTTAGCGAACGCGCAAAAATTCCCGCGTAATAGGTTTGAGTTGCGCCGCTGCGGCTAGAAAGATCAAGGCGAGGCCTGCCAAAGCAACAGGACATCCCCAGCAGTGTCCGGCGAACATATTCGACCAGAATGTTGGAGTGTTGGCCGCCAATGAAAGCCCTTCCGGTCCGCATCGCACTGACAGAAAGGCCTGCAGCGACTGTGTGTGCGTCCAAACCTTCGCCGCGCCAACCAAAAGCAGCGAGACCCCGGCAAAAAAACTGACGAATTTGTGCATCCGAAACTCCTCAAGCGATGCCTGACACTATTAAAGGTGCGACAGCCCGGCCCATCCGTAAATACCCCTATACAAGCGGTTGGCGGCTCCCGGCATGTAGAACCCAATCGAACCAGGTCGAAAAAGGGGCAGAATCGGTGAGCACTCTAACAAAGCCGCGAGCATCGGCGACTGGCAGCATCGCCAGCGTCGCGATATTCGTCGCCATCGCATGTCTGGGATCACTATTGATTGCAGCCAATGCCGTCGATCCGATGATGGAGGCCCACGCTTGGCTCTTCTTCTTCCTTTCCGGATTTGCGCTCGTATCGATCGGCATTTGGGCGGGCGGACTGAATGGCCGCAACCCTTTCGACGAGACCTATTACGAAGACACGATCGTCAAGTTTGGCGTTGCCGCAGCGATGTTCTGGGGTATCGCCGGATTTCTGGTCGGGGTTATCATCGCGCTCCAACTGACTTGGCCTGACGTATTTTATTTTACAGACCTTGGCTGGACCAATTTTGGTCGACTACGTCCATTGCACACGTCTGCGGTCATCTTTGCGTTTGGTGGCAATGTTCTTATCGCGACCAGCTTCTACGTCGTTCAGCGCACGTCGCGTACGCGCATCGCTGGTGGTCTGTGGCCCTGGTTTGTATTCTGGGGATACAACCTGTTCATCGTAATTGCCGGTACCGGCTATCTGATGGGTGTGACCCAATCGCGTGAATATGCAGAGCCTGAATGGTATGCCGACCTATGGCTCACGATTGTCTGGGTGGCTTATCTGCTCGTCTTCCTGGGTACGCTTTGGAAGCGCAAAGAGCCGCACATCTATGTGGCGAACTGGTTCTATCTGTCTTTCATCGTGACAATCGCGATGCTGCACATCGTCAACAATCTGTCACTGCCGGTGAATCTGTCCGGCTCAAAAAGCTATTCATTGTTTGCCGGGGTTCAGGACGCCCTCACGCAGTGGTGGTATGGTCACAACGCTGTCGGGTTTTTCCTGACAACGGGCTTCCTCGCGATCATGTACTATTTCATTCCGAAACGTGCCCAGCGACCCGTCTATTCCTACCGGCTGTCGATCGTGCACTTCTGGTCCTTGATCTTCATCTACATCTGGGCCGGTCCGCACCACTTGCACTACACTGCTCTGCCACAATGGGCGCAGACGCTCGGCATGACGTTCTCCATCATGCTGTGGATGCCTAGCTGGGGTGGGATGATCAATGGTGTCATGACCCTGTCGGGCGCCTGGGACAAGCTACGTACAGACCCTGTCGTGCGCATGATGGTCGTCTCTCTCGCATTCTACGGCATGTCGACATTTGAAGGTCCGTTGATGAGCGTGCGTGCCGTCAACGCCCTGTCGCACTATACTGAATGGGGCATTGCACACGTCCATTCCGGATCTTTGGGCTGGGTCGGATTCATCTCGTTCGGCGCGCTTTACTGCCTCACCCAATGGCTGTGGAAGCGTCCAGCGCTCTACTCGAAAAATCTTGTCGAGTGGCACTTCTGGCTCGCGACGATCGGTATCGTTTTCTATATCGTGGCACTGTACTTCGCAGGTATTCTGGAAGGCCTGATGTGGCGCGCCTACAACGAGTATGGGTTCCTTGAGTACAGCTTCATCGAGACAGTCGAAGCCAAGCACATTATGTACATGATCCGTGTTGCGGGGGGCTTATTGTACCTCACGGGCGCTCTGATCATGGCTTACAATCTTGTGCGCACCGCGTTGGGACATGGCGAGGCGGCAGACGTCTCCGAATCCGCACCGGCTCCGGCCGCAACTCTCCAACCTGCTGAATAGGACCGGAAAAATGGGCTTGTTCCAAAAACACCAGGCACTAGAGCGCCATTCGCTGCTTCTGACCGTCGGCATTCTGCTAGTTGTTGCCGTCGGAGGCATCGTTGAAATCGCACCTCTGTTCTATCTTGAGAATACGATCGAGAAAGTGAAGGGCATGCGTCCGTATACGCCGCTTGAGCTGACGGGTCGCAACATCTACATCCGGGAAGGCTGCTATACTTGCCACTCCCAAATGGTCAGGCCATTGCGGGATGAAGTCGAACGCTACGGTCATTACTCTCTCGCTGCTGAGAGCATGTATGACCGCCCCTTCCAGTGGGGATCAAAGCGCACGGGGCCGGACCTAGCCCGTGTTGGAGGCAAGTATTCCGACGAATGGCATGTGGACCATCTGAAGGACCCAAGGTCGGTCGTTCCCGAGTCGATCATGCCTCCGTACGCCTTTCTGTCGGACAAGGAGCTTCGGTTCGATACGATCAGCGACCATTTGAAGGCGCTTCGGATGGAGGGCGTTCCCTACACCGACGAAATGATCGAGAATGCAAAGGCCGACCTGATCGCTCAGGTCGACCCCGACGCTGATTATGACAATCAGGATGCATTGGTAGCCCGCTACGACGCTTTGGCAGAACGTGACGGCAGCGTTCTGGTAGGAGACTATGATGGCGATCCATCCCGCATCACCGAAATGGACGCTTTGGTTGCCTATCTCCAAATGACCGGCACGCTTGTCGACTTCACGACTTACGAAGCCGACGATCTGAGCAACCGCCGCTAGGAGCTGGAAATGTACGAAACACTTTCAAGATTTGCACAAACATGGGGCCTTGGACTGTTCGTCGTTATGTTCGCAGTCGCACTGGCCTATGCCCTTTGGCCATCAAACAAAACGAAATTCCGCGAAGCGGCGTATTTGCCTCTCGAAGACAAGGAGCCCGGCGATGAGTGATCAGAATATTGAGGTTGACGGACATAGCGGCGTCGAAACCACTGGGCATTCCTGGGATGGAATCAAGGAACTCAACAACCCGCTGCCGCGCTGGTGGTTGATCGTCTGGTACATTTCGATTGCCTGGGGTGTCTTGTACATGATCTTCATGCCGGCAATACCGGCCCTTCCAGGGCTTGGCGCGACGAACACGCCCGGCGTGCTAGGACAATCTGACCGCACAAATGTCGCGAACAAAATCGCAACAATGGAGACTGAGCGAGGTGTTGCCTCGCAACGCCTGCTTACGGCATCCCTGACTGAAATCCGGAACGACTTGAACCTCCAGCAATTTGCCATGGCCATGGGTGAAAGCGCCTTCGGTGACAATTGCGCTACGTGTCATGGTTCAGGCGGACGCGGTGCCAAGGGCTATCCAATGCTGGCTGATGACGTTTGGCTTTGGACCGGCACATTGGACGGTATTGAACAGACGATCCGTCACGGCATTCGCCATGAAGGCGACGATGCGACCCGCTTTTCTGCCATGCCGGCGTTCGGTCGCGACAGACTGCTCACCACGTCTCAGATAGATGAACTGGTTCAGCACGTGCTGAGCTTTTCAGGGCGGCAAACGGACATGGAATCCGCATCGCAAGGCGCAACACTCTTCGCCAGCCAGTGTGCGTCTTGTCATGGCGACAATGCGAAGGGGAGCCGCGATGTCGGCGCTCCGGACCTGACGGATGAGGAGTGGGTGTTTGGCGGGGAACCGTATGATATTGCGGCATCCATTTCGAATGCCCGCAACGCTCATATGCCCGCTTGGCAAGGACGACTGGATGATCCCACGATCAAGGCATTGGCCCTGTATGTGCACTCGCTTGGTGGCGGTGAGTAAGAGCAATCATGAACCAGGTCGCCAGCCCTCCCGGTCGTTCCATCACGCCGCCTCCGCAGCCATCCTTGTATGAAGGCCGCAAGCAGATCTATCCGAAGCTCGCCCATGGCAAGTTTCGGATGGTGAAATGGATCGTGATGGCGGTGACTCTGGGTGTATATTACATACTCCCCTGGATCCGTTGGGAGCGTGGTGAGGGCATACCGAACCAGGCTGTCTTGGCAGACTTTGATGGCGAGAAATTCTACTTTTTCTTTATCGAAATATGGCCACAGGAGGTCTATTATCTTGCAGGGCTGCTGATTGTCGCAACGCTGGGTCTTTTCCTCGTGACGTCGCTGCTCGGACGTGTGTGGTGCGGATATACTTGCCCTCAAACAGTGTGGACGGACCTCTATATTTGGGTCGAACGCGCCTTCGAGGGAGACCGCGCTGCGCGAATGCGCCTCGACAAGGCGCCATGGTCCTTGAACAAGGCTGCAAGGAAGATCGGCAAGCACATCGTCTGGCTGATAATTGCTTTCCTTACAGGCGGCGTCTGGATTCTCTACTGGCACGATGCTCCAACCATCGCGCGTACTTTCTTCACCGGTGAAGCCCCCCTCACGTCCTATTTTTATGCGGGATTACTGACCCTCACGACGTATTTTCTGGCCGGGTGGATGCGTGAACAGGTTTGCACCTACATGTGTCCCTGGCCGCGCATCCAGGGCGCACTGACCGACGACTACGCGTTGAACGTCACCTATCGCTATGATCGTGGCGAACCACGTGGACCGCTGCGCAAGGAGCAAGGCTTTGAGGGCCGCGGTGACTGCATTGACTGCAAGCAATGCGTTCAGGTTTGTCCGATGGGGATAGATATACGTGATGGTGCGCAACTGGAATGCATCCATTGTGCTCTCTGCATTGATGCCTGCGATGACATCATGAAGCGTGTCGATCGCCCGACCGGCCTGATTGCTTATGATACGGATCTGGCGGTCGCCGCGCGCGCCGCAGGACAGACACCGAAATACAAGTTGATTCGGGCGCGGACCGTTCTTTATGCGACGCTCATGTTGGTGATCAGCGGCTTGATACTGTTCGGGTTGGCCAACAAGCCGACATTTCAGATCAATGTTCTCAAGGACCGGTCGCCACCATTTGTGCAATTGGCAGGTGGTGATGTGCGAAACGGCTATACGCTCAAACTCATCAACAAGGCGACAACTGCTCGAGACACTGTCGTTTCAATTTCCGGGATCCCCGGTGCAGACTTTGAAATCATTGGCATCACAAAGCCTGAAGGAACGGGAAGCGCGATACTGCCTCTGGAGCAATACGGCGTGGACCGCTTCCGTATGCTGGTGACTGCACCAAGCGCGAATCTTTCGCACAGGTCCTCCTTGGAAATCACCATTACTGACCCGGAAACGGGTGAAGTTCACACCAGTTCAGCCGCGTTCGTTACAGCCGGAGGCAAATGATGTCAGTCACGACCCCACACCTTTCCAGCGCCTCCAAAACTCTGAAGGGACGCCATGTCCTCTTTTGGATGCTGGGGTTTTTCGGACTGATGTTTGTCGTGAATGGCATTTTCCTTTGGGCTGCAATTACGTCGTTTCCAGGAGAGGACGTCAAACACTCTTACTTGCAGGGCCTTCAATACAATAAGACCATTGAAACCCGCTCTCACCAGCAAACCATGAACTGGGCGGCAGAGGTTGGTATAATTGAATCCGACGCCGGCAAAACACTCGTCGCGCGCCTGTTTGATGGTAACGGTGCTCCCCTGCCCGCCAGTTCCGTCAATGGAGAACTCAGGCGTGCCGCAACGCAGGACAGTGACCTGGTTCTTGAGATGATACCCGTCGGGGCTGGAGAATTTCAGGCCGAGCTTCCAGCACTGGCGACTGGGGCTTGGCACGTAAAAATCAACGCGGACGTCACAGGTCAATCCGAAGGCGGTACATTTTCTGCAGCCAAGGTTATCGTTGTGCAATGACCTCCCTCAACGACAATCTTTCGACCGGTTGTCCGACGGGCCTTGCGCCGCCCGAAAATGCGAACGCCCCTGATTCATCTGCCTTCGTGCGGAAAGTTGGCGGACAAAACCGCCTGAACCTGACAGTTAGGGGCGCCAAGTGCGGCGCTTGTATCAACCGGATTGAATCGGCGGTGAAGGCGTTGCCGAAAGTCGAGACGGCCCGACTCAATCTGTCCACTGGCGCGCTTGATGTAGCCTGGCGCGGTGAACTGGATGCCAATACAATCGTTCAGGCGGTCAGTGCGCTCGGCTATGGGGTCTCGCCGCAGGATCAGAGCAACAACACCTGCGACGAACAACGGGAAGAGCGGAGCCTGTTAGTTGCTTTGGGTGTTGCCGGTTTCGCCACTGCCAACATCATGCTCCTCTCCGTTTCTGTATGGGCGGGCGATGGAGAAATGGGCGAGTCCACGCGCAGGATGCTGCACGGAATTTCCGGACTGATTGCATTTCCGGTCATTCTGTTTTCAGGGCGCGTGTTCTTTCAGTCTGCCTGGAATGTTCTGAAGCGTGGCCATGCCAATATGGATGTTCCCATCTCGTTGGCTGTTACGATCGCTTTCTGCGTCAGCGTATCTGAAACCCTGAGAGGCGGTGAACACGCCTATTTCGATGCATCCGTCATGTTGCTTTTTTTCCTGCTCATTGGGCGCTTCCTCGATGCCCGCGTGCGCAGGAAAGCGTACGTTTCGGCTCGTAAACTGGCCGCTATGGCCAATCGATCCGTAACCCGGTTGAATCAGAACGGCACGGCGCAGTCAGTACGGGCGAGCGAGATACAACCTGGAGATCGCATCCTGCTGGCGCCCGGCGAGCGTGCCGTCGTCGATATGCTAATCGAATCGGGAACGTCCGAAGTGGATGACAGCCTGGTCACTGGCGAAAGCATTCCGCGGACAACATATGGCGGCATGAGCTTGCTCGCCGGTGCGGTGAACCTGTCTCAACCTCTGCAAGGCCGTGCCATCGGCGCGGCGAACGACTCCCTGCTCTCTGATATCGCTCGTATGCTGGATGCAGGAGAGCAGCGTCGATCGACTTACAGAAAGATCGCAGACCGCGCAGTCTCGCTTTATGTCCCATTCGTTCATACATCCGCTGCCCTGGCATTTCTGGGTTGGCTCATGGCCGGATTGGGAGCGAACGAGGCTCTTCTCATCGGTGTTTCCACGCTTATCATCACCTGCCCTTGCGCTTTGGCTCTCGCCGCCCCCGTCACTCAAGTGGTCGCATCGGGACGGCTGTTCAGGGCTGGTACATTTCTGAAGTCAGGTGATGCCCTCGAGCGTCTTGCTCAATGCGACTATGTGATTTTCGACAAGACTGGTACGCTCACCTTGGGCACACCTCGCCTCGTGGACGAAGTGGCGCCAGCTTTACTTGCTGACTCAGCTCAGTTGGCCCGGGCCAGCCGGCACCCCTTTTCGCGGGCCCTGGTCGAAGCGGCAGGGCCGGGTCCGATCGCGACTGACGTACGTGAATTTCCAGGGCTTGGCCTAGAGGGGATGATTGACGGCATCCCATGCAGGCTAGGTTCCGCAGAATGGGTCGGGGCGGATCAGGCCGCTGCCGTCAGCAGTTCTCTCTGGTTTGCCAAAGGCCATGAGCCCCCAATCCAGTTCCATTTTGCAGACCATGTTCTTGATGATGCGATCGAGACGATACGGACACTTGAACACGCCGGATATGGAATGGAAATCTTGTCAGGCGATCGCGACGAAGCAGTTCGCGAGGTCTCACAGTCTCTCGGCATCACCAGTTGGCGCGCAAAGGCGTCCCCACGCGATAAGGTCCAGCGATTGGAGGAACTGCAGGCCAAGGGGCATCGTGTGTTGATGGTGGGGGACGGCCTGAACGATGTCGGCGCGCTGGCGCTCGCTCATGCATCCGTCACGCCGGGCGGTGCCATGGATATCAGTCGCTCAGCGAGCGATGCGGTTTATTCCGGTGGTCTGGCTGCGCTCCCCCGGCTTGTCTGTGTGGCCAAGCAGGCGCGTGTCGTAATGCTGCAAAATTTCGGCTTTGCTGCAGCTTACAATCTGGTTGCTGTCCCGGTCGCCATCAGTGGCCATGCGACACCGCTTGTTGCAGCAATTGCCATGTCAGCCTCTTCCATTCTGGTGTCGCTCAACGCATTGCGTTTGAACACGATGTCGGAGCGTCTCTAAATGTCGGGATTGTTGTTTCTGATCCCTATTGCGCTCGGCATGGGCCTGATCGGGTTGATTGCGTTTTTGTGGGCCGCTCGCTCGGGCCAGTTTGACGACCCGGACGGAGCGGCGAACCGCATTCTTGTCGATGACGACCGCCCGCTGCCACCTAGTGAAAATCGCGACTCCGAGGAATAATCCTGACGTTTCTAGGATGTCGGCGCATGTCGCCTTGCTCTCTGGCGGGGCGCCGCCCATCCGGTATCGGACGCTTTACTTCGTCGGCATTCGCCAGGACACCCTTCAACGGATCGGACGCGTGCTCCTCTGAGAGCCATGCCAAGTCTGCGGTACGGTCTATTAGCTGTTCAGCGACGATATGGGTGACATTATCCGCCGACTGCACACGCCCGAGAACAGACAGGATCCTCGCTCCCATGACGATGGGACGGAAACGCTCCATGACCCGCTTCCAGACAACAATATTGGCGATGCCCAACTCGTCTTCGATGGTTATAAACACAACTCCGTTGGCTGAGCCTGGGCGCTGGCGTACGAGAACCAGGCCGCATGTCTGAACACGTTGCCCGTTTGGCCTGGCAACGGCTTGAGTCGTCGTAAGGATGCGTTGTGAATCATAGAATGAGCGCAGGAATCGCAAAGGGTGATCCTTCAGCGAAAGTCGCGTTGTCTGATAGTCTTGGATCACCTGCTCGGAATTTGGCATTCGGGGAAGATGCGTCACGGCATCCCGGCCTTGTTCGGCAAGATCAGTCGCTTCAAACAGGGGCAATGTGCTGCCAGAAGTATCGCCGCGCACAGCCCACAGGGCCTCGCGGCGAGACAATCCGAGCGACCCAAATGCGTCTGCAGCCGCCAACAGCTCCATCGTACGACGCGACAACCCCGTGCGCAGGCGCACCTCATCCAGCGTGTCGAACCCCTGCCCTCGCGCACACATCAACGCTTCCATCTCGTCTTCGCGCACACCGTCGACTTGCCGGAATCCCAGTCGCACAGCTGTCAGTTCGTTACCCGTGCGCAAAGGCTCAAGCGTATTGTCCCAATCGGAATAATTCACATCGACGGCGCGTACTTCGACACCATGCTCGCGCGCATCCCGCACGATCTGGGCAGGTGCGTAAAAGCCCATTGGCTGACTGTTCAGCAGCGCTGCGCAGAACACGTCGGGATGATGGCATTTCAGCCAGGACGAGACATAGACGAGCAAAGCGAAAGACGCCGCGTGGCTTTCAGGGAAACCATATTCGCCGAACCCCTTCACCTGATCGAAGCAACGTTGCGCAAATTCAGGCTCGTAACCGCGCGCTGCCATGCGCGACACCATCATGTCCTCGTAATTCTGGATTGTCCCAACCTTGCGGAAGGTCGCCATGGCACGACGCAGACCATTCGCTTCATCCGGTGTGAACTTGGCCGCATCAATGGATATCTGCATCGCCTGTTCCTGGAACAGCGGTACGCCAAGTGTGCGTTTCAGAATATTGGCAAGCTCGTCTGGGGGGCCATGTTCGGGTGCGGGGCTCGGGTAGCGCACGGTTTCCAGTTTTTTGCGCCGTCGCAGGTAAGGGTGGACCATATCGCCCTGTATGGGGCCGGGACGGACAATGGCAACTTCAATGACAAGATCATAAAATGTACGCGGCCTGAGACGTGGAAGCATGTTCATCTGCGCCCGGCTTTCCACCTGGAAGACGCCCAGACTGTCCCCCTTGCACAGCATGTCATAGGTCGCCGTATCGTCCGAGGGCGTGGTAGCAAGATTGAAGCGAAGGCCCTTATGGGTCTCCAGGAAATCGAATGCCTTGCGGATACAAGTCAGCATACCCAGAGCGAGCACGTCGACCTTCAGGATACCCAACGCATTGATGTCATCCTTGTCCCACTCGATGAAGGTGCGGTCCGGCATTGCCGCATTGCCGATGGGGACGGTTTCCACGAGCGGTCCGCGGGTCAAGACAAAACCACCAACGTGCTGGGACAAGTGGCGTGGAAACCCAATCAATTGACGCGTCAGGGATATGGCGCGGCGTATCAGGGGGCTCGAAGCGTCAAGTCCCGCCTGCGTGATCTGAGAGGCCGGAATATCATTACCCCAGCCTCCCCAGACGCAGCTGGCAAGCGCAGTCGAAACATCTTCGGTGAGTCCAAGGGCCTTGCAAACTTCGCGAACTGCTGAGCGGGGACGATATGAAATCACGGTTGCCGTCAGCGCAGCCCGGTGGCGCCCGTACCGTCGATAGACGTATTGGATCACCTCTTCCCGTCGCTCATGCTCGAAATCGACGTCGATGTCTGGCGGTTCCTTGCGTTCGCGCGAGAGGAACCGCTCGAACAAGAGACGGGTCTCCGCAGGATCCACGCTAGTAATGCCAAGACAGAAACAGACGGCCGAGTTGGCCGCCGAGCCACGCCCCTGGCACAGAATATTCTGCGCGCGCGCCCAGGCCACAATATCATGAACGGTCAGGAAATATGGCGCATAGGAAAGCTCCTCTATGAGGCTGAGCTCCTTGGTCAACTGGGCCTTTATGTGAACAGGCAGCCCGCTTGGGTAACGCCAGTTTGCCCCTTTCCATGTCAGGTGTTCCAGGTGGTGTTGCGGCGTGGATCCTGGCGGCACCGGTTCATCAGGATACTCGTATGCCAATTCGTCGAGGTTGAAATTGCAGCGCGCCACGATGTCCAACGTGCGCGTAAGCGCCGACCTGAAACCCTTGAAAAGCCGCGCCATTTCTTCTGGCGACTTCAGATGCCGCTCGGCGTGCGATTCCAGACGAAAACCGGCTGCATCAATGGTGCAATGCTCGCGGATACAGGTAATGACATCCTGCAGGGGGCGGCGTGCCGGCGTGTGATACAGGACATCATTGATGGCAATCATTGGCGCACCACAGCGCGCGCCAATATCTGCAAGCCGCGCAATCCTTTCACGGTTTTGCCCGTGAAAACTGTAGCGCGCTGCCAGGTAGAGGCATCCTGGCCAGAGATCGGTCAACCGTCGCAGTATCTGTTCAAACGCGGAGTCCATACGCTCTGGGGGAAGCACAATGAAGACCTGCCCTTCGCTTGCGGCGGCAATATCGACGAGATTGATACGGCAATCCCCCTTCTCTGCCCGCAATTTTCCCTCTGACAGCAGGCGGGAGAGGCGCCCGTAAGCCGCACGATCCGTCGGATAACAAAGAAGCTCAGGGCCATCCTCCGGCACAAGACGCGCGCCTATCAGAAGGCGCATACCAACAGCCTTGGCAGCAAGATGCGCCCGCACGACACCGGCTAGCGTATTGCGGTCCGCGACGCCGATGGCCGCGAGGCCGAGTTCATGTGCCCGCTGGACCATTTCCTCGGCGTGGGATGCGCCGTGGAGAAAGGAGAAATTCGTAGTGACGGCGAGTTCTGCATATTGGGTCATGCAAAAAGGCCCTGAACATACCATTCAGGTGCGTCGCCGCGCTCATCGTCATAGAGGCCTTCGCGGAACAGCCAGTAGCGCCCGCCCTTGCTGTCTTCAACCCTGTAATAGTCACGGGCGCGTGGCAGGTTTTTCGGTTTGGCGCCTACAGGTGGCAAGCTGCGCCACCATTCGGGATTGATCCGTTCCGGCCCGTCTGCGCGTGAAACGGTTCGCACGATACGCCGCCAGACAAAGCGTAATGGCGGGCCATCCGGCACCTCGGCAATAACCTCGACACGCTCGGGGTGGGAGAGCATGCGGACAGGGCGAGGTCCGGTGGTGGCAGATGTGGAGGCATGGGGGGGTAAAGTACCCTCATAGGGCAGCCAGCGCTCGGCCCGGTCTGGCGCGTGGCTCGCCTGCGGGGTGTTCACGAGGACACTGCCCTGGCCCAGTTTCGCAACGATCCGGTCAGCAAGCGCCGCCAGCGCCGCTTCGTCCGTATCGCTCGCCGCGAGGTCTCCCGAGAGGGCCACCGCGCTGACACTCATCGGTCCCGCACGGCGCGCTTCCAGGAGTAGAAGGTCGATCCCGAACCCCGGATCGATGCTATCCAGTGTTTCGCGGAAAAGGCGCAGGATATGCTCTGGATTGCGGACAGGACGGGCGGCCGTGACGGACAGGCTGGAGACATCTCCGTCTGACTTGAAGGCATGGAGGATAAAACTGCGCGCCCCCTGCCCCAGGCGCGCAAGATCGGCGCAAAGAATTTCCGTAATTTGTCGGAGGCCCTCTGCCACACCCTGACCATTTGCAATGGGTTCGGGGCATGGCAAGCGCGCGGCATGGGCCGGGGGCGGTAGCAGCGGCTGAAGGGGTTCGATACGCAGGCCAAGCGCCTGATCGAGCCGGAGGCAGACCGCATCAGACATGTCCCGGGACTGGAAACGCCGGGCCAGCGCCTTGCGGTCAATGTCATAGAGCTGACCGATCCGTACAAGGCCGAAACGGCGCAACAGAATCACGGCTTCCGTCGAGAGGCGCAAGGCGGCGACAGGTAAATCCGCGAGGCCATCGCGTTCGCCCCCTTCGGACAACAGGGCCGGAACTCCTTCTTTCGCTGCAGCGCGTGCGAGGGCTGACGCGGCGCCGGGGGTGCCAGCCAGGCCGATCCTGTGCGCGCAACCAGATCGGGTCAGGCGCAGTGACAGGGCTTCGACCATGGCGGTTTCACCTCCATGCAAGTGATCGCAGCCTGTTGTCTCAAGCATCAGGCCATCGACGCCATCAAGCGCCGTCAAAGGAGTCCAGCGGACCATCCAGCTTGCCAGTGCACGCAGGCCACGTGCATCGGCTTCGCGGTCTATCTCATCATAAAGGAGTTGCGGCACCCGCGCTCGTGCATCCGTGAATCGCAAACCCGGACCAATGCCGAGATTCAGGGCCGTGCGGTTGGCGGCAGCAACGATAAGGCCAGCATGCCCGCTTTCCGTCAGGACGAAAGGAGGCGTGTTAGCCTGCTCGTCGAATGCCGGACGCATCGGCCGGCCCGCGGCGTGGAGGCGTTGGCGACGCAGCCTGTCCAGCGCCCAATCCGGAAACCACAGTGAGAGATAGCGTTTCATTATTCCACTCAAGATCAAAGCTGTGCCCGGCGAGGTGCGGAGCGGTACGGGACCGCTCGAGGGTGGCATGCCAGCGGGGCGTTCCGGGCGCGCGGGGATCATAACGGTTGGGCGCGGAAGGTTTGGAAGTGATACGCCAGCGCGCCTGAGCTGCCGTGGCCCCTTCCCTGCCATAGGGCATCAGGAGGATGACGGGTACGCCGTGGCGGCCCGAGGCGAGCGCGAGGCGGCGTGTCGCCGTAAAATCCGCCCCGGACACTTCGGCGACAATCAGTGAGACGGCACTGGAAGCAATGGCTTCCTCGATTGTCCAGAGTGCATCGCTCAACTTGGCCGGCTGCACGACCAGACGGTGTGTATGATGTGCAGAGAAAGCGCGTAGGGCGCTGTCGGGGACACAGCCATGCTCAAGGCCCAGTCTGGCCTGTGTTACCCAGAGGATGGCCCCTGCCCTGTTGGCACCGCCTCCTTCGGCATACGCAGCAAGGGTGAAGCCCGTCAATGCCGGCATGTCCCCAAAGCAGGCCTCTGCCAATTCGTGCACGCCTGCCTGGGCAAGCCCGAACGGAAAGCGCGCACAAATGGGTGTGCGCGCCGAATGGGCCCGCACGATACCTTTCGCCTTGAGGGTTGCGATGTCCATATGTTCTTATTTTGTTCTTTTGCTTCAGAGTCAAGCTGAAGCCCATGCCGAAAGGCAATTCAGAGGGAGAAATCCGGCAGCCAAGAGGACAGCAGCGCTTGCTTGGATCGCAAAGCATCAACCGCCTGCTGTTGTGTCCTGTGCAGGAAACGTATCCTGTCGCCCGGGCGGACTTGTCCAAGGAGGTGCCGATCTGCTCGCGCGACTTGCAGGATGTGCGGATAGCCACCGGTTGTCTGCGCGTCAGCGAGAAGCAGGAAACCCCGCCCACCCGGCGGAAGTTGCAACGCACCGAGAAAGATCGCTGAGCTGGGACGATTGGCATTCTCAGGCAAGCGCGGGAAATCCCCATCCAGTTCTATGCCCATGCGACTGGCCCGTTGGGTCACCGTAAAAACGCGTTCCCACAATGCCTGAGCATCAGCGGGATAGTCCGGCCCCTCGACAGCCCGTAATGTGTAACTGTTGCTGCAGACAGGCTGCAGGCTCTCTGGTGTGGTCAAGGCGGGCGCTTCGCGAGCGTCATTAAAACTGACCATATCACCGGCCTTAAGCGCCCTGCCCGCATACCCTCCGAGGGACGCCGGAATATAGGTGGATGTGGAACCAAGAAAGACGTCCGCTTCCAGTTCGGCTGCAATGGCAACGTAAATGCGGCAGCCCCGCCTGGTAGGCGCGATCTGCAGTGTCTCCCCCGCTTGAGCAAATTGGGTCTGGTGGGCTGCAACTGTGCGGTCCGCGAGCTGTCCGTCGCACGGCGCGCCGGTGATCGCGAAACTGACCGGTGTGTCAAATCTGATTGCTGCTCCGCCGAAAGTGACCTCGATGGCCGTTGCATCAGTGGTGTTCCCGACCAGACGGTTGGCCAGTGCCATGGACAAGGGATCTGCCGGACCACTGGCCGGGACCCCGAGATGGCGACTGCCGCCACGCGGGGCGCCCTGCAGGGTCATCTGCACACCTGGCTGCAGGATGGTGAGGCTCATGGGGCAGCCATATCGACGAGCTGGACCCGTGTTCCGGCCTGCAAACGGAAGGGCGTGACGGAGGCGGCATCAAACAGGGAAACTGTTGCGCGCCCAATGATCGGCCAGCCACCGGGGCCTGCGAGGGCATAGAGGCCACACTGGCCGGTAATGAGGCCAATAGAGCCGGCCGGAACCTGTTGCCGCGGCTGCGCTAGGCGTGGAATTTCAAGAGTCTCTGACAGGCCGGTCATGTAGGCAAAGCCGGGTGTGAATCCCAGCATCTCAACCGTCAAAGGCGCGGCCAGAAGGCGCGCGATAATGTCCGCCTCTGGCAGTCTGATTGCGTCAGCGATGCCTGCCAGATCCGGACCGTCCGTTTTTCCAAAATGGACGGGCAGTTCGATGGTCTCACCGGTACCCGAGAGGTGGGGTGCAGGTGTGGCAAGGGTTTGGGACAGGTACGCCAGGGCGGTGGCAGGGGTGTGGGTATGCGCATCGAACTGAACGGTGATGTCCTGGCGACCGGGGACCACTTCGCACCAGTCACCCGTCGCGAGAAGCTGGCGTGCACGCGCGAGGCGCGTCTCTTGATCGGCGATGACGAAACGTAAAGCATCATCGCCGCAATTGGTAATGACCGGGTCACTCATGGTTCAACGGCAGTGATGGAAATTCCGGCTTGCAGGAGCGCATCACGTATGGCGCGCGCGCTGGCGAGGGCACCGGGCGTGTCACCGTGCACGCAGATTGTGCGGACGGGCAAAGCGATGGTCTCACCGGTGCGAGTCGTGACGTACTCTGTCGACGCGATCTGAACGGCCTGACGGACGCGGTCTTCGTCCAGGGCGATGACGGCACCTTCCATCGTGCGAGGTGTGAGATCGCCGGAGGCTTCATACGCCCGGTCAGCAAAGCCTTCGGCCAGATAGGGCAAACCTGCCTGCCGCGCGGCCATTTCCAGACGGGAATTGGGCGGACCGATGAGCAATGGAATGCGCGACTGAATTGTGACGTCGACAATCGTGCGCGAGATGTCTTCATCGCGTGCGGCGGTATTGTAGAGCGCGCCATGCGGCTTCAGGTGCGACAAAGCCACGCCGCGCTCGCGAGCAATGGCGGCGAGCGCCCTGACTTGCTGCAACATTGTCGCACTCAGTTCGACCCGGGACATCTTCATGGCCGTGCGGCCGAAGCCTTCCTTGTCCGGATAGGACGGGTGAGCGCCGATGAGAACATTACGTGCGTCAGCCGCCTTGACCGTTGCTGCCATGCTTTCCTGATCGCCAGCGTGACCGCCAGACGCGATGCTGCAGCGGGTGACGACATCCAGTATCGCACGATCAAGTGCGCGGCCGTTATCACCGGGCAATTCTCCGATATCCGCGTTGAGACAGATTTCCCGTGTCATGGCCATACACCGAATGCGCGCAGGATGATGCGCAGTCCCAATCCGAAAGTAATAAGGATGACGAGTCCGCCCAAGGCGTTGGCAAATGGACCATTGACCCTGTCCCCCAGCAATGAACGCCGGTTCATGGCCACCAGCAGAAATACAGCCACGATCGGCAGGAGCAGGCCATTGGCAATTTGTGCCACGAAAATTATTTCGACCGGCTTGTACCCCATCAGAGCGACGGCTGTACCAATCAGCAGGATGGATAGGGCGACGCCCTTGAACAGTTTGCCTGTGCGGGGCTTGCCCGCGATCTCGCTGAGCGCGTAGGCCGTGGCGAGGGGCGCCGTGATCGATGAGGTGAGACCCGCGGCGAAAAGGCCGATACCGACGAGATACCGGGCGGCTTCTCCATAGGTTGGCGCGATAGCGGCGGCCATGTCAGCTGCGCCAGTTATCTGCTGGCCGGACCCGAACAGGCTGGACGCCGCGGTGGTGAGAATAAGGATGGATATCAGACCGCCCAGCCCCACTGACACGCGCGTATCGCGCTGGGCTTCCGAGAGAGCTTGCGGCGTCGCCTCTGGCCAGTGTTCGCGCGCGGAGGCGGCATGCAGGAACAGGTTGTAGGGCACAATCGTGGTGCCGATGAGTGCAACGGAGGTCAACAACCCGGCTTCGGGCACGCGTGGAACAAGTCCGGCAAGCATTGCGGCAAGATCCGGCCGCACAAGGACGGCGCTTCCGGCGAAGGCGAGGCTCATCACGATCACCAGCGAAACGAGGACACGTTCAATCAGCTTGTAGCGACCGAAAACGAGCACAGCAGCAGCAATGCTGGCCAGGACCAGAATGATGATGCGCCGCGTCTGTATCCCCTCCCCGAGGATAGCTTCCAGGCCAAGTGCGCCGCCCGACAGGTTTCCCGCCTCATAGGCTGCATTCCCGAGCGCGAGAGCGGCGAGCACAAGCCCTGCTGCACCCCATTTGATAAACGGATTGCCCGCTCCACTGACGAGTGCTTCGCCGAGGCCGATACGGCCCATAACGCCAAGGCGCGCGGACATATCCTGCAGGATGATGGTCGCAATCGTGGCGAAGGCCAGCGCCCAGATCAGCGCGAAGCCAAAGTTTGCCCCAGCGAGCGTGCACGCGGTGACGGTGCCCGGACCAATGAAGGCCGCTGCGACGAGTGCGCCAGGACCGATGGGGAGTTTCATTGCGGGCTGATTCCGCGCCGGGTTTCCAGATAGGTTGCGAAACTCGCGAGCCAGTGGCTGCCTGAGTAGTGCGTGTCGCTGACGGCGGCGATGCCCGTTTCCTTGTGAAGCTCTGCAGCGGCCAGGAGTGACGGGATGCGCGCATCGCCTTCCGGCAAGGCGCTGGCAATGCCCTCAAGCGCCCAGGCGCGTGACAGATTCACGCCATCAAGATGCACGAGCTTTCCGTCTGTTGGGTCAAGCACGACGCCGGGCAGCAACCAGTCAGCGGCTCCGTTGGTCGGGATTTGTGGCAGGAAGGCTTTCAGCCATGTCGCATACTGGTCTGCCTGCATCACGCGGCGCATCAGGTCTGCTTCCATCAGGCAAGGCGAGAGGAAGTCTTCGCCTGATGGCTCATAGGCGAGCGGGCAATTTACGTCATTGGAATGAAATTCGAGGACCTTCCGCGTCAATTGCGCATTGAACGCGCCAGCATTGTTGGCTCTCGACCAGTCGAGCATCAAGCCAAAGGCGAAGGCTGTCTGGTTATGGGTGCCAAGCCGGATGGGATAAGCCAGCTTGGTGAGCCATGAGGATGTCTCAGCCTCAATAAGGGCCTCGAGCGGCTCTAGCGTGCTGGCCCATGTCCGGGCTTCAGGCAGATCGGATTCCCGCAATTCGGTCATCAGCTGGAGGAGCCATGCGGTGCCATAGGGACGTTCGAAACTTGTCCGGCCCTCAACCCTGAAATATGCGATCTCGCCTTCGATGTTTTCGGGGGTGAAGCTGTGGCCCAGCGCCGTGATGATGGCATCGCGATAGGGCGTGTCGGGATCGGTGTTCAGGATACGGGCGAGCAACCAGTGGCCATGCACCGAGGAATGCCAGTCAAAACAGCCATAAAAGGCCGGGTGCAGTTCGCGGGGCGTCGACGCATCCGCGGCGCTGTTCATGACATGGCTGATCTTGTTCGGGTATTCGCGGTGAACGCATTGCAGGGCCAGACGGGCAAAGCGGTCTGTCACGACGCCCTCCCGGGCATCAGGCAGGGTGATTTCAGGTGCAGGTGGGGGCGCATCCGGTTCGGGGGGCGCGGACGGCGCGCACGCCGCCAACAGGAGGGCAGTCAGGCCGATGAGCAGGTGACGGGTCACGCAGGGTCCTCCAGCGGTTTGGGCTGGTTCTTGCGTATAAGGCGCGCCGCATCCGGGCAAGGCCCTTGCCCTAGATGTGAAGCGCCCTGCCGTCGGCATCAAGCACCGCTTCGTGCATGGTTTCCGAGATTGTCGGGTGCGCGAAGATGGTGTGGGCAAGGTCGACATCCGTGAGTTCGCCCTGACGGGCGATGACATAGCCCTGGATCAGTTCGGTGACTTCCGCGCCGATCATGTGGGCGCCGAGCAATTCACCGGTCTTCCTGTCGAACACGGTTTTGACCATGCCGTTTGTTTCACCGAGTGCGATGGCCTTGCCGTTGCCAATGAAAGGAAAGCGGCCGACCTTGATATCGTAGCCCTTTTCCTTGGCCGCGTCTTCGGTGAGCCCGACACTGGCGACCTGGGGGTGGGAATAGGTGCAGCCGGGCACGTTGGACGCGTCGAAAGGTTCGACGTGATCCTTGCCCTTGCCGGCGATGGCCTCGACGCAGATGACGCCCTCATGGCTGGCCTTGTGGGCGAGCCAGGGCGGGCCGGTGAGATCACCGATGGCGTAGAGACCCGGCACGCCGGTCTTGCCGAAACCGTCGACGATGACGTGGGTTTTTTCGACCTTCACGCCGAGGGATTCGAGGCCAAGGTTTTCGACATTGCCGACAATGCCCACGGCGAGGATGGCGCGGTCGAATTCCTTCGACTCCTTCTTGCCATTCTTGTCGGTGATGTCGGCAGTGACGGTGGTCTTGCCGGCTTTCAGGTTTTCGACCTTGGCACCGGTGACGATGTTGAGGCCCTGCTTCTTGAAATCCTTCTCTGCCATCGCAGAGATCTCTGCGTCTTCCACGGGCAGGATACGCGGGAGCACTTCGGCTACGGTGACGTCCGCGCCAAGCTCGTTATAGAAGCTGGCGAATTCGATGCCGATGGCACCGGAGCCGATGACGAGGAGGCGCTTGGGCATGACATCGGGCGTCATGGCTTCGCGATAGGTCCATATCAGCTTGCCGTCGGCGACAAGCCCGGCCTGCGGGATGTCGCGGGCGCGGGCACCGGTGGCGAGCATGACGTGCCTGGCCTGTAGGGTGGTATCCTTGCCATCCTTGCCCTTGACGATGACCTTGGGCGCCGGTGTGCCCTTTTCGAGACGGGCGGTGCCTTCGATGACGTCGATCTTGTTCTTCTTCATCAGGAACTTCACGCCGTTCGACAGCTGGCTGGCGACGCCGCGCGAGCGTTTGACGACAGCACTGAGGTCAAAGCCGACCTTGTCGATCTTAAGGCCGAAGTCTTCTGCGTGTTTCGCAAGATGCATGACCTCGGCCGAGCGCAGAAGGGCCTTGGTCGGGATGCAGCCCCAGTTGAGGCAGACACCGCCGAGGGCTTCGCGCTCGATGATCGCGGTCTTCAGGCCGAGCTGGCTGGCGCGGATGGCCGAGACATAGCCGCCGGGGCCGGAGCCGATAACGATGAGGTCGTATTGGGTGGTCATTCTGCACCTCGCATCTTATTCCATTCTTCCTGCGCGGCGGCAGAATTCGTCTCGCGACTTTCGAACATTTCCGGTGTGCAGATGTATTCTTTCTCTTCCATCCGCAATTGTTCGATTTTGGCGTCATTGGCAGCCATGAGTCGGGAAACCAATTCGGGCGGTATTGTCGATGCACCAATCTCTGCCATGAACAGGGTAAGGCGAACCGGCACTTCATCACCGCACAGGTTCATCATGCCATGTTCGGTCGCGAATACGTCTGCGATGGCTTTCAGCCTGTCTGGATCGAATTGAACCGCAGGCACAGATGGTGTGACGTCAAGTGTTGGCACTTGCTCCGGCGCCTGCGCTGAGCAAGCCGCCAGCAAGGTCAACGCCAGGATCAGTCCGTTCCGTTTCATCATCTCTTGCCCCATTTCCGTGTTCGGAGGAACTTGCGCGTTAAAGCAACATTGCTTCCGGTGTTTCGACATAGCGTTTGAACGCCTGCAGCCATTTGGCGCCTTCGGCGCCGCCGATGACGCGGTGGTCGCAGGTGAGCGTCACGCTCATCACCGTGGCGACGGCGAGGTCGCCCTTGGCGTTGACGACCGGACGCTTCTCCCCTGCCCCGACGGACAGGATCATGCCTTCGGGCGGATTGATGATCGACGCGAAATTCTTGATGCCGAACATGCCGAGATTGGAGATGGAGAACGTGCCGCCGGAATATTCCTGTGGCTTCAGCTTGCGCTCGCGGGCGCGGGCGGCGAGGTCTTTCATCTCTTCGGAAATCTCGGCGAGGCCTTTGCCTTCAGCGTTGAAGATGACCGGCGTGATCAGGCCGCCATCAATGGCGACAGCAACCGAAACATTGGCGTGCGTGTGATAGGCGATGCCATTGTCCGTGTAGGATGCATTGCAGTCCGGTTCGTCCATCAGGGCCATGGCGCAGGCCTTGATTAGCAGGTCATTGACCGAGACCTTGATGCCGTTTGGCGCAGCGGCGTTGATGGCAGCGCGGCTGGACAGGAGATGATCGATTTCCAGATCGATGGTCAGCGGGAAGTGCGGCACTTGCATGAAGCTGGTGGTGAGGCGCTTGGCGACGATCTTGCGCATGCCGTCGAGTGGTTCCAGCGTGTAACTGTCTGGCGCATAGACGCGATCATCGAGCACCTGCGGCAGGATCAGGCCATCCGGCGCGGCCACCCCTTTGCCGACAGACGGAGCGGATGCGCCCGGCTGGGCACTTTCGACGTCACGTTTGATGATGCGCCCGCGAGGTCCGGTGCCTTTCAGGGATGCAAGGTCGACGCCTTTCAGGCCCGCTATACGCTTTGCGAGCGGGCTCGCTTTGATGCGGTCACCTGATGACGCGCTTGAAGTCGCTGGCTGCGGCTTGGGAGCAGATGCGGCTTCCACTTTGGCTGGAGCGGTTTGCGGCTTCGGCTCAGGCTTCTTGTCGACGGGCGCTTCAGTTTTCGCGGGTGCGGCGGATTCTGCCGGCGCTTTCACAGACGATGCGTCTTCACCTTCTTCTGCCAGCACGGCGATGACGGCGTTGACTTTGACGCCTTCGGTACCTTCAGCGACAAGGATTTTCGCAACGGTACCTTCATCGACGGCTTCGACTTCCATCGTGGCCTTGTCGGTTTCGATCTCAGCGATGATGTCGCCTGAGGAGACGGTGTCGCCTTCCTTGACCAGCCACTTGGCGAGCGTGCCTTCCTCCATGGTCGGAGAGAGCGCGGGCATGGTGATGTTGATGCTCATTGCGCTACTCCTGATCCACGTAGCAGACCTTGCGGGCCGCTGCGACAATGTCTGCGACACCCGGAAGGCTCATCGCTTCGAGATTGGCGGCGTAAGGCAGGGGAACGTCCTTCTGGTGGACGCGCTCTGGCGGCGCATCGAGATAGTCGAACGCTTCGGCGACGACAGACGCGCAAATCTCTGCACCGACGCCCATGTAGCGCCAGCCTTCTTCGCAGGTGACGATACGGTTAGTTTTCTTGACGCTTTCAATCACGGTGGCGGTATCGAGCGGGCGGATGGATCGGAGGTCTACCACTTCGGCGCTGATCCCCTGCTCTGCCAGTTCGTCCGCTGCCTGGAGCGCAAAGCCGACCATGCGAGAATAGGCCACCAGCGTCACGTCCGTGCCGGCGCGCTTTACGGCGGCCTTGCCGATGGGCAGGACGTAATCATCCATATCCGGCACCGGAAAGCTGGTGCCGTAAACGAGTTCATGTTCGAGGAAGACGACCGGGTTCGGATCGCGGATTGCGGCCTTGAGCAGCGCTTTGGCGTCTGCTGCATCATAGGGCGCCACGACCTTGAGGCCGGGAATGGCGCCGTACCAGGCTGCATAATCCTGGCTGTGTTGGGCACCCACGCGGCTTGCCGCGCCGTTGGGCCCACGGAACACGATGGGGCAGCCCATCTGGCCGCCGGACATGTAGAGCGTCTTGGCAGCTGAGTTGATGATGTGGTCGATGGCTTGCATGGCGAAATTGAAGGTCATGAATTCAACGATGGGCTTCAGGCCGCCGAAAGCAGCGCCGACCCCGAGACCCGCAAAGCCATGTTCCGTGATCGGCGTATCAACGACACGTCGTGCGCCGAATTCCTGCAGCAGTTCACGCGTGACTTTGTAAGCGCCCTGGTATTCAGCGACTTCCTCGCCCATGACGAAGACTGTTTCGTCGCGGCGCATCTCTTCTGCCATCGCGTCGCGCAAGGCGTCGCGAACAGTTGTTTCGGTGAATGTGGTGCCTTCAGGGATGGATGGATCGGAAAGCACAGCTGAGACTGGAGCGTCTACTGCTTCCGCCTTCGGCGCGGGTTTTTCCTCTTTGGCGACCGGCGTGTCATCCGCTTTGGCACTGTCATTGCTGACAGCGACTTCAGCGCCATTCGACTTTGGCTTGACGCTGCCTGCATCTTCTCCGTCTTCTGCGAGCACGGCGATGATGGCGTTGACTTTTACGCCTTCTGTGCCTTCCGCCACGAGTATCTTGGCCAGAATACCTTCATCGACGGCTTCGACTTCCATCGTCGCCTTGTCGGTTTCGATCTCGGCGATGATGTCACCAGACGAAATCGTGTCACCTTCCTTTTTGAGCCATTTGGAAAGGGTTCCCTCTTCCATTGTAGGCGACAGAGCGGGCATGAGAATATCAACGGACATCTAGACAGACTCCACTTCGCGCAGAACATCGGTCCAGAGTTCAGAGGCATCAGGCTCGGGACTTTCGAGCGAGAAGTCAGCGGCCTCCTTCACGATGGCCTTGATCTCCTTGTCCACGTTTTTCAGTTCGTCTTCCGTTGCGTGTCCCGCTTCGATCAATTGACCCTTGAGCCCGTCGATTGGGTCATGGTGTGTGCGTATGTCGTCGACCTCCTCGCGTTTGCGATACTTGGCGGGGTCGGACATGGAGTGGCCGCGATAGCGGTAGGTTTTCATTTCCAGGATGTAGGGACCCTTGCCCGAGCGGGCATATTTAACAGCTTTTTCGCCTGCTTCGCGGACCGCGAGGACGTCCATGCCATCCACGGCTTCGCCCTCGATTTCGAAACTGATTCCGCGTTTGAACAGTTCGACCTCAGCCGACGCTCGCGCAACACTCGTGCCCATGGCGTACTGGTTGTTCTCGATCACATAGACGACGGGCAAATCCCAGAGGGAAGCCATGTTGAAGGCCTCATAGACTTGACCCTGGTTAGCCGCGCCGTCGCCGAAATAGGCAAGGCTGACATTGCCGTTGTCTTTGTACTTGTTCGCAAAAGCGAGGCCCGTGCCGAGCGGCACCTGCGCACCGACAATGCCGTGACCGCCGAAGAAATTCTTCTCGCGGCTGAACATGTGCATCGAGCCGCCTTTGCCTTTGGATAGACCGCCACTGCGCCCGGTGAGCTCAGCCATGACGCCCTTGGGATCCAGTCCGCAAGCGAGCATATGACCGTGGTCGCGATAGCCGGTGATGACCTGGTCACCGTCCTTCAGGCAGGCCTGCATGCCAGTGACGACTGCTTCCTGCCCGATATAGAGGTGGCAGAAGCCGGCAATCTTGCCCATGCCGTAAAGTTGACCAGCCTTTTCTTCGAAGCGCCGAATCAGCAGCATTGCCCGATAATATTCGAGCATTTCTGTCTTGTTTGCCTTTGAAGGTGCCTTTTTGGCACTCTTGGGTTTTGTCGCCATTAGATACTCCATCCCTTACCCGTCTTATGTATGCGCGTTTCCGCTGCGACAAGTCAGAACATCTATGTCAATTTGCAACGCTATGGTCTGATGCCATCAAGACGATTTCATCCGGATAGACAAAAGCCAGTTTATCGCGCGCCAAAGCTTCGACAAAATCCGGATCGACTGAACCCGGCGTGAGCCTTCGAATGTCCGTTCTCAGGCGGGAAACTTCCGCCTCTACCTGTTGAAGAACGGCCTTACGGTCCTCCAGTTCCAACTGCGCGTCAGACCAACGGCCAAGCCCCTTCTCCCCCGCAAATGCGTGGTAAGCAAAGTAGAGCACAAGCAGGCTAAGCCCAAGGGCCTCGAGGCGGGATACCATAGTGCAAATCTGTAGCGGCGATTGGTTAACCGCCGGTTTGCGCTATGCGGCGTTAATCCGCGAGCGGCCCGCGTAGATTCCGATTGGTCCGAGTTCTTCCTCGATCCGAATCAGCTGGTTGTATTTTGCGATTCGGTCTGACCGTGAAAGCGATCCGGTTTTGATCTGTCCGCAATTCGTTGCAACCGCGAGATCAGCAATCGTGTAATCCTCAGTTTCGCCTGAGCGGTGGGACATGACGGCCGTATAGGCGTGGAGGTGCGCAAGTTCGACTGCGTCCAGCGTTTCAGACAATGTGCCGATCTGGTTGACCTTGATGAGGATTGAATTTGCAGCGCCCTTCTGGAGGCCCGTAGAGAGGCGCTCGGGATTCGTAACGAACAAATCGTCGCCAACCAGCTGGATTCGGTCGCCGATCATTTCGGTCAGGGCAACCCAACCGTCCCAGTCATCCTCGGCCATGCCATCCTCAATGGACAGGATGGGGTAGCGACCACACAGGTCAGCGAGATATTTGGCGAATTCTTCCGAACCGAGAACCTTGTTCTCGCCGGCCAGATTGTATTTGCCGTCTTTGTAGAATTCGGTCGAAGCAGCATCGAGAGCCAGAGCAATGTCTTCGCCAGGCGCGTAGCCTGCTTTCTCAATGGCTTTCATGATGAAGCCGATCGCTTCGTCGGTGGAGCCGATGTTCGGCGCGAAACCACCTTCGTCGCCGACATTGGTGTTGTGGCCCGCATCGCTGAGCGTTTTCTTGAGCGCGTGGAAGACTTCGGCACCCATGCGCACCGAATCAGCGAGACTTTCCGCGCTGACCGGCATGATCATGAATTCCTGGATATCGATCGGGTTGTCAGCGTGTGCACCACCATTGATGATATTCATCATTGGCGTCGGCAGGACGCGGGCATTGGCACCACCAATGTAACGGTAGAGTGGCATGGCCACGCTTTCTGCGGCTGCTTTCGCGACAGCGAGCGATACGCCCAGGATCGCGTTGGCACCGAGGCGGGATTTGTTTTCCGTGCCGTCCAGATCGATCATCATCATGTCGATCAGACGCTGGTCCGAGGCATCCAGGCCTTCGAGTTCGTTGGCAATCTCGCCGTTCACGGCATCGACGGCTTTCAGCACACCCTTGCCGCCATAGCGTGACTTGTCACCATCGCGCTGTTCGTGGGCTTCATAAGCGCCGGTCGATGCGCCCGAGGGTACTGCTGCGCGGCCCATGGAGCCGTCTTCGAGGGTTACGTCCACTTCAACGGTCGGGTTGCCCCGGCTGTCGAGGATTTCGCGTGCGTGAATGTCGATGATCTCGCTCATGGCCGTCTCGTGCCCCTCTTTTGTTTTCAGCGTCAGATGTGAAAAGCGCCCCCTGCCGGATGGCGGGAGGCGCTGGAACCCTTAGTCTTGTGCGCCTGAATGCGCAACCGGACTAGATATCGCCTTTTGGCTCAAGCACCTGACGACCGCGATACATGCCGGTCTTGAGGTCGATGTGATGCGGGCGACGAAGCTCGCCCGACTGGGCGTCTTCAACGTAGGTGTTCATTTCAAGCCGATCGTGCGAGCGGCGCATGCCGCGACGGGACTTGGAGATCTTACTCTTAGGAACTGCCATGACAGGTATCCGGATTGATGCGCATTTCAGCGTGTGAATTGGAACGGGCCTCTTACAGACGCCCAAGAGGCTTTGCAAGGTCTGAACATCACCAAACCCGCGATTTGTGCAATCCCCTGCCCTATTCGACTTCGGGGGGCTGTTTGGCCGCCTCGGCCTGTTCCAGCAAGCGCAACATGTTGCCGCTCCAGAACTTCTGAATATCGGCCTCTGAATACCCTTCAGCCAGCAAGCGTTCCGTCACTTTCGGCAGGAAAGACACGTCTTCCATCCCGGTTACGCCGCCGCCGCCATCCCAGTCTGCGCCCATGCCGACATGGTCAGGACCGACGACTTCCAGTGCGTGCAACAGGTGCTCAATGAATTTCTCAAAGGAGGATAGTGGTGGCGTGAAGGCCGCATCGATCTCGGCCATGCGGGCAAAATACCGCGCGCGGGTTTCATCATCAGCCGTCAGGGGCGAGACACCGTCGAATTCGGCACTGAGCGCATCCAGCGCAGCTTGCCGCTCCGGCGTTGGCTCAAGCTGTTCAAGATATCCGCCATACGCGTTGATCTGGATGACACCGCCATCATCGGCGATCTTGCGCATGAGGGCATCATCGATGTTGCGCGGATGATCATAAACCGCCTTCACACCCGTATGAGACAAGATCAGCGGGGTCGTGGATAGTGCGATCATGTCGTCGACCGTCGAATCGGCAGCATGGGAGCCGTCGAGGATCATTCCGAGCCGATTCGCCTCCTTGACAAGTTCCTCGCCGAGGGGACTGAGGCCACCAAAATCGCCCGCCGAAAGGTCTGTTGCACTGTCGGCAAATTGATTGTCCCGGAAATGAACCGGGCCAATCATGCGCAGACCGCGGTTGTAGAATTCCTCGACCAGCGAAAGATCCGTGCCGATGGGATAGGAATTTTCCATCGACTGAAAGACGATCCGTTTGCCAGACGCCGCAATCCGTGTGGCATCCTCGCTGGTATATGCCAGTTCGAACGAATCAGGGTGCGCCGCAACCATGGCCTGGATCTCGTCGCTTCGCGTCAGCGCCGCCTGCTTTGCGGCGGCATAGGATTCGTCGTCCACCGGCCCTTGCGGGGTGAAAATGACCCAGAATCCGCCGTCGAGGCCGCCACGCTGCATTTTTGGCAGATCCACCTGCACGCTGCCGAGAACACTTGGGTTGTCGGCCATGATGTCAAAATCAGGCTTCGAGAAGTTTGCGGGCGTGTCCAGGTGGGTATCGAGCACCAGAAGACGCTCGTGCAGTTCGGCAGCCGTCTCCACAGCGGTGGCCGGGGCTTTTTCAGGCTCAACAGTTTTTGGCGAGCAGGCCGCTGCCGCCAAAACCAGTACGCTTGTCAGTGCAATTCTCAACTTGTCGCCCTCGCCATTGGATTCGTTCTGGCGACCTTATAGCGGAAAGCGGGCCGCGCAAGAAAATGGCCGCCCCAAAGGGCGGCCGAGGTAAAGCAAGAAGGACGTCGATGCATTATCCAGGCAAAAAGCCAAAAATGCTGCACCGACAGACTGGTTAATAGCGAATCCTACCTGAACGGACCCGTGACCCGTCGTTATGTTCTGTTCACCTGAGAGGCGAGTGACTGCCAGTACCTAATCGTCTGAATTCGGGCCCGTGAAAATTGCTTCCAGGCTTCTGAGATTCATTCCATTCTTCAGGTAGTTGGCCGGCGTGAGATTGACCGCCTTGATGACGCCGCGCTCAATGCGTGTGCCCGTTCCATCCTCGGTGGGCACCATATCAAAATCGATGATGTTTATGCAGCCTGTATCCTGCTCGAAACCGGCACTGGCCCCGAGCGGGGCGCCGACGACAGAGGCCAGAACCATCCGGTTCACCACCTCATGCGCAACGACGAGCGCAGTCGCCCAGCCGGGACGTAACAACAAATCGCTCAATCCGTTCTGAATGCGCACCAGGGCATCGGAGAACTTTTCACCGCCCTCCAGAAAACTGGCGCCTGGCTCTCCTGCCTGCTCGAACATGAAGGTCATGGTCGCAGCCAGATGAGCGGCTGAATGGAAGTCTATGTATTGCCCCGAACGCACTTCCTCTAGCCGACGCTCGACTTCGAGTGGGGGCGCATCCGGGTGCTCAGCCAAGACAATCTCTGCAGTCTGCCGCGTTCGCGCCAAACCTGAATATATCGCCTTGTCGAAATGGACTTCCGACAGCGCAATGCCCGCAGCGCGCGCTTCCTCTTCGCCTTGCGGCGTCAGCACGGCAATCGAAGGGTCCCTCGCCTTTCGGACGGCTTCAGACGTGTAGTCCACAAAGCCGTGGCGCATCAGGTAGATGCGCCGCCGACCTGTGGTGCCCGGAAGAGCGCTCATCCGCGGCTGACTTGCCAGTCGCGGAGGATTTCATCGGTATGCTCGCCAATTCCGGCAGGGCGGCGCTGAATCTCTGGCGGGGTTTCAGAAAAGCGCGGGGCCGGTGCCGGCTGGACGACCCCTTCCACTTCGACGAACGTTTTCCGCTCTGCATTGTGTGGGTGACTTGGTGCTTCGACCATGGACAGAACGGGCGCGAAACAAATGTCGGTCCCTTCCATGATCGCGCACCATTCATCGCGCGTTTTCGATTTGAACAGCGTGGTGAGCTTTTCTTTCAACGGGCCCCATTTAGACCGGTCCATCTGGGACTGGAATTCGGGATCCGTAATACCTGTCTTTTCGAGCAGCAGGGCGTAAAACTGCGGTTCGATGGAGCCGATCGACACCCATTTGCCATCGCTGCATTCATATGTGTCGTAGAAATGTGCCCCGCCATCCAGCAGATTGGATTCGCGGTCGTCGGTCCAGATGCCCATGGCTTTCATGCCGAAGAACATGGTCGACAGTGACGCTGCACCGTCGGTCATCGCAACATCGATAACCTGTCCCTTGCCGCCGTTCTTCACGTTAATGATACCGGCCAGCAGACCCATCGCCAGATAGAGCGCGCCGCCGCCATAGTCCCCGACGAGATTGAGAGGTGGGCTGGGGCGTTCGCCCTTGCGGCCCATCGCATGAAGGGCGCCTGTGAGAGCGATATAGTTGAGATCATGTCCCGCGGCCTGTGACAGGGAGCCGAACTGGCCCCAACCGGTCATGCGTCCGTAAACAAGTTTCGGGTTGCGCGCGAGAACATCATCTGGCCCGAGACCGTTTCGTTCCATGACGCCGGGCCGGAAGCCTTCAATCAGACCGTCTGCCTTCTCGATCAATTTCATCGCAATTTCAACGTCGGACGCGTCCTTGAGGTTCAGACTGATCGAACGACGCCCGCGACTCATCACGTCAGCCGCGCGACCTGGTTTGCCATTGCCGGGCCGGTCGATGCGGATGACATCAGCGCCCATGTCGGAGAGCAACATACCGCAGAACGGCCCGGGACCAATTCCCGCAAATTCAACAATCTTGACTCCGTCCAGTGGGCCGCTTGCCATAATACTCTCCGTGTTGGTGTTGGCCCTTTGGCCTGATTAGCGGAACTTTAAGAGCGAACAGGGCAAAAGAAAGGGGTGTCCCAGCGTCGACCGAAGTCGCGACGAAAGAAATTCATGTCTGATCTGTCCTATATGGACCCGCCAATCGAGATTGCTGCCACGGGTGTGCGTCTCAAGATCATTGCGGCAAGGCTTCGGACAGGCGGAATGCGCCCCTACGACGCAGCGGAAACGATAGATTTTGGTTCAACCGACCCGCTCCTCATCGACATTGCCAGCGCTCAGATTGAAACGCTTGAACGCTGCCGGGACGCTTGTGATGCAGGACTCTCACGCCCTCTGATCATACTTGATACAGCCAATACCGGATTACACCTGTCGGACGCGATCACGATTCGCAGGGACCGGGATTTATCCCTCGTCAGAGGACGATTGCATGCGATGGCGCGTCGGAGCGCACGCATGATCGAAGTCGAAGTCCGCGCTGAAACGGCCCGCCAGTTCGGAGCAGCGTTCGCTGCTCAGCGCCCGCTGGAACCTGCTTTGATCTATGTAGGCCAAAGCTCACCCTTGTTTCTGTCACTGCAAAGTGCGCTGGAAGCTCAAGGCGTGTTGCTGACTTCCGCATTATCGCAAGCTTCGACCCTGGAGTATCTGGCGAGCCGCCGATTTACCTCCGTGCTATGGGATATGACCTCAAGCGGTTTCGGCATCCAGAATGTGAATCAGTTCGCTGTGGGTGACTGGCTCAATGGCCTGCCAATCCTGGCGCTGGTCGATGGTGGTTCGCGCCTGTCGGAGGATGTTCGCTGCATGCTTTCGCAGTGCGATGACATTATTGAGTGTCAGCATGGCGAGCCGGATGTGGCTGCCCGCATTGCAGACCTGGTCGAGACGTATCTTGCAGCGTGCCCGGTTCAGCCAACCGCTGCCATACCAGCGGGTGCGACCGACCGAGCCACCGGTTTATTCTCTCGCCGCTTTCTTGAAGCCCACCTCGAACGGCAAATGACGGTCGCAGACAAACGTTCAGACGCCTTGTCGATCCTCACGCTGAAACTGATTGGCGACCGGCGCTCGGACCCGGTCGCACTAGAATCTTTGGCGCGATGCGTGCAAAAACTGATGCGGGAAACCGACTGTCCCGCAGTGGTCGAAACCGGAACCATTTCGCTATCACTTCCCCTGACGACTTATCGCGGAGGCGTTCATCTGGCCAATCGCATTGCGTTGGCTGTGTCAGAACAGGATCCGGTCTCAGAGCTTGTCCTGAGCTGGCGTGTTGTCGAAAAACGCGCATATCATACAGCGCAGTCATTTCTGGAAGCCGGACTGACCGGGCCGTTCATGCGTCTGGAAGCCGCCTAAGCCGGCACGAGCCCGGAAACTGCTTCCAGTTCCTTGAGGAATGCCTTGACGGAAACGAGACGCCGTTCGGGTTCGCCCCCAAGTCCTGAATGCACAAGCTTTGAATCCGGCCGGATCTTCAGCACATTCGGTCGCGTTCGGATGAGTTCCATAAGTCGTGCAGGATCCATCACGGTGTCAGGGCGGAACGCGAACACTGCGCCTTTAACCCCCGAGTCGAGCCTGGAAATGCCCAGCGCCTTGCATTGGACCTTGATCGCGGTGACTTCCAGGAGCTGCCGCGTCGCTTCCGGCAGGGGACCGAACCGGTCGATCAGTTCAGCGGCAAAGGACTCTCTCTCAGAGGCGGTGCCAATTTCGGCCAGGCGCCGATAGAGCGACAGGCGGATTGTCAGGTCTTCGACATATTCCTCAGGGATCAGTACAGCGACACCGAGATTGATTTGCGGCGACCAGTCATCAACCACATCATCCTCTCCGCGCGCACCGGCCTGAAGGGCCTTGACCGCATCTTCGAGCATGGATTGATAAAGTTCGACGCCAACTTCCCTTACCTGGCCTGACTGTTGATCACCCAGGAGGTTGCCTGAGCCCCGCATATCAAGGTCATGGCTGGCGAGTTGGAATCCGGCACCGAGACTGTCGAGGGATTGGAGCACCTTGAGGCGCTTTTCGGCCATCTCTGTCACGACCCGGTCGCGCGGTGTGGTAAAGTAGGCATAGGCTCTCAGCTTCGAGCGGCCGACGCGCCCCCGAAGCTGATACAATTGCGCCAGACCGAACATGTCTGCCCGGTGGATAATGAGCGTGTTTGCGCGCGGGATATCCAGGCCACTTTCCACGATGGTGGTGGACAGGAGCACATCATACTTGCCTTCATAGAAGGCGGTCATGATGTCTTCCAGTTCGGTTGCGCCCATCTGGCCATGGGCAACGACGAAGGACACTTCCGGCACGTGAATCGACAGGAAGTTTTCGAGCTTGTCGAGGTCCTGAATTCGGGGCGCAACAAAGAAAGCCTGACCACCGCGATATTTCTCCCGAAGCAAAGCTTCCCTCAGCGTGACGGTGTCTTCCTCGGTAATGTAGGTGCGAACCGCCAATCGATCGACAGGCGGCGTTGCGATGATGGACAGGTCGCGAATACCGGTGAGTGCCATCTGCAAGGTGCGAGGGATCGGCGTGGCCGAGAGCGTCAATACGTGAACGTCGGCCTTCAGCTCTTTCAGGCGTTCCTTGTGCTTAACCCCAAAGCGCTGTTCTTCATCGACGACCAGCAGGCCAAGGCGCTTGAAGTCTATGCCTTTGGCAAGCAAGGCATGCGTACCAACAATGACGTCAACACTGCCATCGGTCAGGCCCTCACGCGCTTCCTGCGCCTCGCGCTGTCCGACCAATCGTGACAATTGGCGGACTTTCAGAGGCCAGCCGGCGAACCGCTCAGAGAATGTCTTGTAATGTTGTCGCGCCAGAAGCGTGGTCGGGGCGATTACGGCAACCTGCTTGCCGCTCATCGCCGCCATAAAGGCAGCCCGCAATGCAACTTCCGTTTTACCGAAACCCACATCGCCGCAGACAAGGCGGTCCATCGGCCGCCCCGACGCCAGATCCCCCAGAACGTCTTCGATCGCGTTCAACTGGTCGTCGGTTTCCTCGTAGGGGAAGCGGGCCGCAAATTCCTCGTACATCCCCTGCCCTGCGGCGAGTGCATCCGCTCGCTTGAGGGAACGTTCGGCTGCGATCGCCATCAGTTCCGCGGCCATCTCGAGGATGCGCTTCTTGGCCTTGGCCTTTCGCGTCTGCCAGCCGGCGCCACCCAAGCGATCCAACTGGCTTTCGGATTCTTCCGAGCCATAGCGACTGATCAGGTCTATGTTTTCGACCGGCAGGAAGATCATGTCGCCACCAGCATATTCAAGCTGGAGGCAGTCGTGAGGCGCGCCCGTCAAATCCAGTGTCTTCAGCCCGATATACCGGCCAACACCATGATCGACATGGACGACGAGATCGTCAGGAGACAGGGCAGACGCGTCGGTGATGAAGCTGGCTGACTTACGGCGGCGGCGGGGGGCGGCAAGCCGGTCACCCAGAATATCGGCTTCGGAAATAACTGCAAAGTCGGGTGTCACGAACCCAGACTCCAGAGGTACTTCCACGACCGTGAAGTCTGTCTTCCGAACGGCTTCGAGAGAATGCACCTGCACAAGATCCGGCAGGCCATGATCGGCCATGACATTGATCAGGCGGTCAGCTGACCCGGCTGACCAGGCCGCAAACGCAACTGGCTTGCCTGATGCATATAATGCCTGGGCGTGATCTATCGCAGCTTCAAAGATGTTTTGATCGGCACGCAGGCGCTCGGGGGCGAAGTCCCGACCCAGACGCGCACCCATATCATACGCGCTGCCAGTCGCTTCCGCTGGACTGAACCGGACGACGGCGCGATTCGACAGGTTCTGATCAAGTTCGCTGGATTCCAAATACAGAGACGACGGAGCCAGAACGCGCGCTGCGTTTGAGTCTCCGCCAGCGGCATCAAGCCGGGCATTGTAATAATCAAGAGCTTGAGCAAGGCGCTCGGCAGCCGACTCAGACGAGAGATGTCCGAAACCGATCAGCGCGTCATCGCCGATATAATCGAATATCGTTTCCAGATGGTCGTGAAACAGAGCCAGCCAAGACTCTACACCCTGCCGCCGGATCGACGCACGGGCAGACTCGTACATCTGATCACCCGATGGTGGACCGAACGTAGCGAGGTAGCGTTCTCGAAAGCCGCTGAGAATTGTATCATCGAACAATATTTCGCTGACGGGTGCAAAGGCGACCGACCGCGCATCACCTGTCGAACGCTGAGATTCGGTGTCGAAGGTTCGTAATGTCTCGAGTGTATCGCCGAAGAAATCCAGGCGGTAAGGCTCGCCGGCCGTCGGAGGGAAGATGTCGATGATACCGCCACGAATGGCGAACTCGCCCTGCTCCCGCACAGTACTCGCACGAACGTAACCATTGACCGATAAGTATGCCGTTAGATCTTTCTGACTGACGGTCTGACCTATCGAGACGGAAAAGGACGCGCGGCGAAGTGTGGATAGCGGTGGAACCCGCTGGACAAGGGATGTTGCGGTTGTGATGACCAGCAAGGCCCCCTGGGATGGGTCGTAGCGGGCGAGGCGCGCCAGACCAGCACAGCGCCGCGCCGCCACACTCGGTGTGGGACTGACGCGGTCGTAAGGCAACGTGTCCCAGCCGGGCAGATCAACACTGTCGAGGCGCGGCGAGATGAACTGAGCGAGCCGTCGTGCCGTATTCGCGGTCTTGTCGTCTCGCGCGACGTAAAGACCAATGCCTCCTCGCGATTCGAGCCCCTGGCAAAACGCCAAGAGGTCTGCACCAAATGGTGCGCCGGCAAAGCTGGCCGGGCCGCTCAAGGATTTGAGAAGGTCGACGGGGGTCATCCAGATATTTGCCAGTTTAGTTTCAGGGCGCGGGTGACTCGCTCAACCACCCTGCGCGGCGTAGCGGAAAGCGACAAGCTGGTCCAGCACGGGACCCTTGTGATCGGCAGGTACGTCTTCCTGACCGATCAGCCACGCGTATACTTCCCAGTCCGGGACTGACAAAATCCGCTCGAATTCATCAAGTTGGGACTCGTCGAAACCGGGCAGATACTTGTCTGCGAATGAGCCCATATAGAGGTCCATTTCGCGGAAACCTCGCCGCCAGGCTCGAAACGTCAATTTGCGGCGCCGCGTTTCCATCATGAACTCCGGTATTGTTGTCAGAGGAGGATATAGGCCGCACAGGCGATGCGTAAACCACGCATTGTGCGCTTCGGTGCGCATGCTTAGAGTCAGCTTATGCGGGACGAGCGTCTTTTTCCAATGTTTGCCGAGCTGGATACGCTGACGGGTGTGGGGCCCAAGATGAAGCCCCTGCTCGAACGTCTGGTCGATGGTGAAACACTTTGGGACCTGTTGCTACATCTACCCGAACGCTGGGTGGACCGCCGGGTACGGGCGAGTTTTGATCAGGTTGTTTTCGGCGAAGTCGCCACTGTGCAGGGAGAGGTCCACGCCTATCAGGCCCCTTATTCTGACAAGGCGCCCCACCGCATCCAGCTGTTCGATGGCACCGGGTTTCTCACCCTGGCATTTTTCCGGGCCGACGGTCGGTGGCTGCAAGGGCAGTTTCCGATCGGATCGACGCGGATTGTTTCGGGGCGTGTCGAGGATTTCAAGGGTGAGCGGCAAATGACCCACCCCGACTACATCGTTGATCCTGCCAAGGGCGAACCGCCGCCCGAGGTCGAACCCATTTATGGCCTCACTGCCGGCCTCACCAACAAGAGGGTACATACCCTCACAGTTCATGCGCTGGTCAGTGTGCCAGACGACCTGCCCGAATGGGGCGACGCGCATCTGGTTGCGCAAAAGGGGTGGCCGCGCTTCAAGGACGCCCTGATCGGGCTGCACAATCCGGCCGTCTATGACGAGACTGCCTTTGACGCGGCCCGCGAACGCCTAGCCTATGACGAGGCCCTTGCCCGTGAGTCCGCCTTCGCCCTTGCCCGCGCCAGTCGAAAGCGCCGCAATGCTCAGCCCATACCCAAGGCACAGGTCGCCCAATCCCGCCTGGCGCGCAGCTTGCCCTATCGACAGACCGGCGCGCAGGTTCGGGCTGTTGCAGAAATAAGCGATGACATGGCGAGCCAGTCTCCGATGCGCCGCATGCTCCAGGGTGATGTGGGGGCTGGCAAAACGCTTGTCGGGGCCATGGCGGCCGTCCAGGCGGCAGCTGGCGGATTTCAGTCAGCCTTCATGGCCCCGACCGAAGTCCTGGCGCGTCAGCAATTCGAGACTTTGGATAAATTGCTTTCGCCACTTGGCTATGTCGTGGCGTCTTTGACCGGACGAGACAAAGGCGCTGCACGCGAAGGGATACTTCTGGGGCTGGCTGATGGATCGATCCATGTTGTTGCAGGCACGCATGCCCTGTTTCAGGAATCGGTGAACTTCCGAAATCTTGGACTCATCATCGTGGATGAACAGCATCGTTTTGGTGTTCAGGATCGTATGCGCCTGGTGAGCAAGGCAACCTCTCCACACATGCTGGTGATGAGTGCCACACCCATACCCAGAACGCTGGCACAGGCAATTCATGGCGATCTGGACGTCACCATTCTCGATGAAAAGCCGGAGGGCCGCAAACCGATCGAGACACGCGCCGTGCCGGATACGCGGATTGATGAGGTTATCGACGCCGTGGGACGCGCTGTCAGGCGCGGCGAGCAGGCATTCTGGGTTTGCCCGAAGGTCGATGTCGATGATGACGATTCGACGGCTGTGGGACGTCATGCGGCGTTGTCACAGCAACTGGGTGTTCCCATTGGGTTGGTTCATGGTCGATTGAAGCCGGCGGAGAAGGACGCTGCCCTTGAGGACTTCCGGTCGGGGCGGACCAAGATTCTTGTCGCAACGACTGTTATCGAAGTCGGCGTCGATGTTCCCGAGGCAACCATCATGGTGATCGAGCGCGCTGAAGGCTTTGGGCTGGCCCAGCTGCACCAATTGCGAGGCCGGGTCGGACGGGGCGAAAAGCCATCATTTTGCTTGCTGCTTTATCGCCCTCCCCTCGGTGACATGGCGCGGGAGCGCCTCGAAACGCTGCGCCGAACGGAGGACGGTTTCGAAATTGCGGAGGCTGACTTCAAACTGCGCGGCCCCGGCGACATGCTTGGGTTACGCCAGGCGGGGGCAACCGACTATCGCGTCATCGACCTGTCCCGACACGCTGACCTGTTGGCGATTGCAAAAAAGGACGCAACGGCTGTGGTCGAGGCGGATCCTGAACTTGCTGGCAAACGAGGACAAGCGTTGCGGCTTGTCCGCGAACTCTTGACGCCACGCGTGCCGACGGGTGGCGCTGGCTGAGTTTATTTGCCGGATGGAAGCGTCTGCGTCTTGGAAGACTTGGCTGCGGATTTGGGCGCTGGGGGAAACTCGGGAACCACCAGACCAGCTGACAGGATCATCTTTGCGCCTTCTTCGACGGTCATGCTAAGGCGAATAACTTCACGTGCTTCCAGGTACATCAGAAAGCCGGATGTCGGATTGGGCGTGGTTGGAACAAAGATGCCCAGGAAATCCGGACCAAGTGCAGCGCCGATCTCTCCCTTCGCCGGGGATGAGACGAAGCCCAGGCACCATGTTCCCGGCTTCGGGTACTCAATCAGCACCACTTCGCTGAACTGATCGGTATTGTCCTTGGCAAACACTTCGACCAGTTGCTTGAAGGCGGAATAGAGGGATCGCACGATCGGAACCTGACTGAGGATACGATCGCCAATGCCGATAACGGACCTGCCGATCAGGTTCGTTGCGATGCCGCCCAGAATTGTCAGGAACACTACCAGCACGATCAATCCAAAGCCTGGCACCGCATATTTCAGGTAGGTTTCGGGGTTCAGTGCGGCCGGTATCAGAGGCACGACGCGTTTGTCGATTTCCCCGATCAGGAACTGAAGGATAAGGAACGTTACCGCGATGGGAGCCGCAATAACCATGCCCGCAAAGAACCGTCCCCTCAGCCAGGCAAACAGGCTTTGAGGATGAGGTTTTTCCGGCGACAAGGGGCCGCCTTCGTGGTCTTTCCGTCGAGCCATCAGGCCCCTCCCATATAATGGCTCAAGGTTACTCTGGGTAAGACCTTGGCGTGCCTCTTGTTCCGCGCGAATGTGTCAAAGATGGGAAGCACAGATCAGATTGAAAGAGCTTTGGAAAGCTGGGCGCGTCGCGATTTTGGCGATAGCGCACGAATTGCAGCGTTGAAACGATTATCGGGTGGCGCGAGTCAGGAAACCTGGGCCTTCGAAGTAGTTCAGGGCGCGACCAACCATCGTTTGATCCTGCGGCGCGTTCCCGGCGGCGAATCGGTTGCCCGGTCATCCGAAGCCATCACGCTGGGCATAGAATCAGCCTTGCTTGGATGTGCTGAACTGGCAGGCGTGCCCGTGCCCGGTGTGTTGGGTGTATTCGAGCCGGGTAGCGATCTGGGTGAATCGTTTGTCATGCACCGGATCGAAGGGGAAACCATCGGCCGGAAAATCCTGCGTGACGAAGCCTATAATGCGGCGCGGCCACTGCTCGCCAAACAGTGCGGTGAAGCGCTCGCTGGAATTCACGCAGTGGATCTGACCACCCTGCCCGATTTGCCGCGCAGTAATGGTGCGGACCAAATCAGGAAGTATGAAGATATCTACCGCAATTTTGACCTGCCCCGACCCGTGTTTGAATTGGCATTTTCATGGCTGAAAGCTAACGAGCCGTCCGGTCAGGCGGCCGTTCTCGTGCACGGCGACTTCCGACTCGGAAACCTGATCGTCGACGAACACGGCCTTGCATCAGTGCTTGATTGGGAACTCGCCCATATTGGTGACCCACGCGAAGATATTGCCTGGATATGCGTGAACTCATGGCGGTTTGGCCAGATAGAGAATCGCGTTGGCGGGTTCGGAAACCTGGACGAATTGCTCGACGCTTACGCCGTGGCCGGAGGCACACGCTTCGAAGCGCGAGAAATCGACTGGTGGGAAACACTGGGGAGCCTTAAGTGGGGCATCATGTGCATGATCATGTATGAAGCCTTCCGTTCGGGTGGGGACCCAAGCGTCGAGCGCGCAGCAATTGGCCGTCGTGTTTCCGAAACGGAAATTGATTTGCTGAACCTCCTCGAAAAGGCGCTTTGAAATGCATGACGCCCCCTCCCCTTCGGAGTTGATAGCTGCGGTCAAATCATTCATCGACGACGCGGCAGCGCCTCAACTAACGGGACATGCCGCCTTCCATGCCCGCGTCGCTTCGAACGTGCTGGCGACTTTGCTTCGCGAACTCGAACAGCGCCCTTCTGCGGAACGAGGTGAGGTCGAACGCTTGCGCAGCATCCTGGGTGCCCCGCAAGATGCGACACTTGACGGCATGAACCGAGACCTGTGTGAGCGCATTCGCGACGGTCGTATTGACGCTGCAACGCCCGGCTTGTTCAAACACTTGAAAACGACCACTATCAATCAGTTATCTATCGACCAACCGAACTATTCCGGGCTTAAGGCCGCGCGCTCCAAGCTCGGCTGACAAGCGAGCGACGAGCGAGGATCCTTTATGAAACGCGCGTTACTGGCCTGCGGCATTCTGATTGTTCTGGCCGTAGGGCTCGGCCCGTGGGCCTATCGCACATTGTTCGTGTCAGGCGATCCAATGATGCTTCCCCCATTCGACTATCGCACCAATGACGGTTGGGCTGTCTTGCCTGCGGAAATTCCTGCGCCTGTCTGGAAAGACGGATGGGCTGTTGATGTCATATTGATTGCGCCCGGTGCAAGTCTGTCCCCCCGTTCGGAATCCGAACTCGTCTCACAAACTATGCGATCACGTGAGCAGGTTGAGGGTCTCGCAGAGTCGTTTTCATCCGTCGGCCCGGTTTATGCGCCGCTATACCGGAAAACGTCAGAGCAATCGGACTTAACGGCAGCACTCCAACACTATCTCGACAAGCAGAACCGAGGACGAGCTTTTGTTATTGCTACCGATCATCCCTTGGCGACTGAGACGGTGGAGAGCCTAAAAGCTGATGAAGACATACGCGCCCGCTTTGGCGGATTTCTGAGACTCACACGTCATGATTCAGATGATCCATTCCCCGCGCTCCTGAACGGGGATGGAGTAGCAATGAACCTTCAAGCTTACTGTCCCGAGCAATACAGTGAGGCAGCAGAGTGCCAGCCCGTTGTGCGGATTGGGCGGCAGGATGGCGTGCTGATCGTTGCCCAAGACACTCCTATTGGCGGCAACAATCTGGCCGATCTGCCGACATGGCTGGAAGCCAATGTTGCCAAGACAGCAGAACCGCTTGGTGCCCTGGAAGAAATCGAGATCATCGACATACGCCGTCCCGGCGATACCGATGCCAAGCGAGCTTCCGAGGAAGACTAGCGTCAGGCTGGCTTATGAAGCTCAGGTGCTGCGCGTGCGAAGGCGTCTATGCGACAGCAGGCAGCATCGACCTCGACGAGCCGGGGAAAGGCCGACAAGTCCATTTCAAAACGTCTCGCATTTGACACCTGAGGCACAAGGCAGATCTCCGCGATTGTTGGCGCGTCACCAAACAGTAACGCGTTCCGCGGGAGTTCCTGTGCGACCACTTCCAGTGCCGTAAAGCCGCGATGTATCCAGTCATGATACCAGCGTGTCACCGCTTGGTCGTCAGCGCCAAAATCATTCCGCAGGGCTGCCAGAACTGACAGATTATTGAGGGGATGGATATCACACGCAATCGTATCCGCGAACGCCCTGGCCTGAAGCCGCGTCCATGGATCAGCGGGTAGCAGCGCAGGCCCCGGGAAACGCTCTTCGATCCACTCAATCACCGCCATGGACTGACCGGCAGTGCGTCCATCGACCTCTATTGTCGGCACGCGCATCTGTGGATTGATCTCGCGGTATTCGTCCAGCAATTGTTCATCTCGCCCCGGAGCAATGTTCACCGAAGTGGAATCGTAAACGGCGCCCTTCAAGTTCAGTGCAATGCGAACGCGGTAGGCTGCTGACGAACGCCAGTAATCATAAAGTTTCAACATTCCTGTCTCCGGATGATCAAGCAAGGGATTCAAGATCGAGAACGGCGAGGATCTGTTCTCGTGCGGTCCGACATTCATCGGCAAATTTCGGATCTGCAAGATCCGAAGGTGCCAGTCGATCGCGGTAGGTTGCCCGCACGACATCCTGGAGTTCATCTATCGCCTGTTCGTCCAGAAGCACGCCTTGGTGACAGGCGTCTATTTCGGCTTCCGTCATCACTACACGAAGACGAAGGCACGCAGGTCCGCCTCCATTGTGCATGGATTGCCGTACATCGACATATTCTACTCGTCCGATCGGAGCGTTACCCGAAATCATCTTTTCACAGAACAGTCTGGTGGAATCCATTTCCTGTGTCTCGGTAGGTGCGACGAGGACAAGACGGTCCTCTCCCGGCATCTGCAGCAATTGCGAATTGAACAGGTAAGATCTGATTGCGTCCTCAATCGGCACATCCACATTGGGAACCATCACGGACTTTAGGTCGAATAGCCCGTGGGCAGATTTTCGTATGGAGTCGAGAACGCCATCAGTGTCTTCAAACGCAAGTTCGTGAAAGAAAAGCGTATCCAGCGCACCAACGCAGACAACGTCATTATGGAACGCCCCTGCGTTGATCGCGGCAACTGATTGTCGGGCCAAGACTGTTCGGTCGGGATCAAGGCCATGGCTGCGCATGATGGATTCACTGGCGAGCCGGCTCTGCCGAGCAGGAAACCCGGTCGCATTTTCTCCAGCAAGTCGGCCAAAGACAAACAGTTCCACGCCTGGATCGCCGTGCTCGGCACACAGACGCACATGATTGGCAGCGCCTTCATCGGAAAAATCGGGATGCATCGGCAGCGCAGAATGTACGGCGAAACGACCTTCGTTATCGAACAGGGATATCAGTGTTGCCGTGGTATCCGGGTGCTCAATACTACGATGAAGCATGGTGGACAGGTTGGCGGTCGTGAAGTGCAGTCGGCCATCTTTTGTGTCTGCAGATGGAGAGACTGTTGCAGCATTTGCCGTCCACATATTGCTGGCCGAATAGGCAGCCTTGAGTAGGTGAGGTGCCTGCCGCGCGGCAGATTCTATGATTTGCGCATCCGTGCCGGAAAAGCCGGCCGAGACGAGAAAATCGAAATTCGGACGCGGCAAAGGCGGCAATACACCCTGAACGAGTCCCACCGCGACCATCTTGCGCATTTTCTCCAGCCCCTGAAGGGCAGCTTCGCGGGGATTGGAAACTGCACCGGCATGGTTCGCGCTTGCAAGATTGCCATCCGACAACCCACCGTAATTATGTGATGGCCCGATCAAGCCATCAAAATTGACTTCAAAGGCTGTCATTCGGGAAATCCCTGCGCGCCCATGCGTGTGGACTTGTCTGAAACCTGGCTCGCCTGTGGCCAGGCGCAGTAATCAGCAGCGTAGTATGCACCCGGACGAAAATTACCCGACAATCCGGGACCGCCGAATGGCATTGCTCCGCTGGCTCCGGCGGTGGGCCGGTTTCGATTCAGGATGCCTGCGCGCATCTCCTGGTGCGCCGAGACCCAGAGCGCATCATCGTCGCTGATCAAACCACCCGACAGGCCATAGCGCGTTGCATTCGCTCGAATGAGGGCATCATCGAATGTTTTAACCCTGACCACTTGCATGAGTGGCCCGAACAGCTCCTCGTCCGGGATATGATGCGCTTCTGTTACGTCAATAATACCGGCTGTGACGAATCCTCCGCCCCGATCCATGCGTTTCAGACGGCGTAGGGACTTACCGCCTGCTTTGGACAGCATCATCTGGAAATCGGTTGCTGCCTGAGCGGCACCTTCGGAAACCAGTGGCCCCATGAAAACGCCGTCTTCATCCCATGCGCCAATCTTCAGGCCTTTGGCGCGTGCAACGATCGCTTCAATCACGGCATCGCCAAATTTTCCTTCGGGAAGAATGATTCTGCGGGCGCAGGAACAACGCTGTCCGGTGGTCAGGAAGCTGGACTGTGCAGCAATATCGGCCGCGGCCTCGATATCGGCGGGATCCCAGATGATCAGCGGATTATTGCCACCCATTTCGAGCGCAAGGATGACATCGGGGCGACCCGCAAAGTGTTTGTGAAAGAAGACGCCCGTATTGGCCGATCCCGTAAACAGAAGACCATTGATCTCAGCGTTGAGAAGCGCTCCGCCCGTTTCCCGGGCGCCATGAACGATATTGAGACATCCATCAGGAAGTCCAGCAGCGTCGAAGGCTTCAGCGATAAGCGCAGCCACGCCAGGTGCCAGTTCAGAGGGCTTGAAAACACATGTGTTGCCAGCAAGTAGTGCCGGGACAATGTGCCCGTTGGGCAAATGACCTGGAAAATTGAAAGGCCCAAACACTGCCATGACGCCATGTGCACGGTGAGTAAGGTGTGATGAACCGAATGCCGCTTGTTCGTACTTCGATCCTGCGCGCTCATTCTGCGCGGTAATCGACACGGCAACCTTGGCTTTCATGGTCGCGGCTTCGGCTCGCGTTTCCCAAAGCACTTTGCCCATGTCGCGACTAATCGTGGTTGCTATCTCTTCGGTTCGTTTACCGATTTCGTCGGCGTAGCGAACCATCACAGCGGTTCGGTCGCTTTGGGGCAACCGAGACCAATGCCGAAAGGCCTTGTGCGCTGAAGCCGTTGCTTTCGACACCTGGTCTGCGTCAGCTGCGTTACCCTCCCAGACGATTTCTCCTGTCGCTGGGCAGGTATTGGACAGACGCGCGCCATGGCCGTCAGTCCACTTGCCATCGATGTATACAGCAGAGGCCATTATTTGCTCCGTAGCCAGATCCGCGCTTTGGCACCTGGTTTCAATTGAAGGGCTTCGATTATCGCGGGCGACATGGTTGCGACGTCGTCTGCGTCCACCGTCAGTGTTGCGAGAGAAACGCGGAAATTGGGTAGCGAATTGCTGGATACAAGCCCCTGGATCGCGCCCGCATCGCCATCAACAACGCCAGCCGATATCGTCACAATCCGACTTTCCTGAATTGTGCGGATATGCCGACGTTGCGTCGCGACCAAAGGGCCACCATCAAATATATCGACGGTGCGATCAAACTGGAACCCTTCCCACTGGAGCAGCTTATAGGCGCCGACACCCTCCGAATGGCACCGTCCGATGACTTCGCGTGCTTCTGGCGGCAACAGGTCTACATAGATTGGATACTTCGGCATCAGATCCAGGATGAACTGGTTGTCAGTCGTTGCCGACAGGCGATCTGCCTCGGTAAAGTCCATGCGGAAGAAGTGACGCCCCAGACACTCCCAGAAAGGTGAGCGCCCTGTATCATCAACAACTCCCCGCAATTCCGCGAGAACGTTTTCGCTGAACCTTTCAGGCGCCGCAGCCATCAACAGATATCGTGACTGCGCGGCGAGACGACCGGCTCCACCACCGCGATGATCGGATTTCAGGAAAAGCGTTCCAACTTCCGTGTAACCGACATACTCGTTAGTCAGGATGAGTGCATCCATATCGAACCGCATGTTGCCGGCAGCGTGGCTGGCCTGGGCCAGCGTAATGACACGATAATTGAAAAATGGCTGGTCGATACCCGTTCCGGCTTTGACAGCTGAGCAGCCAACAACTTCGCCGGTTTCCAAGTCTTCCATCATCAGCAAGTACTTGCCGTACTCCAATCGCTTCTGAAGACCTTTGAACGCGCGCTCCGATTTCTCGAGCCGCTCATGAAGAATTATCTCATCCACCGGCAGGCTCGTGAAGCCCGGACCTGATTGCTGTGCGAGTTCCATAAGAGCATCGAAATCATCGAGCCGCGACGGGCGCATGACGTAGGCGGTGGGCATGTCAGTTCTCCATCAAGGCCTTGATGCGTGCTCCGTCTATTCGACCATCGGCCAGACGATTCAGAAGAAGTACTGAAAGCGTTGCGCGTTCTGCAAAACTGTCGACGACGACGAACTCTTCGTTGGAGTGTATACGCCCTCCCCTGACGCCCAGCGTATCGACGTTTGGAACGCCTGCAGCGAATATATTGTTGCCCTCACACACGCCACCCGTGTCCACAAATTCGAGATCGAGCCCTATGGCACCTCCTGTGGCACGGACCGCATCAAAGATGGCTTGTTGGGCGGCATTGCGCGGCTTGGGTGGACGATAGAAGCCACCGTGAAGGTGACCGGAAATTCCGGCTCGGGATGTGGCGCGCTCGAATAGCCGGGTAATAGCAGTCGTCGTCCACTCGGCTGCGTCAGCATCAGGAGCGCGTGCGCCAAATCTGACGACGGCGAGGTCAGGCACGATATTGACAGCGCTACCACCCTCTATGGCGCCGACATTGAGAGTGACGCCTTCTCGCTTTCCGTTAAGACCCTCCAGCCCCACTACGAGCTCGGCTGCAGCCTCGATGGCACTGCGGCCCTCTTCCTTGGCCCGTCCGGCATGGGCCGCCTTACCGTGCAGGACGATATCGAACACCGCAGACCCTTTGCGGCCACCTGACATGGCACCCGATTCCATGGCGGGTTCATATGTCATGCCGATGTGCGCGCCCGACCGGGCTGCTTCTGTCAGTGCCGCGGCACTGGCGTGATTGCCGATTTCCTCATCAGGTGTGATGACAATCTGGTAGCCCAAACGGTCACGGGAAGGGCCGGCCTCGAACGTCTTGAGCGATTCCAGCATAATACACAGCCCGCCCTTCATGTCAGCCAGACCCGGGCCATTCAGCCGGCCATCTCCCAAGTCCGTGACGCCTTCAAACGTGCCTTTTGGAAATACGGTATCGTAATGACCGGTCAACACGATCTGAACCGGTGCAGTCGGACGCGACGATACACGCAAAATGGGCGCGGTATGAACGATCTCGACCTTGCCAGATGAGTTTACCGTTTCGAATCCCGGCGCTTCCTGGAGTCGAACATCCCCATCCAATTCCGAAAATGCGTTGGCCAAAACACCGGAAAACGTTTTCAGGCCGTCGATATTCCAGCTTCCCGTGTTGACGTCAGACCATGCACAGGTGCGCGCAACCATGCTCTCAGAAGCGGCCGTCAGGCGCTCGCGGGCAGCTTTATCTTCAATAGTCAGTTTGGATAGATCAGTCATGGATACTTGGTTTCATAGGTAACGATTTGGAGCAAGCCTGACAAAGTCAGAGACACAAACAAAAACGGCCCGACTTAAAGCCGGGCCGTCCTATTTGTTAGATCAGGTTTGACTACTGAACGTTGATCACAACTTCCGAACGACGGTTCAGAGGCTCACGAACGCCATCACGCGTTGCCTTGGCAAGATTGTTCTCACCATTGGCTGTTTCCGTGATGATTGCCGCGTCGACACCGCGAGAAACGAGGGCCGACGACACGATGTCCGCGCGACGTTGCGACAGACGCTCGTTGTATGCGCTTGCACCCGACGTGTCAGTGTGTCCGGCAATCGACACCGCGCTAGGTGCACAACCGGCACCAGCAGTGATGTTCGCGACTGCCTGATCGATCACAGCAGCAGCTTGGCTGGTCAGATCTGCTTTGTCCCACTCGAAGTAAACCACGAAGTTCTGGTTCAGACCTGAACACACGACTTCCGGCGCAACCGTTTCGGTTGTTGGCGGAGGCGGTGGTGGTGGTGGCGGAGGCGGTGGTGGTGGCGGAGGCGGTGGTGGTGGTGTGGCACCAAACGCATAGCGCAGACCAACAGTTGCCGAATGGCGAGTCAGGTCGCCTTCGTATTCCGTTCCGCTATGGACGCCGCCAAGATCCATGTCTTCCGACACGAAATACTTGTAGCCAACGTCCATGGTGAGTTTTTCGCTCAGTTTGTAACCAAAGCCCAGAAGGCCCTGATAAGCCAGGCTGGTATCTGTGTCTGAGAAACCGTTAGCTGCGCTGAGATCTGTCGCCGAAGCGTAGTTCAGGTTACTCGCCTTGGCCTTGGCGCGGATAGCACCAACACCCAAACCGACGTAGGGCTGGAAGACGCCTTCACGATTAAAATCGTAGATAGCATTCAGCATCAGATCAACGGACTGGATATAGCCGTCCGGATTTGACGCAGTCAGCGGCACGGTGCCGTTGAAATTGGACGGGACAGCCAGATCGCCACTGTTGTAGCCAAGGACGCCTTCGAGACGGATGCCGTTGTCGAGGCCGTAGCCCAGACCGATATCACCGCCCCACATGTCGTCGATGTCGGACTTGCCGCCCATCGAACCAACGATGTCCTGCACAACAGGATCGTGATCCAGCAAGCCATCAAATGAATATTGTGCGTCGGCGCGGCCGTACCAGCCTTCCTCCGCCTGAGCGACCATACCAGCAGACGCAAATGCGGCCGCGGCTGTCGCGCACATAAGAGTTTTCTTCATACTCGATCCCCTTCTTGTGCCGAAGGACGGGATTGTCCTCGACCGCAGGTTCATACGCGCATCGTTGCGCATGGTTCCTGTTAAACTTTTTTCTCTGTCACCGCGAGGGGTTTCCCACACTGAAACACCAAATCGCATGGACTTTTTCAAACTTAGCGACCCAATTGCAACAGAATGCCACTACGCGTCAAAATTGTGGCAAAATGATCTTTCCCCCCAGTTATTAGGGGGATGGTACCGCCTCTCCGGTTTGAACGGAGGACCTCTGGTTCCACAAACCAGCGCTCTAACCAACTGAGCTAAGGCGGCCTATTTCTGGGAGATACAGGTCAATTCCCGACGATTCAAGCGTCAGAAAGCCTGAAACTGCCATCCTTCCGAATCAGACTTTCGCAACCTGGTCGAATTCGAGGTCGACCGGTGTTCCGCGACCAAAAATCGAAACCGTCACCTTGAGGCGGCCATTGGCTTCGTCAATTTCTTCGACGGCGCCTTCGAAACCCTGGAACGGGCCATCGTTGACCTGCACCTGTTCGCCAATTTCAAACGAAATCTTGGGCCGTGGACGCTCTTCCGGCGAATCAGTCGCTGTGCCCAGAATGCGATCGACTTCACGCTGCCGCACAGGCAACGGCTTCTTGCCGCCATCCGACCCAAGGAATCCCGATACTTTTGGGGTGTCCTTGACCAAGTGATATACATCATCAGTCATCGCGGCCTTCAGGAGCACGTATCCCGGGAAGAAACGGCGTTCAACGGTCTTCTTCTTGCCGCGTGCGACTTCGACAACTTCCTCTGTGGGAACCTGAATGTCTTCGATGAGATCTGAAAGACCTTTACGCTCTGCCTGCTCGAGAATCGAGGCGGCGACCTTCTTTTCGAAGTTCGAATAAGCGTGGACGATATACCATTTGGCTTCAGCCATAGGGCCTACGCGCTCCTTGAATACGTGTTGTTCGACCTGCATTTACAGGCCGGTAATTGCTTTGACAGCCATGCTGATGACCGAGTCGGCGGCAAACAGGAACAAGGCGATGAGAACGGACATGATCACCACGAATATCGACGCCTGAATTGTCTCAGGGCGAGTCGTCCAGGTAACCTTGTTTCCCTCAGCGCGCACCTGGCGCACGAAGGTCACGGGTCCAACGCGTTTTTTCTTGTCCTTGTCGGCCATTTCGACACTTTCTTGAAAGGCGGGGGGTTAGCGGTTTTGATCTGCCGCGTCCACGGTTAAAGTGCATACGCTCATTTGTGAAGGCATGTGAGGCGTAAAACCATGCCTTGCAAGGCAGTATCCGCGCCATATCTCACAATTTGCGTCCTCCGGCCACCAGGGTTCAGCCGGAAATACCGAATTGCCGGGCAGGCAGGCCGGGGACATCGACCGAGATCGCGAATAAACTGCCCGAAAGTGGCCTTGAATCGAGTGCCGGGAAGCTCATTCCTGCCCGTGCGGTCGTGATGAACAGCGTTTTCAGGTCATCTCCGCCAAATGTGCATGATGTGGGGCGCGGCGCCGCGAGTGTAATGACCTGGTCGACGGCGCCATCCGGCGTAAACCGCACCACACGTGACGCATCCCACAGGCATGTCCAAAGGCAGCCCTCCGAATCAACCGTGGAGCCATCCGGGTATCCATTGAACTCATACGTCGACGCAAAGACACGTCTTCCGGTCAGTGTTCCGGCGACAGGATCGTGATCAAATGCGAGGATTTCCTGTTCGGCTGAGTCACATGTGTAGAAGGTGCGACCGTCTGGCGAAAACTGCATCGTGTTCGTTACGAGAACAGATGGCAGTCGCATTTGCTCTAACTTGCGATCAGGCGTGAGGCGAAAGTAGCCACCTACCGGGTCTTTTTCCCGATCGTCCATCGTACCGAACCAGAAGGACCCATCTGGCGCAACACCCCCATCATTGGTGCGATTCGTATCAGGCTCATCTTTGAGCTGACACCAACGCTCATAGGATTCCGTTGCAGGGTCGTACAAGCCGACCTCCCTGTCACCGGCCATAAGAATGCATCCATCATACAGTGCCAACGCGCTGGCCCGAATTGGCAAGTCGTAACGTCTGGTATTGCCGGTCTTGGGATTATAGCGATGTAGTTTTGCCCGCTTAATATCTACCCACCAGAGGAAACCCTCGGACGGGCTCCAGACAGGCCCCTCCCCCAGCACACAGCCCGTTGGCGCTACACATTCGGGTGTGATCAACATGTCGTCTCCGGTGTCGCCGTAAAGCTGGGTGTCAGGTACTTCATCGTTCAGGTAATCCTGCTGCTTCTGCGATTTAATACAGCCCGTGCTGTATCGCTTGTTCTTAAGTATACTCTTCCACGCTGGCGCCGCGCGCATCAAGATGCAATGCCGCATGCATATCCAATCCCGTCATCGGCATCTCATCCGGCTTACCGAGGCTGGCCACTGGCTTACAAACATCAGAACCGACATCGCGCTATTGGCAGTTTTCAGCCCATACTGATCGGCGCTACGGGCGACGTTCGTTCAACACCTGACTTGCAGAGACCACCAAGTCGCTCCCGATGCAGGACGATACGTCTTCCAGGACACGGGCTGGTGGGCTAGGAGGAGCCTATGTCTAATGCAGCCCGATTGAACACGCCCGCACACGCCTACATGAGGCTAATTGAAGTTATGGCCCGCTTGCGAAATCCCGGGTCAGGCTGCGCATGGGACCTCGAGCAGGATTTCTCGACAATCGCACCCTATACGATTGAGGAGGCTTACGAGGTCGCTGATGCGATTGAGCGTGGCGACATGACGGACCTCAAGGAGGAATTGGGCGACCTGCTTTTCCAGGTCGTGTTCCACAGCCAGATGGCATCTGAACAGGATGCGTTTGATATTGGTGATGTCACTGACGCCATTGCCGAGAAAATGATCCGGCGGCATCCGCATGTATTCGAGACTCCCGACGGTCGTTCGGCAGATGAGCAAACACATGCGTGGGAACGCATAAAGGCGGAAGAGCGTGCCCAGAAGACACTCAGCGTCAAACCAAGTGCGCTGGATGGTGTCGCCTTGTCTCTGCCGGCCCTGCTGCGGGCCGAAAAACTCCAAAAGCGCGCTGCGCGGGTCGGCTTCGATTGGTCAGAAGCTGAACCCATATTCGATAAGCTTGACGAAGAAACACAGGAAGTGCGCGATGCCATCACTTCAGGAATACAAAACGATATAGAAGAGGAACTCGGTGACCTTCTATTCGTGGCAGCCAACCTGAGCCGCAGACTCGGAGTCGGTCCAGAGGCGGCCCTGCGCCGGGCCAATGCGAAGTTCGAGCGTCGCTTCCGGGCGATGGAAGCGGCTGCGCTGCTGGATGGAGTAGAGTTTTCGGATTTGTCCCTGCAAGAGCAGGAAGCCTATTGGCAACAGGTGAAGCGCACTGAAAAAGCCACCACCTAATCGTCAATCTCGATGTCTGGAAATTCCGATCGGAATTGCCCTACCCGTTCGACCGGCAGACGCACGCTTAGAGCGACACGCCCATCCTTCAGGTTGGCTTCACTGTTTACGTCGCCGTGGCTGTGCAGCCAGGAGCGAGCCCGACCGTCTTTCGGCTCCAAAGTAACCGCCACGTCACGCGCACCGCGTAGGAGAGCATGCTCAATTACCTCTAGCAGAGAGTCCATTCCATCTCCGGTAAGCGCAGAAACCAGGACGGCGGGAACATCAACGTTGCCTCGCGCAGCAAGTTCGAGGGCTTCGGCTCGTTCCGGCTCAAGCGCGTCCGACTTGTTCCAGGCCTCGATGATCGGCGGTAACGTCAGGCCGGTTTCCTTCTCAAGTCGTTCCAGAACAAGTTCGACGTCACGCGCCTGATCGGCATCGGCTGCGCTGGACCGGTCCCTTACGTGCACCAACAGGTCGGCCTGCAGTGCCTCCTCAAGCGTCGCCTTGAAGCTATCGATCAAGTGCGTTGGCAGGTCGGTAATGAATCCGACCGTATCAATAAGCGCCGCTTCGCCAACCGTCGGCAGGTCAACCCGCCGAATGGTGGGATCGAGCGTCGCGAACGGCATATCCTTGGCAAAGACGCTCGCGCCGGACAGCCTGTTGAACAGGGTCGACTTGCCGGAATTCGTATAGCCGACGAGGGCGACAATTGGCTTGCCACTTCGCCGCCTGCCAGCCCGCTGCACGGCGCGCGTACGACGAACGTCTTCAAGATCGCGCCTTAGTCGAACGATCTTGTCGTCCAGCATCCTGCGGTCAGCTTCCAACTGGCTTTCACCCGGGCCGGACAAGAAGCCGCCACCACCGCGCTGGCGCTCCAGGTGGGTCCATGTCCGGACAAGCCGTGAGCGTTCGTACAAGAGGCGCGCAAGCTCAACCTGCAAGCGCCCTTCCTTGGTGCGCGCACGCAGACCAAAGATTTCCAGAATCAGGCCTGTTCGGTCAATCACCTTGAGCCCGAGCCGCGTTTCGAGATTGCGCTGCTGCACCGGCGTCAGGGCGCCGTCAACAACAGCGACCGTACAATGATGCTCTTCGAGGTCGGCCGCAAAGCGATCCAGAAGCCCCCCTGAAAACAGAACGGACGAATTAACAGACCGAACATGATCAGCGCGCAGAAAAGCCAGTTCGCACCCGAGCGCTTCAACCAGACCCGCGGTCTCTTGAAGCCGTTCCTCTGTGGGGCGGTTTACCGGGGAGAACCAAGGTATGACCGCGCCGGCAACTTCCGGCTGGGGCAAACGATCAATCAGCTTGTCGCTCAAGGGGACCTATTGTCCCTCCAACTCTTCATCGAACAACTGAACAGGCGCACTCGGCGCGATAGTCGAGATCGCATGCTTGTAGACCAGTTGGGGTGGGCGGCCGTCTCCGCGCAGCAGAACGCAGAAATTGTCGAACCAGGTCACCACGCCCTGCAATTTGACCCCGTTCACCAGAAATACTGTCAATGGCGTCCGTGATTTTCTGACGGCGTTCAGGAACGTGTCCTGCAAGTTTTGCTTTTTATCCGAAGACATGGGAGCGACCAGTCCTTCTATTGTTCTTGTTATGTGTCGCGAGCTAAATGGATTGGAGCCATTGTGCAAGTGCGAACACTGCTCAACCCCGCCAAAAACTGGGAGAAAGCGCAGGAATGATCGCCAAAATCTCCAGTCGCCCCAAAATCATCGAGACAATGAGCAATGTTGTGGCACCCCCACCAAGATCGTTTGTGTGGCCCAATAACAGACTCCCAGAATTGGTGAGACCGCCGATTGAAAGCCGTATTGTTTCTTCAAACGGCAAATTCAAGAAACTAAATCCAATCATCACGATGAATACGGCGACGATATAGGCGATCAGGTACACCCACACGCCGATGACACTGCGTTCATCAAGTTCCCTATCCCGAAAGCGGAATCCAAGAACCGAACGCCGATAACCCAATTGCCGAAACTCCTGGCCCGCACGGCGGGCGAGCACAATCAAACGCGCAACCTTCACGCCACCTGCAGCAGATAGAGCAGAGCCACCTATGAGAGCAGGCAATACAAGGATCGGCAGTGGAATGGCGTCACGCGCAAGACCATTGGAAAAAATCAATCCGGAGGTCGACATCGCTGAAACTGACCACGCAATCGCGTCCGTCAAACCAATTCCCAAAGGCAGAACGACAATTGCAAACATCGCGACGAGAAAGAGGAATGTCATCGTTTCCGGGTCGAAAAGTGCTTTACGCGGCTTTCGATCCTTGAGCGGCAGCCACACGGCCAGACCAAGCGCTCCTGTTATCAGGCCAAGCCCTAGAATGATTGACGGGAATGGCGCCAGAGCACGCCGGTTGACGACATTCGGGTCAACTGCACCTGTCGTGACCGCGCTGACAGCATCGCTCAGCGCGCGAGGAAATGACACCCCGGACATGATAAGCAGGCCGAGAAGTACGATCAGGAAGACCAGCATCATCATTGAAACAGAACGTGCGACGCGGGGCACAGCATCGAAAAAGCTCGACTCAGGCACTGTAAAGAGAACCGTTCGATGAATGCCCGGGCCGCCCAGATTGATTGCAGCCAGAACGCTCGCAGCAGTAATGATCGTCGCTAGTCCTCCAAGAACGTGCAAAACACCCCGCCACACGATGAGGCTGGCTGGCCAGGCGTTGCCCTCCGTCCGTATCACCGATTGCCCAGATGTTGTGAGGCAGGCTGCCGCCTCGTGAATCGCATGCAATAAAGATCCGTCAGCCACGCCAACCACAAACGGCAAGGCGCTGGCCAGGGGGGCCAGAAACCACCAAATAATCACGACCCCCAATGCATCCGATGGTCGCGCCTTTCGACTTGGTTTGGGCGTCAGTAACAATACACTGCTCGCGAGCACCGATATGCCTATCGCCATGACCAGCAGCGCAATGGTCTGATCCGTCTCTTGCGCGACAATCGCCACCGCGATCGGCAATAGGGCGCTCCCTGCTATGATGAGCATGAGCAGAGCGAGGACACGAACGATGGAAGCGTAGTTCATGGCGTTAGAAGAAGTCCGGGCTGACCCGGAAATATTTCTCGACCTTCCGAACCATGCTCTCCTCGTAGAAAATAATCAGATGGTCCTCTGCCTTAACGATGACATCTGGTCCGGCGATTATGACCTCTCCGTCGCGAACGACGGCTGCGGCTGTCACGCCGTCAGGCAGGTCGTCATATCCAAGGGGCTTTCCGATCAGCGAAGACGATTCAAGTGTGATGCCCTCGGCGACTTCGGCCAGGCCATCTTCGATGGATTGGAGGCCAAGAATGCGGCCTCGACGCATCCGAAGCAGGATTTGCGACACCGTAAGTGCGCGCGGATCAAGCACCGCATCGACACGCATGTCCCGTGCAAGCCCAGCCAGTTCCGATGCGTTTACGAGTGCCAGAGCGCGCTTAGCCCCTGCCCGCTTTGCCAGATTGCAAATCAGCAGATTGGTCTTGTCATCATTGGTGATGGCGATCACAAAATCGGCTTTTGGTGCGCCAGCTTCCGCCAAAATATCAGGGCTTAATCCATCGCCTTGGATCACTATGGTGCGCTTGAGTTCCGCGACGGCGGCATCTGCGCGCTTAACGCTGGATTCCACCAGACGGATGCGCATGTTGCTCTCACGTTCAAGCGCTTTGGCTACGTACAACCCAACATTGCCACCTCCAACGATGACGATGTGGTCCATGCGTTCATTGTCACGATTGAAAATGGACGTCAGCCGGTCTGCGTGGCTATCAAGGACCGCGATATAGGCTCGATCCTCCGGCTTCAGGACATCCGTTGATCTTGGCGCGCGGACTGCGTCGCCTCGCCCAATGCCAACAATGCGTGCAGACAGATCCGGAAACAGCCCCCTGATCTGGTCGACCGGCGTATCCAACAACGGGCTTTGCCCGTCAATCTCCAAGCCGAGAAGCTTGACACTGCCCTTGCCAAACGTCGCACTCATGACGGCACCTGGCGTTCTGAAGCGTTGCAGTATCGCCTCGCCCACTTCGACTTCAGGTGAAATCACCATGTCGATCGGCAGACCCTCTCGCGAAAAGATATTCTTCCAGGCGGGGTCAATATAGGACTGATCTCTGACGCGAGCGATTTTGTAAGAAACAGAAAAGAGCGTGTGGGCGATCTGGCAGATCACCATATTAATTTCGTCGAAGTGAGTGACGGCGATGATCATCTCGCAATCATCTGCGCCAGCACGTTTCAGCACGTCCGGATGGGCGGCATGGCCTGTCACGCCTCGAACATCCAGGTCGGTGGAAACCTGATCAACAAGCGCGGGATTCTCGTCAATAATGGTAATATCATGCTTTTCCCGCGCCAGACGCCGGGCAATGCCATGACCGACGCGGCCCGCGCCGCAAATTAGAACGCGCATCGCTTACTGCCTTTCGACGATCATTTAACCGTCCTGACGAGAAAGTCCGGATACTACGCCCAAAGCCTTTAATTTTCTGTGCAGTGCGGAGCGTTCCATTCCAATGAATTCAGCGGTTCGGGAGATGTTTCCGTTAAACCGCGTGATTTGCAAAGCGAGGTATTCACGTTCGAATTGCTCTCGGGCATCTCGCAGCGATAATCCAACGAGTTCAGCCGAACCTCCTTTGGCACTCTGCATGGCGCCAGTGGCGGTGTCCCGCGGCAGCTCATCAACACTTACCGGCCGACTGGCGTCCGACGGAGACAGGATAAGAATGCGCTCAACGACATTGCGGAGTTGCCGGATATTGCCGGGCCAATCCATGGATTGAAGGACTGCCATCGCCTCTTCTGAAAATGCCCTGGGAGTCAGACCGGAGGAATCCGAAATACGCTCTGTAAAGTACGTCACCAAGTCAGCGATGTCGTCGCGGCGTTCGGCCAATGATGGCACCCTGAGCGGCACCACGCTTAGTCGGTAGAACAGGTCCTCGCGGAAGTTCCCTTCCTCGATCTCTACGCGAAGGTCTTTGGTGGTGGCAGACATGACCCGGACGTCGACGCTGACATCCGAGCGCCCCCCGACGCGTTGGAAGCGCTGTTCAGTCAACACACGCAGAATCTTATTTTGTGTTCCAAGCGGCATGTCAGCCACTTCATCAAGCAACAGCGTTCCGTTATGTGCTTTCTCAAATAAGCCCACACGCACTGTTCGTCCCTGCTGGTCCTCCTCACCGAAGAGGGCGCTTTCCATCTGATCTGGCGCGATGCTGGCAGCATTGACCACCACAAAGGGGCCAGTATCACGGATCGAATTGCGATGAATGAGCCTGGCCGCAAGCTCTTTGCCCACGCCGGCAGGACCATTGATCATGACGCGCGAATTTGTCGGCGCCACCTTATCGATCGACGCTCTCAAGTTGGCAGCGGCCTGGCTATTGCCAATCCAATGCTCGTCTTCACCCGCCCGGTTTTTCAATGCGGCATTCTCATACTTCAACGCTGCGGACTCTATGGCTCGTTCGATAAGATGAAGCAGGCGGTCTGTCTTGAACGGCTTCTCGATAAAGTCGTAGGCGCCTCGCCGGATCGCCGCGACAGCGGTTTCAATATTACCATGTCCGCTGATCACAATAACCGGCAAGAAGGGATCGATTGATTTCAAGTACTTGAGCAGTGAAAGGCCATCCATCTGACTGCCCTGAAGCCAAACGTCGAGCACCACCAGTCTCGGGGTCCTTGTACGGACTTCTTCCAAAGCACGTTCAGCTGTCTGGGCCGTGCGTACAGAATAGCCTTCGTCACCGAGGACGCCCGCGACGAGTTCGCAAATATCGGGCTCGTCATCAACAACCAGAATGTCTAACGCCATGGTGCCGACTCCTCTGCACGTTCCAACAATGGGGAACTTGGTGAATTTTTCGATTCTTCTGAATTTTCGTCGTCATTTCCAACCGGACCGGCCGCCGGCAACCAAACACGCACGCGGGCGCCGCGAAGGCCATCCAGACGATTTTGAAGCGAAATGGACCCACCATGATCGGCGATGATACGGTTGACGATAGCCAAGCCCAGACCCGTGCCCTTTTCGCGAGTGGTAACATAAGGTTCGAGTAGGCGGTCACGAACATCTTCCGGAAAACCAGGGCCGTTGTCTTCAATCGTGACCTCGACACCTTTTTCGTCCTCCAGCAGGACGACACGGATGCTGCCGTTTACGTCAGCCTCTTCCGGAAGTCCTTCGATTGCTTCCGCAGCATTCTTCAGCAGGTTTCCAAAGGCTTGCCCGAGAAGTCGTTCATCCCCACGATAAACGACATTTTCGGAGTTTGTCTCGAAATCGATCTCGACATCGGGCGACACCATGCTTTGTGAAAATCCGGCACCCTGCAATAAGGACCTCATATCGAACGGCGAGACATTCGGTTTCGGCATACGCGCGAAAGAAGAAAATTCCTCGACCATGCGACCAATGTCGCCCACCTGGCGCAGGATTGTTTCGATGCAGCGATCGAATACGCCATCGGAATCATCAATGGAACTCGCATACCGACGCCGGATTCGTTCAGTAGACAACATAATTGGTGTTAGTGGATTACGGATTTCATGGGCGATGCGGCGTGCGACGTCTCTCCATGCGAGTTGCCTCTGCGCGTTCACCAAGCGGGTTGTGTCATCAAAGGTCAGGACGCAGCCGCCAGCAGGATCCGGCGCAGTCTTCAATCGAATGTGGCGCACCTCACCATGGATGTTCAAGTCAAGTGACGCATCGACCGGCGCGACACGCTCCAGCGTATCGCGGGCATAACGCTCGAATAAGGGTGCAACGTCCGCCAGGGTTTGGCCTGGTTCGATCTCGGAAACGCCCAGAACATCGCCTGCTGAACGGTTTGCCAGGGTAATCGTCATTTCGCCATCCATACGGATGACCCCCGCACTGACCTCGGCGAGCAGTGTTTCCACAAACTTACGCCGATCTTCTTCGTCTTCCCGCGCCTGGATCAAAGCATTGCGTTGCTGGGCAAGCTGCTCGGTCATCGCATTAAACGAACTGGTTAGCGCATACACTTCGTCCTGGGGCCCCGAAACCGGCACGCGAACCGTCAGGTCACCGTCCCGAACCGTGTGCGCGGCCACAGCCAACCGTCCAATCGGACCCGTTATCCGGCCTGCAGCCTCAAGCCCCAAGCGCGCTGCGAGAAGGAGAATTAGCGCAGCGATCTGTGTGTACCCGATCGCAAAAATGTACTGCAGGCGCCCACTGCGTTTCTTGGCATTGTTGTATTGCGCCAGTGCGGCTTCCGCCTCACGCAACTGAATCGCGGCGTTCTTGTCGAAGTTCTTTACAGCGTAGATATAGCCGTCCAGCGGCTCCTCAATACGGATCAAAGCGGTAGCAATGCCCCGGTTTTCGTAAAGCGTCGTGGCGATATTCCCGGTATTAGCCTCGTCGAATGCAGATTGTGGGGGCGGAACCAGAATAGGCTGCTGGAGACTTTGCTCAGCAATGAGTTCGACACCATCCGGTCCGAGAACTGCAATCGTCAAAAACTCTCGAAAACCCAACTCGGACCGCAATCCGTCCATGAATGCATTGGAAGCGTCTGCTGCCAGGCTTTCGGCATTGATTTCTTCATTCGATCCGCTGGCCGCGAGTGAGGCCTTCACATCGCGTGCGAAATTTTCGATATCCAGCGCGGCAAGTCGCAGATCGACGTCAAAGGTACTTTCGAAATTGTCGACATAATCCTGGAATATCTGGGCGTTCTTTTCCATGATCGTGTCGACACGTTCGCCAAGCCAGTTATCTAGTCCGCGCGAAATAAACGCACCGATAAACAGCGCGACAATCATCGCAGGAATAAGCGCGGAAAAGCCGAATAGCAGCACGAATCGCTTCGCTAGACGCCCTTTACCCTCCCCTCGTCCACTGACTTGGATCGCGAGATATTCCCGCACCACAATCATCGCCAGAACGATGATCACGACAAAATTCAAGCCAAGCAGCCACGGCGTTGCGCCGGCCGTCGGATTATCTGGATCCACGCCCGAAATCGCTATAAATGTTGCGAATACAGCGACGAGCGCAGCAATGATAAAGAGCCCCTCAAAGAGTGCCCAACTCGCCTTCGTTGCCTGTTGGCTCAATGTGTTTGACACTCGACGTTGCTCTACAGTGGCCACCCCGGCCCCGTTGCTTTCTCGCCACACATGCCGTGTCGGTTCAGCAACAGTGGTGCAGTAGAGACACAGTTTGGCGCTTCGTCAATCAGTCGTCTGCGATTCCGAGCGCGTTGATTTTGGCCCGAAGCGTATTCCGGTTCATACCCAGCAGAGCTGCAGCCTTCACCTTGTTACCGGCCGTCACTGAAAGTGCCAGCTTGATGAGCGGCCTTTCGACCTGGTCAATGACGCGTGCGTAGACATTCGAGTCGTCGGATTCACCGCCGGCGATAAGGTCGCCCATCACATAGCGATGCAACAGGGTCTCAACGTCTTTCTCAAGCCCCGCACTGACTCCTTTTTGCTCGCTGGCACCCGCGCGAAGCTCTCGCTCTACATCCCTGAGGGTGATCGTCTCATCCGGGCTCAGCACGGCAAGGCGAAGGATCAGGTTTTCCAGTTCCCGTACGTTGCCAGGCCAATCGTAGGCCATCAGGAGATCAAGTGCGGACTTGTCGAGCGTCTTTGTGGAAAGTCCCTGTCGTTGAGCGCGAATGAGAAATGCCCTTGCCAGTTCAGGAATGTCTTCTTTCCGTAATCTGAGTGGAGGCATGGTCAATCGCACGACATTTAGCCGGTAGTAGAGGTCCTCGCGAAATTTGCCCTCTTCCACCAGACGCCCAAGGTTTCGCCGCGTCGATGCGATAAGTCGCGCACCTGTCGAATCCCTCAGTAGTTTAACTAGCTGAGTCTGCGCTTCGGCTGGCAGGTCACCGATTTCATCGAGATAAAGTGTGCCGCCCTTCAGCTGCACGGCTCCGCCTTCCCCGTTCGTCCCAAACAATTCCTTGTTGATTTCGCTGGCGGGCAATGCGGCCAGGTCAAGTGCAACAAACTTTCCGGCTTTGGCAGCACCCAGCTGGTGGATTGCCCGCGCCGCGAGTTCCTTGCCCGTGCCGCTTTCGCCTTCGACAAGTACAGTCAGTTCGGTATTCATGACCTTTGCGATGATCCGATAAACTTCCTGCATCGAGTCAGATCGGCCAATGAGTGGCAGCCCTGCATCGCTGATCGCCTTCTGCGCTTCAGGGTTGATCGACCGGCTCGATGTTTTGGGAGCCGTCTTCAACGCACGCTGAACAAGGCTGGACAAGACGTCGATGTCGAATGGTTTCGGAATATAATCGAACGCACCATGCTCCGCAGCGGATGCCGCGGTCAGGATGGTGTTCTGTCCGCTCATGACGATGAAAGGCAACTCTGGCCGCGCAAGTTTTAAAGAGGGCAACAGGTCGAAAATGGATGTTTCTCCAAGGTACACGTCCGTGACGACGACATCGCCTTCGCCGTTTCGCACCCAGCGTTCCAAAGCATCGGTCGAGCTGGTCGCGCGAACATCATAGCCAGCGGCAACAAGCGTCTGGTTGACGACCAGACGAATGCTCGCGTCGTCTTCTGCAAGAAGTACCGTTTTCTCAGCCAAGGTCTGCTCCGTCTCCAAGGGGCAACAGAACTGTGAACCGGGTGAATCCCGGTTCGCTGTCTACCCTGATATGCCCGCCATGTGCCATGATAACCTCGCTGACAATTGACAGGCCTAATCCGCGCGCGCCCGACTTAGAGCTCTGAAAAACATCGAAAATTGTTGCCTGCCGTTCGCGTGGGATGCCGACACCGTCGTCTTCGATCGATACGAGCATCGCGCGGCGCAGCCCCGCGCCCAGGCGCGCCTGCTTCATCGACAGGCCTGCGGCGTAAGCGGTGCGAATGGTGACTTTCCCTTGTCCACCGCCATCCAAAGCGGCCTCTGCAGCATTCCTGATTATATTATGAAACGCCTGCTGGAGGTGATCTGCGTCCCCCATGATATCCGGAAGCGAGGGATCGAACTCTCGTTGAAATGTCACGGACGGCCCGATTGCCGCGCGCTCAGCCGCAAAAATCTTGTCGAGCAGCGCGTGTATGTTGAGGCGCTGCATACGCGGAGCGGAGAATAGCTCAAATGCCGACAGGCGGTTGACCAGCCTTTCAATTCGACGCGCTTCATCCTTGATAATATCGAGCAATTCACTCTGGTCCGGTTTGCCCTGACGATCCAGCAATTGCGCGGCTCCGATGATGCCTGCAAGCGGGTTCTTGACCTCATGCCCGAGTATTCGACCAAACCCCGCCGCACCGGCAACAGATTCGTTGCTTTCGCGAGCAGGCGTCTCGGACATCGCTATTATGAACTCGCCCCGATCGGCGCTGCGAACCCGAATGTCACAGATTATTCGCGAGGGCATTCCAGGCCCGGCAATGGGCGTCCCCGGGGCGGTGATCTCACCGGCCTGTCGCTGCGCGCGGTCGACCAGCTCAAACAGCGGCGAGTCGTGATAGATGACTTCGCTCAAGGGGCGACCCGTCAACGCGCGGCGCGACATTTTCAATAGTGACTCGGCTGCGGGATTCGCCTCGAGAACACGCCGGCGGGAATCGATCAGTACCAGCGCTACAGGGGAGATTTCACCAAGCATGGTTGGCTGCAGGGTCGCGACGGAAGCCATCTTTATGCTGCCTCAAGCAGTTGGGGTTTCAGATAGAGGGTCGTCAAGGACGCGATCAGCTGCTCCGGATCGGCGAACTGGCACATTTCGGCCCGCAGCGATCTGCGGCGCAGCGCGGGAAGCGTCACATCGAGAGCATCGATAGCCGCTGATACATGCTTGCGCACCATTCGTGTGCCGAGTGACGCCCCATACAGGGCGACTGAATCGCGGATCTGCTCACATAAACTATCAAGTTGGATTGCCATGTTGGGAGCAACATATGCGTCATCGCAAAGGCCTGCTGCGATCTGACCGATCAGCCATGGCTTTCCCAGGGCAGCCCGGCCGATCATCACCCCGTGCGCGCCGGATTCAGTAAGCGCATCCTGGGCGGACTCGCGGGTTGCGATGTCTCCATTCACGATCACGGGCAATGATACAGCGTCGACCGTCGGTCGGACAGCCGCCCAGTTTGCAGAGCCCTTGTAAAACTGGCAGCGGGTACGGCCATGAACGGTAATCATTTGAACGCCGAGGTCTTCTGCGATACGGGCGAGTTCCGGCGCATTGAGATTGGCGTCATCCCAGCCAAGGCGCATTTTGAGCGTGACGGGCGTCCCGTTTGCCCCCTCAAGCGCCGCCTCGATGATGCGGGTAGCCAGTGGGATATCCTGCATAAGCGCAGACCCTGACTGCCCGCCAGTGACCTGCTTGGAGGGGCATCCCATGTTGATATCAATGACGTCGACTCCAGCGTCACTCATCAGCACCGCACCTGCATACATATCTGCAGGACGCCTCGCCGCGAGCTGGACGATCCAGTACCCTGCCCCCTCGTGTCGACAGGTCCGGCGAACCATATCGGCGCGTTCGGATGCCAGCGTTTCACTTGCGACCATTTCAGACACAACAGCCGGCGCACCGAACCGCACGGCCTGACGCCGCATTGGCGCATCCGTTGCTCCGGACATCGGGGCGAGCCAGACCTTGGGTGCCTGAAAATCAGTCATTTTGCTATTGTTCCGGTTTTTTGCTTCTTCGCAAGTGCACAAAAGACGCGCACCTACGCAAAAAGGCACACATTCAAAGCTCTATGGTCAGAATTGCCCGTCTCGCCTAGAAAGCCGGACATGACATTGGCAGCTGCAATAATCGTTGCGGGGGGCAAAGGATCGCGTTCCGGACGCGCCGCACCCAAGCAATACGAGCGTCTTTTGGGGCGTCAGGTCCTCGATTGGTCGATTGAGGCGTTCAGGGCGCATCCAGGCGTGGGGCGTATCGTGGTGGTAACGCCTGCCGATAGTGCGCCTGACGAGTGGGGTAAGGGTGTGGTAAGTGTGACTGGAGGGGCGACACGGACCCAGTCGGTGCGCAACGGACTGGCCGCGCTCGACTTGCCGAGCGACACACCTGTCCTGATCCACGATGCTGCGCGCCCCGGCCTCAGTCAGGACATGATAACCTCCTTGCTCGCCGCGCTGGACAGGACGGACGCTGTCGCGCCCGCGCTGCCGGTTTCAGATGCGCTGAAAGCTCTGAAAGACGGTCAAATGGTGACGGTGCCGCGTGACGGCCTTTCGCGGGTGCAAACACCTCAAGCCTTTCGCCTGGGTGCCATCCGCAAGGCCCTGGATGCGGCTGCGGCTGACCTGGTTGACGATCTCGCCGCGATGGAAGCAACGGGCGCGCGGGTTGAGCTGATCTCCGGCGATGAGCGCCTTCACAAGATTACCTTTCCGGAGGATTTCGACATGGTTGCAAGACTTCTTAGCCCCTCCGTTTCTGTGCCGCGCGTTGGTAAGGGCTTCGACGTTCATGCTTTCGAGCCGGGTGACCACGTTACCTTGTGCGGGGTCGCGATTCCGCATGACCGCAAACTCAAAGGCCACTCTGATGCCGACGCCGCGTGGCATGCGCTGACCGATGCCATTCTCGGCGCAGTTGCCCTTGGCGACATTGGGGACCATTTCCCCCCGTCTGATGACAGATGGAAAAATGCCGACAGCGCTATTTTCCTGAAGGAATCCGTGCGTCTGGCAGAGGCAGAAGGCTACGCCTTGGCCAGTTGCGACATCACTGTCATCTGCGAAGCGCCCAAGGTGAAGCCCCACCGTGAGGCCATGCGCCAGCGTACCGCCGAGCTGCTATGCTTGCCCTTGCAAGCCGTCAGCGTAAAAGCCACTACGACCGAAGGCCTGGGCTTTACGGGGCGACGCGAGGGAATTGCGGCGGAAGCGATTGCGGTGCTGGTGCCTTCGATAACAGCGCGCTAGTCTTTGCCCATGTTTCCAGATCGCCTCAAAAATCTCGCCATGCTGATTCTCGACGATGCCGAACAGGCGCGTCTAAAGATTTGCACGGCCGAAAGCTGCACGGGCGGGCTACTCGCCGCCCTGCTCACCGACATACCCGGTTCATCGGCTGTCTTCGAACGCGGCTTCGTGACTTATACGAACCGCGCAAAGGAAGAGATGCTTGGCATCGCCGGGGACGTCATCGCTGACTACGGTGCCGTGTCAGAGCCCGTTGCACGGATGATGGCCGAAGGCGCCCTTGAAGCCAGCCGGGCCAACATAGCCGTTGCCATCACCGGGGTCGCCGGTCCGGGCGGCGGCACACGCATGAAACCTGTCGGCACCGTGCACATTGCCTGCGCGCGCGAAAACAGGGCCGTTGTGCACGAAATGCTTCAACTGGGCGAAATTGGCCGGAGTGAAGTTCGCATGGCCTCGGTTGAAACGGCCCTGAACCTTATTCAGATGCAGATACGCTAGGCGCCGATCCGAAACGCTTTTGAGCCTCGATCAGAAAGGCACTCATGATGCGATCGACAGCGATGTCGTGGTTGGCAGCAGCCAGTACGGCAATCAGCATATTCCGGAACTCGTAATCGATCTCCAGCGCAATGTCGGTTCCTCCACGCTCCAACGGAATGATTGTCCATTGCGCGTGGAGCCTGCGAAACGGTCCCTTGATGAGTTTGGCAACCACCGTTCCTTTGGCAGGATCCGCAACCACGCCCGTCGAGAACCGCTCAACAAACCCCTTGAAGCCGACGATGGCATCACCCCGGGAATGGTGGACACCCGCTTCGTCCATTCGCGCGTCAGACACGCGCATGGCCGTGATCCATTTGATGAAATCCGGATAGCTCGCGATATCCGACACAAGGTCGAATGCCTGAAGCTTTGAATACGGCACGCGAACCGATTTGGCGAAACGAGGCATGCTAGGCCGGCAAACCTGCGAGCTTGGCTTCGCGAGCGTCGCGCATCCGGGCAAAGTCCTCGCCGGCATGGTAGCTGGAGCGGGTCAGCGGTGTCGCAGAGACCATAAGGAAGCCTTTGGCCCGCGCGATTTCCTCAAGCGCCTTGAATTCCTCCGGCGTAACGAAACGGTCAATCGCGGCATGCTTGCGGGTGGGCTGGAGATACTGGCCGATCGTGAGGAAGTCGACACCTGCCGAGCGCATGTCATCCATGACCTGCATAACCTCTTCCTTGGTCTCGCCCAATCCAACCATCAGACCGGATTTGGTGAATTGTGAAGGATCGCGATCCTTCACCTTCTGAAGGAGTCGGAGCGAATGGAAATAGCGCGCACCGGGACGGATGGTCAGGTAGAGACGCGGCACAGTCTCAAGATTGTGATTGAAGACATCCGGTCGCGCGTCGATGACCCGGTGTTCCCAGCCATCCTTGCGCAGGAAGTCTGGCGTCAAAATTTCGATTGTCGTGCGGGGCGATGCGGAACGGATCGCGTCGATGACATGAACGAAGTGCATCGCACCGCCGTCTTCCAGGTCGTCGCGGTCAACCGAGGTGATGACAACGTGTTCCAGACCCATTTCCGCGACGGCTTCAGCCACGCGGCGAGGTTCATCGACATCCACGCCCGCAAGCGGCTTGCCTGTGGACACGTTGCAGAAGGAACAGGCGCGCGTGCAAACGTCGCCCAGAATCATCATCGTTGCGTGTTTCTTGTCCCAGCATTCACCGATATTCGGGCAGCTTGCCTCCTCGCAAACGGTAATCAGGCCCTTGGATTTCACGATTTCACGCGTTTGCGCATAGCCGGCGGACGTCGGCGCCTTGACGCGAATCCAGTCCGGCTTGCGCAAAATCGGCGTGTCGGGGCGCGCCTGCTTTTCCGGGTGTCGGTGTTTCCGGCCGGATGGGGTGAGGTCGATGAGTGTAGCCATGCCGCCAAGATGGACGCGAGAGGGCGATTCATCAAGGCAATTGCAGCGCAGTGTGCATATGCAAACTTGCATTGCCTATTGCGCGCGTGTGCTTACGTGACAAAATGTTACAAAAGTGAGTTATACCTCACAAAGTCAAAGGGCCCCTGATGACCAGCGTGACCATTCCATCGCCGATTACGTATCGGCCTGCGCGCACGCATATCGACCTGTTTTCAGCACTCCTGCGCGCCAAAACCGAATTTGGCGGCGACAAGGTGATCGTTGTCGACGGGGACGAGCGCGAACTGACCTACAAGGAAATCATCCGGGCCGCCTTCGGCCTGGGCGCGGCCCTGAAGAAGGGTACGAAACGCGGCGAAGCCGTCGGCGTGATGCTGCCCACGGGCGCTGGCGCCGTGATCGCGTTCTATGCGCTGGGCGCCTATGACCGCACACCGGCCATGCTGAATTTTACTGCGGGGTCAGCCAACCTGAAAGGGGCGATGAAGGCGGCAGGCGTCAAGCGCATCGTAACGGCTCACAAGTTCATTGAACTGGGTGGATTGGAAGCCTTGATCGCCGAACTCGGCACTGTCGCAGAAATCGTCTATCTGGAGGACGTGCGCGAAGCACTTTCATTACCGAACAAGCTGGCCGCGATTCTCGGCCCGATCATGCCGGGGCTGGTTCGGCCCAAACCGCGTTACAAGTCTCCGGGAGTCATTCTGTTCACGTCAGGCACGGAGGGCGAACCGAAGGGTGTTGTTCTCAGCCACGAAAACGTTATGGCCAATGTCGAGCAGGTGCGGGCCCATATCGGCCTGAGCGCTGAGACAGACAAGGTGTTCAATCCCCTGCCCACGTTTCACTGTTTTGGGCTGACTGTCGGGGCCATATTGCCCATCGTGGCGGGCATTCAGGTGATGTTCCACCCGACGCCCCTGCAGCCGCGTGAAATCGTGAAGCGGATACGGAGCAATGGTTCGACGATCCTGCTGGCGACAGACACGTTCATTTCCCAGTATGCCCGTACAGGTGCAGATGGCGACATGAGTTCCGTTCGACTGGCCGTGTGCGGAGCAGAGCGCGTGAAGGATGAGACCCGCGCACTGGTGCGCCGCAAGTTCGAGATCGAGATTCTGGAAGGCTATGGCGCCACTGAAGCCTCGCCTGTCGTGGCGGCCAATCAATGGGAAAACAACAAGCCGGGAACTGTGGGCCAGCTGATGGCCGACATGGAATCACGACTGGTACCTGTCGACGGGATATTTGATGGCGGCCGCTTACACATCAAGGGCCCGAACATCATGCTTGGCTATTTGCGTCCATCCCGTCCGGGTGTTCTGGAGCGGCCGGATGGCGGCTGGCACGATACAGGCGACATCGTTGCGATTGACGAGGACGGCTTCATCCGGATCCAGGGACGCGTAAAGCGCTTCGCCAAGATTGGCGGTGAAATGGTGTCCTTGGCCGTGGTGGAGAATTGCGCGAGCGCCGTGTGGCCGGATAATCTGCATGCGGCCGTAACAATGCCCGACCCCCGAAAGGGCGAGCAAGTGATCTTGCTGAGCGATTCAGAAGACTGTAACCGTGAAGACATTCTTGCCTGGGCCAAGAACCACGGCGTGCCAGAACTATCGGTGCCACGCCGCGTGTTCCACGTGCCGGAAATTGCCGTGCTGGGCACAGGCAAGATCGACTATGCCGCGGTCAAGGCGCAGGCAGAGGACCTGATGGAGCGCTAGGCAGCAACCAGAGTTTCCGGCACATCTTCCTCTGCGAGAAAGCCCTTGATCACGTCAGCGGTTTCGGCCGCGCGCGTGACGAGGAAAAGGTGTCCCCCGCCCTCAACGACATGCAGGCGTGAATTCGGCAGGGCCACTTTCAGGATGTGACCGTTCGCGAGCGGCACGATCGAATCATTGTCGCCCATCATTATCAGTGCCGGCATGCGCAGGAACCGGATGAATGGCAGGCTGGACCAGCCGATGAAAGCGAGAAGCTGGAAGACGTATCCCTTGGGGTCCGGGGGCATCAGACGGGTGATGTGTTCACCAGCCTGAGCGTCGGCTTCGTCGCCATAGAGGGTAGCGAAATTGTCGCGCATATAGTTCGCATCGGTGTAGCGGCGCGCATCGACCATTTTGGACAGAGACTTGGGCTTGCCCGGCACCATTGTCATGCCGGCAGTCGTGGCACAGAGAATGAGCTTTCCAACGCGGTTGCGATATTGGAAGGCGAACTGCTGAGCAAGCGCGCCGCCCCATGACACGCCCATCACGTCGACTTCATCGATACCGAACTGATCGAGCAGCCTGCGGGCCCAGCGGGCCAGCATCCATGGTCGGTAGGGCCATTGCGTGACAGGGCTCTTGCCGACGCCGGGCACGTCAAAGGTGATGATGTCGCGATCCGGGAACATGTCGCCAAGCGCATGGGTCAGTTCCAGATTGGCCCCGATCCCGTTGAAAAAAAGCAGTGGACGCTTGCCTTCATCAACCTTGGCCGCCCAGAAGGCGGTGCGCAGCAGGACGCCATCGACATCCTGCATGGTAATCCGGGGGCGCGATTCTGATGCGGCCATGTTCTGGTTCCTTTGTCGTTTCGACAGGGCCGGCGTCTTATTCGTCGAAGACGTACTTACCCGGTGCCGCATAAAGTGGTGGGAAAGCTTCACTGCCGCAAGCCTTCGGTGCCAGCTTGAGCGCACCTGAGCGCTCCTTGAGCCACTCACCCCAGAGCGGCCACCAGGAGCCGGCATGCTCGTCAGCCGTTGCGGCCCATTCTTCAGCCGTCGGCTTGATCTCCGTGTTGCGGAAATACTTGGCCTTGGGGTTTCCCGGTGGGTTGATGAGCGATTGCAGGTGCCCGCTGGATGACAGCACAAACTCGATATTTTCTGATCCGAGCAGGGCCGGTGTCCTGTAACAGGCCTTCCAGGGGGTAATATGGTCTGTGAGGCCGGCAACGACGAACGAGTCGCACTTCACCTTGGTGAGGTCGGCTTTGTGCCCGGCAATCTCGACCTCGCCCGGGTTGTCGAATGGCTGCTCCATGCCGAAATCGAGGAAGTCGGAATGGAGTTGAGCCGGCAGGTTCGTGGTGTCGTTATTCCAGAACAGAACGTCGTAGGGAGGCGGGTCTTCCCCCATTAGATAATTGTTGACGACATAGTTCCAAATGAGGTCGTTCGGGCGCATCCAGGCAAACATGCGAGCGAGATCATCGCCCTTGAGGATGCCTTTACGCTGAGAATACTTTCGCGCGATTTCGAGGCTGCCGTCAGAAACGATTTGCCCGAGGTCGCTGTCATCTTTCTGCGGATTGAGCACGCAAACCATGAAGGTGAGTGCATTGATCCGCTTGTCGTCAGCAGCGGCCAGCAAGCTGGCAAATGTTGCCGTCGTGATGCCGCCTGAACAGGCCCCACCGACATTGATCTTGGACGATTTGGTAATCTTCCGGATCACTTCGCTGGCCTGAACGAGGCTATCGACATAATCGGAAAGCCCCCAACCAGCGTGTTTCTTGGTCGGATTGCGCCAGGATACGATGAATGGCTGCAGATCCTGCGATAGCAGGAACTGGACGATCGACGTATGTGGCGTGAGATCATTGGCATAGAACTTGTTGATCTGTGGCGGGATGATCAGAATGGGTGTCTTGTGAACCTTCTCGCTGGTCGGAGCGTACTGGATGAGCTCCAGCATGTCGTTCTTCCAGACGACAGAGCCTTTGGAGGTCGCAAGGTTCTCGCCAACCTTGAAGGGGCGCTTGTCGACTTGCGACGGCATGCCACCATTCTTGGTCAGGTCAGTGTAGAGGTTCTGGAGCCCCTTGAGCAGTGACATGCCACCGGAATCCACGACACGTTTTGTGGCGGCCGGATTGCCAATGAGCGTATTCGTTGGCGCCATCGCGTCAGTGATCATTCCCATCACGAACTTGGCGCGAGCGTGCTCCAGTTCGTTCATCTTAAGTTCGCCGACCCATTCATTGAGGTGAGCCTGCGTCGCCAGGTAAGCCTGCATGCCACGCTTGTAGAACGGGTTATGTTCCCATGCCGGATCCTGAAAGCGACGGTCCTTGCGATCGGATTTGCGATCGGACTTGCCCAGTAGGATTTTGGCATTTTCTGCCGAGATCTTGCCAGCAGTCTTTGCGGTCGTCACCGGGTTCGTCATGGTCGACCTCAACATCATCGCAACTGCGCCCAGCAGTTCTTGCCGGTTTATCCCGCCCATAAGCGGATTGAGCGCCGTTGTGCTCTCTGCCGCGTTCCTGGCGATCTCTTCCTGTGGTGTTGGCATTGTTATCCTCCCGGTGCGCCGATCTTCCGCGGACTCAAGGACCACGCCGTCGACTTAATTATTTTCTCTTTCAATTTCGGAAAGAGAGACTGGTAAAATCCAGAACAAAATTCGTTCCATAGTGATAATTGCATGTCAAACTGCAAGTTAAACCATGAAAACACGCGATCGTATCCTTCAAGTCAGCTTGCTTCTCTTCAACGACGAAGGAGAGGCGCCGCAGACGGCTGTGGATATTTCGAACGCGCTCGAAATCAGTCCTGGTAACTTATACTATCACTTCAAGGGCAAAGACGCGATCATCCGGGCGCTATACAGCGCCTTTGAAGATGAAATGCGCATCATCCTGCGCGGGTCGAAGGGCGGTGTAACGTCAATCGAGGACAACTGGGTCTATCTCTACATTATCCTCGAGGAAATTTACGACTTCCGCTTCTTCTACAGAGACCTCGGTGTCCTGCTTGATCGGTATCCTGATCTGGCGATCAGGTTCAGGGCCCTCGTGGCAGAGAAACGCCGCACCATAACGCGCGTGCTTCATGATTTGGCCAAAAGCGAAGTTCTCCAGCTGGATCCCCGTCTTGAAGAGGCGCTCACGGACCAGATCATGATGTCCATCACATTCTGGTTGGCGAATGACGCGATTAGCAGCGAAATCCATGATGGCCCGGCGTTGATCCACAAAACCGTGTTCCAGGTGATGTGCCTCATGGTGCCCTATATGGGCGAACCGGGTTTCGATACCCTCACCCGAATGATCAAGCATTATGAGTCAGTGACCGGTTGAAGAAACGGGCCGCCTCCTTCTGAGACGGCCCGTCAGTACCGGCAGCCCTATTTCTTCAGAGCTTTTGCCTGCTTCACCCAGTTGTTCCGGGTGATGCGGCCGCGAGCAGCGATCTTTTCATCGAGCGCGACGATTTCGGCTTTCGTCAAAGCAGCGATCTGGGCATAGGTCGTGATGCCTTCGGCTGCGAGCTTCTTGACCATGGCTGGGCCAACGCCGGTGATCTTGGAAAGATCGTCAGCAACAACTGGCTTGGCTTTGGTCTTGGTTTTCGCAGAAACAGCTTGTTTGACAGCAGCGGACGTTTTCTTGGCAGCCTTTTTGGCCGTCTTGGCAACGTCCGAACCGGCTTCACCGGCGACTGCTTCGATTTCAGCCGTAAGACGAGCAAGGCGCGCCTTGAGGTTCACATCACCGGCTGCCGCTTTGGCCTTGGACGCCATTTCGGAAACTTCGTCTTCAATCTTATCCAGTTTCTTATGGATTTTCTCGCCTTTGGTGCCGAGACCTTTGACGCCGAGCAGATCACGCATGCGGTCCATACGGGCTTCGAACTGATCGCGGGCCTGAACCTGAAATCCACGAGCGGTGGCAGCGGCTTTAGCCATTTGCTGGCCAGCCTTCAGAACGCGTTCGTCACCTGTCAGGCGCGAACGAACGTCACCCTCGATGGCTTCACCGCGCTTGACGAGGTCTTCAAACATCTCGGCAGATTGCGTGTTGAGGACGTTCGCACCAGCAAGCGCGCCATCATAGGCTTTGCCATAGGCACCAACGCCTGCAAGCCAGATCTTGTGTGCCATGTCAGCAGAATTGGCCTCAATGGCCTTGCCGATTTTCTGGGCTTTCGCCTGGCTCTTGGTTTTTGCTTTCGCTTTCGACTTTGCCATTTCATGGCTCCTTCATGGTTGTTCGATGAGGCCAGAAATATGCCAGAAGTCTAGAAAGCGCATACTAATCGCTGTCGGGGTTGAAACAGCGCCGCGTATGTCGTGTATCTGGCAGCAGAAACCAAGAGAGGAAGATCGCAATGAGTGCAGTTGATTATGAAGTGGACGGCAAGACGTATGAGGGTTTTTTCGTACGGCCGGCCAGCCAGTCCAAGGTTCCTCTGATCGTTATCGCCCATGCCTGGGGCGGGCTTGGAGACAATGAGCGGCAGAAGGCAAAGCTGATTGCCGACAAGCTGGGCTATGCGGCTTTTGCCATGGATGTTTACGGCAAGGGAAAGCGTGGCGAGGGCGTGGAGCAATGCCAGGCCCTGATGAATCCACTGGTTGGAGATCGGACTGAACTACAAAAGCGACTGGCCGGTGGACTGGCCGTGGCAAAGACGCAAGACGGTGTGGATTCCAGCAAGGCTGCCGCCATTGGTTACTGTTTCGGTGGCTTGAGCGTTCTGGATATGGCGCGCGCCGGTCATGACGTATTGGGCGTGTGCTCATTTCACGGTCTTTTCCGCCCGGCGGAAAATTACCCCTCCCCCAAGATAAAAGCCAAGGTTCTGATCGAGCATGGCTGGCAGGACCCAATGGCAACGCCGCAGGATGTTCTGTCGATTGCAAAGGAAATGGATGCAGCCGGAGCGGACTGGCAACTGCACGCGCACGGACAGGCAACACACGCATTCACGACGCATGGGGCCAATGATGCAGCCATGGGTACGGTTTACGATGCCGACGCCGACCGCCGCAGCTTCGCATCGCTGACCGATTTCCTGGCTGAACTGTTCTAATTGCCGCGCAAGGCGTAGCCGGCAGAGCGGACGGTTCGGATCGGATCCTCGCCGCCGTCCTGACGGAGCGCCTTGCGCAACCGCCCAACGTGCACGTCAACCGTGCGCGCCTCGACATAGACGTCAGAGCCCCAGACGGTATCCAGCAATTGTTCGCGCGAGAAAACCCGCCCGGGATGCTGCATGAAATAGTCGAGCAGACGAAACTCCGTCGGTCCGAGATGGATTTCACCTTCATTTCGCATCACGCGGTGGGCAACGCGATCAATGACGATATCGCCGACCGAGATCTTGTCTTCTTTCAAGCCAGGGCGAATGCGTCGAAGGACAGCGCGAACACGGGCCATGAGCTCAGTTGTCGAGAACGGTTTCGTGACATAATCGTCCGCACCCGTATCGAGGCCCCTTATGCGATCACTTTCCTCTCCGCGCGCGGTGAGCATGATGATTGGCATATTCGGGTTTGCCCCCCCACTTCGAATGCGGCGGCAGACCTCGATACCGCTGACCTTGGGAAGCATCCAGTCGAGCAGAAGAAGGTCGGGCGCGCGTTCGTCGATCATCATCAACGCTTCTTCGCCATCTGCCGCGATTGCGACTTCGTAATCTTCCTTTTGAAGATTGTAGAGCAACAGTTCGGAGACGGCACTCTCGTCTTCTGCGATAAGCACGAAAGGCTTCATACTGTATTCCTTGTATACGACCGCTAGCCGTCCAGTTGGGATGTCTTGGGCCTGTCTGTGGACAGGAGATATTCACCGGTCGCCTGAAAGTATACGAATTCGGCAATATTGGTGCAGTGATCCCCGATGCGTTCGAGATTCTTGGCCATGAAAAGCATGTGCGCGCCTGCCCCGATCGTGCGCGGATCCTCAATCATGTAAGTCAGCATTTCGCGGAACAGTGAATTGTAGTGCTGGTCGATATCGTCATCGCCCTCCCACACGGCTTTCGCGGCGACGGCATTTCCTGTCGCATATGCGTCCAGCACCATATTGAGCTGACGTGATACGGGGCCTGCCATGCGGAAGATGCCCTTGCGCATAGCCACGCCTACGTTCTCATCGAGGCGCTGTGTACGCTTGGCGATGTTTTTCGAAAGGTCACCGATGCGCTCAAGTTCTCCGACGACCTTCAGCGCTGAAAATACAGCGCGCAGATCATGTGCCATTGGCTGGCGTCTGGCGATCAGGCTGACAATCTGTCGTTCTACTTCTGCTTCTATCTTGTCGACTTGCGTGTCCCGCGCAACGACGTCGCGCGCAAGGTCCACATCATTCTTGTTCAAGGCCGAACAAGCGTCCAGAATCATGGTTTCCACGATGCCGCCCATGCGCAAGATATCGGCTGCTAGCCGGTCGAGTTCTTCAGTGAATGCAGAGACAATATGATCAGACATGTTTCAGACCCTAGCCAAATCTACCGGTGATGTAATCCTCGGTGCGACGCTCCTGCGGATTCGTGAAAATCTGGTCGGTGTCACCCATCTCGACAAGTTCTCCCAAATGGAAGAAGGCCGTGCGCTGCGAGACGCGCGCTGCCTGTTGCATCGAATGGGTCACGATGACGATGCAGTAGCGCTTTCTCAAGTCATCGATGAGCTCTTCGATACGGGCCGTCGCAACCGGGTCGAGGGCGGAACAAGGCTCGTCCATCAGGATGACTTCCGGCCTGACGGCTATGGCACGCGCGATACACAAGCGTTGCTGTTGTCCGCCAGACAGGCTGTTGCCGGGAGACGATAAGCGATCTTTGACTTCATTCCATAGCCCCGCACGCCGCAGGCTCTTTTCCACCATTGCATCCAGGTCTTCGCGGGACTCCGCCATACCATGAATACGAGGCCCATAGGCGATATTGTCATAGATCGACTTTGGAAACGGGTTCGGCTTCTGGAAAACCATGCCGACCCGCGACCGCAACAATACCGGATCGATGTCCGGGTTATTGATGTTCTCGCCGTCCATAATGATTTCGCCCGTCACCTTGCAGGTTTCGATCGTATCGTTCATGCGGTTGAGGCACCGCAGGAAGGTCGACTTCCCGCAACCGGATGGTCCGATCAGTGCCGTCACAGACCGGTCCGGAATTGGCAGTGAAATATCAAAGATCGCTTGTTTTTCGCCATAGAACACATTGATGTTCCGGCACTCGATCCGTGGGTATGTCAGCCCCTCGGTCTGATCCACGCTCAACGCCGTCGACGTATCTTCGCGGCTTTCGGTGATTGTTGTTTCCATTACCATCTCCGTTCAAACCGGCGTCGCAGAAGGACGACAATTCCATTCATAATAACAAGGAACATCAGGAGAATCACAATGACAGCAGCTGTCATTGGCTCCCATGCCCGCTCAGCATTGTTCGACCAACTGAATATCAGTACTGGAAGTGCGGTTGCCTCGTCAGTCGGGCTGCCGGGAACATCGGCCACAAACGCAACCATCCCGATCAACAACAATGGCGCGGTCTCCCCCAGCGCACGGGCCATGCCAAGGATGGCTCCGGTGAAGATGCCCGGGCCTGCGAGTGGCAGGACATGATGAAATACCGATTGCATTTTGGAGGCGCCCACTGCCAAAGCGGCTGCACGAATTGACGGCGGCACAGACTTCAGGGCGGCGCGCGACGCAATGATGATTGTGGGCAACGTCATCAGTGCGAGCACAAGCCCCCCGACCAATGGTGCAGAACGTGGCAGGCCGAAGAAACCAAGGAAAACGGCCGCGCCAAGAAGACCAAACACAATCGATGGCACGGCCGCCAAGTTGTTGATGTTGACCTCAATGATGGATGTCAGCCGATTCCGGGGCGCAAATTCTTCAAGATAGATCGACGCAAATATACCTATTGGTATGGCAATGAACGCTGTCACAAGCATCGTCAGCAAAGAGCCGACGATTCCAGCCAGCGCGCCGGCGAGTTCAGGATAGGTGCTGTCAGTATTCGTCAAAAGACTGAAATGAGGCACACGCGAAATCCGGCCCATTTCCTTCAACGCCAGGGTCCACGCTATCTGTTGGTCTGAGACATTCCGCTCGGCTTCGGGCAGCGCGATCAGTCGGGCTGTCGGACGCGCGCCCCGAAAGTCGTTTGCCGATCCTGTAAGCATCGCGACGGTGGCCGTATCCGTCTGAATCTGAGTCAGCCGACCGGTCGTCGACCCTGACGTCAGAAGGATAGATCGCGCCTCCAGGTTGTTCACACCTTCAGCCCGCAGGGAGGAAATCAGCGCTTCCAGACCCTTGAATGCCGCCGGGCCGGACAGCCGGACTTCGCTCGGCCCGACCTCCGACACTGTATCGATTTCTCCGACACGCATGCGTCCATCCCTCGAAATCGCCCCTTTCAGGTAGAGGTCAAGATCATCATTCAACGGAACGGTGATCGTCGTGGCTTGCCCTATCCGTGTCGGATTTTCGGACACTGAGCGTGCCGTCGGCAAGACAGCCAGACGCGTAACCAGATCACCAAGCTTTTGCCGGGCAAGACGATCATCGGCCACTTCGGGAAAGGTATCGACAAGGTCGGAACGCAGCAGCGTATAAAATCCATCAACATTTCGAGATATATCGTCCGGCGTGTTCTCGCCTGAAGGGGCAATGACATCTGGGTCCAGGACGACGTCAAAACGAACGACATGATACGTCGCCGCTGAAATGGCCTGTGATCCGATGGACACGATCAGGAGGGACAGGGCCAGCAAAGCAAACGCGATTGCGGATAGACCGTAAGTCCTGAACCGCGCATCCGCCGCTCGACGCTTCTTCAAGCGCCGCAAGGCTTTTTCGTTTCTGAATGGGCCGGGCACGACGTCAGTCATATTTTTCCCGATACTTCTGGACCACCCGGAGAGCGATCAGATTGAAAACGAGCGTGACGGCGAAAAGGACCAGACCGAGTGCGAAAGCCGACAGGGTTTTGGGGCTGTCGAACTCCGTCTCTCCGGTCAGAAGCGCGACGATCTGGACTGTTATTGTGGTCAAGTCTGCCGTGGGATCGGCTGAAATTCGCGCACGTTGACCTGCTGCCATGACCACAATCATGGTCTCGCCGATGGCCCGCGATACTGCCAGCAAGAGTGATGCAATGATGCCGGGCAAAGCTGCGGGCAAAACGACATGCTTGACCGTCTCCGACTTGGTGGCGCCCATCGCATAGGCAGCGTCACGCAAAGTCTGCGGCACGGCATTGATCACATCGTCAGAAAGCGACGATACGAAGGGTATTACCATTATGCCCATCACAAGTCCTGCTGCCAGGGCGCTAGTCGGCTGGGCCGCCAGAAGGGGCTCTGCTGTCAAACCCGCCGACATGAGCGTGGTGTTGACCCAAATCGCCAACGACCGGATTGCGGGCGCGACAACAAGCAATGCAAAGAATCCGTACACAACCGTCGGTATGCCTGCCAGGATTTCGAGGATTGGTTTGACCCAGGCACGTACTTTTGGGCCGGCATACTCAGACAGGTAGATTGCGGCAAACAAGCCGACCGGGGCAGCAATAAGCATAGCGATCAAGGCAATCATGAATGTGCCAAAGAACAGCGGCAGCGCGCCAAACTCAGCACTTGTCTGCGCGTTCCAGCGCGTTCCAAACAGAAAATCCCAGAACGGGATTTCTGCGAAAAACCTCAGGCTCTCATAAAGCAACGAAGCGATGATTCCGACAGTCGTCGCGATTGCAATGGCCGCGCAGAGAAAGAGGAGTATTTCCAACCCTTTCTCTACACTGTTGCGGGCGCGAAAGCTCGGCACGATCCGCCGTCTGGCGAGCAGGAAGCCTGCGGCCGCACTGAGCAATGCCAGCCCGATCGTGCAGAGTTTGACCAGACCTTCAATTTCGAGGAACCGGCTGGTGATGGCAGAGAAAACGCGATCCCCACCGCTATAGCCACCCTGGATCGCCGCGCGCGTTACGGCGTCCAGATAAACGCCAAGTTCGACATCTGGCATCTTTTGGAAATTGGCGGGCAGTTCGCTGACAAGAATCGACCTGACAATTGGTTCACCCAACAGCCCATACCCAAGCGCAACGGCCAAAGCGGGACCAAAAGTCCACATCGCAACAAAATAGCCGTGGTAATTTGGGCGTGAATGCAGCCGCGACGCAGTGGCATCAGAAAACCGTTCGGCCTGAACCCGCCCCACAAAAAAGGCGCCTGATGCGAGCATTGCAAGCAATGCGAACATCAACCAGCCCATGGGTAAATGACCGAGTTGTTGAAACATCCAGTCCGCAATCCCTGTCTATTGAGCCCCCCTTACTGCAGCTGCGCGACAGTTCTGTGACACTGCGGACAGGAAGGACAGATGATCGCACATGTCTTGCGCCGCTGTACCTTATCGGCCACATCTTCGGGTATGAAACAGCACGCAAATTCTGACGCCATCTGGCACGGCACGACCATCCTGGCCGTTCGAAAGTCCGGAAAATTGGCTATGTTGAGCGATGGTCAGGTCTCGATGGGCCAGACGATCATGAAAGGGAACGCACGCAAGGTGCGCCGAATAGCTGGTGGAGAGATTCTGGCTGGCTTTGCTGGTGCCACCGCTGATGCCTTCACACTATTCGAACGGCTGGAAGCGAAACTGGAGCGCCATCCCGGCCAGTTGCAGCGCGCAGCCGTGGAACTGGCCAAGGACTGGCGCACGGAAAAATACCTGCAAAAACTGGAGGCTCTCCTCATCGTGGCTGACAAGGATGCCACGCTGGTCATCACGGGTGCAGGCGACGTCCTAGAGCCGGAACATCATGTGGTCGCGGTCGGATCGGGCGGGAATTATGCGCTCGCTGCGGCTCGTGGGCTCTATGAATATGAAACTGATGCCGAAGTCATCGGGCGCAAGGCCATGCAGATCGCGGCAGACATCTGCGTCTATACGAACGCCAACTTCACGCTCGAGACGCTCGAACTCTGATTCGCGCTTCCCTTCGATCCTGGCCTACCTGAGAGACCCGAATGCAAAATCTGACTCCGCGAGAAATCGTTGCCGAACTCGATCGCCACATTGTCGGCCAGAACGGTGCCAAGCGGGCCGTAGCCATTGCCCTGAGGAACCGGTGGCGACGCAAACAGGCGCCGGAAGCCTTGCGCAATGAAATCACGCCAAAGAACATCCTGATGATCGGCCCGACCGGGGTTGGTAAAACAGAAGTCTCGCGTCGTCTCGCCAAATTGGCCAATGCCCCGTTTCTCAAAGTCGAAGCCACGAAGTTTACGGAAGTCGGCTATGTAGGACGCGACGTGGAGCAGATCATCCGTGACCTGGTGGAAGCAGCCATCGGCATGATTCGCGAACAGAAACGGGCGGGTGTTGCCCAACAGGCCAAGGATGCGGCCGAAGAACGCTTGCTCGATGCCCTGGTGGGCGAAGATGCGCAGGCCTCAACCCGCGAAGCGTTCCGACGTAAACTCAGATCTGGCGAACTGGACGACAAGCCGGTCGATATCGATTTTTCCGAAACCGGCAATCCAATGCAGATGATGGATATTCCCGGCCAGGGCGGGTCCATGGGCATGATCAATCTGTCCGACATGCTCGGCAAGGCGATGGGGGGTCGCACCAAACGTGTTCGCACGACGGTGCAGGAAGCGCATCGTCCCCTTCTGGAAGAAGAAGCCGACCGCCTGCTGGATGAAGATGCCATCGTGCGCGAAGCCGTCGACTCCGTCGAGCAAGACGGCATTGTGTTCCTTGACGAGATCGACAAGGTCGCGGCCCGCAAAGATCGTGGCGGCGCGGATGTCAGCCGAGAAGGTGTACAGCGGGACCTTCTGCCATTGATCGAAGGCACAACCGTGTCCACGAAACGCGGTGCCGTGAAAACGGACCATATCCTGTTCATCGCATCCGGCGCATTCCACGTGTCAAAACCGTCCGACCTCCTGCCTGAACTTCAGGGACGGTTGCCAATCCGGGTTGAGCTGGAAGCACTGACGCGTGACGATCTGCGCCGGATTCTCGTTGAGCCGCAGGCCAGTCTGGTGAAGCAGTACCAAGCCTTGATGGACGCGGAAAACGTCACACTCATATTCGAGGACGCTGCGATTGATCGCCTTGCCGATCTGGCGGAAGCCGTGAACAATTCCGTTGAGAATATCGGGGCACGACGGCTGCAAACCGTGCTGGAGCGGCTACTCGATGAGATCAGTTTCGATGCGCCAGACAAGTCGGGTGAAACGATTACGATCACCGCAGACTATGTGAATGAACGCGTTGCTGGTCTCGCCGGCGACGCTGATCTGTCAAAGTTCATTCTATAGGTCTGATCGTTCAGGGTGTTGTGGCGCGGCGAACCGGCAGGTGTTTCTTCCCCCAGTCACGAAGAGTCATCAGCGCAGGCTCCAGTTCCTGGCCCTTTGCCGAGAGATTGTAATCGTATCGCTTCGGCGCTTCTGAGTAGGCCTGCCGGACAAGAATATCCGCTTCGACCAGACGCTTCAGCCTGTCGGCCAAAATGTGCCGCGTCATACCGCTGGATTCTGCAAACTGTTCGAAACGGGATAGTCCGAGAAAGCAGTCGCGAAGGATCAAAAGGGTCCATCGGTCACCCAAGACCGATAGCGTTCTCGCCACAGGGCACCAATTGTCCGAAAGTTCCGACCATTTCATCGGCTCACGACCTCGCAAACTCACTTAAGTTCCAAAACGGCACTTAAGCACGATTCGCGCATGACGTATGTCTGGCCAGATCGCCCGGCATGACGTTTCGCGATCAGACTTTGATGCCGGCCGCCAATGCGAGACCGGCAAGCGGAACCTCAGGCCTGGGTCCGAAATGGCTGATCACCTCTGCTGCCGCGATGTGTCCTAGTCGTGCGCAGGTCGCGAGCGGAAGGCCCCTGGCATATCCGAACAGGAAACCAGCAGCGTACTGATCGCCAGCGCCTGTCGTGTCGACCACTTTTGCAACAGGCTCTGCAGCGACTGCAATCGGGTCGCCATCACCGATCACGACGGACCCTTTCTCGCTGCGCGTTACGGCAGCAATGGCGGTATCCGCTTGCAGGCGCGAGATAGCTTCGTCGAAGTCACGCGTCTGGTACAATGAGAGAAGCTCCTCTTCATTCGCAAAGAGAATATCGACATGGTTCTGAACCAGGTGCAGGAAGCTGTCGCGGTGACGATCGACGCAGAAACTGTCTGACAGAGTCAGGGAGACCAGGCGCCCGGCCGCTTTCGCCGTCTCGGAGGCGTGAATGAACGCGGCCTTGGCGTCGTCCTTGTCGAACAGATAACCCTCGAGATAGAGGATCTTCCCCGACCGGACCACATCCTCATCAACATCGTCTTTTGAAAACAGGACAGATGCCCCTAGAAATGTGTTCATGCTGCGCGCACCCTCTTCATTGACGAAAATGATGCAGCGAGCCGTGGCTGGACCCCCGTCCAGTGGGTGCGTGGCAAAAGGCACACCTGTGCTCGTCATTTCCTCACGAAACTGACGTCCAAGATCATCATTGGCTGTTTTGCCGATATAGGCTGCGCTGCCGCCAAAGCTGGCAATTCCGGCTATTGTATTAGCGCCACTGCCGCCTGACGTAACGACGGGGTTCTTCGCTTCGGCCGTCAGCGTGTGGGCGCGCGGCTCCTCAATGAGGTTCATCGCATCTTTCTGGATGCCCCACTTTTCGAGAAATGCGTCATCTGCACTCGACAGAATGTCGACAATCGCATTGCCCAAGCCGACAACGTCAAAACGGGTAGTGGTCATGATTTCTCTGCCTTGAATTTCAAGACCGCCGATTGCCAGACAAGGCGGCTGGACGCAACCACAACGCATGTTAAACGAACCGCATGAAAATCGCCTACCTCGCCTCCCGCGTTACCCTGCCCGGCTCATCCATCCGTCGAAGCGATGCTTTTGAGCATGACTACATGATGACCGCGCTCGGTCCCGCCTTTGCCAAGCAAGGCATGACGCTCGTCGACATTTCCTGGGATGATACAGAGGCAGACTGGGCATCGTTCGATGCTGCAATCATTGGGACGACATGGGACTACTGGGATCGACTTGAAGAATTCCTGACGACGCTGGAGCGTATCGGCAGCCAGACCAAACTATTCAATCCGCCAGACCTCGTGCGCTGGAACATCCGGAAAACCTATCTCAAGCACCTGGAAGCAAACGGCGCGAAGCTCATACCGACCTTGTGGCTGGAGACTGTCACGCAAGAAAGTGCCGAATCTGCATTCGACACGCTCGGCAGCGATGATCTGGTATTCAAACGCCAGGTTGGCGCAGGGGCGAAAGATCAGCACAGGTTAAAGCGTGGTGATCCAATCCCGCACATGCCGCACGCGATGATGGTCCAGCCATTTCTGAAAATGATCCTTGCTGAGGGCGAGATCAGTTTCATCTTCATTGATGGTGAGTTTAGCCACGCCCTGGTCAAGCGCGCCGCGTCTGGCGACTATAGGATACAGTCTACCTATGGCGGGACGGAGCAAATGATCGCGCCATCGCTGGCTGATCTGGCATCGGCTCGGGCCGTTCTCACTTCTCTGGACTCTGTTCCGCTATACGGACGGGTGGATATGCTGAGGGGACGGGACGGAGACCTGCTCCTGATGGAACTGGAGCTGATTGAGCCATATCTCTATCCGCTCGAGGGACCAGGCCTGGGTGACAAGATGGCATCAGCGGTTGTGCGTCGCCTCAAATCGAGGGCATAGATAGGCACGCCGACTTCGACACCCGTCGCAGTGAAGTCCAGTCCGCCACCAGCGCCCGAGGACAGACAGATTGATGATCAGGACAGCCGCACTTTCCGCTATCGTTGCGATTGCCTTTTCTGGGTCAGCTCACGCCGAGGCGCTCGAAGAAAACGGGTTCTATTTTGCCTTCCGAGGCTACGGCGCGATCAATGATCAGAACAATCTCCATTTCGCTGCAAGTCGCGAATTTGGCACCGCAGTGGGTTACCGCTTTTCTGATGTCTGGAGGGTGGAATCCGAATATTCTCGCCGCTGGGCAAAAATCACGGGTTTGAACGGGGCATTGACGACGCGCGGAGATTTCGACGCGCACTCCCTCGGCGTACACGTGTTCCGGGACTTCCGCCCGGAAAAGCGACTTCGTCCCTTCATTGGTTTTGGTCTGGGCGGCGGAATCCTTGACTTTGACTTCAAAGGTCCGGCCGACATCAATCCCGACTTCATCGTCATCGGAAACGATACAAATATCAGTACATATGGAAATGTCTTCGCCGGTTCGACCTACCACATCAACTCGCAATTGCGGGTTGGTGCGGGCCTGGAGTATTTTACCTTCTCAGATCAGGCCGTCGAGTCGAATATTGGCGACATCGACGGCATCAACCGCAGCTACAATTTCTTTCTCTCTTTGCGCTGGCGGCCTGACTTTTCTGACTGAGCTGAATTACTGACCAAAGCCGTACACGAGCGCGATCTTCAGCGCCGTGTCGGTATCCTCGAAGCCATCTGCAGGATTGGTATCGTAACGCACGTTGAATGACATGCGGGCAGAAATGGACTTGGAGATTGCAGCGGTGAGCGCTGCGCTGTTTTCAACCTGCGTTGATGTCTCGCCGTACAGAACATCCGTGTCGTTCGAGAAGCTGACATTGTCGTTGAATTTATAAGCGTAAGCCGATCGCGCAACGGCACCCAGTGACGTTTCAGTCTCTGCCGGGATGATCAGCGCTGCGCCGAGGGCATCTGTGGTGATTTCCCGTTTGACTTCGTCGATCTTTACACCCGGGCCACCACGCACGGTCCACTTTGTCTTGGCCCCGTCATAAACATGGTAACCGAGACCACCCCCCAAGAAGGTGCGGCTGTCGAAACCGGTGAACTGGTCGACTTCATATGAGGTCCGGGCGAACGCAAACAGCTTCTCATTGAGCAAGCGGTCAACATCGCCCGACAGGAAATAGCGGTTGCGGCTTTCGATGCTGTCCTGCTCGCCATATTCTCCCTCGGCAACCAGCTCAATACTCCACAGACCTTCAGTCCGCGTTACGTCCACGCCCAGACCGATGTCGGTCGTTTCCGTGTTGCCCGTTGTGTACCCGGCACTGAATGCTGCTTCTCCGGCCCAGCCATCCTGCTCCTCTGAAAAGGCGGGCTGGCAGGCGAGAATACCGGCACCCGCAATGGTGACGACTAATGAGAGGGAATTGAACTTGGACATAACGTGGCTCCTGAAAAACTGGCGGCACGTTTCGGAGAATTTCGTGACCAAGGCGTTATGGAAATGTGGCCAGCTGGTGGCGGTCTCAACGGCTGGCAGAAATGTCACAGTCCTATCTGCGCGGCTTGGCTTTTGCCTTCGGGCCCAAACTGGAAACCGTCGCCGGATCAGGCGTCTTGGGCTTGTATTTGCACAAGTGTGCAATGGCGCAATGCCAGCACTCAGGGGTCTGGGCCTTGCAGACATATCGCCCATGCAGGATCAGCCAGTGATGGGCGCCGTGTTTGAACTGGGGCGGCGTTGTGCGCTCCAATCCCATCTCCACCTGATCAGGGTTCTTGCCCGGCGCCAGACCTGTCCGATTGGACACGCGAAATACATGGGTGTCGACCGCAATGGTTGGCACACCAAAAGCTTCATTGAGCACAACGTTCGCCGTCTTCCGGCCCACGCCCGGCAGTTCCTGCAATTCGTCCAGCGTGCGGGGGACAATGCCATTGTACTTTTCAATCAACATCTGGCTGAGGGCGACGACGTTTTTGGCTTTGTTCCGCCACAGACCGATGGTCCGAATGTATTCGGCAACGCCCGCTTCTCCGAGCGCCAGCATTTTCTCGGGCGTGTCTGCCACGGCGAACAGTTTCGCTGTCGCCTTGTTTACCCCGACATCCGTTGCCTGTGCAGACAAAGCGACTGCGACGACAAGCGTATACGGGCTGGAGAAATTGAGTTCTGTGCGCGGATCCGGCCGGTCCCTGGCCAGTGCCTCATAGAGTTCAGTCGCGCGCGCGATACCGAACGTTCGCGGCGTGCGCTTCTTTGTGATTTTTGCAGGTGCAGTTTTTTTGTCGGCCATGCCTGAGGTGTTTAAGACGCACTTTCCGCGGCGCAAGCGCGTGCTAAATATACTTGCATGACCGAAGTGCAGGAAATCATCTATTTCGACGCGATGTTGACGCCAAACCGCTCTCTCAGTCCGCGCGGGTTTGCAATCGTCATGGCGGTTGTCGGCGGACTCAGCTTCCTTTACGGCGTGGCTTTTGTGTCGATGGGCGCGTTTCCGATCCTCGGATTCTTTGGGCTGGATGCGTTGGCCATCTATCTGGCCTTTCGGTGGTCCTTCCGGCAGCAACGAGAGGAGACGCGGGTGACGGTTACAGCCAAGTCGCTTGTTCTGCATCACCGCAAGCCGGACGGCTCCGAACGCACCGTGGAAGTGCCATCCGCTTTTGCGCGGGTGGAGATAGAGGAGCCTTTGACCCTGACCAGCTGGCTGCGAATCGAGCATGGCCGCACGGCGTATGTCATTGGACGGTTTCTAACACCCCCGGAGCGAAAATCCCTGGCCAAGGCCATTCGACGCGCCCTTCTCGACGCCCGTGCAGAAAGGTATCTCGCCTGAATCAAGGTTAACAAAAATAAATGACGCATGCGTCATGGTTTTTTCATTTTGGCTGTGATACCTTCAAATCCGAACAGAACTGGCGTCCCGTTCAGGGACCCTTCGGAGGAATAAAGATGGCTGCCGATACCGCACAAACCTTTGATCATCCCGCGCTCGAGCGCCCGAAAGTTTCGGATCGCGAGCCACTCTTTCCCGGATATCTCCGGGTTGGTGAGGATGTTCCACCCGCGTCGGAACTCGACATCACCAATTTCGACATGATCGACCCCGAAGTCTGGCGTCAGGGCAAATACTGGGATCGTCTTGAGCGCCTGCGCAACGAAGACCCCGTGCACTTCACCCCTGACAGCTTTGCTGGTCCCTATTGGTCCATCACGCGCTATGAAGACATCATGGCTGTGGACATTGACCACGAGCGTTTTTCCTCCAGCTGGGAATATGGTGGCATCACGCTTGGGCAGCCGCTTGAAGACTTCGAAATGCCGATGTTCATTGCGATGGACGAGCCGCGCCACGCTGAACAGCGCCGTACGGTGCAGCCGGCTGTCGCGCCAAACATGCTCAAGGTGTTCGAACCCCTGATCCGCAAGCGGACCCAGGACTTGCTGGACACGCTTCCGGTCGGAGAGCCATTCGACTGGGTCGATACGGTTTCGGTCGAGCTGACGACAATGATGCTCGCCACGCTGTTCGATTATCCGTTCGAGCGTCGCCGAGATCTGACACGTTGGTCGGACGTGGCCACAAACATGAACAATCCGGACATCTGCCCAGGTGGGGAAGAACAGTGGAAGCAGGAGATGATGACCTGTCTGACAACGTTCATGGGCATCTTCCAGGAACGTGGCGCGATGGATGAGAAAAATGACCTCATCAGCCTCCTCGCTCACGGCGAAAAGACACGCAACATGACGCCCATGGAATTGCTGGGCAACGTCATACTGCTCATCGTTGGTGGCAATGACACGACCCGCAACTCGATGACCGGTTCGGTCTATGCGCTGAACAAGTTCCCGGCGGAATACGAAAAACTGAAAGCGGATCACTCGCTGATCCCGAACATGGTTTCGGAAACAATCCGGTGGCAGACGCCGCTCGCTTTTATGCGCCGCACGGCACTGGAAGACGTGGAAATGCACGGCAAGACGATCAAGAAAGGCGACCAGGTCGCCATGTGGTACGTCTCCGGCAACCGCGATGAGCGCTTCTGGGACCAGCCGAACGATTTCATCATCGACCGGGCAAATGCCCGCCGTCATATCTCCTTCGGCTTCGGTATCCACCGTTGCGTCGGCAACCGCCTTGCGGAACTGCAACTGCAGATCCTGTGGCAGGAAATCATGGCGCGCTTCAGCCATATCGAAGTGCTGGACGAGCCATCGCTGACGTCTGGCGCCTTCGTCAAAGGCTACACCTGGATGCCGGTTATCTGCCATCCGAAATAAGGTTGTTGGCTGACGCCACGCAAAGACTGATAGACCTCCCGTCATATCCTGACGGGAGGTTTTTTCATGGATGTTTCCACTGCAGTGGCGCAGCGCATTTCAACGCGCGCGTTCAAACCCGACGCCCTTTCCGAGGCGGAAATACGCGACTGGCTGACGGCAGCACAGCGCGCGCCTTCGGGTGGCAATACGCAGCCTTGGCGGGTGATTGTGGTGACGGGCGACGCCAAGGATGAGATTATTTCCAAGGCAGCCGGGATACTGAAGGACAGTCCGGCAGGCCAGCCGACAGACCGGCCCATCTATCCCAAAGACCTGTGGGAGCCACATGAGGCACGCCGCCGCCGTGTTGGAGAAATGATGTATGAGGCGCTGGAAATCCCGCGGTCCGACCGGGCCGCAAAACTTGCCTGGTTTGCCAACAATTTCCGCTTCTTCGGTGCGCCCGTGGCCGTATTCATTGTGATCGACGAGCGGATGGGCCACGGCCAATGGGGCCATACCGGCATGTACCTGCAGACGCTCGCCCTGCTCGCGGAGGAACGCGGATGGGGGTCATGCATGCAGGAATGCTGGGGAATATTACGGCCGATGTTCAAGGAGCATTTCGGCCTTGGCGAGACGGAAATGGTATGGTGCGGCATGGCGGTTGGCGTTCCCGACCCTGATCACAAGGTCAATTCATTGCGCGCGGAACGCGCCGGATTGGACGAAATTGCCGTGCTGAAGGGGTTCTGAACAGGTGCCTTGAGGGGGGGGTGGAAAGTGTGCCCCCGTGTCCAGAATGGGGCGCCGAAGAGGTGGGGCCAATGTGGGGTTGGGCGCATTGCGCACCATTTCGACCTATTGCTGCCGCATCGCGATGATCATCTGTAAGCATGATCACACGACGCGCCGCACTCTCCGGCCTGGTGGCCCTCCCCCTCGTACCAAGCGTGCTTGGCGAGCGACTGATCCCCTGGGAAACGCGCCTGATCCTGGCCGCGCGTAAGCAGATTGGCGTTACGCTGTCTTACGATCCCGCTTATGCCAGTCTGGACTATCCCAATGGAGACGTTCCGCGGGCGCGCGGTGTGTGCACGGATGTGGTTGTTCGTGCCTACCGAGACGCGTTCGACTTCGATCTCCAAACTGCCGTGCATGAGGATATGGCAGCGGCATTCAGCGCCTATCCAAAGATCTGGGGGCTGACGCGACCCGACCGAAATATCGACCACCGGCGCGTTCCAAACCTGGAGACCTATTTCGGGCGTCACGGCACCCGGCATCCGGTGCCGAGCGCCCTCACGGACTGGCAGGCGGGTGACATCTATACGATGCGCCTGAATGGCAGCCTGCCTCATGTCGGTATCGTGTCAGACAAGGTGACGCCTATGGGACACCGATACGTCCTTCACAATATTGGCGCAGGCACGGCCGAGGACGATATCCTTGGCATGTTTGACGATGAGCAGCGCTTCAGGTTTGAACCGCCAGCCGCGTAAGCCTTATTCTTCGTCATCCCAATCCGTCATCGGGCGTTCCGGCTCACGCGGATTGCCAGCGAGCTGGATGACGGCGGCCTTGACGCTTGCGCGATCAAATTCGTCTTCATCTTCTGCCGGACGTGGACGCGGCTTCAGGTAGGCGAAAACGCTGACGCCTTCGTCCTCATCTTCTTCGGCACATACAGTTTCAACGGTTCCGTCGTCCGCCTTCACGACGGCTTCGACGATGACATCCGGGGCGACGTCGTCTGCATCTTGTGGGACCACATCTCCAGTGGCCTCAGAAGCGGTTTCCGGCTGGTCTTCCTCATCCATGTAATCTGTGACGAACGCGTCGACAGATTCCGCATCCGCAGAATCGTGGATAAGGATATCTTCTTCGTTAAGGGCTTCCTCGTCCGGCATCTGGAAGCCGGTCGGAATGACATCGGACAACAGGCCTTCTGATTCGAGGTCCGCCTTGCCCGGCAGGGTGTCGAGGCTTTCGAGGCCGAAATGCTCAAGGAAGGCATCGGTCGTACCATAAGTCATGGGCTGGCCTGGCGTCTTGCGGCGACCCTTGATCTTGACCCAGCCTGCTTCCATCAGCGAGTCGATCGTGGTCTTGGCGACCGCAACGCCGCGAACAGCCTCAATCTCGGCCCGGGTCACCGGCTGGCCGTAGGCGATGATCGCGAGCGTTTCGAGTGCGGCCTGACCAAGCTTTTTCTGAACCTGACGTTCTTCGACAAACAGAAAGGAAAGATCCTGTGCGGTCTGGAACCGCCACTTGCCGGCAACTTCAACAAGGTTCACGCCACGGTTCGTATACATTGCGCGAAGGGCCATCAGGACTTCAGCGGACTCAACGCCGTGCGGCAGAATTTCTGCGATCTGGTCGGCTGACAGCGGCTCTCCGGCTGCGAACAAGATGGCCTCGGCGCGCCGGATACCCTCAGACAAGGCTTCCTCGACACCGCCAGCCAGTTCCGCTTCGGATCGCTTGTAGGCGAAGGACAACTGGGCCAAGGGATCCCGCGTCTCTTCTGGTGAATCTTCCATCATTTCAAACTTCTCAAGCGGTTGCATCCCTGCCCTCCCCGGGGTTGGTTTCTGCATTACGTAGGTAAAGTGGCGCAAAGTGGGCGTCCTGGCGCACGTCGACTTCGCCGTCCCGGGCCAGTTCGAGGGCCGCTGCAAACACGCTGGCCGTAACGGAGCGTGGTGGCAACAGAGGGTCGACATCTGTCATGGTGATGCGGATGTCTTCCAGGCTGGACCACTGGCTCAACTGCTCTCGCAAGGCACGAAGAGTCGTACGGGCGAGTTCAAGCGGCAGAACGAATTGCTGCTCGATTCTATGCGGGGCAGCCTTTTCCTTGCGCTCGCGTATGGCGCCAAAGGCCTGCGTCAGTTCGTAGAGCGACGCCTTGAATTCGGTGTGCTTGATGACGCGCGGCTGTTCCGGACGGCCACGAAGGAAAATGACATTGTTCAGGATCGGGCCTGATTCCAGCTCCTGCACCGCTGTGCGCATCGCATCGAGGCGTTTGAGGCGGAACGCAAGCCGCTCGGCCATCTCTTCGCCGGATGGCTCGTCGTCGCCCAGCTTTTCCGGCTTGGGCAGCAGGAGGCGGGACTTCATGAAGGCGAGCCATGACGCCATCAGGAGATAGTCAGCCGCCAGATCCATACGCTTGGTTTTGGCATCTTCGATGAAGACCAGGTACTGGACCGCCAGATCGAGAATGGAGAGGTGAAGCAGGTCAACTTTCTGTCGCCGGGCCAATTCCAGCAACAGGTGAAGCGGGCCTTCATAGCCATCGACATCGACGCGGAAGATATCACCCGCTTCGGCGTCCTGCGCGTCGGCCGACAGCGCATCGATGGAAATGGCGTCTACACTCATGCCATCGCCCTGAATTCGGGGAAGAGTTCGTGGAAACGTGCCCAGCCTGCCTGCCTGTCGAATGGCAGTTCTGCCGTCGACATGGATTCGGCCCGTTCTGCACGCTGAAGCGCCTTGCCCGACAATACCGGCGAGGCTTCAGCGACTTCCGACATTTCAGCAAGAATGGCGTCTGGGTCCTTGAGGAATCCCGAACAATGCAGCAGCACGTCACATCCGGCTGCAATTGCACCGTCTGCACGCGTCGTCAGGCTACCGCCCAGCGCCCTCATCCCCAGGTCATCCGTCATCAGCAGGCCATCAAACCCGATTCGCTCGCGAATGATGCCTTGAATCAGCCTAGGTGACAGGGTGGCAGCCACGCCGGGGTCGATGGAATCGTAGGCAATATGAGCGGTCATCGCCATGGGCGCATCCGCGAGACGTGCAAAAGCGTCAAAATCCTTGGCCAACTCGTTGGCGCCGGCGGTGACGCGCGGCAATTCCAGATGGCTGTCGGACATGGACCGGCCATGCCCGGGAATATGCTTGACCACGCCTGCCACGCCGCCATCAGCGAGCCCTTTCAGGGCCGCACGGGCAATGTCTGCGACCTGTTCCGGCTCGGTGCCAAAGGCCCGGTCACCAATCACGTCATGGGCGCCCGGCACCGGCAGGTCGACCACTGGCGCACAATCGGCATGGATCGACATGGCGGCCAGTTCGGCCGCGATCAGGCGGTGACCCAGCCATGCCGCTTCGAGACCACGTTCGCGATCTGACTGGTAAACAAGCGCATAATCCTCGCCACGCGGGAAAAGCGGCCATTCCGGCGCTTTGAGGCGGGCCACACGGCCACCTTCCTGATCGATGAAGATGAGGGTTGAGCGACCTGTTGCATCCCAGATGTCGGCAACGAGTTGACGGATCTGGCTTTTGGAGATGCAGGAGCGTCCCATCAGGATCACGCCCCACGGGTCATGCGCCGAAAAAAGTGTTCGCTCTCCAGGAGTCAGTCCCGGACCCGAGACACTGAGGATGCACGCTTTTGTCACTATCCAGTCACCACTATGCAGTTTTCGCCAGCGGCCTTCAGCGCGGTGCAAAAGTCCGTTGCCTCCGATCTCTCGGCAAAGGCCCCGACGCGCAAGCGGTAAAACACACCTTTGGCGCCCAGATCGGCCCGCTGGATGTGTTTCTCGGCACCGCGGTAGATATCAGGCCGCGCTCCGGAGGCCTTGCGCCAGGCCGCTTCGGCGGCTTCCTCGGACCGGAAGGCCGCAATCTGGACGAGAAAAGCCCCACCCGTGCTGAAATCGAACTCGGAGACGCTCTGGCCCGGGACCATGGTTTTGGGCGCCATAGGCATCGGAACCGGGTTCACCGACACGACATCAACCGCATCTTCCGGATCATTCTCGGGGCGTTCGTCGAGATTCGCCAAGGCACGAACCTGATCAGCGACGACATTGGGCATACCATTTTCGGGGTCGATGTCATCTGCGGCGCCTGATTCGACGCCCGGACGCAGTTCGATCGGCGGTCCGCCCTGCAGGAACTCTTCGCTTCGCGCATCATCCAGCGCCGCAACCTCGGAATCGGGCCGGTCTGACGCGTCCATCTGGTCATAGAATCGCTTGTCTGTATCCGGCACGGCAACGCCGCCCCGGTCTTCCGGCGTGCGTTTGTAAGGCTGTGTATCTGCAATAACGCTTGGGATTCCGGCACCATTCGAGCGAACACCCTGCCGGTAGGTATTCCAGACGACGGCACCGAAAACCAGCAGCACGCCAATGGCGAGCGCCAGAATCAGTGGCCCGCGGGCCGTTTCATCGTCGCGGATCTCGAATCCCCGGTAATCATCGTCAAAAGGGGCGTAATTTCCCCTCTCGCTGCGCGATCTGCCCATGGAACGTTCCTTCAGATTGATTTTCTGAGGTTAATATTAGGGGCGGTTTCGTTAATGACGCTTGAACATCAAGGCTTTTTCCCTGTGCCGGGTGCGTTCAGCCACCCCCTGACGCTGACGCCTGCAGGGGTCAGCGCATGCCGCTGACGTCGAACAGGCGACGGTGTTCTTCCATCGCGAACGTGTCCGTCATGCCCGCAATATAGTCACACACAATACGGGCACGGCGCGCGTCGGTGACCTGGGCGGCATCCTGACGCCATGGCGGCGGCAGCGTTTCGGGCTCGGCAAGGAAGATGTTGAACAGGTCATCCAGCAGGCGCTTGGCCTGGCTGCGCATGCGGTTGACCTTGTAGTGCTTGTACATGCGTTCGTAGAGAAAGGCCCTGAGGGCGCGCTGGCGGGCTTCAAGCTCTGCCGAGAATGCGACCAGCGGTACGTCCATGGCGCGGACCTCAGCGGCGCTGGCGGGCTTGTGCAGCTTGATACGGCGGTGCGTCTCACCCGTCAGGTCATTGATCCAGACACCGATCAGGCGCCGAACGGCTTCGTAAGTGACCATACGGTCGCTGAGATGCGGATATTCGATGCGGACACCGCGAAATTGCTCACCAACGACCGGGATGTCCATCAGGTCGTCAATGGTGAAGAGACCGGACGCGATGCCATCATCAATGTCATGGTTGTTATAGGCGATATCGTCGGACAGGGCGGCGACCTGTGCCTCCGGCCCGGCAAACTGGTCCGGCTCCAGATCGGCCAGATGCGGGAAATCGCGGAACGCTGCCGGCAGGCTGGTGATCGGCGTGTCCGGACCGGTCACGGGGCCATTGTGCTTGACCAGGCCCTCGAGCATTTCCCAGGTCAGGTTCAGGCCGTCGAAATTGGGGTAGCGTACTTCCAGCTTTGTCACCAGACGCAGCGTCTGGGCGTTGTGATCAAAACCCTCGAAGGACTTCATGCATGCGTCGAGCTGATCTTCACCCGCATGACCAAATGGCGGATGACCAAGATCATGGGCCAGCGCCAGCGCTTCGGCGAGGTCTTCATCAAGACCGAGCGTTCGCGACACGCTGCGGGCGATCTGGGCGACTTCCAGCGAATGTGTGAGTCGGGTGCGGTAATGATCGCCCTCGTGGGCCACGAAAACCTGTGTTTTCTGCTTCAGGCGGCGAAAGGCGGTCGAGTGAACGATGCGGTCGCGATCCCGCTGAAACGGCGTACGGGTGGCGGATGGCGCCTCTTCAAAATAGCGACCACGGCTGTCTTCGAAGCGCGTCGCAAACACGGCTCTCTTTTCCATCGACCAATTAGTCCCTATCTTGTGTGCATGAGCACCGTAACTGCCCCTGATGTGACCCTGTCCGCCTCCGCTGCCAAGCGGATTAATGCGATTCTGGCAAAACAGGACGGCGCAGAATACCTGCGCGTTTCTGTTGAGGGAGGCGGCTGCTCCGGCTTTTCGTACAAGTTCGACTTTGCCGACGCGGCCAATCCTGACGATCTGGTGGTTGAGCGGGACGGCGCGCGCGTGCTGATTGACGAGATGAGCCTGGAATTCCTTGGCGGCTCTGAAATCGATTTCTCGACCGAATTGATCGGGGCCGCTTTCAAGATCAACAACCCGAATGCCACGGCCGCCTGCGGTTGCGGGACAAGCTTTTCGGTCTGACCTGACCTTGCGTCCGGCTCGCCTGATGCCCGCGTTGCCCTTATGGTTCCCGGCAGGAGGACACGCGCATGCCTAAAGCCAGACCATTCAGAATTGATGTTCCCGACGCGAAGATCGCGGCCATCAGGGACCGCGTGAAGAATTACAAATGGTTTCCGGCCCCCGACAATGAGCAGGGCTTTTCCTATGGCATGTCAACGCCGGTGATGAAGGAAATCCAGCGCTACTGGCTGGCGGGCTATGACTGGCGCGAAGCCGAGACTGACCTCAACCGCTATCCAAGCTACAAGGCTGATGTCGACGGGATGGACATACATTTCGTGCATGTCGTGGGCGAGGCTGGCGGTCGCCGCCCCCTGTTGCTGACCCATGGCTGGCCCGGATCGTTCTTTGAATTTTGGGAGGCCATTGGCCCACTAGCCTTCCCGTCCAAGCATGGCGGCAAAGCCGAGGACGCCTTTGATCTCGTGATCCCGTCCCTGCCCGGCTACGGCTTTTCGGAAAAGCCCAAGGCACCGATGGGCCAGCGCGCGACGGCCAAGCTGTGGAACACGCTGATGCAGGACGTGCTTGGCTATGAGACCTATCTTGCGCAAGGCGGTGACTGGGGCGCGCTGGTGACATCCTGGATTGGATACGATCATGGCACCCATGACGCTAAAGGCGGGTGCAAGGCGATCCATCTGAACATGATGGGATTGCGCCCGACGCCGGCAACGCCGCAGACGCAGGAAGAAATCGACTGGATCGGAACATCGCAGGCCGCACTCCAGGCCGAGGGCGCCTATTTCATGGAGCAGGCCACAAAACCGCAGACACTGGCGATGGCCCTGATGGACTCACCCATGGGCACGGCAGCCTGGATATTGGAGAAGTTTCACGGATGGTCTGACCTGAAGGATGGCGACCTGTTCAGCGTCTATTCCAAAGACCAGTTGATGACCAACATCATGATCTACCTGGTCAATGACGCCATCGCGACCAGCGTCTGGTATTACAACGCCCTGTTCCAGGAGGGTGGCGCGACGCTGCCTGAAGGCAAACGCTGTGAAACGCCGACAGGGTTTGCGAACTTTCCCGGAGAGGCCGTTTACCCCGCACCGCCCCGCAGCTGGTGCGAGCGCGCGTACAACATCACCCACTGGACAGAGATGGAGAGCGGCGGGCATTTCGCCGCGATGGAAAAGCCCGACATGTTTGTTCAAGACGTTCGCGCCTGGGGCCGCAAGTCAGACTAGGCGGCGTTTCCCGTTCGCAGATCGCGGCCCACATTCTGGAGCACAGCGTTGACGAATTTTGCTTCTGTTTCGTCGAAGAAGTCATAGGCCAGCGAAACATATTCATCGAGGATAACCGCTTCGGACAGTTCCTGATGCGCGATAAATTCAGCGGCACCCGCGCGCAGGATGGCGCGCGTCGTGGCATCAAGGCGTGTCAGCTTCCAGCCATCCGACAGACGTGACAGGATCGCGGTGTCGATCGCTGCCTGATGCTCGACAACGGCATTGAGAATGGACTTGAACAGGTCGGGGTCGGCTTCTTCGACAGGATGCTCATCAGGACCGATGCCCAGACGATCTTCCATGAAAGCACGAATGGTCGCCTTGGCTGATTTCTCAGTCTGCTCCATTTCGTACAATGCCTGAACCGCAGCCAGCCGGGCGCCTGCTCGGCGCGCACGGATGACTTCGAAAGGGACTTTCTGCTCGCTCAACGAATGAGTTCCTTGCGAAACTTGATCATCGACAGGCAGGCTTCGGCGGCGTCCTTGCCTTTGTTCTTCTGCTTGCGGTCAGCGCGGGCCCAGGCCTGAGCTTCGTTCTCGACGGTCAGGATGCCGTAACCAATGGCCTGGCGACGCTGGACAATAAGGTCCATCAGGCCACGGGCGCTTTCACCACAGACATAATCATAGTGAGATGTCTCACCGCGAATGACGCAGCCCAGCGCCACGGCGCCGTCAAACCGGCCACTGTCAGCTGCCATGGCGATGAGGCCCGGAATCTCAAACGCACCCGGCACTTCCATGACAGTCACTTTCGCGCCTGCGGCTTCCAGTTCTTCCATAGCGCCAAGCTCCAGCTCGTCGCTGATGTTCTTGTAGTAGCGCGATATCGCAATAAGGACGCGATCCGACATCAGGTGTTCTCCTCGTTCAAGCGGCGCCAGCCCTCTATGGTCAGGCCGTATCCGTCAAGCCCTGCAACGCGGGTGGGCTGTGTATTGGAAAGGAAGGTCATCTTGCGAACGCCGAGTTCGCGCAGGATCTGGGCGCCAACGCCATACTCACGCAGCGGTGCAGACGGGTCGACTGGCGTTGACGATTTCAGGCCGAGGCGTTCAGACAGCGCGTTCGCACGCATCGTGTTGACGAAGACGACCACGCCCGGCTCTTCCGCCTCGGCGATGATCCGCATCGCCCGTTCGACCAGGCCCTGACGGGGGCCAGATTCGCCGAGAATATCCGCCAGAACGTCCGTGCGGTGAACCCGGACGATGGTTGTTGAATCCGGGGTAATGTTGCCGTGAACGATGGCGATATGCTCCGAGCCATCAAGGGTGTTGCGAAAACAGACCGTGTTGAAGCCTTCGCCATAGGCAGAGTCCAAAGGTGCTTCGACACGTCGCTCAAGGAAGCGGTCATTTTTCCGGCGCCATGCGATCAGGTCGGCAATGGTGCCGATCTTGAGGTTATGAAGCTGTGCGAACGCGACGAGGTCAGGCAAACGGGCCATCGAGCCGTCTTCGTTCATGATTTCGCAGATGACGCCCGCCGGATAGAGGCCCGCCATGCGGGAAATGTCGACGGCAGCTTCGGTGTGCCCGGCCCGCACCATAGTGCCACCATCCTTGGCAACCAGCGGGAAGACATGGCCCGGCGAAACGATATCGTCATAGTCTGCGGTCGGGTCGATCGCCACGGCAATGGTGCGTGCGCGGTCATGTGCGGAAATGCCGGTCGTCACGCCTTCTTTCGCTTCAATCGAAACGGTGAAGGCCGTCTGCATGCTTTCACGATTGTTGCGCGTCATCATGTCGAGGTGAAGCGTGTGGGCACGCTCCTGCGTCATGGCGAGGCAAATCAGGCCGCGACCATACCGGGCCATGAAGTTGACCTGTTCCGGGGTCGCAAAAGTCGCCGGAACAATCAGGTCACCCTCGTTTTCGCGGTCCTCAGCGTCGACGAGAATGTACATCTTGCCGTTGCGGGCATCCTCAATGATCTCGTCGATCGAGGAAATCGCGTGATGGAAGTCATCAGACATTATGGGGGGGTCCTTCTGGCGCGTCGGCGCCTATCATGCGCGCCACATAGCGTGCCAACATATCGATCTCAAGGTTTACATGGGCGCCAGGTGTCAGCTCTGACAGCGTGGTCACGTCCCACGTGTGGGGGATGATCGCCAGTTGGAAATCACCGTTTGGCAGGGCCTCTGCCACGGTCAGCGACACACCATTGATGGCGGCCGATCCTTTGGTGGCGAAAAAGCGCGCTATGGCTGCCGGCGGACGAATGGTCAGCCGCCAGCTCTGGCCCTCGGCTTCAATGGAGACGACTTCACCTACGCCATCGACATGACCGAACACGAAGTGCCCGCCCAATTCATCGCCGAGCTTCAGGCTTTGTTCGAGATTGACGCGCGAACCGACGGTCCATTCGCCTAGCACAGTTTTGGAAAGCGTTTCCGGAACGGCCTCGACGGCGAACCATGCGCCGCGCGGCCCCTCGCCCATATCGACAACCGTGAGGCAGACGCCCGAATGCATCACGGACGCGCCCATGGCGATGCCGTCGAGCGGGTAACCACTCTCGACTTCAAACCGCGTTAGTCCGTTGCGCGTTTCGGCCTTGCGGACCGTTCCGACGTCAGTGACGAGACCTGTAAACATTGAGGGGCGTATCCTTTGCCGGACTTATGCTAAATTCGAACATAAGTATCGAGAACGTCATCTCCAATCCGTTCCGTTGCGACAGGGCGCCAGCGTGACGCAGAGGCCAGGTCGCTAAGGCCCAGTCCGCCGAGCGCCGGAAGGCCATCCCCGCCAATCAGGATGGGTGCGCGGAACCAGGCGATTTCGTCGACCAGCCCGGCGCGGATGAAGGATGCGGCCAGTGTGCCACCTCCCTCCAGCAGGATGGACGTGATTCCCTCGCCTTCGGCGCGGCGCACCAACGTCTGCACATCCACGCGCAGGCCGTTTCCGCATCGCCAGATATCAACGCCGCTGGCCGCCAGGATGTCCTGCGGCTGTCCTCCGGTCGCAACGACAACCCGGCCACTGGAGATGGATTGGACGAGGCGTGACTGTTTGGGAGTCCGCCCGCTGGAATCGGCGACGATACGAATGGGCTGTTTGGCGGGCATCGGCACAGTGCGGGCCGTGAGAAGTGGATCGTCAGCCAGGACGGTGCCGATACCGACGAGCACGGCATCGTGCTCTGCGCGCATCTGGTGGGCCCGCGCGCGCGAACCGCTGGTTGTAATCCACTGGCTGGTGCCGTCAGCGAGCGCGATACGCGCGTCCAGCGACGTTGCAATCTTGAGGGTGACCCTCAAGCCGCTCATGACTCGTCGATGTCTTCTTCGAGTGCCGTTTTTTCAATGAATTGGGCGAAGTCGCTCGGATCCTTGAAGTCGCGGTACACGCTGGCGTAACGGACATAACCAACCGGATCGACACGCTTGAGGGATTCCATGACCAGTTCGCCCAGTTCGGACGATGGCACTTCGGACTCGCCGCCGCTTTCAAGTTTACGGACGATCCCCGACACCATCTGGTCGATGCGTTCCCGATCCACCGGTCGTTTGCGGACGGCGACCGATATCGACCGAAACAACTTGTCGCGCTCGAACAGGGACCGTTTTCCGTCACGCTTGACGACAACGATCTCGCGCAGCTGGACGCGTTCGAATGTGGTGAAGCGCGCACCGCAACTGTCGCAAACGCGGCGACGGCGGACCGCGGTGTCGTCTTCAGCCGAGCGGCTGTCTTTTACGGCTGTATTCTCAGAACCACAAAACGGACACCGCAAAACGCATCAAGCTCCCAAGCCGTCATAAATGGGGAATTGGGCGGTCAGCGCCTGCACTTCAGCACGTACCTTGTCTTCTACGGACGCACTTTCGCCTGCGGCAACAGCGTCCACGACTTCCGAAATCCAATTGCCAATCTGGGTGAATTCCGCCTCGCGGAAACCGCGCGTCGTTCCAGCGGGAGACCCGACCCGAACACCGCTGGTAATGGTCGGTTTGGCCGGATCGAAAGGCACGCCATTCTTGTTGCAGGTGATGTAGGCGCGCTCCAGTGCCTGTTCCGCGTCACGGCCGGTGACCTGTTTCGGGCGCAAGTCGATCAGCGCCAGGTGCGTGTCGGTGCCGCCGGAAACGACATCGAGCCCACCCGCCTTGCAAGCCGCAGCCATGGCTTGCGCATTGGCAACCACCTGAGCGGCGTAAGCCTTGAATTCAGGCGTCAGCGCTTCGCCGAATGCTACAGCCTTGGCGGCGATCACGTGCATCAGGGGGCCGCCCTGAATACCCGGGAAGATGGCTGAGTTGATCTTCTTGGCGAGCGCCTCGTCATTCGTGAGGATCATGCCGCCACGCGGGCCGCGCAACGTCTTGTGCGTCGTGGTTGTGGCGATGTGGCAATGCTCAAGCGGGTTGGGGTGAACACCGCCCGCAACCAGACCCGCGAAGTGAGCCATATCAACGAGAAAGATCGCGCCGACCTCATCTGCGATGTCACGGAATTTCTTGAAATCAATTTCACGCGGATAGGCCGAACCACCCGCAATGATCATCTGCGGACGATGCGCCTTGGCCAGGCGCTCTACTTCCACGAAGTCGATCCGGTCGTCTTCCCGGCGTACGCCATACTGAACAGCGTTGAACCACTTTCCCGACTGGTTCGGCTTCGCACCGTGCGTGAGGTGGCCGCCGGCATCCAGGCTCATGCCCATAATGGTATCACCCGGCTTCAGCACAGCTTGGAACACGCCCTGATTGGCCTGGCTGCCGGAGTTTGGCTGCACGTTGGCAAACTCGCAGTTGAACAGGGCCTTGGCGCGTTCGATTGCCAGATTCTCCGCGATATCGACGAATTCGCAGCCACCATAGTAGCGCTTGCCCGGATAGCCTTCGGCATATTTGTTCGTGAGGATGGAGCCCTGCGCATCCAGCACGGCCCGGGAGACGATGTTCTCGGACGCGATCAGTTCGATCTGGTGTTGCTGGCGTGTCCGTTCCTGCGCAATCGCTGCGAACAGTTCGGGATCAGCTTCCGACACTGACATTGTAAAGAAACCGCGCTGCTTGATCTGCGCGGGGGCCGCCGTGTCAGCCATGAGAATCTCCTGTGGCAAGGGTCAGCACGTCTTTACGCCGCCTGCACTCCTGCTGCAACCGCGACGATTTACCAAGAACTGCATGCACATCGCAGTATACTTTGCCTATGATTTCCGTGAATATTGAGTGCCATTACTTGGATATATATGGTATTAAAGGCTGACGGGGTAAATTGTCATATCTAACTGCGCACTTTTATCGCAACGGGGCACCACAAATCATGGGTGAAATCGACCACACGGATGTGCTGGAGATGACAGCGAGTATCGTGTCGTCATTCGTCGCAAACAATACAGTTCCAGCAGCTGAACTGCCTGATCTCATCAAAGCGATCCATGGCACGATCATCGATCTTTCCAAGGGGGAGCCACCCAAGGGCGAAGAACCTGAACCTGCAGTTCCCGTTGCGAAATCCATCACGCCAGACTACTTGATTTGCCTGGAAGACGGGCGAAAGCTCAAGATGCTGAAGCGCTATCTTCGTTCCCGGTATGACATGACGCCGGAAGAGTATCGCGCACGCTGGAATCTGCCTGCCGAATATCCGATGGTCGCGCCGAACTATGCGAAAATCAGGTCGCAGCACGCCAAGGACATAGGTCTCGGCAAGAAGAAATCCCGCTAATCTATAAAGTATACAGTGAAGACGATAGAAGCGACATCGCCCTCAGGCGGCCTTGTCCAGACCCAATTGCTTCCAGACCGCAAGAATAGCCGCAACCAGTTCATCCATCATGGCTTCGCCGTGAACCGGGCTTGGCGTGAAGCGCAAGCGCTCAGTGCCGCGCGGAACGGTCGGATAGTTGATCGGCTGAACATAGATGTTGAAATCAAACAACAGCGTGTCGGACAGGGCCTTGCAGCGCTCAGGGTCACCGACCAGCAAAGGCACGATATGCGATGGGGAATCCATGACCGGGAGGCCCGCATCGGCGAACTTTTTCTTGAGCAAAGCCGCATTGGCCTGATGCACAGACCGCAAACGTCGCCCCTCGTCTGTCCGCAGCTTGGATACGCTTTCGAGTGCACCTGCCGCCATCACAGGACACGTGGATGTCGTGAAGATGAACCCAGAGGCCATCGACCGGATCGAGTCAATTACGGTCGTATGCCCGGCGATGTATCCGCCCATGACGCCATAGGCCTTGCCCAGGGTGCCTTCGATAATATCAATCCGGTCGGCAAGGCCCTGCATCTCAGCCACCCCTGCCCCGTTATGGCCGTACAGTCCGACAGCGTGGACTTCGTCCAGGTAGGTCAGGGCATTGAATTCATCAGCGAGGTCGCAAAGTTCTTCCATACGACCGAAATCGCCATCCATTGAATAGACGCTCTCGAATGCGATCAGTTTGGGACGCGCCGGATCGTCGAGTTCCAACAGAGCGCGGAGATGTTCGACATCATTATGGCGGAATATCCGGCGGTCGAGGCCCGAGCGACGAATGCCTTCAATCATGGATGCGTGGTTCAGGGCATCCGAATAGATGATCATGTCAGGCAGAATCTTGCCCAGAGTCGACAGCGTCGCCTCGTTGGACACGTAGCCTGACGTGAACAGAAGCGCGGCTTCCTTGCCATGAAGGTCGGCGAGTTCCCGCTCCAGATCAACATGGTAGCGGGTCGTGCCCGAGATATTCCGCGTACCGCCCGAGCCCGCGCCGAAGCTGTCGATCGCTTCATGCATGGCATTGATCACATCATCATCCTGGCCCATGCCGAGATAGTCGTTCGAGCACCAGATCGTGACTTCGCGTTCGCCCTCTTCAAACCGTGCCGTCGCCTTCGGGAACCGTCCGCGGTGGCGGTGAAGGTCGATAAAAACCCGGTAGCGACCTTCGCCATGGATTTCGCCAAGGGCGTCTTCGAATGCTTTGAGGTGCTTCATGGCTCGTGATCGCCCTTGTGAATATGTGGCGTTTAAATAGACGGGACGGGCCCGCTTGATAATGCTCAACTACGACAAAGGCTGAATTTGTCGCATACGTGGATATCCTTAGGAATCATATCCGGGCGACTGACGGTCCAGCTTGCGCAGCAATGCAGGCCACGCGAGACGGTTGGCCAGAACCTTCGTGCCGTCCGGATTGCTTTGCCCCTTCACGACATTCTGAACGTCTTCCGGCGCGAGGATCACACCATCCCGACCGGCTGACAGCGCACGAACCTGCATGGTGCACGCACGCTCGAGGAAGAACATGCGCAGGAAAGTCTCTGCTGCGGTGGCGCCAACGGTCATGGTGCCGTGATTGTAGAGCATCATGTTGTTCTTGGTGCCGAGGTCGGCAACGAGCCGCTCACGCTCGCCCAGGTCCAGGGCAACGCCCTCATAATCGTGGTAGGCCAAATCGTGGCGAACCAGCATCGACGTCTGGCTCAGCGGCATCAGGCCGTCTTTCTGGCAGGACACTGCGACGCCATCATCGGTGTGCAGGTGCATGACGACATGCGCATCGTCGCGGGCGGCATGGACGGCGGAGTGGATGGTAAAGCCTGCGGGATTGATGAAGTACTCGGTCTCCTGGATGACGTTGCCATCCAGATCGACCTTCACAAGCGAAGACGCCGTGATCTCCTCAAACAACATGCCATAGGGATTAATCAGGAAGTGATGATCGGGGCCCGGCACGCGGTGTGAAATGTGGGTGAAGATCATGTCGTCCCAGCCGTGCAGAGCGACAAGTCGGTACATGGCAGCCAAATCGACGCGCGCTTTCCATTCGTCTGCGCTTACTGATCCACGAACATCAATCTTCTGGGCACCGTCGGCCATGCTGTATTCCTCCATCTTTTAACGTGAAAGTACCGGAAATCGTATGCACACGCCAGTCAAACCTGACACAGGCGTCAGGATAACGCAGGAGTCGAAATCCTTGACGACGGTCTCAACGCCGCCGACATGTGGGCGCCATGACCCAGTTACGAATATCCTTTTTCGCCTCCAAGCGTCCTGAAGCGCAGGAAGCCCTGCCCGAACTCAAGCGCCGTTATGGCCAGGCCAGTGAGTCAGAAGCCGATGTAATCGTTGCCGTGGGTGGCGACGGCGCCATGCTGGATACGCTTCGCCGCCGCTTCGATGACAATAAGCCGGTTTACGGGATGCACCGCGGTACGGTTGGATTCCTGATGAACGATTACTGCCTCGACGGCCTCGTCGAGCGTATCAACGATGCCGAGCGGGCAAGTCTCGTTCCCCTCCGCATGATCGCGACAGACATCAATGGCAAGCAACACCGGGCTTTGGCCATCAATGAAGTCTCACTGTTGCGCCAAACTGCCCAATCCGCCCGGCTGAAGATCACAGTCGACGATCGCACCCGGATGGAAGAGTTGACCTGTGACGGCGTGATGGTGGCCACCCCTGCCGGGTCAACGGCCTACAACCTGTCTGCGCATGGTCCGATCCTGCCGATTGGCGCAAACCTGCTGGCGCTGACCCCGGTTAGCGCCTTCCGGCCACGTCGGTGGAAAGGCGCGCTGCTGCGCCACGATGCGACCGTCAATATTGATGTCATTGCCCCTGACAGGCGGCCCGTTGCAGCGGCTGCAGACAATCAGGAAGTCAGGGACATCGTGCACGTGCAGGTTCGCGAGAGCCGTGACCGGCGGCTGACCATGCTGTTCGATCCAGGTCATGCGCTTGATGAGCGCATCCTGCGCGAGCAATTCGCCTTTTGATGTAACATCTGATTTGTCAGCGTTTTTTTAAGGCTTGGCTCATACTGTCGCCCTGTAGATTTGGGGCGAGATGATGATCGACAAGTTACTGGGGAAATGGCTTCCTTCGAAGAACCGCACGACGGCTGATACAAAGCAGATTACGACACCAGACATATCCCGCGTCATCAAGATCCGCCCGCCCGAACTCACACCAGAAGAGCCCGTCGTCGCGGCCTCCGTCGATCCGGAAGACCTTGCAGACAAGGCAGAAGCGGCCGTGGATTCCCTGTCGGAACAGTTTGATGCCTGGATGTCAGCAGATCTGGACAAACTGATCGCCGCCTGGGCGGCAGCCAATTCTCCTGATGCCACACCAGAAGAATACCGCGCCGTATTTATGGCCGCGCATAATATTCGCGGCGTCGCAGGTTCTTACGGTTACCCGGCGATTTCACGCCTCTGCGGATCGCTTTCCACCCTGCTGAGCGATACGCATCCCGGCGAGAATTCGGCGCTCATTAATTTGCACGTTGAAGCCTGCCGTGCCGCGTTCGTCGGCGTCGGCAAGGGCGACAGTTCGGAATTGGTCGCTGACGCCGTGTGCGATGCACTCGAGCAGACAGTCGCAGCCAAGGCTGGCGCCTCCTAGTCAGACATTTACGCGCGACAGTAGTTCGACCGTCTGGCCGTATCCGGCTTCTTCCGGAATGAACAGGCAAGGCTCACCCGCCTCTGTTTTGCCAGCGTAGGGCAGAACCATCACCACCTCTTCCGCACCGAACCGTTCAGCCGCCTCGGCAACTGATGTGCTGCGCGCGAGTTTCACAAGATTCATGCGCGTCGGAAATATGATCGTCGCCTTGCCGGCAACCTCCATATCCAGCGCTTCCTGCGCACCGAGCCAGACGGCATCCGTGGTCTCGCGACCGTCATGTGCTGCAATCTGATCTCTGGGTGCCGGGGCAAGATAGAAGTGAGTGTCGAAACGCTTCGGCATCATTTCCGGTGTGATCCAGTGACCGAAGTGGACAAGACTGTCGAGCGCGAGCACGAGGCCATTATCGCGAATCAGCTCCAGAAAACTTTCTTCCTGCCGGTCAACAGCGCCGCGATGAGGCGCCAGCTTTTCGGAAATCTCAGGGCCCACCAAGGTCGCGCCAGGGCCGCGCTTGTCTGCATGGCGCGCCAGCAACAGGCCGGATTCCTCAAAAGCCTCTCGAACAGCCGCGATTCGCGCATCCTGTTGGACCGGTCCGAAATCGCCATCGGTATAAGGGTCCCAATCGGAACTAGCGTCTTCGTCATTCGCCTTACCGCCCGGAAACACGAGGGCGCCGGCCGCAAAATCGATCTCGTAGTGGCGCTTCACCATGAGGACTTCAGGCACGGTTTCTCCATCGCGAATGATGAGGACAGTGGCTGAAAGGCGTGGTGTCGAAGGGGTCTTCGTCATGCTGGTAACCTCGATTGGTCAAATTTCGCAAAAATGCATCCGAATATCTGCGCGTGATGTTCAACTCTCGCCCTTAGGGAAGGCAATAGACAACACACAGGAAAGGAGACCGGCCATGCGAGCCATTCAATCCCCGCTTGATCGTCAGGCCCGCCTTTCCCCTGCTCCGGCATTCCGCTTTCACACTGTAGTTCACCTGCTCAGCGGCGATTCACTGGGACAGGTTTGCGAGACGCCGATCGCTTTTGAAGAACGCGTTGCGTTCGGTCCGCGCACCATGCCCAACGAAGTTGCCAACCCCGCCAAGTGGCTCTCAGACCAGTTGGGTCGAATCGCGAGCGCCACACATGGCCAGCCCGCCAGCCAGCGCCCCATACTCGTCCCTGCCCCCATCGCTTCGCTGGCCCACTCTAACACGGCCCTTGCCTGCGATGCCGCCATTCGCCGGACGTCACTCTGCCAACAGGAAGTGTGCCTGGAATTTGCGGACGCGGCTTTTGCGGGCGGTTCGGCTGACTATGTCAATCGACTTGGCCTGTTGCGTCGCCACGGTTTCCGCGTGGCCATCGACATGCGCCGCTCTTGGCAGACTGCGCTGAGCGATTCCCTTCGTCTGCTGATCGATACGATCCGCGTCGATGCAAAGGCACTGGAAACCAACCCTGACCTGCTGGACCTGGTAGAAGCAGCAGATGCATCAGGCATTCTGATCGTTGCTGAGAACGCCCATTGGCGTGATGGAGACTATCTGGCGCGCATCGGCGTTCATGCCGCAACGCACCCGAGAACGGACGCCTAGGCGACGTCGAACTCTTTCTCGCTTTCTTCTTCGGCGGCCATTTCCGAATAATAGTCGAGCTTATCTAGCAGATATTCGAGGTCTTCCTTCGGGATGGCCTGGAACTGTGTCAGCACCCGTTCGATCATGCGCGCACGGAACCGCGCGCGATCATTGGCCCCGCCATCATGCGTTGTCTCATGGAAGACGTTTACGGCAGCGCGAAACGCGGGAAGCATCTTGCGTGGCAGTCCAGCGCGATCGAACACCGCCTGAAGGCCCAGTGGGCCAGCATCATGGATCATCAGCCAGACGCGCTGGTGACCCACACCTGACAGCTCGGCAAGCGCATGCTCGACGAACGGCATCTGGCCACAGCAGAGTGCTCGCATGATCAGCGAATGACCGAGACGGCCATTCAGGTTCAGCTGGGAAACGAAGCGCGGCAGGTCATGTGTGCGCCCCGCCTGCTCGACCAGATCGATGGTTGCCCGCTCTCGCGCACTGCCGGCAAGGTCGATCGCCATCTGGGCTGGCAACTCGTGCCGGTTGACGAGCAGATCAAACAGCTGGCCAGACACCAATGACACCATCTTCTCGGCGATGTGGGTCGGAATGAATTCCCGTTTGATCAGGCCGGTCTGAACGATTTCATCCTGGCCGAAGCGCCGCAGCGTGTCGTCATACGCCTTGTCGCTGAATTCAGCGCCATTGTTCTTCGATGCAGCCCGAACGGCCTCGACCGCACCATGCTCCGAAATCACCTCGGTCAGCGTGATCGACAGCGAATCCCGGTTGGCGATTGCGGCCTGCTTGGCGGCCGTAACTGCCAGCACCAGCTCAATCAGGTCTTCATCCGTGAAAACGGGCGAATCCTGAAGCACGGGAATCGCGACGGCTTCGATATCCTGGGCCAGCTTCAGGGCAATTTCACGTGGCAGGATTGGCGAATTCCGCAAGGTGACGGCCAGTGTCCGGCGCACAAGATCGGCCGCATCATCTGCCAGGATCGCCATGATCTCGTTGGCGAACGATTTTTCACGGTCACTCAGCACATCGAGCGCAATGCGTCTGCAAACCCGGTGCGCCACTGACGCGCGCTGCTCGGGGGTCTCACCCCGCATCAGCCGTTCAATGTCCTGCTCGGTCAGCTGCGGTCGTATACTTTGAACGCTCATTGGCCCGTAATCCCTCAGAATCGATATGTGTCAATTTCGCCTAGCGCGGTTAACACAGCGTTTACCAGAGTCGCGCGGCTACAGCACGAACGAAAAGCGCCGGACTTCATCTCTGAAGCCCGGCGCCCTTGATTCTGATGAGGTTTGTCCGAAGTTTACTCGTCTTCTTCCTTGAAGAGTTCTTCGCGAGAGACCGTGTTGTCCGTCACCTTGGCGGTGGCCAGGATGTGGTCGACAACCTTGTCCTCATAGATTGGCGCGCGAAGCTGGGCCATGGCATTCGGGTTCTTCTGGAAGAACTCGACGACCTGCTTCTCCTGACCGGGATATTGGCGAGCCTCGGCGATCAGCGCCTGGTTCACTTCCTGCTCAGTGATGCGGACATCAGCGATACGGCCAATTTCTGCGAGAACGAGGCCGAGGCGCACGCGGCGCTCGGAGATCTTGCGATACTCGTCCTTCAGTTCGTCTTCCGACTTCGCCTTGTCTTCGTCAGACACGCGGCCGGCATCCATTTCGGTCTGCAGCTGCTGCCAGATTTGCGCGAATTCCTGCTCAACCATGTTTGGCGGCAGGTCAAAGCTGTGTGCATCATCAAGCTTGTCGAGCAGGTCTCGCTTCGCTTTGGAACGGGAAGCGTTGTCATGCTCAGCCTTGAGCTGATCCTTGACGAGGCCCTTGAGCTGCTCGAGGTCTTCCAGACCCAGGCCCTTGGCGAAGTCATCATCAAGTTCTGGCGTCTTGGGCGCGCGAACTTCCTGCACCTTCACTTCAAAGACGGCCGCCTTGCCGGCCAGGTCAGCCGATGGATAGTCTTCAGGGAATGTGACGTTCAGTTCTTTTTCTTCACCGGTCTTCACGCCGACGAGCTGTTCTTCAAAGCCCGGGATGAATCGATTGGCGCCCAGTACAACGGATTGCTGCTCTGCCGTGCCGCCTTCGAAGGCAACGCCATCAACCTTGCCAACGAAATCGATGACAACGGCGTCGCCGTCCTTTGCTTTCGCTGTCTTGGCGCGCGGCTCGAACTGCGTGTTCTGTTCAGCGATCCGGCCGAGCGCTTCTTCGATCTGCGCGTCGGCAACGTCAGCAACCGGGCGCGTAATCGCGAGGTCTGCGATATCGGCCGGCGTAAACTCTGGCATCACATCGATGTCCATGTGATAGGCCAGATCCGCGTCGCCCTTGATGACCGCTTCCATGTCGGCGTCCAGGCGCACATTCGGCTGGCCCGCCGGGCGCAGTTCGTTTTCTTCGAGTGCTTTCTGGTTGGTTTCGTCGACAAGCTTGTTGACGAGCTCACCCATCAGGTCGCGACCGAACATTTTGCGGACGTGGGCGGCCGGAACCTTGCCCGGACGGAAGCCTTTCAGCCTCATGCTCGGGCGAATTTCTTCAATCCGCTCGTCGAGTTTGGTTTTGAGTTCGCTCGCCGGAACCTTCACTT